>ERZ779888.275-NODE-275-length-65845-cov-4.494665_pt1 | contig 65845 bp, 58 predicted proteins | sample MGYA00511245_ERZ779888 | MGnify/ENA primary metagenome ERZ779888 (study PRJEB29588, sample SAMEA2155255) | human gut metagenome | biome: human gut; feature: human-associated habitat; material: faeces | place: Denmark | collected 2008/2010 ...
CAGAAAATATTAGATGATAATAAATATAAATATTGTAAAGAAAACAATTTACAATTGTATATTATAAAGTATATAGATTATAAAAATATTGATACAATTCTTAACTCTATTTTTGGTTCAACGACTAGCGAAAGCGTAAAAGAAAATTAACGACTTTCTTTGAAATGGGATTTGTCCGTAAGGATAGTGATATAGTCTTATCTTACGTGAGAACGTAAGCCCTATGGCCCCAAGTGGGGTAAAAGTAAATGAGATGAAGTCTCTCACAACGAAGTCCTTCAACCTATGATGACAATCGACCGCCGCGAGCCAGATGGTACGATTAACCCTACTGCGCCTAATGGCCAGTCAATTTACATAACCACGGCGGCTGAAAAAACGTGTTTTATGTATTCTAAATTGCTGGAAATAATTGTCAACTCTATTGTCGCGCCGCAAGAAAACTTTGTTATTGGTTTTGATTATAAAGTACCTATATATTATGGACTTATGACACAAGCAAAAATTGATGCGGCTCGTTTGTCTTCAACTTTCTCCGAGGATAGCTTTGCGCGCGAATATTGTTCAATTTGGACAGGTAACTCAACTGAAGCTTGGTTTGATGCAGATATGCTGCAAAATAGGCGCAAATTATTGCGATGCGAGCGTAGCAGTATGCTTAACAATTCTATGACGAATTGTTTTTATATAATATCTTGCGACGTAGGCCGCTATAGATGTAATACCGCAATTAGTGTGATAAAGGTTATGCCACGCGATGAACATTTTCACGCAAATCTTGTTTACCTAGAAGTTCTACACGGTGATAACTTTATTACTCAACAAGCTCCACGTTTAAAATATCTTATTGATCTTTATAAACCGCGAGAAGTAGTAATTGATACGAACGGTTTGGGCGCGGGGCTTATGGATGCGATGGTAGTTGAATCATACGACCCACAATCTGGTGAATGTTATCCGCCTTATTACGGCTTTAATCTTGACCAACATTTACCACCTGGGAAAAAATCACCAGTAGAAGAACCCATTGCGTCACAGAATGCTATTATTTATGAAATGAAATCGAACGATAAATTAGAGAGTGAAATGCTTTCAAATATGTATTCTCGCATTTGCGGCGGCTTTATTTCATTACTTTCACAAGAAAATGTAATAAAAAGTAAATTATTAGCCACAGAAGCCGGGCAACGTATGACATTATATGATAGAAGGGTATTTCTTCTACCGTATGAAATGACTTCAAGGCTTATTGATGAGCTTAATAATTTGCGTCTCAAACCCGGTTCTACGGGTGCGAACATTAAGGTAGAACAAATTACTCGTTCTACGCCTAAAGACCGTGTTTCTTCATTAGAATATGGCTTATGGCGAGTTAAATATTACGAGGATAAGTTTATGAGAAAGCAGAAAAACAAGAATAAATCTGGTCGTTATGCTTTCTTCACTCCACGAGACAGGAGGTGAATTTAGTTGTCAGAGACGAAGTTTCTTAACTTTAAAAATTGGCTTAAAGGTTTTCGCGCGCCAGTGTCAAGCGAGGGTTCTTATTCTAGACATAGCGGATTTTTTCGTTCTTATCCTGTGCGAGCAAATTACACAATTGATACTATTGTTAATTTAATTACTAGCGGCAGTTTAGACGAATTACGCGAGCTTTCAAAGCATTATTACAGAACTAGCGGCATTTATAGAAACGCAATTGAGTTGCGGGCGAACCTATCTTTATATGATACAGTTCTTACCCCAATTTATGATATAAATAAGGGCGTTGCAAAAGAGCGCATTGTGAATAACTTTAATAAAGCTATGAAGTTTATTGACAACTTAAATGTACCTCTCAACTTTTCCCGCATAACTCGCGAGATATTTCTCACGGGTGTTTATCACGGGGTTTTGCGACAAGAAGGCGACAAACTTGTTATTCAAGATTTACCATTAGCTTTTTGTCGTACACGTTTTAAGGACTATAACGGTTTAGATGTATTGGAGTTTAATGTAAGCTATTTTGATACTATTCCTAATGCGGACGACCGTAAAACAGCTCTTAATTCTTTTCCCGTAGAAGTTAAAAAAGCATATAATAGTTATCACAGCGGTAAACTTTTAGAGCCTTGGGTAGAAATCACGGCTGACATTGGCGGTATCAGTTTTTCATATGGCGATAAGACCCCCATCCTTATAGCTAGTATTCCATCCATTTATAAAATGGATGAAGCTGTTGACCGCGAAGCCAAACGTGATGAGGATGAATTATCCAAACTTCTTATACAGAAGATGCCCATTGATAGTAAAGGTGAACTTGTTTTTACACTGGATGAAGTCGCGGACATACACGAGTCTGTTGCACAGATGTTGAAGGACAGAGACACTATTGACGTTCTCACTACTTTTGGCGAGACTTCTTTGGAGAATGTTCAAGATTCTACTGCTGCTTCGCAGTCATCAGATCGCATTACAAAATATAAAGACAATGCGTATGATGAACTTGGTATTGCTTCTTTACTCTTTAATCCTGACGGTAGCACTTCACTAGCTTATGCAGTTAAAAAAGAAGAAGCTACTATAATTAACTTAAATAATATATATGCTAACTGGATACGTTTTCAAGTAAATAAACGTTTTGCGTCCGCAAGTATTAAGTATGATTTCACCATTTTGCCTACAACGATTTTTAATCGTAAAGAAGTTCAAGAGTCATATTTTAAGGGCGCACAATATGGTTATTCTAAAATGTATGCGGGGGTTGCTTTAGGTATTAGACAAAGCAATCAGTTGTGTCTAATGGACTTTGAAAATGAAATGTTAGGTATGACTGAAAAAATGGTTCCCCTACAATCTTCTTATACGACTTCAGGCACTAATCAGGGTGGTCGCCCCGAGAAGGCCATAAGCGATAAGGCAGAACAGACTGTTAAAAGCGATGACGCAAGATAGGAGTGAATGATGCTATGGAACGTCAAATTCCAATTTATTTTAACGATGTTTCATTTTCTTCTCCACTTGAACCGATAGCTAACATCCCGACTATTGGTAAAACTAAAGTACGTGTTTTTACAAAATATCGCAATAGGAATGGTAGCTATATTACGGATGAAATGGCGGACCAGCTTATCGAATCCGCCATTTCATCTCACGTCCCAGTCGTTGGCTTTTTTGACAAAGAAAATGGCGACTTTACCACACATGTCCCTGAAGACTTAGCAAATGCTTATGGATTTTGCGATGAGTTTTTAGGTTGGGAAAAACATTTGGATGAAGATGGAGTAGAACGTGAATACGCTACTTTTTCTGTCTTTCTATTCACTAATTATTTTTCAGCCGCTAATAAAATTGTCGGTAATCCGCAATCTATGGAGCTCGACCCAGACAGTATTGAAGGCAATTGGGTAGCCATGGATGAAGATGGTACAGAATATTTCGTATATGAAAAAGCAACGATGAAAGGATTTACAGTTTTAGGGAAGGACATTGAACCGTGTTTTCAAGGTGCGGCGTTCTTCTCAAATGATTATAATGGTTCTCGTTTTGATAAGTTTTCTGCACTTTTGGAAGAACTCCAAAAAACAGTTGAAAACATTAAGCAAAGCGAGACTGAAGTGGGAGGAAAAGATATGAACTTTTATATTCAGGGGGTAGACAATGAAAATTATACCGCCCTTTTTACAAAGCTAAACTCCAACTTCAACGAAGAGCATAATTTTGAAGTAAACGAAATCATTTATCAAATGGACGATGAGTTTGCTTGTACTTTCGCTTGCGGCAACCGCAAGCATAAGAAGTATTCTTACTCTAAAGATGAAGAAGGTAATCTAAATTATGAGCTCGTTGAAGAGTGTAGTTGTGACGAACTGCGTGAAAAGATGGCCGCAGATGAACAGTCTTTTGCGGAAGAGCGCGCTAATTTCGAGACTGCACTTCAGGAGATGAATGATAAACTTGAAATTGCGCTACAGAAGATTACTGAATATGAAGCGCAATTAAAGGCTATTGAGGATGCTAAAAAGCAAACTCTTATAGATAACTATGCTGATATTCTTACTGAAGAGGACATTGCTCCTGTCAAAGAGAATATTGATACTTATTCTTATGACGAAGTAGAGCGTGAGCTAGCTGTGTGCTTCGCCCGCAAGAACATTGCGAAGAATAAGAACAAGAATAGGGTTCCTCTACAGCCGGAGGATAATCGCTCCGACCTTGAGAAGCTCATGGAAAAATATCGTAAGAATTAAGGATATATAGTTGGAGGTAAATTACTATGAAAAGATTTCCCCTTGAAATGTATGCCAGCCTAGAACTAAATCGTTGTAAGTTCGTCGCGGCTGGTAATATTATTGCTCAGACTCCTCTGGGCGAAGAGTTCACCAAAGACGCTCCTTGTGAGAATGGTATGTGGGTGTGGGCTGAAACCGCTAATGGCGTTATGAAGTCTATTGCTGAAGTTACTGACCCCATCGGTGTTGTATTCACCAGTGAGAAGGAATATGATGATTATCACGTTGGTCTTAAGACTTTTGGCCGCAAGATTGCGGGCGATATGCCTCGTGTTGGCGTTTTTGCGCTAGGCGATGTTCTCACCACTAACTGCCTACAGTATGACGAAAGTGAGTATGCTGATGAAGAGACTCTATTTGCTGCTCTAGAAGCTTGTCAGACCACTCCTGTGTATGTTGTACCTGTAGTTGGTTCTCCCGTTCCCAAGCTAACCGCTACCAAGCCCGCGACCGGTCTTGTCGCTCGTGTTGTGAAGCTTTACACCGTTCCTAACGGCGAACGTGGCGTTAAATACGAAATCATTCGTCTGTAATGGAGGTGCAATGATATGAATACTACTCAAATGCTACTACGTGGTTCTCTGGGCCTAAAGGTGCCTACCGAGTTCTCCGTTGATAATTATGATTATAAGCGTGCTCTAGCTGATGAGCTACAGAAGATGGTTGGTTCTCGCACTCTGTGGGAGAAGAATAAGTATGACCTATTTGCGCTAATGAGCGAAACTCTAGATGAAGTTCTACCCCAGAAGGTTAATGATGCTATTGGTATGTTTGCTGAAGTCATTCAGGTTCCTGATGGCACTCGTTGCGAGTTCCGTGTAATGAAGGGCAAGCAGCGCGGCAAGCAGTTTGTTACTGTAGCCGCTGAAGCTGGTCAGTATGAAGCTTTCCGTCTCGATAGGGATCGTTTTGATGTATATCCTATCGCTGTTGCGGGCGCTATGAAGACTGATTTTGAGCGTTATCTTGAAGGTCTTGAGGACATCGCTGTCGGTTATGAAATTATTATGGATGGTATGCTCGACCGTATCTATGAGATGATTCAGGGCTGTCTACTAAAGTCTTGGAATATGGCGGGCCGTCCCGCTGCGAATAAGGTTGCGGTTTCTGCGTTTGATGCTTCTGCTCTACGTAAGCTCTGCAATACTGTTGCGGCCTATGGCGCTCCTGTTATTTATTGTTCTCGTGAGTTTGCTAGTGAAATGGCTAACTATCTAGTGGCCAATAACACTACCAAGCTTTCTGATCAGGATATGACTGATGTGCGTGAGCGTGGTTATATTGGTAAGTTCTTCGGTACTCCCGTTGTGGTTATGCCGCAGTCCTTTACTGATGAGACTAACTCCAAGCTAGCTATGAATCCGTGCTTTGCTTATGTCATTCCCGCTGGCCGTGAGAAGCTAGTTAAGGTTTGTATGGAGGGTGAAGCGAGATTCCGTGAGAAGGTTGGCGAAGACTGGGGTACCACCCTTGAAGGCTACAAGAAGTTCGGTGTTGCTATGGTTAATACTCCTAACTACTGGGGTATTTATTACAATGCTGGTATTGCGGCTGGCGGTTGGAGCGAGTTCAACGAAACTCTTAATATCCAGATTCCCTAATGTTTAATATAGAAGTGGCGGGTGGAGTGCATTAGCACTCCGCCTTTAAGCCGCGAAGGAGTTAAAAGGAGGATTTTATTTTATGGTTTCTATTAAAAATACAAGTAATTCTAATGTTGTAATCTCTGTACCAGATCTTGATTTCAGGCGTGAGCTAGTACCTTCTCGTACTGTTTCAATTGAAAAAGAGAAGTTTGAAGAGCTAGCATTTGATCCAGGTCTTCAGTCTCTCATTCGTGGCGGCTTTCTTACTGTAAGCGGTCTTGATGAAGAAGAAGCTTCTATGGTAGAAGCTCCGCTAGGTGAGACTACTACTCGTGAAGATGTTAAGAAAATCTATAAAGCAAAAGATTATGCAAAGTTTGTTAAGCTTGTGAAAAACGCTTCGCCTGCCGCAAAAGAAATTATTACTCAAGTCGCAGTGGAGGAAAAGCTTACTGACACTGGCTTTGTTCAGCTAATTAAGCAGTATTGCGACAATTTTGATGTTATTGGTGCTATTAACTTTCAGCACCAAGCTACTGAAGAATAATGGGAACTCCTTTTTTGAAAGTTTATGAAGCGTTTTTAGCAAAGATTACGGCTGACGAGTGGACAGTTGAAGAAGAAATTGCTATTGTTGAACGCGATTGGCAGCAATTGTTGGATATGGCAATTTTCAGATTCAAGTATCCGCGAGTGAGTTTAGAAAAAGAATATTACGACCCTAACCCGGACGATGATATAGATAAGACTTTTTGTTGGGGCTTCAAAGAAGAACTTTCACAAGATGAGATACAACTTCTGGCGCTGTATATGAAACACGAATGGGTGAAAAGATGTGTAGCAAGCTGGGAGAATATTAGACAACTTTATGCAGATGCAGATTTTAGCCAAGCAAACCATCTCGATAAACTTATTAAACTTGAATCATCCGTTGCGGATGAAATTCATAAAGCAGAGGGTATTTATGACCGTTCTCGCGGAAAAAAGCCCGCAGATAAGTTCAAAAAGCTCGCCGGGAAAAATATCCAGTGAAACCTTTGGCGGTTATCAAAATAAGTTAAAGAATAGGTTGTTTGGCTTGCTCTGTGAAAAAGAAAAAGACGGTGAATGGGAAAAGTTTCTTGATACCATTATTATTGAGATAATGGGTATGGGAGAACAGTCTCAAAGTATTAACTATTGGGCGCTTTTAGCAAAATTGTGTTCTTTGCGTTTTCTTTCATATGAATATTTTAGAAAGACTATCTTCGAGTGTATGAACCTCGTAGGCGGAATTGAGAAAAATGAGTTACATTGATGTATATTTTTCACGTGTAAATCATTATGGTGAAGACGTTAATGAAATTGCTAAAAACGTTGGCGCGCGCTCTTTCGAGCGTTGGCTTAATGAGTCTCCAAACACCGTTAAAAAATTGTCTGTAGAACGTGGATTATTCTTTAGCGGAGTTATTTTAACAAATAAAGATAAAGAACAATCCAAAATTATGTATCTTAACGTGGCAAATGATATACCATTGCTTGTGGGAGATATTCTTAACTGGGGAAAAGAAAAGTGGATTTTGTTTTCTAAAGAAAAGAAAGTGCGCGAAACCCACCAAACTTTTTCTATTATTAGATGTAATTATCTTATTAAATGGATTGATGACAATGGACATTTGAAACAAAGTTGGAGTTATTTAGTTAGCTCAATGGATAGTAAGATTAAGGAGAACTTTAGAACTTGGAATAGCCTAGTGTTAATTGGGCTTTTAAGTTGAAAAACTTATTTTAAAATCATTGAAATGCTGGAAGGTCGTTAAAGCTTTTTAACTACAACGTAGTTTCTTTTTAAGAAACAAACGTGAAAGTGTAAAAATAAAAAGTGTTGAATAATCAGCAGCTAAGCCCGCGAGGGAAAGTCCAGAGACTATTTTCGTGAAGAAAAGTAGGGCATTAGCCCCAAGTGGTGATTACCGCAATGCGGTAAAGATATAGTCCAAATGAATTACACCTCAACCAAATAAATACCTTGAAGCTTTACTACCTACTACTCAACTTAACCGACTTACACGCTTCGTTATTGAAGAAGAAGGATGGTACGTTGTAGAATACGACCATACCAGTGTACCGGGTATTATGTATGTTTCAATGACCGAAGAAAAAGTCAATTCATTAACAGACGATATAAAAAATGATCTAGCTGACCTTGATAAGCTTGCTAAATATTCTATTATTGTCCCAGCAGAACCGCAGTGTTTTAAAGTGGGTGAAGAAATTGCGCCTATTTTTACTGTAATGAAAAATGGTTCGCCGCTGTATATGGTGACAGAAATCGTACCACTTGATAAAAATATGGTGCGGCGAGAGGGCGAAAAGATTTTTGGCGTGCGCGAAGGGCAGACAAAAATAAGAATACGTCTTAAGGATTTTCCAGAAATCTTTGTAGACGAAGATATAAAAATTGGTTTGAATGAAGAGTTTGCGGCCTATGTTGCGGGAAAAGCATCTATACGACTTAACCGCACAGAGGCTTATGAACTTTATTCTAATCAAGAAATCATTGGCGACGTGAGTTATAGTCTTAATGACGATGCTTTAGCCGCTATAGTCAATGTAGAAAATAATAAATGCTATATAAAAGCTAATGGTAAAAATAAACTTGGCACTCTTACTCTGTTCGCGTCTTATGGCGGGAAAACATATGAGAAAGAGATTAAAATTACGCCGCTATGGTAGGTGATGAAAATGGCTGATACTCAACGCAGATTTGCTGTTATGGGCGCAAATACTTTTAAGATTGCGGATAAAATTATGTCAAATCAACGTATTTGTCGCCTACTAAAATATCAAGTGAGAAATCCATTTTCTCCTGACCTAAAAGATGTAGATGGGGCCGAGTTGATAAATAAACAGATACTTATTGTACCTAAAATCTATGATGGCTCTAATGAAAAAATGTCTTATGTAACCGCAATATTTGATGATTTTGTAGTTAATCAAATTAACCCAGAGTTTAAGATTTCTACAGTGCGTTTTGATATTGCGTGTCCATATGATGAGTGGTTGCTTGATGATACTTCATTGCGGCCTTACCTTATTATGGAAGAATTAGATATAATGTTCAATCAAGCTAAATTGTCTGGTATTGGCAATCTTCAATTTCATCGCGCAGATGCTCTTACGCTGTCGCCGCAAATCGGTGGCTATTCAATGAGGTACAAAATCAATGAATTTAACTGATGGAGTTATTTTAAAGTTTCAAAAAGGTGGCTCTATTTTATTTGAGGATATATGCGCGATTAAAAGTCATACTCTAGGAGAAATTGTAGATTTAGGATATGATACGTTTAAACAATATTTGAACGTTCTCTTAATGGAGAAACCAGTTATTACTGAAGAGAATGAAGTATCTAAAATTATTGATGAGCTTTCTACTTTTCAATATTTTATTATGACCACTCAAATGGATAGTAATATCAATCAAATGGCGCGAGATGCTTTTTTATTTTTTACTGGTGAAAATACTGTGTTTTCTTTAGAACCTTCATACATAATATTCGGGGACATCACCGACAATCGTCGTATGGATGAGGACGCATTTTATGAATTTCGTCGTGTTTTAAAACGCTTATGTTTTATCGAGCTTGAAGGTGAGGAAATCATTATATATAAAGATGATAGTCCCCAAATTAAAAACTTAAAACGTCAAATGATTAAGAACCGCGAACGTGTAGCAAAAGCTAAAAGTCGCGGACAAAAAGCAGATGGTTCAGGTATAGAATTGTCTGATTTGGTCGCTAGTATTACCTTTGGCGGCTGTAATCTTAATATGAGTAACGTGTGGGATATTACATATTATTCTTTTCGTGACCAATTAAAAAGGATGGGGTGGCACGAAAAGTTTGATATAAATAATCGCGCAGCATTAGCTGGCGCGAAATTAAAGAAGTCTCAGCTAAAACATTGGATAAAAGGTATATCTAATGATGATAAAGACGATTAACGGAGGTTAATATTTATGGCTGGTATTAACATTTTTGATAGGTTTGGCCTAAAAGAAGTAGCTAACGTTACTTTTGAGGCTCTAGAAGATAACCCAAAAGTTGGAGAGAAGAAAGGTGACATCGTACTGTTCCTGGATTCTCTAAAAGTATCTACCATTGAAACGACTGCGGACAACGTAGACGCTCGTGGCGGTTGGGGTTATATTATGGGTAGCTCCAACCTAAAAACATCTTTCTAATTGCTGGGACACCCTATAAAAGGGCAATCAGCAGCCAAGAGAAGAAAAATATTTTCTTCAACGGTTCAACGACTATCCGCGATGCGGAGTAGCATAAAATGCGAAATGAAAGACATAGAAGATATAGTCTAAACTTTAATGAAAATTAAAGATAATAATATTGAACCCAAAACTAATTACTTGGGACTATAACAAAGACGCTACTGTCACTCTAGAAGACGCTCTACTTTCTTTTGAAAGTGCTCGTTTTATGCTAGGTGGTAAGATTCGTCACGCTTCTACTACAGAAAAAGTCACTGTCAACCTGAATGAAGAGGTTGTCATTGAAGAAAAAGATAAGCTACCCAAGGTTAAAAATCATCTTACTGGTAAGGAATATAAGACTCAGCCTAGTACCGTGAATGGCTTTAAATATATTAACTTGACTAAGGGTACTAGAGGACAGGTTAATAAGGGTGGCGAACTTGCCGATCTTTTTGAAGTAGGTGATCACGTACGTATTTTCTGGACGCAGGAAGTAGAAAACGCTGGAAAAGACGAAGCGGCGGAAATTGTTATTTCTCCCGATATGTTCCCTGGAGTTTATAAAGTGTATGGCGACACCTTTATGCGCTCTGAAGCGACTGGTAAGGACGAAGCTTTCCAGTTTATTATCGGAAAGGCTAAAGTATTGTCAAACACCACTATCACCCTACAGGCTGAGGGTGATCCCTCCACGTTTAGTATGACCCTAAACGTTCTACGTTCTACTAACGATCAGGGCGAAAACGAGATGTTCAAGCTTGTTCGTTATAGCCTTGAAGATCCCGCTGAAGCAGCTGGCGGCGGCTCGATCGTACCATAATAAATATAATTTAAGGGAGAAGTTCACGCTTCTCCCTTTATTTTTTTTACTTATTTATCATCAGCTTACGTGAAGCATAATACATATATAAGAGGGAGGTGAAGTGCCGATGGAAGACCAATATTTTGGCACTAAAGAACTTTATGAAGTTGTGTTAAAAGCTAATACTTCTATGAAGATGGGGCCGCGCAATGTCGAAGTTGGCGAGCCAGTTCTTTATTTTAATAATATTAGTATAGCTCAACTAAACGAAGATACCCGTCCTATTATGGCGCGTGGCGGTTGGGGTAATATGCCGCACGTCATATGGGAGGATAGGGCTGAAATGACTTTTGTTCTGTCAGAGGGTGTTATGAATGCTGTAAGTATGGGTATTCTTATGAGTGCGTTAATGCTTGAAAATAAAGGCACTGATGCACTTTATATCCCAAAAGCAGAAGGTCCATTTGATCTTGACAGAAATAATTCTTTTCTTCTACAAGAAACTCCCGCAGAAAAAAAGAAGGCTTTCTGTTTTGAATATTCTAATGATGTGCCGCAAAAGAAAATCAACTATCAACTTGATGGTAAGCGCGTGATTGTACCGAATGGTGATAGGTCAAAAACTTATTTTTTTGATTATTATTACCGTTATGGTAAAGAAGCCATTACTTATCTTATTGAAAAAGAGCGTTTTAATGGTACATTTTCATTAGAAGGTAAGTTTTATACAAAGGATGAGAATGTGGGGTTAAATACTACCAACATTCTTTATATGCCTAAAGTGCGCATTATGAGTAATATCAATTTGAGACTTGGAGAACGGGCTGACCCGACAGTGGCGGTGTTTAATATCATAGCTATGCCGCAAATGACTGAAGACAGTAGGTACGAGCTTATGAAAATTATACGACTGGGGGAGGACATTGACGGGGACATTTAAAAGGAGAGTGAAAGGATATGAATACGACTGTAAAAATACCAGTTGAGTTATCGGGTGTTCAAGCGCAAGTTAAGTTTTTAAAAGATGCTCTTAATAATGTAAAGCCTGATACTAGCGGTTATAAAGATTTAAGTCGTGTGCTAGCGACTATTCAGCGCGAGTTCGATGCTATAAAAGCCGCTGCAAATGGTTCGTTTAGTTCGCAGAGTCAAATAAATGCTTTTTCTAAAAAGGTTCAAGATCTTGGTAATCAAATGTCTCTTTTTGCTACAAAGTTTGAAGATTTAGGAGACAAAAGTTTTAAGACAGATTTTTTACCAGATAGCGTTGTTAAAAATCTAAAAGATATGACTACGGAGATGAATAATCTCCTGAAGTCTATGGCTCAACTTAAGACTGATGCTTTTTCTAAAGCTATAGGTGAAAGCGAAAACGCAATGAAATCTTTGGCTTCTCTTAAAATGACAGGAAAAGAAGATCCAGCCTATATTATGAATAAGTTGGATATTGCTATTAAGAAAGCTGATGGTAATATTGCGAAGACCACACAAGATTTAGCGACACAGAGCGAACAAGTAAAAACTTTGCGTGATGAGTATGATTCTTTGAACGCCGCGAAGAATGAAAAGCAGAATGAAAACTTGGGGCTTCATAATGCGGTTCAGGCGAAAACGCTAGAACTTTCAAAACAAGTTGCGGCTAATGAGCAAAATAGGCAGAAAGCTATTGCGGACGCTACTAAATCATATGATGAACAAATTGCTAAACTTACAGCGCTTAGTCGTGCAGTAGGCAAAGGCGGTCATATGACAAATGAGCAACGCCAGTCTAATGCTTTATTAGATGGAGCTTTTAGTGCTGGTAAGGGCGACTTTATGTCTAACCGTGAAAATATCGCCACTTTTATGAAAACAAACTTTCATATTGACGATGCAACGGTTGAACAAATTAAAGCGGGAAATAAAGCGCAAGTTGAGACTATTGTAAGTGATATACTTGCACAAGTGAAGGCTACGAGAGAAAAGGTTATTCAGACTACTGCTGTAACTGATATTTATGATAGTGAAGCACTTCAGTCTACAAAAAATGAAATTGATGAGCTAGAACAAAAGCTTGCACGCGTGAGAACTGAAGCTGAAACGCTTATCCGTGATACTGCTACTAAAGAGCGTGAAGTAAATGCGGCGGCAGACCAAGAAGCTCGTCTTCAAAACAATTTGCGGTCTCAACAACAATTGCGCGAAAGTTATGCGGCGACGAAAGTTGAAGTAGAAGCGGCGGCTGTGGCTGCGCAAGAAGCGGCTGATGGTTCTGGTATAGCACAGCAAATTGACGCATTGCGTAATAGGATTACGGAACTTGAGAGCGAAATTGCAAAGCTAAATCAAGAACAGAAAAATAGTGTTAACGCTACTGGTAAAAACCAAGACGGAATAAATAATATGGGTAATGCGGCTTTGGCGGCTGCTGCTAAATTGGAACAACTTGAAGCAGCACAAAGTCGTTTAAACAATATTAAAACAGCTATAGCTTCTTGGCTAGGCTTTAACCAAATTATTAACATAACACGTACTACAGTTCGTAATATGATTAACCATATTAAAGAACTAGACGATGTTATGACTGAAATTGCTGTGGTTACTGACTTTACACAAGATGATTTGTGGAAACAAATGGATACTTACGCGAGTATTGCGCGCGAGTATGGTGTCAGTATCAAAGGCGTATATGAAGTATCCCAGCTATACTACCAGCAGGGAGCACTACTAGCACTTTTATGTAGTTAAATGTTTGACTTATTTTAAAATCTATGTTATAATATTATCGTCAGGTGGGGAGAGCCACTTGAAAATAAAATTAAAATGAGGTTTTAAAATATGGAAAAGAAGAAAATTATTGTCGATGGGAAAGAAACAAATTATTCTGTGAGTGATACTGGTATTGTATGGAATGATATTAAAGGCTGTGAAATGAAAGGTACGACCGCGCGAAACGAATATCGTTCAGTCCAGCTTACGATTGAAGGCAAGCGTAAGAGCTTTATGGTTCATCGTCTTGTCGCGGAAGCTTTTGTGGAAAATCCTCATCCTGAAACGCTTACAATCGTTAATATGAAGAATAAAGATCCTTACGATTGTCGTGCGGAAAATCTTGAATGGGTAGAAAGCGCTCGCGCTTCTCGGCGTGAAAGAATTAAGCGAGCCAATAATGAAAAAGCGGGCTGCGAGTTTGACGCTAAAAATTATGAATGGGTTGAAATTGCGCAAGAACCTGGATATAAAGTATGCAAAGAAGGGCTTTGTCTTTCTCCTAGTGGAAAGATTATTCAGGGGACTTCGCGCAATGGTTATCGTAGGCTTAGGACTACTAATTCTAAATGTTACAGTATCCATAGATTAGTATGGGAAGCTTTCAAGGGCCCAATTCCACACGGGATGGTTATTGATCATATTGATGGTAATCGTGAAAATAATAATCTTGACAATTTGCGACTTGTAAGCCAGTCTGAAAATATGTCTAATACTTATAATCACAATCACGGTTCTGCTACGCCAGTTATCCAAATTGATGCTGAAACTAGTGAAATTATCGCAGAATACCCCACTCAAGCTGAAGCCGCGAGGGCAATTGGTGTAAAACCAAGTGAAATATTCTACGCGGTTACGGCGGACAATATTATTCTTCGAAACTGCTACTGGAAGAAAAAGAAAGATAAGCTCTGCTAATACCCCTTAACTGCGGGAAACACTTCACAAAGCGCCCTTCTGGGGCGCTTTTAGTCAATCCGCAACCAAGGGCCGCAATATGTGCGGCCAAGGCTCAACGACTATTTGCTTTCAAAGCAAAGTAGCACATAAGCGTGCGAAATGGGGGTAGGCGTGAAGACGCTTAAGAGATAGTCTAATCTCACGGGCGACCGCGAGTTAATGTAAGATGTTAAAACAAGCAGATGTAATGGCTCTGACTACAGAGACATTAAAGATGGCGAAGATAGCAGGTATTTCATATACTAAAGCGGCAGATTATATGACAGTGGCTTAAAACGCGAATAGGCCACTATAAATTATTTAAATTGCTGGAAAGCTTAACTGCTAATCAGCAACCAAGGAAATCATCATTTTTTCACCAGATAGTTTCATTTGAAAATAGATGATTTCAAGGCTCAACGACTATCCTATGGGAGTAAGGAATAATCCTGAAAAAGATAATTAAATGATATAGTCTAATCTCACGTGAAAATGTGAGTTAATATAAATGGTTCGCGGCTTTAACATGGAAATGTCTGAAGCACAACGGGTAACTGACGTTTATAGTAAAGTAGCGGCTTAACGAGCGGTATAGGTCGCTTAAAATTATTTGAAGTGCTGGAAAGGCTGAAAAAGTTAACCAGCAGCCAAGGAATGTGGTTATTTTCACCAGAAAATATCATAAAATGCGACTAATTGGTGAAAATACGTCGTTCAAGGTTCAACGACTAAAGCGAAAGCTTGTAGCACGTAAGTGCGAAGTAGATAACGGTTTTGACCGAAGATATAGTCTATTCTTTATAGAGATATAAAGCTTAATATAAAGATTACCGCAACAGATACAAAAGAACTAGCAGAAGCAATGTCTAAAACGGCTTCATCTGCGAGTTCTGTAGGCGCAAGTTTTGAAAATACAACCGCCATTATGGCGACTATGCAAGAATCGACGAGAGAGAGTTCTAAGAACATTGGTACGGCTCTCAAGTCGATTATTTCACGCTTAAAATACATAGGTGTGAATTTAACAAAAATTATTTAAATTGCTGGAAAGTCTTAAAAGATAATCAGCAGCTAAGTTGGGTGTTTGCGCCCAAAAAGTTCAACGACTATCTCCACAGGAGAGTAGGGTTACGCCCGAAAGAGATAACATAGAATATATAGTCTGCTCTATGTAGAAATACATAGCTAACATGTAGGATGGTGAGCTAAAATCCGACCCTCGTTCACTTATGGATAGTGAAGGAGAAGAATTAAGTCTAAACAAAGTAGATAAAGCCCTTCAGTCTGTTGGTATTACTCTTAAAACCGCAGATGGGCAATTTAGAGATTTTGATGATGTTATTATCGAGTTAGCATCGCATTGGAAAGAACTTGATAGTATCTCACAGAGGTATTAGTAGAATAGTATCTCTATAATAACTTATTGAATTGCGGGGAAAACTGAAAAGTTAATCCGCAGCCAAGGAGTACATTGGTGCTCAAGGTTCAACGACTATCCCTAGCGGGAGTAAGCTTATAAGCTGAAGTGGTAAGATAAAATGATATAGTCTGCTCTTTAATGAAAATTAAAGTTAACAATGAGGATAGCTACAGTGGTTGCGGGCAATCGCCAGCAATCTCGTCTACTTGCATTCTTGTCTAACTATGATCGTTTTCTTGAGATTCAAGAGGGCGCAATGAATAGTGAAGATGCGGGTCTTATCCAGTCTTTAAAGACAATGGACAGCATTACAACTAAATGGACACAGCTACAAACCGCCTTTCAGGAATTTTACACTTCTACTGGTGTGCAAGACCTGATTAAGGGGATATTGGATGCTGTTACTACGGTATTAAATCGTCTTAATACTTTTTCTAAAGCGTTTGGCAAGTTACCTGTGCTAGCGTTGGCGCAGATAGGCGTAATCGTAAAGTCATTAAAAACTGCGGCGACACTTATGGTAACTCATTTTAGTAATGGTATTGAGCAAATAAAAGCGAAGTTTAAACAAGCTAATACTGAAGTTGCAAATGATGCTCAAAAAAAAGCAAAAGGTTTTTTTGCACAGATTGAGGATGAAATATCAAAAGGAAAAATTGGAAAAGGAAGTACAACAGCTACAGCAATTGGTACAATAGCTGCAACTGCGGGAGCTGTTGTGTCTGCAACAAGTTTGGCTTCTTCTGATCGAAAGAAAAGCGGAAAAGGCCAAATTGCAGGAGCCGCATTAAGCGGTGCGGGAACTCTCTTAATGGCTTTGGGAACTTCAATGAATCCGTTACTTGCGGTACTTACTACAATTATGACTATACTCCCAGGTATAATTAGTGGTATACAAACTTTAAATCAATCTGCTGAAGAAAAATTGAGTGATTTAAAAGAAAGTATTGAGGAAACACGCAATCAATCACTGCTTTCTAAAGATGAATTAAAAACACTTACTGATTATAAGAAGAAGTTAGAAGAAGCAAAAGAAGCGCGATATGACAATGCAGAATCTAAAAAAGAATACATCAATTTAATGAATGAGATTGCTGACAAATATCCACAACTTATTAGAAGTATGGATAGTGAAAATAATTATGTTGTGGCTTTGGGCAAGAGCTATGAAACTTTATATAATAATAAAAAATTAGCTTATACTGAAGATTTAACTACTGCCGCTGCCACACAAATGGCTGCATATTCAGACCCAACTTATATGCGCGACGCAATTATGCCTTCCTATTATCAAGAAGACGCAGTAGTTAAAGTAGGTAATATATACTCAGAAAAAGTTACGGAAAGCCAGCAAAAACATAATTTAGATTTAATGATGAAATATATAATGGATAATCTTATTGAAGCAAATCCTTATGACGCCTTTAACTATATGTACCATGAAGGTAGTGGAGCAGGTATAAGAACATTATATACCGAAGGAGGAAATGGACAAGTTCTTACTCCTGAATTTATTGACACTTTTAATCTTTTAAAGAGTGGTTATTCTTCGATGATTTCAAATCGTGAAAATTATTTATCTCAATATATTTCTAATCTTTCTACTATAATGAATTGGGATTTATCTTCTTTTGAAATTTCTGGATATACTAAACAAATGATAGAAGAATTAAATCCTTTATTAGAAGGGAAAGAACGAGAAGAAGCAGAAGAGATTTTAGATGATTGGTTATCTACTTATGTATCGACGGGGGCTTTTTTAAATAAGTATAATAATATATATAGTAATTTGAATAGTAAGCAAAAAGAAGATATAAATAAATTAGAAACACAAGCCGCGCAATATTCTACAGATGACTATGAACAACAAATAATTGAAATAATTGGAAAACAAGATGATGAAATAATAGAAGCCTTATTTGAGCATCGTAAACATTTATTAGATTGGAACAGTGAAGATTTTGAAAAAGGTCTGGCGAAAAGAAAAAATAGTGTAATAGATTATAATTTATTAGAACAAAATCTTTCTCCTGCTTCTCAACAGAAATTTTTAGGACTACTAGATAAAGAGAATGGAGCGGAAAAATATTATTCTGACCTTTACTCTCAAGTCGCCTCAATCACCGACTCCGACCTTCGCCGCAAAGCAGAAAATGTCCTTAACAGCGCCGACCTTACTTCTTTCACTGGCATTTGGGAAGCAAAGAAATCTATAGAAGAATTTGGGCAACCAGAAATCTTCGGCAATACGCTTGAAGCTCTTGATAACCTAAAAGATTCAATCGATATTAACTTTGAAACTGAAATGAGCAGCTATATCGATAGCGTAACAAAGAAAGTCGATGAGTTTGGCGAGCTTTTCAGCAAAATGAATAAAGGCTTATCATTAGGCGATGCTATGAAACGTGCAGAAGCAATGGAAGTTGACTTTGATGAAGCTTTTGATTTTAAAGAAGGTAAATATTTCTTAAAAGACACTTTCTATGATGCTTTTGAAAACCATTATCTGCAACTTAATGAAGATATGATTAAGGAAATGACAGATAAGGCTAGAGAAAGTGGGATGAAGGAAGAAGAAATTGAAAAGCTAACTCAAGATTTACAACGTGCGGCACAGGAATACGCTACCTATACTGTTACATCAAGTCTAATAGAAGCTCGTAATTATATGGATCTTGCGGGCCGCGATGGTTTCTTGAAAGAAGGTGCTTCAATCCCTGATTTTATTTCTGCTGTAGATAGCGGAGATATTAAAAAGGCTCTTTCTTTGATGACTGAAGAAGCCGCGGCAATCTATGGGGAAGCAATGATAACTCAATTGACCGACCCAAAATATGGTTTGCTTAGTTCTTTGATAAGCGGTATATCCACAGGTTCTTCTTTTAAGGTTACTGCTAATCAAGCTGAATTGAACTCTTTAAAGAATAACGGTTTTGATATCATTGCAAAAACCACGGACGGTGCTTATATACAGTTAAATAATATTGCAGAAGCTTATAAATGGATTGATTTACAATTAGCGAATGGTTCTTTCTCTCCTGAACGTTATAACGAACTTCGTAAGAGTATTAACGCTACAAAGTTTTCTGCTCCTATCGCTAAAGCTTTGTCTTCTTTTGATGATATTCATCGTATTACGGAAGAAGAGCTAGAAAGCTATGCAGATAGCATAGGTATAAGCGCAAAAGACCTTGAAGCTGCGATGACCAAAAATGCGGATGGTACTTATCGTGCGACGCTTGGTGGCATAAAGAACGCAGTTTATGGCGTGGGTAATTCTCTCGCTGATGTTGGCATAGACGCTCAAATTTATATTGAAAATCTTACCACTTATCTTGATAGCTTAAGTGCGATGTTTGATAAAGCTCTTAATGGCGCGACATTCTCTGAAGCTTTTAAGATTGCGGGTTCACAAGGAAAGAGCATTACTGAACTTTTCAATCGTGATGGTGATAAGTATTTCTTGAAGAGCGAACAAACTGAAGAGTTTGTTGATGGCTATCTACAGTCTATTCTTGATGGCCTAGAAGCTTACGGTACTGAAATTAATGACGAAGTACGTGAAGAAGCATTGACTGCGGCGAAAGAACAAGCCGCGAGTGCGTTAAGTGATAATGGCAACTATCTTGAGGCTCTTCAAGTCTACGCTTATGGCAATAAAAAGAAGCAGTCAGAAATAGCACAAGCCTATAAGGCAGGCGATGTAAATAAATTGCGTGAACTTACTAAAGGCTTTGACATATCTGGTAATATCATTGATGCTATGGGTAATCAAGTTAAGGATGTTTACACCGATGTGATTGATGCTCTACAAAATGGCGGACTTCTTAAAGCTGAAAGTGGCACACGCGATATTTATCAGCGTCTAGCGCAAAATGGTTTGCTTACTAAAGTTGGGCAAGACCTGTATAAGGTCAGTGAAAATACGGGACTTCAGTTCTTACAAGCTATTACTGAAGAGATGGTATTAACTGAAGACCAGTTGGCTGATTTAATTACTTCTAACATTCAAAATCTGGCTGAAAATGCTAATCTAACATCTTTTGCGCGCGAAGCACAAGAAAATGCACAGAAGGCTACTGGTAAAGTAAGAAATGCGTGGCTGGATAGCATTAACTCTATCTTTAGTGATACGTCTGGCCGCATATCAAATGGCATTAAAGGCAGTGCGTCAGCAAATGATATAGGCACTCTAGAAAAGCAATTTGGTTTTGGTATTTCTTATAGTCGCACTGAAGAAGGCTTTAAAATCAAACAAGAAAGTCTTAACCAAATGTATAATACTTTAAAGTCAATAGATGATATTTCTGCAAGCATTGTACTAACTAATTTAATCTCTTCTGCGATGGAAAGTGAAGAATCTTTAAACGATGTTTGGTACGTGATGAATAAGATTGAAGAACTAGAAAAAGAACTTGCTAATCCAAAAGTAAGTGATAAGCGTAAGAAAGAACTTGAAGCTGAACTTGATGTTGCGCAAGGTATTTATAATACCTTAAAGAAAGCTGATGGTACTTTCAATTTTATGAAGAAAGATTTGTCTTCTGGTTATGATGAGCCGCTCTCTGCTTGGGAAGGCGTGAATGATGCTTTTAAAGTACTAGAAAGTGATGATTATAAGAAAGGTTATGTCACTATCCAAGATTTTACTAATATGGTTACTATGATGGGTGATGACGTACTGCGTACTTGCGGTATCTTCAATGACGATATTTCTACTAGCGCGGATTTGTTACTTGCGGCGAATAATGCTATTACTCGTGTTGATGGTGAAGTAATGGTTGACCTTTCTCAACTTGGCGTGAACTTCAATGTTGGCGCAGATAATATGAAGAAAGGTGTTACAGAAGGCATTCATACATTAGCTGAACAACAAATTGCTATTTTGGACGCTGAAATTGAAATGCTTCAAACAGTTGTTAAGACGCAAGAAGCATTTGATAAACTGAAGGGCGATAAGACTGAACTAACGGCTGAGGACTTTATGCCGATTATTAGCGAAGATCCCACTTTACCCGCAGCTTGGAAAGAAAATCAAAAAGAAGCGGTTGAAGCAGTAAGCAAGTTCGCTGATGACTTAATATTAAAATGCGGTATAACCTTACGTGAAGCTGCATCTGATCCGAATAAACTAGCATTACTCGATAAAGCAGATTATGAACTAATGGCTTCAATTGCAAACGCTCTCAACGAAACTGATTGGGTTGGTATGACTGGTGAAACCGCAAGACTAATACAAGATAAAATTAACACTGCTCTACAAGAAGGCGGCTATGATTATCGTATTAAGATTGATATGAGCAAGCTAAATATCAGTTTCGCCTCTGGTGAAATTAACTGGGATGATGAAACTCTTGCTCCACTACTTGATTATAAGGATGAGATTGAAGCTTATCTTAAAGAACATCCAGAACAAGTTACAGTCAGTCTTAATGATTTAATTAAGATTGCGGCGGGCGATGATGAAGATTTAACTAATCAGCTTACCAGACAACTAACTACAACTATTACTACTGCTAAGGATGAACTTAATCCAGCAATTGAAGGAGTAAAGACTAGTGCACAAGAAACTCAAGAAAGTGTTACTTCACTAGGCGAACAATCTTTTGATAATTTTAAAGAACTAAAAACAGATACAGAGCGAATTAGAGAAAATCTGCGAAGGTCTACGATATACGCTAAACAAGTAAATCCTCGTTTTAAAGCAATTGCTTTTGATGATGGTACTGGTGGCGGTAAAGGAGCGACTAGTGAGAAAGGGTATTCTGGTAGTAGTAGTAGTAGCGGTAGTACTTTACCAGACTTTAGCACAATTATCACTGACTTGCAAACAATTTATGACAAATTAAAAGATATAACAAGTAATAGTGATATAGTTAATACTCTAGAAAGTCTTGTTAAAACGCTAGATGCTCTTGGTAAAACCATTTCTAGTATACCTGCTTCTGCGGCTTCTGACCAGATGAAGATTCTTGCGGCTTCAATTAGAGCTTTAAGGAGCAAAGTGGTTACTTTAGGCGCTAAAGTATCATTAAGGGTTGTTGTTACTGGAACTACACAGAAAGTAATAGGTAATATCCAGCAAGATTTAGGTACTGGAAGACCAAACTATAGCCCAGGATTTTCAACCAATGCGGCAAATGGTGCTAACGCTAAAGGCACTCTTATGGGCGAGCTTGGTCCAGAGCTTGTCGTATCCAATGGCCGCTATTTTACTGTCGGCGAAAATGGTGCAGAGTTTGTTTCTCTAGCCGATGACGCAATTGTCTTTAATCACTTGCAAACTAAACAATTGTTAGGTAAAGGTTCTACTGGTCGTGGACGCGCGGTAACCAATGAGAAAAACGCTACTTCTTACGCTACTGGTAATGCTAAAGCTTCTGCGGCAGAAGCGCTACAAGAACTAATCAACATTCGCGCGCAATGGCAAGCTCTATTGAATAAATCTGCAAAAGATTTAGGTCAGAAAGCCGGAGGCGGCGGCGGTGGCGGCGGTGGAGGAACTGACCCCAAGACCATCACTCACGACCTCGAACGTTGGTATAATTTACTGCGGCAAATTGAAAAGCTTGAACAGAAGATAACACTTCAACAAGCAAAGCGCGCAAATATGAAGAATGGTTATGATTATGTTGATAGCCTTGAAAAGGAATTGGGACTCTTACGTAAGCAACAGAAAGCCTACTCCGATCTTGCAAGACTACAAAAAGATTATTATGATAAAAGACGCAAAGATTTGCTATCTACAGACTATTCTAAAATATTTACTTATGACGAAGATGGCTTGATGCAATATGTTGATGGAGAAAATCGTGGACTTGATGTTCTTGCGAAACTTCTAGAACGTAATCCTAAAGGTGAATATGTCAATGCGGCGGTTAATTCTACTTCACAGCTTGCTTATTTGAAATCTATCGGATTTGATACGTCAAGTTTGAACTTCAATGCGGACGGTTCAACAGCAGAAGAAGATGATCAACGTATGCAAAACTTCTGGGATAACCTTGACGCGTGGATGGAAGAGTTAGATGGATTGTATGATGAATATAATGAACATCTACAGAGTGTTGAAGAAAATACTGCGAAACAAAATGAGCTCCTACAGGAATACATTGATAATCAATTAACTGTAGAAGGCAAGATTCTAACCGCAATTGAAGATCGCGAGCAAGCCATTATTGATAAGCTACAAGATGAGAAAGATGCTCTAGAAAAAGCTTCACAAAATTATATCGATGGACTTAATAAAGCATTAAAGAAAGAAAAAAATCTTTACAATAGTAATCAAGATGCGGCTGAAACAGCACGACTACAACGTCAATTAGCTATTCTACAGCGCTCTGGTGCTTCTACAAGTGAAATTAAATCTCTACAAGATCAAATTGATAATCGTCTAAAAGATGATTATTTCAATAAGATGCAAGAGCAAATTGATACTGTCCAAGAGGCTTCTAATAAACAGCTTGAAAAGTTGCAAACTCAAATTGATCTAATGACAGAGACATTAGAATATCAAAAAGAGAATGGGCTATTATGGCAAGAAGTATATGAAATGATGAACAACTGGACACCTGAAAAGATACTTCAGTTCATTGAAGAATATACTAAATCTTACCGTGAAAACTCTGCTTTGCAGAATGAAGAAAACTCAAAAGAAACTTTGAAACAGCTACAACAGTGGGATGCAAAGAAGACGCGTGATAAAGATTGGGAAGACTATTATAATAATCTTGATAGTAAATATGATAGCGTAAAAGAAGCAAAGAAGCAAGAAGCATACTTGGCATACTCTGAAGGTTATGCTAAAGGTGGTAAAGAACAAGCTGAAGCTAATGCTAATGCGGTATTTGATGCTGCTCTTAATGGCGGTAAGAAACCATCTACAACACCTTCTACTGGTGATAATAGCGGTTCAACGACACCGACTCCCGCTCCTGAACCTGAACCCGCAACACGCAAAGCCAAGTTTAAGAATAAGAATTATAAGGTTTATTCTTATGATACTTATGATACTAAAACTAAAGGCTTTGTAGTTTACGGTAATGGTGATGATAGCGTACAATTCGAGATGTTTGATGAGAAGGGCGAACGCATTCTTGTGTCTGGTATCGATGGTAAAGGACAAAAGATTGAAAAACGTTGGGTGCCCAAGAAATATTTCCAATATAAAGAAGGCGGACTTGTAGATTATACTGGCCCCGCGTGGGTTGATGGTACTAAACAAAGACCTGAAGCTTTCTTAAGTGCAGAGGATACTAAACTATTAAAGAGTAAAATCTTTAGTAAATCAGATTATTCACTTAAGTCTACGGTTGAAGCAATTGAAAGTATGACAAAGAGCTTGTCCAACCTGCAAGCTAGCGGCGGCAATAACATTACGATTGAACACGCTGAAGTTAATATTGAGCCTGGAACAATAAGTAATGATTATGATGCACGTCGTGCGGGCGAGATGGCTCTTGAAGAAATGGTTAAAATTGCACGTAAGTCGGGCAATCGTACTGTTTCAAGGAGGTAAAAGGATTTATGGGAATACAGGTTTATTCTGCTACCCATAGCGGAGAGGGTAACCCCCTCTCCGTTCTTGGGCGGCATTTTATTAGTTTTTCTTACGGCGGGAAAAATATTGAGGATTTTAACCTACTTGCTTGTTTTAGCGGCGATAGGTTAAATAAAGGCGTATATGCACCATTTCAAGATGTCACCACACAACAAACAGAACTCGATGGACAGATGTTCTGGTCTTCTTCTTATAGTGCTGGTACATTAACATTCTTTCTAGCCACTGATGGTATGACAGTTAAAGAATATGAAGATTTTAAAGCGTGGTTTATACCGGGGGTTGAACGTGAACTTATTTTAAGTGAATATCCAAATCGTTATACTCTTGCACGTGTTTCTTCTACGCCGCAAATGAATATGTTACCTTTTAGTCACGAAGAACAAGTAAAAGTAGGAGACACAAGTTATACTGCGACAACTACAATGTATAAAGGTGATATTACACTTGATTTTGTAATGGATGATCCATATTGGTATTCTTTAGAGAGTTGTTATGCGGGGACACCTAGTAAAGAACAATTGAAAATAATTTATGAAGACAATTTACCGCATACAAGTATGTTTAGTAGCGGTTTTGTATGTCTATTAGCAAATGAAAAAATGTATAACGGCTTTACGATTGTCCCGCAAAGCAATATTATAATCTCTAGTACGCCACGTTATCTTTATAATTGCGGGACTACTAGTGCGAAGCCTGTAATTACTTTTACTTTTATACCTACAATGAAAAATAATTATATTAACTTACCCGGTAATACTTATTCTTCTGGTAGTGAGTACGGTTATATTCAAGTGGGGGATAAAAAGTTTCAATTCTCCACACCCGGCGTGTTAACTGGTTATAACCAAGCGATAAAATTATCGTCCGAGTTTGCTGTAAGCGGTGGTACTTCAGCTCTTGATTTACGAGCGAAGTTTAGAGATGAAATTAACCACTACTATGCAAGAGCGTGGGCTATATCTATTCTCGATAGTTTTATCAATGATAAAGGAGCTCGCGAGTTTGTAGATGAAAACGGTGCTTTAAAAACTGGTTGGGATGGCGCTTTTACCAATATTATGAAATATTTCATCACCTCTAATGGTACTACGCCTTACGCGGTGTCTATTACTTGTAATAATCGTACAGGAGCAGTAGAATTAAAAACTCAATGTCGTTCAAACGATAATGGAGCCGCACTGTTAAGCACTTCTGCGGCTTCTGTGATTTCTCCAACAACTATTGAAGAAAATTGCGGTGATATGGTTAAATCAGCATACTTATATATAGAAGGGAATAATCGCGCAACAGATGGTAAAATTACCGCAGCGAATTGTTCTGCGATTACTTCTAATATGACTTTAACAAATGTATCATTTAATTATAAGTATACATACTTATAAAAGGAGTTAATGGAGGGTGAATTATGAATAAAAAGCTTATTCGCCCTTATGAGATGTCTGTATGGTCTCTTCAGGACGAGTTTATTACCGTCCTGAAGAGCCACGACATTGCGAATAAGGGACAACTTATTTCACCGCAAATGACGATAAAAGACGATGGTACGCAGGAGCTTTCTTTTACCGTACCGATGTATTATCGTGATGAAGGCGAGTATAAGGAAAATCCGTTATGGTATGATATTCACAATGGCGCTGTGCTAGTTAATATGCGGAAAATTAAAGTAATCTTCAGTAAAGGTTCTGCTGAAGAAGAAATATTTGAGTTTATCATTTCTCAAGTAAAAGAAACGCATACTGGTAGTACGCTTAATTGTGAGATTACCGCAAGTGGACTAGCATTTCAAGAATTGGGTAAAATTGGTTATAAAAAATCATTGAGTCAAGATGATTTTCTAGTAGAATATGAAGAATGGTTTGATAAATATGGAGACCAAGACAATCCTGAAATACCTGAACCACGTGCAACTATAGATTATTGGTGTAAAAAGATTTTTGAAAACTCTAAATGGACTTATTCTGTCCAAATGGATTGGTCTGTTTATGATGGCACGGTTAGCGGTGATAAGCTTTACAGCAAAATGTCGCAAAGTGAACGCGATGTGATTAACACCGCACGGGAAAATCATACCCCAGAGCCATTGCGGCGAATGGATAAAGTTTATGAAGATGACTATGTGGCTGCGTGGGATGATAATCTTAAGCCTGTAGAACTTGTTAAGTTTAAAGAAAAAGAGCGTATGGTGGAAGCAGAAAAGAGTAACTTGTATAATATTACACAGACGATTGCTGAAACTTTTGGTGTGTATTGTCGCTATAAATATTATTATGACAATAACTATCATATTATTGGACGCGAGTGCATTTTTTATAATAACTATATAGATGACCGCAATGGTAAGATAGATATCACTTATCCTTTTGATGCTTCTCAAATTGAACGCGAACTTGATAGCACTGACTTGGTAACAAAAATGTTTGTTGTCCCCGTGGATGATGAAGATAGTGCGAGTGGTTTAGTTACTATTGCGGATGTAACTGCGAACAGAAGCAGAGAAGACTATATTTTAAACTTTGATTATCTCTATCAAATAGGTTCTATTACAGATGAGCAATATCAGGCTATAAATACTTTTGAAAAACAAATGTATCTTATTAACACTTCTCTCCTACCACTAGAAAAGCATCTGGCCCAAGCTCAAGTTGATTTACCAGAGTATGAAGCTAAAGTAACAACTGCACAAAACTCACAAACGCTTGATAAAGAGCAGATGGAGAAAGCAAACGCTTTACTTAATTCTCTTACTAATGGTACAGGTGTATTGTACGCTACCGCAGAAAATCCTTATCGCGGTATTCTTTTGACTGATCCGCAAAACAGTAATGCTTATTATATTAAGATTAGTCAAGCTGGCGTGGACGCAAGTTCTATTGTGATTTATACTCGTTATTCTAATGGTTCTGCTTTAGACCAGTATACTACAAGCACTCCTGATATAAGAAAGGATAGTTGCGGCAATGTAGTAGCTATTGGCAACCTATATCCGGTAGGAGATAGCAAGACTTTTTATCTTACTTTTTCTTATCGTCCCGCGCTTCAGTATGAAAATGTTTACAATACTTATGCTAAAAAGCTCATTCAAGACCAAACAACTGAAGCTGAAAGTGCGAAAATGGTAGAACAATTAAAAGCCACTATTAAAAAACTTGAACAAGAACAAAAAGAAAAACTTGAACTAAAAGAAAAAACTATTGCGGATTTTGAAAATATGATGGGGCCTGCGTTAAAAGAAGGGTCTTGGCAGGCAGAAAACTATACAGATTACGGCAATAAGTATAATGAAACTTTCGGTTTTACTACACCTTCAACTAAATCTGGGAATATAGAGCTAATTTGGGATAATGAGCCTTTTGATGAAGAACAATTAAATTATTATCGTGAAGGTATATTGCTCACCAAGAAATATTATCTTTGCTATAATTTGTCTTCTTTACGTGATAGTATTAAGAATAATTTAGATAATTTATCTTATATTTATAACGCTTCTGGCGGTACGGATGTTAAATACGCTACTATAGGCTCTGAGGCCCAATTTGCGTTTTTACATAAAGACAACACTACCATACCTGTACTACTTATTACAGATGAAAGTGCGGTAGCGGGCGGCAGAATAGGTGTTGTTTCTGTTTCTACTAGTACAAGCGGTGTGAATACAGAGATACAAGAACTTGTGTACGCTTCTACGTTGAGCGGCTGTATTATTAACAATCCTGAAAGTTATACACAGGTTTTCCCCAGAATACAAGTAAATAATCTTCTTCTTAAAGACACTGAAGACGATTTAATGATTAAACTTAATTCACAAGACTTACGTAAGTATTATGACTATTCAGTGCTCACGCGAAAAGATAAATATTATATTACTATTAATTCTAAACTTCTTGTAGATAAACCATTTGCGGATTACGCTTTTCAAGCGTCTTATTGTTTGTCTAACGCGGCTTTGGCTATTTATCTGGACGCTCTTGAAGTGTCGAAAACTAATGCTTATCCTCAGGTTTCATATACTATTACAGTATCAGCTTTTAAAGAAGAGTTAATTAAGCACCTTTATACTAAACTTAATAGTATTGTTAGCATCAATGATAGCGAACTTAAGTTTGAAAATGTACAAGGTTATATCTCCGAGCTTGAGCTTTCTCTTGATAGTCCGTGGGAGGACAAATTAACTATTAAGAACTATAAAACAAAGTTCGAAGATTTATTCTCTACTATTGTGGCTTCTACAGAGCAAATGAAGTCCAATGGTTATATTTATGATAGGGCAGGCAGTGCTTTTACTTCTAATGGCACAATTAAGAGTAGCGTCATTCAAAATACTATTATGCGGGCCGATTTAGACTACGCATTTCAAAACGGTGATCTCACAATTGATGAAGTTAATGGTATCTGGGCCCGCAGTGCGAATGGTGTTGTGGCTATGGCTGGTGGCGGTATTTTTTGTGCTACATATAAAGACACCCTTGGCAACTGGGTATGGAATACTGGTATAACCCCCGAAGGTATAAATGCTTCATTACTTACAGCGGGACAAATTGATACCAATCTTATCCGCATTTATTCTGGCAATGATTTGCGTTTTCAAATGAATGGAGAAGGGCTTTACGCATATAAAGAAATACCTACTTTTAATTCTCCTTCAACAGAATATATCGTTTATAATCAAAACGGTTTTTATTTTACTAAAGGCGTTGTAGATAGGGTTGCTCTTAACTGGGATGGGCTTACTCTTCGAGATGACAAGGGAAAGGAAGTATTGGTTGCGAATAAAGACGGCTTAAGTGTAATTGGTAAAATTACAGCTACAAGCGGTGAAATCGGCGGATGGCTTATTGGGCAACACACTCTACAGAGCGAAGGCTCATATGCTGGTATGCGTTCTGCTGATTATGATGAAGACACTGGTAAAATTAAAACTGATATTTATGATGTTTTCTGGACGAAAGGCCGCACTTATAACAATGAAACCAATCAATGGGAAGAAAGTGGCAATACGTTTAGTGTAGACAGTAATGGCGTACTTCACGCAACGAATGCTGTCATTAGCGGTACTATTACAGCGAAAGACGGTTATATTGGCTCTCTTAATATCGCCACACTTGAACGTGAATTAAAAGGTATTAAGATTGTGGCACTAACAGGCGATACTTTTAAATGGTCGTCTGATTACAGCGGTGAGTTTCAAACTCCCAATGATTTATCTTTTTCAACTGTACAGTCGGACGTTTCTATCGCGGCTTCAAGTGTTTCTTTTAATTATAGTATTGATGGCGTTAATTTTTCTACTATCCCAGATGGCATTATTACTTTTAATACAACCGATTTGTCTTTCTCTGTTAAGCCCGCGATTATGGTTAAAAATGCGGGAGACGATGAAACCGCGACTGAATATTACGACAGTGTAGTGATTAAAGAAAGCGGAATGGAAGGAACAACCGCATACGAAGCTATCATTACTCTTTATTCTCTATTTGATGGAAAGAGCGGTTCTTCAGGTGCTACTCCAAAGTTTGTTCAACTTAATCCCGTAAGTTATGCGTTTGTTAAGGCAAAAGGCAGTGAAGTATTCTTACCTGAAAGCATTACCATTACTGCTATGTTAAGTGAAACGGTTAACGCGGAGAATGGCGAATGGCGGTTCAATGGCAATAAGTTGACGCAAAATACTAATCTAGATGTCTATGCTAATGCGGATAATAAGTCAATCGTTGTAAAAAGAAATGGAATACCTGAAGGCGAGAACGTTGGCCCTTCTGTAGTTTCTTATAAAAATGATGGCCGCGAATGGCTAGCAACTGTATGGAAAACAGAAGACGGAAAAGACGGTACGAATGGTAAAGATGGTACAAATGGTAAAGATGGTGAGCGTGGTCCTGCGGGTGCAGATGGAAAGCCTGGTGAAAACGCAGTCATATATACTGTTAAGCCTTCTGTTCAATTTATTCGTAAATCTGGTAGTGGCAATAATCTAACCTATACTCCTAGTGAAGTGAGATTTACAGCCTATAAAACAACTGGTAATACAACCGAGGTTTATGGAGAGGGTACTTTAACACCTTATTGGTCTGATGACGGCACTAATTTTGAAGAATTAACAGATATTGGTACGGGCAGTTCAATTCTTGATGTTAATCAATATCAAGGCTCAATGATTAAAGTCGTGTTAACAGATGCGGCCAATAATGAACTAGCAGAACAGACTGTTATGATAATGGAAAGTGGTGCGAACGGTAAAGATGGTAAAGACGGCATTATTTATGAAGTGCGGCCTTCAGTCAACACAGTAAAACGCACAACTGCTGGAACTAATGTCCCGGATAGTATCACTTTTACCGCATACAAAACTACTGGCAGTAGTGTAATACCTGTAGGATATAATGCTGGTTCTATTGAATTACAGATTTCTACTAATGGTATTGATTTTACTACAATGAGCACAACAGATGGCGGCACTGCTACAATAGAAGTAGGAAACGCGACTGTGCTACGAGCACGTTTGTATGATAGTGCTTTAAACTTATTAGACGAACAAACTGTTTCTATTCTACAAGATGGTGAAGACGGAAAGCCCGGTGAAGCAGGTACAAGTCCTATTGTAATGGTACTATCTAATGAAAACACTTCTGTAGTTGTAGGAGATACTGGGGCAGGTAGTTATCTTGATGGATGTAATACTACACTTACAATTTATGAGGGATTAACTGATAAAACAGCAGATTATGCGGCTAATCTTACAATAGAAACAGATAGTGAAGATACAACTTATAGTGTGAATGGAACGACTTATTCTATTACTGGTTTAAATAGTGAGAATGAGCAAGCATATTTAATTTTTAAGCTTACTATTGGCGAGAATGTTTATACTAAAAAGTTTGTGGTAAATGTTCTTCATAACGGTGCTCAAGGCCCGCAAGGCCCTCAAGGAGAAACTGGCGCTGAAGGTGCTTCTGCTTATACGATTTTCTTAACTAATGAGTTTTTTCAGTTTAATGCTGAAACGATGGGCGATTTAGTGGGGCAATCTTATACCAGTGGCATTAGTGTATATAAAGGCACACAGAAGTTAGGAAAAGATAATTATGATATTTATTTTGCGGGTGATAAAACACAGACAACTTATACGATAAATGGTATGACCGCTACGCTGAATACAGATAAAACAGAAGTTACACTTACTTCAAGTAATGCGGCGGCGGACCATCCCACGGGTTCTATAGCACTTTATGTAGAAGTTAATGGTTTAACGTATATCCGTTATCTTAATTATGCAATACGTTTTGGTTCTGTAAGATATTATATTACACTAAATACTTCTACCATTGTGATGACAAATGGTTCTTACGACCCAACTACAATAAATTACAACGCATATTATATTAAAAACTCTTCTGCTGACCCCGTAGCTTACGGTAATGGCAAGTTTATTATTACGCCCTATGGAAAAGATGGGGCACTTGTCCCTGTAATTACTCAAGAAAAAGTTGCACAAGGCTCTTATATCATAAGTGAAAACATACCTGCGGGTACGACAAGTATTGTGGTTGAGCTACAAGATACAAAAGGCAATACGCTTGATAGGCAATCAGTCCCAATTCTTGATAGTAGTGTGGCAGATGTAACGGTAGGTAGTAAAAACTTACTACGCTGGACTCGCAATATGATTAACCGCCAAAGCGGCAGAATAGTATATTATGAAAAGAGTGAACACGTTGAGCTATTAGATGATGGACAAGAAGAAGATACTTCACTTCTTTATTTTAACTATAGCGGCACAGAGCAAAATGCGGCGTGGTGTAATATCCAAGGCATGGTAATACCTGATGTAGGGCTGAATGATATTTATACTCTTTCTTTCTATCTCTACAGCGATGATTATAGTGCGGCGAATAATACATTGATTCTGCGAGAGTATTTGTCCGACACAACGATTGGCAATATACAACGCTATCACGATAATGAGATAATTAAGGGAAATGTACTACAGACTGAAAATTATAATATACGTCTTATTGAAGGTTCGTCCGCGAATGGTAAATGGCAACGTGTTGCTCTTACTTATCATCCAGAGCAGACTGATGAGTATTTTGATAAATATACTAATACTTCTTATACTGCGGCAACTGCGAACGTATACGGACTTGAGATTTTATTCAGTTCTACGGCTAATATAAAGATTAAAAAAATGAAACTTGAAAAAGGCCGTTTGGCAACTGACTGGTCTCCGTCAGAGTATGACGTAGATTATGAAGACGTATTGGGCGTAAATCTTCTTAATACTTCTTATTATACTAATATTTATTCTAAAGCACATAAGGTTGAGTTTGATGTACAACTTGACCCAGGTTATTATACTCTGTCTTGGAATAATAATATGACTGAAGTATATGGAGTAGAAAGTCCTGCATATTTACTACGTAGTGATAGTTATGAAACTGAAGCTAAATACACAGAGAAGAGTTCTCATACATTCTATGTAGAAGAAGCTACCACTAACTTTACTCTTTATACTGATAAAGATGATGGCGAAGGCTATTATGCGGTTGCTGAACTTAAGCTTCAAAAAGGTGAACATTCTACTGGGTATGCGATGTCTCCAGAAGAAGTAAGAAATTATTATAATCAATATCTTGATACGATAAGTGGTAAGAATGAAACAATGAATAATCTTATCATTTCAATTACTGATGTTGATGGTGCGATACAAAATTATACTAAAGATGAGTTTGAAAAATATACGCACGAAATACAAGAATTGAATGATAATTTCACAGCACTAAATGGTAAATATACAAACTTACTTGCAAGCGTAGCGGGCTTGAGCAAGTGGGAAAGTTATTATGAATTAAGCCCGCAAAGTGATGGAAAGGTAGCTTTGATTATTGGCGATAAGTCTAATAGCTTTGACTTTAAGATGAGGCTTGACTCAAGTAAATTGAGCTTCTTAAAAAGCGATATTGAAGTAGCTTACGTTAGTAATCAAAAGCTTTATATCAATTACGCTGAAATCGTCCAGCAATTAAGAATAGGTTCGTCTGCGAGCACTGGTTATTTGGTGTTTAAGCATATGGGCAATGGTTTAGGCGTAATTTGGGAGAGTTAAAGGAGGAATTATTATGGGACAAACAGTCATTAAAGTGTTGACTGGTGAAACGTATGGCAGTGCTCACTGGAACTCATCGCAGATTGGTAATGGTACGAAAACCTCGGCAGACCAGTTTGGTTATGATAACGGTGTTCAACGCCCCGCAATGACTTTTCCCAGTCTAGCTTCACAAGGCTTAGATTTTAGTAAAGTTGAAATTACTGGTCTTACTCTTAATTTAAATAATGTAAAAGGCACATATAAAGGTTCCGAGACTTTTCTTGTAGCGATAAGTAATACTGTTAACTATAATACTTATGGTAATAGCGGCGGACGCTTAAAAACTGCGGTAGAAGGGATTACAACAAAAGAAACAAATATTGGAAAACTTTCAGACTTTAAAATTGGTGTAAATAATGTTTCTTTAAATTATAATAACTTTAAAGGCGTCATTGAAAATGATATCTTTTTCGTATATCTTAATTATGACAATCCTAACGGAGTAAATGCGAATAGTGGCTGTTTGTATTTTGGCGGTAGCGATACCGCCAATTACGCCACTCTTACGGTAGATTGGGAGTATCTTTCTTCTTCTTTTACCGCAGATAGTATTGTTACGATGGGCGAAAATTATAGTATCACGCTTAACTTGAATAATACTTCTTATACTCATAAAGCATTATTCCAAGTAGATTCGCAAACTTATGATACGTGGGATTTTGCAGCGGGTGTGGCCACAAAAACACAAAAAGTTAATGATGCTGTGCTGGACGCAATACCTATTACAACAGATAGAGTATCTGGCTCTCTTATTGTAATTACGTACAATAATGGAACAGAGTTGGGCCGCGAGAGTAAAACGGTCACATTTATTATACCTCGTAAAGCTCCATATATACCAAGTGGTACATTCACATTAACATCCAGTGATGGTGATAAAGCATACGCAGATAGAACGACGTGGACATTTGAACTTAATTTGAAAGCTGACGATGCTATTCTTTCTTCTGCTACATTACAAAGTTGGCACGTATATCGCAGAGATGCACAAGGTAATAGTTATGGCGATTGGTACGAAAACATTACAGGGGACAAAAGAACTTATACTGCGACTGGTACAAGCCCTTCGGTCTCAAAGGAAAGTACTTATACGTGGTATGCAGAAGCTACTAACTCTCGTGGAGTAACGGTATCCATCGGGCAGGCGCAAGCCGTAATTGGTGAGCAAACTTATGAACGACCTATTAAGTTTATAGATGTATCAGCTTATAGAACAGATATCAATGGTAATGAAAAAGCTGAAGGGACTTATTATAAATTAAGAGGCACAATTACCGCGACGAGCATAATCAATAGTATTGTTATTGATGGATATACTTATTATCCTAATTCTACATCCTATGATTTAAGCAACGTAAGCCAAAAAGCAGTGGGTACAAGTGATTTAACTGCTTCTAAAAATATCTCTATAACTGTTAATGCTACAGGCGCTTCAATAACACAAACTATCGTACTACTTTCTGCGGCATATATGCTTTATTTTAAAAAAGGCGGTGGAGCATTAGGCGTTGGAAAAGTAGTAAATGATGCGGATAACAATCTGATGGATGTGGGATGGAAAACTCGTATTTCATATGCGGATAGCGAGAGCATTTTAAACCTTAATTCGCTAACAAGCAACGTAGAAAATAGTATTTTATTTAGTGTTAATGGCAATTATCTTTGGAAAATTGGTTATAATAACGATAGCGCTTTTGTCATTCAAAACAATTATTATACCAATCCACCACTTACATTAGGAATGTTTGATAATAAAATCACTATTCGTAATGATAATTGGCGTATGATTTTCGGTGGTGATAATATAATGTTTTATCACAAAAACGGAAATGAATATGAGCTTTCTAAAGATACAGGTTCAGGACGTTTAATTACTAATAGCATTAACACCGATTTTACAATTACTAAAAATGCGGCCCGCATATTTTTACGTAATTCAACTACCACTGCAGAGACACAAGGAGAAATCTTGACCATCGGTAGTGGATTACGTTTTAGAAATGCGGACGTAGCCAACCCCGGTTCATTGTATGATGAATATATTTTTCCTTCACGTGTAAGTAATACAAGTGCAGAAACTTATACCATTTATACCACAAAAAATATTATCTATAATTCTAGTCAGCCAACTACTGCATCTACTGGCGATATATGGCTTCAGCCTATTAGTTAAGGGGTGAAATTATGGCTACGACAGTAAATGCTACGTGTTCAAGTTTTTATCGTCTTTATGGTACAAATAATTATTCATCTCTTAGAATAGCTACTAATACTGCTGCATATGTAGGATATTATAATAATAGATATAGAGCTGCGTTCCAATTTAATAATCTTTCATTACCTGCGGGCGCTATCATTACAGACGTGAAATTAACCTTTTATGTTAGGTCTTTAAGCAATGCTCCTGCGGATAATTTTTATATTGCGACAACAGAAAAAAACTTATCAGGTTTATCAAATGCTGACCTTATTACTACAATAACAGATATTGAAAGTGCTTCTTATAAATATAAACAAAATAGTTCAACGCTGATGAATGCTTTAACTGCTAACGCAACGCATACAGAAACTTTAGACGGCTCTATTTTTAAAAATGTATATAATACTCCATTCTATATTGTTATTGGTGGCGTGAATACATATACCTCTAATAAATATTTTCGTATTGACGCTTCACCCGCTCCGACACTTTCTGTCACGTATATTCAAGGTACAATGTTTTACCGTATAAATAACCAATGGCAAGAATGTTTGGTACATTATTATGATGGTTCTAAATGGGTTCAAGTAATGCCTAAATATTATGACGGCTCTAAATGGGTTCAAGTAAGATAAAAAAATTAGGGGAGACACTTAATTGTGTCTCCCCTTTCTTTTTTATTCTTCAAAATCAATTACAGGCTCTAGCGCCATTGCTTGTGCAGGTGTGATGTCGCCAATTTCAGCGAGCACGCTCTCATTTAGCTTACCAGCATTGATTTCAATTTCGCCATTGAGTAGCTGCGAAAATTCAGTATTGCAAGCCATAATTTGATCTGGCTTAATCTTGATATTACCACTTTCATCTACTACAGGATTACCACGCTCGTCGCGTAATGTATACTTTTCTACGATCTGTACACGTGACTTATCAAATGCTTCCATTTCTTTTGTCATTTCACGCATAAGTCGCGCCACCTTGAAAGCGTTTGCACCAGAAAAGTTTTTATCCATCAAATCTTTCAGCGTAGTAAATACGTTTACCATATCATTTATAGTAATCTTAATCATAAATCTTCTCCCCAATGATTCATTCTTTTTTCTCTTCTTTGATTTAAAGCAAAGAATTTTCCTATACAAATCGCATCGGCTTCATCTTCACTACAATTTAACCCATACCAGCTTTTCACTTTAGCTTGTGCTTGTTTCTTTTGTTCGTCTCGCTTTTTTCCGCTAATGCCGCAAAAAGCGCGCCATTCTGTAGGATAAACTAGCCCGCAATCCATTTTTTCTTCAAATAACGTATCAAAGATAACTCCTTGGGCGTTTGCGAGTTTACGATATACTTCGACTTGTTGAACAGAGTTATATGGTCCGCGTACTTGTAATTGTATATGTTCAACACCTACAAAATCTGGTTGCCATTTGTGAAGAGCTTCTATGAGCCATTTTTTTAAGTCGTTAATACGCTCTGTAATATCATCTTTATGAGATGTGTATGTACCATAGTGTATTAACTTATTATCATCATACAGCGCAAAACCTGTAATGTGCGTAGCCGCATCAAGTGCAAGCACACGCAATGCTCCTTCAGTCTTTGCTGGGACACCTGCTTTTTTCAACTGAAATGGGTCGCCCGCGAGACATTTTTCGCATCTTTTATGTTTGCGCCATTCGTCATAAGATAACTCCACTTCGTGACCTTCTGGACAACGCATAAATAGTGGAGATTTTAAGTTTTTGTATTCTGTTGATAGCAGAACCCAATGATGTTCTGCTAAATCATTTTTTACTGCGTGGATATTTATTGACACTACTTTCTACGTCCGTAGGCGTAATTTTAGTGTTAATGACTTTGTAAGTTCCGTGTTCGCCAAAAATTACACGCCGACAAGAAAAATCGTAATCTTTACTAATATGCTTCCAGCGTGCACCAGACGCAATATTTTTTATCACGCTAGTGCTTATTTCAAACTGTCGCGCAATTTGCGGCATCGTCATTTCAGTTTCTTGTAAAAGATAACAGATCTCTCTTACTTCACTTTCCCATAGATAAGCATTAGGATTTTCTTCTCCTACATTACCCGGCGATACAAACTGTTGTTCAGCCCACTCTAGATTAGTATAATTATTATTATACACATTACCATCTTTGTGAATTGCGGTTGGATGTTTTAATTCCACAGGTGGCGGGCCAATAAAATTGTAAGCCACTACATTAGCAAGAGTTGGGCGTATGAAAGCTGGATGTGGTTTTTCGTAACCAGTGTGCAGTCTAATAAGATACTCTTTATTATGCCTACTACTTATCGTAGGTTTAATGTAATCATTTATGAAACACGAATATACATTGCCATCTTCGTCAATTAAATAACGACCTTTCTTAACCCCGTCATAGACGAGAGGTATCGTTAGCATTTACACTACTTCCAAAACCGCCTTCGCCGCGAGTAGAAGTTTTAATATCTTCTACGCTATCAACAAACTCACTTTTAAAGCGATAAACTGGCTTTAGCGCAAGTTGAGCAATGCGGTCGTTGACGTTAATAGTGTAATCTTCATTGGAAATATTGTCAAACAGAACACAAATTGGGCCTAGATAATTTTCATCAATCGTCCCTTGGCCATTAGAAATACGTAGTGGAGTTTTCATACTAATACCACTACGAGCACGCACAAGCAGTTCGTAATCCCTAGGAATTGCGGCTTTCAGACCAATATTAACTTTAAATCCTCGTGCGCCAGCAGGAATAACAACCTCTTCAGGACAATACACATCACAACACGCGTCTTCTTCGTGAGCATAAGTTGGTAGTTTAGCTGTATCAATTGTCTTTTCGAAATAGACTGTTGTTACATAATTACCAAAACGCTCAATAACTTTGTCATATAGAGATACTAGCGCATTAAGGATAGCACTCAAGACTTGTGTCTTATATACATTAGTAAAGCCTACTTCGTTGACAATTTCATCAACCTTTTCTTTGACATCATTGCGGCCCGCAATAATGTCATCTTTCGTCATTCCTCGCGAAACGGCCTCTACGTACATTTTTTTAATATTATCTGGGGTTAGTTCTTTTTCAAAACGTTTAAGAGAAGCGTCTATAATAATTCCAGCCGCTTCTTCTGTAAAGCTTTCATCCTCAACTTCGTTAATTGCATCAATTAGCTCTAGAATTGAATTAGTATCATTTTCAAACATATTTTTCTCCTTAACCAAAGAACATTGCTTCCGCGCCCTCATAGAGTTTTTCAATTACGACGCAGTAATACTCAATATCTTCTTTAGTTTCCTTATTCTTCTTCTTTTTAAAATCAGCTTTATAACAACTTAAAAGATAGTGCTCGCTATCTTGTGAAGCTTTAAAATCTTCAATTAAATCTGTCGCTTCTTCTTCAGTCGCGCACAGATACGTCAGTCTGTCCCTCGTCAGTGTCGCCATCTGCGGTAAGCCCCCTTTCTTTCATCTTCTCAAGTAGTGCTTTATAGGTTTCTTGCTTTACATATTCTTTGAAATTATCTCGATGTTGGCGCGCGTGCTTAGAACGAGCGGCTTTTTCAAAAGCACGTCGTTCAGCCCGATTGCGTGGTTTAAGATATTCTTCTAGCTTTTCATCCATTTGCAGATCAAACTGCTCGCTTTCGTTCATAGAAGATACCCTCCGTCAGTTAGGTTATGTAGAAGTGTGCAAATATCGTGAAAATCTTCTTCATCGAATCTATCGCTAGAAAGAAAAATCTCTTTATCATTATTCACTTCATCTACACGCTCCACCGAGAGATGGCCATTTTCATAAACTACGCAATAATTAAAACCAATAAAATCTGTCATATCAGCCATTTCCTTTCGTTTGATTATACCCATACTCATTCGCTTTAAAAAATTCAATATAAAACTTTTCTTTTTCATTGAGCTTCTCCTTTGAGCATTCACACAATTTTTCAAAAGTGAAGTTCCACAAACCTTCTTCAGCCATAACTTGATGAATTTTTTGATTAGCTATAGAACTAATACCGAGTGCGCCTTTTATATGTTCTTGACAACGACTCTTTAATTTGGTAGACTGACCTATATAAACTTTCCCATTTGAAAGGTTTGTGATTTTATAAATCCCAGGCTCGTCTTCCATCTCTATACGCTTCATAAGTTCTGCGGTGGGCTTTTGAACATATTCGCTCCATATGAGTTTAGGGAGCAAATCTTTATTAGAGAGATGCGGCTCAACTTCTTTAAGTAAAAAATCAATATCTTCGCGTGCTTGTGGAGAAATCTGTAAACAATAAAATAATTTTTCTTGTTTTTCTTTCTCCATTCTCTGTAGCGGTTCAAGAAGAGTTTCATAATTTTGTTTACAAGACGCGATTTTATCATTATATATCGCTTCAGTTTCTTGCGTGGTTTCTTCTAGCATTTGTAGCATATGTTCTGTCTGTTCGCGTTTAATGGAAAGAGTGCTATCTATCAATTGACATTCTGCTTCATAAGCTGTACGCTTTGCTTCTCTGTAACGGTTAATATCTGTGTCTATCTGGTTTTGACGTTGAGCGTATGCTTGGTTAAGCTCATTAAAAGCTAGTTTAATGCGTGTATACTCTTCACGCATTTCTTTCTCTTGATGTTTAAGTTCTGTATTTTCTTTATAACGCCAGAAAAAACATACAATGAGCAAACTGCTTAATATAATAATTATTAGGATTTGTGCCATTCAATCACCTGAGCCACGCATATTGCGCCCGCTGTATTACCCGCCGTAGCGACGAGTAGCGGGATAATATTACCCCAACTGTCACTGAACCAAAAATAAAACATATCAGCAACACAATGACGAAAACCGCATAGCAGAAAACACGGAATACAAAGAAAAATACCAAGCTCTTTATGTTGCGTAGCAGTACGATAATGATAAACCGCGAGATACATTAGAACACCTGTCATAAATGCTTTTAGAAAAAGATGTAGTTGATTGATGTCCCAATAGCCAGTAAGCGTTGGACGCTTAAATGAATAAAAGGTTATCATCGCACACAGAAAAGCGCCAAGAAAATTACCAAGCCAGATAAAAGCGAGAGAAGACAGATTCCAATCTTTATCATCATAAAAACCAATTTTACCAGTGTAAAGACTAGAACCTAAAAAGCAAATAAAATAAAGACCGAGTGCAAATAGTAAAGCACCTACATATTTATTTTCGCAGGATTGATAAACATTACACCCAATGCCGATAAGAAAGCCCGCGAGGACAGGAGAAGAAAGTTTCTTTGTCATCTGTTCCTCCATATATTATATCATAGTTTACTGTAAAAGTCAAGTAAATGGGTTAGAACTTGTATCGCACGTAATTTCATATGTCTTATAGTGGCCATCATCATAATATGGCGTAGTAGTAATAGACTTTTCTAGCTCACATTTATGGTAGCCATCTCGAAACCCTTCATCATAAGCTTCATCAAGCATTCGTTGAAGTGTTTCTGTACCCAATGTTCCCCAATCAATTACTTTATACTTCATTACAAATCCTCCTAAAAATCTGATTAATTTGTCCAAATAAAATATATAATATTGAGTTAAAAATAAGCCCCGCGATTAGACTGATAATACTAGCCTCGATCCCAAAAGTCTTATAAAAAGCCGCAGACGTAAAAATAGTTGCTAACATAACAATCATAATTGTCACGACTGAAAAATTGAAATACAAATCTGCGGGAGATTTTTCTTTTAATTGTTGTCTTTCTTGCGGATTAGAATACTTTTCAATATGTAAGTCTTGACTACCACAATAAGGACAAATAGTACGACGGGTAAACATTTTCTTTCCGCAACTATTGCATACTAATACATCCATTTTACTCTCTCCTATACCGCAATAAAATATTCTTCTAAATCGTGAAAGCTGTCCGCGCACTGAATATACGATGGCCCACCTAGCTCTGCGATTTGAACTAGATAAGTGAAAGTATTATTATACTTGTTCAGTCGTTCCCACGTATAATTACAATGAATGTAAATAGGGATTTCAGGATATTTTTTTCTAATATCGCGTGCGAGTTGAAATACTTGCTTTGGTGTATTCATTGGTTCGCAACACCCGTAACCAAGATGAACTTCTTTACATTCAGGATGGCGGGTAAGAACGTCCGCAAGAAGATTAGTATCACATTCAATATCAATACCTTCTAGCTGCGGGTAGTTATCATACTCATTTTCTTTGCCAAGATATTGCGTGCGAGAAAAAATGTAAATAGCTTTGTTTTCTACATACCACGCACGTTTTAGTTTAATAATGCTCATAGCACAGTTGGCTCCTTCCGCATCTCGTTAATAATTTTCGCGAGAGCTTCATCGACTTGTTCTTTCTTCACATAATGCGCACGACATTCAGCCCATTCAGGCATTTCAACAGAATATCGCACAATAAAAGCATCTTCGCCATACTTGCGAATGTCTTGATAGAAATCACAATTATAGTCTTCACGTTCTGGCTTAAAAGCGCGATGAAACTGATGGCGAGCTGATACGGCTGGACGTTGGCTCTTGTTTACGAAGTAAGAACCAGTGATGGTATTATAAATCGTAAAGAACTCCATAATACGGCGCTTCTTGTGAGGATGTGGCATAGTTTTTATCTCCTTTCGATTTGTAAGTCTATTATATCATAGAGTGGATGAAAAGTCAAGTAATTGGGCGGGTATAAAATTACACCCGCCCAATTTTTTACATTTCATCTTTTATAAATAAACCGCAATGACAAGCTTCACCAATTTTTTTATTCTCTCTAAAATCTTGACACATACACTTATATTGCGGTTTTCCTATACTATTTACAATACAAGGACAATATCCTTCATTTTGTTTAAGTCCCCGCAATACAATGTTTCTTATTTCAACATTATTTGTAATATGTTGTTTCATAATTCCTCCGCATATTGATTATTAGAAGCTAATTTTACATTTAGTACATTATCATAATGAGGTTCTTGCCCAGGTATAAAACGTCCGAACTTTATAATAATAGGCTTAAATTGATATAATAAAGTTATTTTTTCTTCTACTTCTTCTTTATTATAACCAGTATAGATAACTATAGGAGCTTGTGAAACTTTTCTAAAATGCTTAATAAAAGTCTTTAATTCTTCCCAGCTATCAAAAGGCTCTAATCCTTGAAAACAAATTGCGTCCATTAAAGGAGATTTTAAAAAATCGTTTATAATTTTTTCATTATCCATTTCTATGGTAGGAGACTGTGCTAAAGCACTATTTTGACACAATTCTTTTCCGCATTTGAAAGAGCATTTTGGCATAGCAATAGTCAAGCAAATATGGCCACCATAATTAACACAATCATCATAGTATAGATTTTTTATTTTCAAATCTTATGCCACTCTCTTTTATAAAACTCTTGTTTTCTTTCTTTAGAATAGGTTTTTACCGGCGTTAAGAAACCGACAATTCTCTGATAAGTAGTTTCAACGGGACAGCCGCATTCTGGACATACGTTACCATAAAAACCGTGATTGTGTTTACAAGCAGAAATCCGCACGCAAAAGGCAAAATAAGTAAGTCCACTGTCTGCGATATAGTTTACTAAACGCCACATTGTATTAAAATCTTTAATGGGAGCATCGAGATTTACGTGTAAAATTGATCCGCCATTACAGTAGCTATCAAAAGCTGCTCCAATTTTCACCCGTTCTTCAAGTGTGGTTTGAATACCTAGCGGGATAAATTGATTACCATATAATGGTAAATCTGTAATTGTTTCTTCTGGATAAAAGAATAAGTCTTTCTTCATCAGCTTTGCCGCAGCGGTTTCCGCTGGGACGGCTTCAAGATTAAACTTATAATCTACATTCGCGGCTTTAGCCCATTGTTCTTTAGTTTCGTGAATAGTTTCAAAAATCTTTTTCCCAAAAATATAAGCTTGCGGTTTATAATAAGTATTACCAACTTCGTCCTTGAAAGTGTAATCGAATACTCTCAGAGCTTCATAAACACCAATAACGCCTATTGTTGAATAAAGGTGCTCGAAATCAATCATTCCACTAGAAAAGTTTTTCATAAGCCCTTTTTCTACATTGCGCTTAATAATATTGCGTACCACATCCAAGCATTCACAGCACAGAATAACACGTTGACGTAGTAGTTCAAGATAGTTTTCTTCGGTTTTATCGCAGTCATAAGCAATACGTGCAAGGTTAATCGTATTAACTTTTACAGAACCAACCTTAAGAGCTGTTCCACCAATTGAGTTAAAATATAAATCTTTGATGTCATTTTTCAAGCGGCAACAATTGGATAGACTAGTAACACTATCATCAATATAAATATTACTATCACACCATTTCATATTGTGCCTAACGGCCCATTTAGCAAAATCTTCATCTTGAAACTTACCGTCTTTTCTTAATAGAGAAATAGAATTAACGGGATAAGTCATCATATTTTTAGAACGGATTTCGCTCATAGTTTCTAGATAAAGCTTTTGAAAAGCCATAATGCCGTCAAGTTCATCATACATAAAAGTTCCATCCGGGAACTCCGTGCCGCCAAAGAGTGCTTCAAGATAACATCTATCAAACACTGAAGTATTAGTAAAGGCTGATTGAATTGAACCGCGTAAAAAAGGTTGGTTTACGGCGTAAATAAAACGTTGGATTTGCTGTTTAGCATACTTTTCAGGAGATTCAGTATAATATCCATTTTTTACGTCTCTATCCCAGAAATAATACATATATGGGATAAGATTAGCTAGCCCTACAGCACCAGAAGTAGAGTTCGCGGCGAAGCTAACGAACTCTTTTACAAAATCAATGAAAGTGCCTAAATGTTTCGGCGGCTCCGCGTTAAAGTTATCTATAAAAAATAAACCCTTTTCGGCTAAATCTTTTAAATCATAAGAGAAACAGTATGAAACAAAAGAAGAGGTGTTTGCATCGTGTAGATAACTTTTTCCAGTCCATTCACTTTCAAGCCATTCATTAGCAACCTTAAAACCAAACTTTTTATTAAGCTCATAAAAAATCTTATTAAAAGCCAATAGTTTTTGTTGCGGTTTACTCATCTCATTTAAGAGAGTTACCATAGTTTTTTGTCCTACGTTTGCGCTTCCGTCTACTGATGCGTCCGCAATAGTCTCTTTGTCAATAAAATTATCAATAAAATCTGTATAAGAAAGTTGTTTATCTCCAAAGCCATTGAGATAAGCCATTTCTTCGCCATATTGTGCAGAAAGCTTATTAAAAGCGGTGGTAAAGTTTTTATCAAGTTTAATGTTTAAGTTCATTTTAACCCCTTCCTTCAACCCATTTATTTATATCCGTGAGTTCAGTTAGAAATGTTCCGTCATCAAGCACGAGAACCGGAGCACTTTCAATATTATGTTGAATGAAAAAATCTTCTCCTACAACCTCTTCAAAAGATAGATTTTTTCTTTCTAATTTAGTTTTAATCATTTTACAAATGCCGCAAGTAGGTAATGTATATAATTTCATCCAAGCTTCCTCCCACAGTAAGGACACTCTCTAATTTCGCATCCCATTTGAACTTGTTCTAATTCTTTTTTTATTTCAAATACATCATTTTTCTTTTCCATTGTGCTCAAAGCTCGCACAAGTTGCCCACGTAAATAATCGCATTTTTTACATCTTTTTTCTTCTGTCATACCGGCCTCCATATTTTTCTTTCAACCAGTCCTTTATAAGATTGGTTAAATAAATTATTCGCTTGCGGACAATAACGACACAATAAATCATATTGTTCTCTAATTTCTTTACCTGTCTTACCTTTTGGTAATTGATCCGCTAAAGAGGATGCCCGCTTTATTGATGTAGTGAGGCTGAAAACGTTTTCCGCTTTTTTACAAAGTAGATTTATAGGATTTTTAGCCCCCATTGCGGGCGGGAGGTATTTAATTTTTACTGGTATCTCGTGTGCCCAAAATGTGAAAAGCAGATTTAAAGTGTAGACAAAATCATTTACATATTCTTCTATAGTGCGGTGTGTGCCGCCCAATGGCAAATAGATAGCTGAAGTTAGAAGAATAGATGCAAGCATCTTATTTGTATATTGCTTAAAATAAGAATTAGCTAACTCTAAATCTAATCCTAAATTAAGTATAAACTCACTTGTGGGACTGATACCATATTTTATTGCACTAAAATATAGTTCTATATCATCACACCAAATGGGATGAAGACATACAATTTTCGAAGGATTGCGGCGTTTGATCTCTTTTATAATTTTTTCCCATCCATCTACAAATATATTAGTATCATAAATGTAAAATGGATTGCGGTGCCGTACTGCTGGGATAGGCAATATTTCATCGCCCGCCATAATACGATAATAAGTACTGTCAAGAAAACGAGTAATATCCCGCACTTCATATCCTACATCAAACTTATCCCGCAAAAACTCTTTGTACACGGTTGTACGTGGCAAAGTAAAATCAATAAGAGAATTACTAAAAGGCTTATATTGTCCATTATTAAAGCCCGCGCCTACAAGTTCTAATTTACGAGCTTGCATAAAATGCGAGGGAAAAATATCTGTATGCTCGGCGCAACAATAAAGCATATCATAAGCATCGATGTCCTGCTCACCAGGAAGGAGGAGACGGCAATACTGCCGTTCCTCCACCACATAATAACTAGATATTTTCATTACTTCAAGATTTGGGATGGGGAGATGATAGAGAGATTTATAATTGAATAGGTCGCAATCATATATACCAATCATTTCTACCCCTCCACTCGTTCATACTGAACGTCCAAACCAAACTCGCCTACGCCATTAATTTTTGAAATAACAGGATAAATAGAAGATTTATATTTCTTTGGTACGAAATCCTGTCCGCGTCTAAAGCCTTGAACCATTAACAACGTACCACGAGCAAACCATGAACGTTCTAGTACTTTTTTCTTACCAGTATCATCAATAAATGATATTTGTTTATCAAACATTGCAAACTGATTTTTATAAATCTTTACATTTACCACTCCATTTTGTGTAAGAAGAGTAATAGTGTTTTTCATCTTATTGCGGTCAATGACTGTCCCCGCAATAAGACTGAGCTGATAAATATTTATTGTCGCACCATCTTTAGTAGTAAAAGTACGTTCTACTACGGGTTGTTCTGGGAGGTCAAAGAAATTATCAAACTTTGTACTACAATAATCAAGTTCGTGTTTATGATAATAAAAGCTCAAGCTCTCCATTTCCCATTTACTGATATTGCCCGTCGCGTATTTATCAGCCTCTTCATTATACAACACATTGTTCAATTTGTCAAGCAATTCAGTTGAATGTTCTTTTAAATAAACACGCATAGGCTCCATTGCTTTTTTATAAGTATTGTCCCAAGTCTTTTGCATTACTTTATTACCGTCGATAAGAATATCCATATCAAGATTGGCCGCAATAAAATCAACTTCTCGTTCACCAAGCTCATAATAAGTGCCACACTTACAATCAGCTTTAAGATGCTTATTGAAGAAAAATAGCTTTCTATAAAGGGTTACTTCTTCTGGTAGCAAGTCTTTTTCAAAAAGAATGGGCATATTTTGTAACGTAAGTTTATCCTTATGGTCAGCTATACTGTTAATATAATCCCGCATAATCTCTTCTCGCGGCTTTTTTTCAATATCATCAAAGGCTCCGCATTTGATAAGGTTGGTAGCTTGTATCTTATTAGTAGGGACACGAACAAGAAAGTCCGCGAGAGAAGTGTAAGGACGGTTCGCAATAATCGTATTTACAAGGTCAGTAGAGATACGTGAAATACCACGCAATCCATAACGAATGGTGTTAGTTTCTACAACTGGCGTAAAAGTGAAAGTAGAAACGTTAATATCTGGCGGCGCGACGTTAATACCATAGGTTTTAAACTTGCCGATTGCGGTGCTAATTTTACCGTAGTTAACTGTTTTAATTTTCTTTTTCTTTTTACCTGAACGGTCTGGTAAGTCTTCATACTCATAATCTTCCCAGTCTTCAGGTTCGTAGAGGGAGACGGTTTCTTCTTCTTCTTCGTCTTCTTCTTCAATGCCGCCACTATCTATAATTAGATTAGCAGTATTCCAAAAAACTTGCGGGAAGTTAAGAGCTAATACAATACCTTGTAAGCCGACGAAGCTATAAGGAAGTGAATGATTAATGCTGAATGAATAAGACATTTGCGGCTCAATAATACACTCCCAAACATAAGTCGCAAACTTTTCTTTGCCTTTCATATAATCAAAGATTTGTTGTTTTAAAGCGGGGATTTTATTAAGTTGCTTTTTGGCACAGATTTTTCTAGCTGTGTTTGCTTCTTTTAGACTAAAGTGTGCGATGTTCTCATCCATTAATACCCTCATGAGGCATTCTTGATAAGGTGTGACACCATAGTCCACTAGCAAATATGGCTCTAACTCTTTTTGTTCTTCTTCTGTAAGGCCGTAAGAACTCATTTCATCATACCATAATTGAATATTATTCCTAAAACGATAATATTTATTTAGAGGGCGTTCTTTCCCTTTTTCCGCAGTTAGTCTTAACAAACCATTACAACACGTCATCTCCAATGGCGTTTTCGGTTTAATAAGAAGTGCTGTATCAAGTCCTACTCCTGTATTAAACTGAAAAATGTTGATAACTTTATTATTCCCTAATGCGTCCCAAATACGTTCGTCCTTCAGGTTAATTACATTAGGATGAATATATTTATCATAAGCTTGACGTAAAGTTAATGATTTATCAATATACCCATATTCTTGTAAGAGTTGAAGCGTCATCCCTATTTTATCGCACATATCTGTAACCAAGAAGTCGTACTTCAAATCGCCCGCAGCCTCTGACGTTTTAAGACTCATTTGAGTAGTTAAACTTCCATCAGGTGCTCTCATAACTGCATTGGTGTGCCACGGTTCGACATCATAAATAATGACACCAGAAGCGTGCGTACCTCGTTTGTCAATAAGCCCTTCAATCGCGAACATGATTTCTTGTAGACGAGGATATTTATTTACTTCATTGATAAGAGCTTGATTAGGTTTTCTTCCTTTTTCTTCATTGCCATAAAAACAATCCTGAAGCGGCCATAAGAAACCTCGTTCTTGTTCAATAAGAGAACTCATATATTGAGCAGTATCAATGTCAATACCTTCAGGATACAGTTCTTTTCCATCCTCGTCTTGTAGACGATAACCGCGACAAGCCGTTAGGATAGCACTTTTCGTAGACACTGTTCCAAACGTCGCGACTTGTAGAACTCGTGTATCGCCGCCTTTTCTCTCGCGAATGCGCTTAAGGATTTGCTTGCGTTTCGACGGACTTTGGTCCAAATCTATGTCACCAAGCTCTATTCTTTCTTTATTAAGATAACGCCATTCTGCTAAACCCCAAGGAAGAGGGTCGAGTTGTGTAATACCCAAACAATAATTAGAAAGAAAACCGACTGAACTGCCTCGTCCAGGGCCGACTACACTGCCTTCTTCCCACATCATATCAATATACTGTTTTAAAGTATTATGGTAAGAAGACATTACAACTCCTAACTTTCCAGAAATAACATTAAGAATATCTGCTTCTTTTTCAATGCGAGCTAAATGGTCTTCGTCAAAAATATTTTTTTCTTTTAGTCCATTATAACATTCATTTGCCCAATAACGATTTTGAATATCGTCTCCATCAAGAAAACTTCTTACAGTAGGATATTTATCAGCTGTAAACTCTGGACATAACCCTTTCTCATATACAGTAACATTTTCTTGTGGGATCGTTTGTGTATGAAAAATATCGTAAGTTTTAATTTTGTCCCGTATTTCCAAACTGTTAGAGTAAAATTGTTCTAATTCTTCTTTTGTAAAATATGTTAAAATATTTTCTACTTCTTGGTTAGACATTAAGTAAGTATAAGAATAAAAATCATCTGTCTCACGCAAACCACTTTCATCTTTTGAAAGTAGAAAACTTTTGTGAATAAACCTATCTTCTTTGGTATAATAATGTGCGTCTGTCCCAATGACGATTTTTACATTATATTTCTTTGCTAAATATTTAATAAACTTGTTATATTTAGTTTGATCTGCGCTATCGCTCGGCGCAATTTCAAAATAAAAATCTGTCCCAAAAAGTTCAAGACAATGTTCAACAAAATTATCAATTCGGTCGTAGTCTTCTTGTTCAAGACAATAAAAGATCTCATTACCGATACACGCCGTATCTGCAATAATATGGCCTTTATACTCTTTCATCAATTCTGTTAATTCTTTTTTTGTAGTAGGGACACGCCACATACCTCTGTCTATAAAAGAATTATACCAAGAATTGGAGCTTAATTTGCGCAGTCCTTCGTGCCCTTTAGTATCTTTTGCTATTAAAAGAAAATGAAAATATTTCTCAATTTTTTCTTTTTCGCGTGAACTTGTAAGATATATCTCATTGCCTAAAGCAACTTTAAAATCTTTGTCAATTTCTCCACTTTCTTTAAGTTCTTTTTCCGCATTTAATACATCTACCATATTCCCTACAAACTCGTGGTCTGTAATAGCAATGCCACTGTATCCTTTTTGAAATGCGGTTTTAATGAGCTTTTTAGGCTTATTAATACTATCAATTAGCCTAATGTTAGAAGTATCCAAGTGAGAATGCGTTTCAAATCGTGCAATCACAAGACATTTCACTCCTTTCTCTTTCATCCATTATATCACAATTAGGGAGAAATGTCAAGCATTTCTCCCCATATAATTAAAAAGCAAATCTATCTTCCGCAACAAACTCATAATCATTGATAAAGCACTGAAGCGACGTGCGCCCGCAAAACGTGTTAAGATTAAACTTTACATATAAATTAACCGTACCACGACGATGTTCTGCAACTTGTCGAATAAAATCCTCATCTTTAAAACGAACATAATCCACATTGTTATGTGAAATCTTTATACAATTGCGTTCTTTGCCCATAATATAGATAAGAGATAATGGGACATTTTTTATAACCGCAGTTACTTCTTCAATCCCATTACCAAAACATTGTTCATTTTTCGCTATAATTGTACCCACGGTTGAAATCGCGGGCTCGTCTGCGTCAAACACATAATCAACTTGGTAGCAATTTTTAAAATCGTCTGCATTAAGTTGAGAATTAGCGTAATTAAGAAGTGAATTAAGTGAAGTTTCTTTAATGCCGAACCCGGCGGCGGAATTGTGGCCCGCAACATACATCATAAGATTGCTATCTTCAAGAAACTTCTTAAAACTAGGTAGTCCTTCAAAATTACTATTACTTCTAATACTACCTTGCAGTTCACCTCTACTATTACGGCGACCAATCATACAAGGTTTACCATACTTACTTACAACAGCCATTGCAATGAGACCAGTCATTTCTTGCGGTATATCATCACTATCATCTATTTCAATTATAATTACGTTGTTTTGGTCAAGGCCATCTTTCATAATCTTATAATCAATTAAGTCAATGGCGTGTTCTTTAATTTTGTTTTGTCTGTTCTTTGCGTTCTGTCCTGCACGCAGAACTTGAGTAATAACGTTTTCGTGCTCAAACTCTGTCGCACCGCGTTTAGTACTCCTCACACTGCGTTGTGGTTCAATAAAAGCATAAAAAAGATTTTTCTTTTCTTCGTAAGAACCTACACGTACAATTGCGTTAATCATTGGGGCAATATAAAAAGCAATATCAATAGCATTTAGATCAGGATAAGGATATAGTGCTTTTTCTTTTAGAGAATATTCATTGCTTTCAATTAAGGCCGCAAAGCATTGATTTTTTATATTCTTTAGCCCTTGAGTAATAATATAATTTGTTTCACTTATCGCGCGCGACATAACATCCGCTATTTCTCCTAGTGCGGCCAAATCAAGATATGAAATTGCATTGTTAATACCTAGAATGTCATCAAGCACTTCACAAAACTTATACACCATACCCGCGCCGCAAAGAGACTTATTGCTGTACGACGGAGAAAGCTGATTGTTAATTACAATTGCGGTTGAAGGTGTTTCTGCGGCCATATCATAGCCATCAGGGAGATTATGGTGGTCAATCACGAGCACGTCAATCCCTTCTGCCGCAAGCTTTCTCATTTCTTGACCGTCAAAACTACCTGCATCAGGTACAAGAATTAAATCCCATTTATTTTCATTTAAAATCCATTCTACTTTATCCTCAAGGCCGTGCTCTTTATGCGTATGAACTGTGAAATCCAGTCTCGCATTAGGGAAAATAGATTTAATATAAAGCCATAAAATTGATGCTGAAGTGTAACCATCGCAATCACAGTCTACTACCATTAAAATCCCGCTATCATTACGTAAGTGCCGCAGTAACATATCCGCACCTTCACGAATGTTCTCAAGATTGTATGGATTTAGTTCACATTCTTTAGAGGGCTTTAGATATTCATCTACATTTTCTACCCCCCTTTGCTCAAGTATTTCACGAAGACATTCTGTATCTTTAGAAAAATTATGTCTTAATACATAGTTCAATTTACCTCACCTTTATCCTTTCTTTATATAATCTTTCCCATATCTCTTTTCCTTTATCTACTGGTGCATCTTTTTTACCTAGTAAGCCTTCTCGGTCGTAGATATAAGAAAATCGCGCATCGTTTGCATATTTCTTACACATATCTACTAATTTACGTTCATATTTTCGACCTTCTGTGCTAAAGCAGTCATCATATTCTTTGTCAAGTGCAATAATAATTTCATTTACACCTAACAGTTTGGTTAGAATATTTACTTGATATTTATTAAGGTTCGAGCCGCAAACAGCGACGAAAATATTATCTGCCCCATAAAAATCATAAGCCTTAAGCACTGATTTTTCACCTTCAACTAGCACTGCGCGACGTGTACGCGCAATAGCTTCTTTATTTTGATAAATACCGTAAAGATTAAAATGTAATTGATGAGTGTAGATAGTATCACCAATCGTTACTGGCATATACTTACATCCTGCGGCGAGCTCTTCTGGGTTAAATGCACGTCCGCGAATGCCTACAAGTCGCCCATCAATATCATAATGGGGGATAATAATTTTATTTTGATTTATACTAAAACGTATGTTAAACTTATCCATTGCTTCACAACTAATACCTTCTCTCAACCACGAAGGATGATAGTAATGAGTAAAACAATCAATGAGAAATTGCGGATAAGCATTAAGCTGTATAACCGATTTTTCTTGATAATATTTTTCTTTGTCTATACTTTCACGGCTATGAGTTGTGTCTACTGTTTGAACTTCAATATTTTTTGCAAATTGCTTTACATACGCTTCTGCTTCTACGTCAGTAATAGGGCCATTATTCACATTCATATAGCGTTTATAAAGCTCAAAGATAGACATACTATCTCCGCATTCTGTATAACAATGAAAAATCTTATTATCTTGATACCAATATAACTTCATTGAGCCGGGATCATCTATGGGGTTGTGACAAATAGTTGGACATATAAGAATGTTTTTACCTTTTCGTTCTATCGTCTCAACCCCCAAGCTCTTCAAAAAACGTTCTACGTCTTCTATTGTTAAAGAAGATACTACATCTTTTTTTGAAAGAGATGCGAGATAAGCCTCGCGGTCGCCGTCATAAAAATTATTCTCCATTTAATGCTTCCTTCCATTTTGTATACGGGACCATTTTATACGAACGCAAAATGCCTTCACTAAACTCTTCAATGGGATATGGAGTATTATTGTCACGCGTGATACATAGGTCTTTTCTTTCTCCTGTACCTAAGTTCAAACGTGTCCACACGCGGACTCCGCGCAAACCGCCGCGCCTATTTTTATAAATATCAATTACGTGTGTTGGTATCTCCATTAGTGTTGAGTTCGCAGTCGCGGCCAAACCTGCTTGTTTTAGCATAGGGGATACAGACTGCAAATCCTTATCTGTCACTCTCGATACGATACAAGCAAAGTCACATTTGTCCGCTAGAGATTTCGCGCCACGTAGACATCGTTCATCTTTAAATCCTTCATTAACCATACCCTCTCCATTCACCTGGGTAGAACTCATAATAAAAACATTATAATCTTTGGCTATTTGTTTTAGCTGGTTCGCCATTAAGCCTAACGCGCTATCTTCTCGTATTTTCGCACCAGAAAATTGTGCAAGAAGTGAAGGACTTGTGAAGATATAGTCAAAGAATATCACCTTTACTTCTTCTATAGAAACATAACGTTTAATTAAAGCTTCTACGTTTGTAAGATTCGGGTCACTAATTTCTTCTAGATAGAAATAGTCTTGATATTTCTCCATAATACGTTCAGCATAAAGAATACGTTCTTCTTCGTCTTCTTCATACTGCGCCGTGAGAATATGTTTCTCATTTACACCTGACAAATAAGAAATCATAATGGTTTGGATTTCTGTCTTATCCATTTCTGTAGTAATAAACAAAGTCTTTTGCGGTTGACGAAGCTCTCCATCACTAGTGAACTCTGTGACGAAACATTTGCTCTCTGCGTCGTAGTGTTCTGGATAGGCGATTTTACACGCATCAAATACTGCGAGACGGGTATTGTGTGTTACAATATAGTCTCCTACTTGAAATAGGCAATCATCTGCATCTACCGTGAAACAAGTCATAGGAGCAATTTCTTCTGTGGGCGTGATGTTTACAATGGGCAATTTATTTTTTTCACGAAGGACATATACTCCATATCCTTTTTCTTCAATAGTCATGTAAGCAAACATTCCAAGACTATGACATAGTTCTCGTACATCTTGAGCTATTTGTTTATTATAAAAAAGAAAAGAAAAAGTTTTATTAAAAAGTTCATTAGTATTTAATATACCTTTTAGCAATTCATATCTCTGCTTTATTGAACCTCTTAAATATTTTTTAAGTAATTTTGGTGGATTTTCATTTATTTTTAAACCCATTTCATAAGGAGAAACTATAAACTTTTGTTCTGGATATTCTACTGCTTCATTCATTGGTACTTTAAAACGCCATTCATCATTATCGTTTTTAAAAACCCCATGTATTCTGCTGTAAATGGTTTGAGTATTTTCCACTCGTCTTACACCATTATCATAATACTCCCATAGATGTTCGCCGCAACAATCAATTGTACGACCATCTGCAAAAGTAATACGCCAGATTTTTTTAGTATGCTTATAAAGATTTAAGACTTTTGTGGGTTTTCCATTTTTACCAAAAATATAATCTCCAACTTTAATATCTCCAACTATTTTCCATCCATTAGGTGTGGGGATTGGAGTGGTATTGACAATTGCTTTCCCTGTACCAGACTGGGCTGAACGTAAATAAAACTTACCCAATCTCGCACCGCGACACGCGTAAGAAAATAAACTACCTTCCATATCAAAACCAATTTCTGGATGGACCTTAAAATTATCAATCAACGCACGCACACCGTCAGCCGCGACTGCGTTAACCTTAGCATCAGTAAGATACGCACTGCGGATTTCATTATAATTGCGCTCGATATGCTGAAGAATATCTTCCATTGTAGCTTTATCGAAACGCTCAATTAGTTCATTTTCTTCTTGAAGCGTATCACAATCTTCTTTAAAGAAATAACTAACATCATAATGATTTTTCTTCAACGTTCTTATAAGTGAAAGCTTTTTCAGTCGTTTATAATAATAATCAAAATTATCTAGTGCAGAATATTCATAACAGTCATTGAGATAATCTAATCCTTTTTCTGCGCGATAGATTGTTGCGGCTGCTTCATAACGCTCAATCTCCATATCTACTTCAATAGGTGTCATAGTAGAAATACCGTTTTGAAACATATTATTGATAGTAGCAAAAATAATTTTTGACACTTTATGTCCACCAAAATCTTCGGTTTTTATATCAGTGTATTGCGTAAAAAGCAGTGGACTTTTCATCAGCCCGCCTAACACATTTCTATAAGTGGCGAACTCCGTTAGCTCCATAGACCATCAATCCTCTTCTTTCAAAAGCTCATCCATATCAATGAGCTTTTTTTCTTTATGCGGCGCTGTGTCCATCATACCAATACATTTATCCTGTAAGTTTTTCATTTGTTCTGCGGCTCGCGCAAGAGCAAAGTTTTTATAACCGACATCTTTGTAATAAGCACGAGCTTCATCTACCATTAGCGGATTTACCATATAAATGCTTTCGCTTACTTTCTTATGTCCACGCACATTATAAACATAATCCAGCGTCCGCACAATGTCTTCATCAGTAAAACCCCATTTTGTACGAATGCGTTTGCGTTCTGCCCAAATGCGAGGACCAGGAGATTTCAGACCAAACAACATCTGGACGAAGTTTTGAAAAATAAGTCGCTCTGCTTTTTCTTTATAACAGTAAGGACAATATAAATCTGGGCTATTTGCAAACGCCGCCATACGTTCATCTGGGAACACTTTTTTACAACCTTTACACTTATGAGATTTAGGCATATAAGTCACCTCCATAAGATATTATAACACAGAATGAAGAAAATGTCAAGGATTAAGCTTTTCAAAAATTAGCTTTTCTGGTAAAAAGTTTCGACATAAATAAAAAGAAGCAAAGCTTACCCCTTTTTGAACTTCTGTTTTATCTTTATCCTTATAATAATTTATACGTTTATCAAAAATTAAAGCTTCACAATCTTTAATAAAAGGAAAACGTGATTGTCCTTGTAAAGAAGGTAGCGGCAGTAAAATAGCATATGGTTTATTTAAATAATAAAGTCGTTTGATTACTTCATCTTTTAAAGAAAAAGGTGGATTTGAAATAATTATATCATATTCACTAGGCTCATAAAAAAAGAAATCTTCACCTAATTGTATATGAGAATAAATTACTTTTTTCCCTATTTGCTGAAAACACTGTACATATTCGCTGTCTTTTGTATCAAAAGGGCACCAAATAGTACTAAAATGAGTCAAATATTTTATTAAAGGTTCTACAGCATAATATGGAGTATAAACTTCATCACTTGCTTTATCTGTTCGTGCAGTTAAATATCCTTTATTCAGGTTTATCACTCCTTTTATAAGAAAGGGCGGTAAAATATACCGCCCTTCTTTTTATAGTTTTAGCTCATCGTGACAAGTGTTGATAAATAGTTCAACCAAATCTTGTTGAGATGGAGTGGCTTGAGAAAGCTTGATGGGCTTACCAAAAACCCTCTGAACAATATCATTGATAACACGTAGACGATTTTCTTTCTCTTCTTCATCTTCTACGCCGCCGACATAATTTACCCAGATGTTCTTGGCTTCTTCCATTACATCAGTGAATGGGCGCTGCTCTTCTACAACCATTTCGGCTTTATCTACAACAACCGCTCCGTCAAGCTCTTTCTGCTTTTCAATTGCTTCGCCAATAGCTTGGACAAGTTCATCATAGCCAAACTCAATCTTTGAATTGAGATACTTCCACCTTGAACCAGCAAAAATAGTAGGCGTTTGACGAGTGTAAAGGTATCGATGTGAATTACCATCCTTATCAAACTCTACACCGATATACGCAATTAAATCGCAAATTGAATTAACCACAGTAAAAGTATTTTTGCTAAGATCTGGTTCCACACTTGAAATTGGGTCTCCACTTTCATCTGTATAAGAAGAAGCTTTCTCCTTACTATGACAAATAAGAATTAGTCCAACGGATATTTTTATTGTTTTTATTCCAATAAAACCAGACTATCTCTTCACTAAATCTTTGAGATTTAGGCGCGACGCTTCAAATAAGATATTTCAATCTTATCTTACCTCTTTCATCCTCTCATTATGAGACGGTATAGAGTAGTCGTTACACTTTCAATTCTTTCACAAGAAAAGCTTAGCACGGTATTGCCATTTCAGGTTTCACCGTTAGCACAGATAAACTGTACACCCCTTATGGGTTCATCGCGTTTTTTATTGTTGGAGCGTGGATAAAAATTCACCCCAACATAGTAATTTCACGAAGGGTTTCTTGCAGTTCTTTAGATACCATTTTCCAGCCTTGCCCGTATGGGACATCTCTAATATTCTCTACTCCTTCACGAGAGCAGATATATTTTTCTACCAGGTCTGCACATAGAGAAATAGTATCAAAAGTAATCGTGTCATAAAGTTCACGAGCCTTCGGGTCGCGAAGCTGACGTAAAACATTTTTTACGTCACTCCACTTCATAATAGGTACTACTGACAGATTATCAATTGCGTTTGTACCAAGCTCGGAGGCTAAAATAAGATTACGCTTAATTTGTGCGGCGAAACTAGTCTTACCAACCTTCAATAATGTTATCGTAAAGGCTTTTTATCCTTTACTTCTTATATTTTCATATAAGTTCAGCATATCTTTTCGTCCTTGAGTTTAAGGACGCGCTGTCTCGTGGATAAATTATTATCAGCTCATAAAAGGCTAACTCCTTTTATGAAATGCTTTCATTATCTATGCGTTGCGGCTGGGAGATATTGCTATCTCCCTTCACCTCTGATTCCCATTTTACAGGGTTCCAGTTTTTTACAGCGTTATTAAATAAAATTGCTTTTATTAAGCCCAAAGTTTAGGCTTGGAATAAAGTAAGATATATTTGCCGCTCAAATCTTTACTAATAACAGTCTTTTTAAGATTAAAAATATCAAGCGTAGCCATTACTTACTTCGCCCCCATTCTTACCACAGACTCTCCGCAGAAGCCTTGGGAGCAGGCTTTGGCTTACGGCTTTCCTCCAACTTCTGTTCTAGCATAGCCTTTCTCACATTAAAAGCCTTGCGAATATCAGTCGGATCATACGCGAAATCCTCTTCATAAGGCATCTCTGCGCCGCCAGTGATAATTAGCTCGTGAATAGCAGTAGGAGCATTATCGGGGATGTCTTCGCCCCAAGAACCAGTAGTCTTCTTTGCTACGACATTCTTCACACAATCACGAATGCGGCCAACGAAAGAGCCAGTCTGGTTTTCTTCATAAGTGCGACGAATGAAATCAACCTTGCTCGGGTCTTCTACGACAAACTCTAGCACGCCTAGCTTGCCACCATAACCAACTAGTCCACCCTTAATCAGTAGACGACCAGTCTCCGTACCTTCACTATCAACTTCATCGGTCATAGACATAATAAAGATGTCCGCACGGAAAGACGCAATGTCTTCTGCTTCAGGATTATTCGCACGAGCACAGAAAGAAGCACGTACACGACGCTGCGGTACAACCTTGCCACTCTGCTTGGAGACGTAAGTGTTATCCATCAATTCGCCGCGAGTGATAACAATCGTATCTGCCGCATCAATACCAGCATTCTTCGCAGTCACAAACTTTTCCATATTTACAATATTTTCATACGCAGGATTAACCTGTCCAGCCTTTGGACCTTTCTGGATAAGCATATTAGCAGTATTTTCTACCATAACATCGCTTACCTCTTCGTGGCCTTCATAAGACTGACGTACTCGTACTTCATAAGTTACAGACGCATAATCCGCACCTGTTTCTCTGGCCTTACCCTTACGAATGTTTACATTTAGTAGCTTACCAATAATTGATACTTTATTTTCTGCCTGTGTAGTAATTTCCTTTGCCATAATTCAATTTCTCCTTTTTCTTTTACTTCGCGTCGGGTGTCCAAGATAGACCAGCTTCATTTAGCTGAACGTGATGAATAGTCTTGGGCTTTTCCTTACCATTTTGTAGAATAACGATAGTTTCTTCAGGACGGTCAAGTAGATAACCCTTATCTCTCCAGTCAATTACTGCTCGCGTCACGCTCGCCATTGGGACACCAGTATCCTCAACAATTTGTGCCTTGGTAACTTCTTCTCCATAATGCTTGCGTAGATAGTTTAGAATAATTTCGTGATTTACTGTCATAATAAATGTCTTCCTCCATTCATTTCAACTGATGTCCTCTTTTTGAGAACAAATAAATTATATCACACTTTGATTATAAAGTCAAGTTTTTGGGTCAAAGAAAACTTTAGCTTGTGCTTCGAAATCTTCTGGTTCGACATCAAGCATATGCTTAAACTTGGGGATGAGATTGTTCTTATATTGTTCAACAGCTTTTGTTTCAATTTTAATGCGGTTTTCGATGCTCTCAAGTACAAGTTGCGCCGCAATGATAAGAGCCGCATAATCTAGTTTTTCTAGCGGCTTATCATCCTTTATCTTGTCTGTTAGCTTCATATAACGTTCACGCATTTCTTTCGCACTGGCGTAAGACTTTACATCTTTATCCTCTTTGTGGATTTCCATCGCTTTCTCTGCTAGTGTTTCCGCAGTAAGAGAAATATTAGTCATTAAACCCTTATATTCCTTATTCATATTTTTTACCTTTTCCTCCACGTTTTTGTACATTTAATACACGCATATCTTCTGGTGTAATTCCACCATTTTCCACATAATCATCTTCTTTAAGTGTAATTGCTTTTACGCCTTTCGCGGCTCGGCCTGTCGCCGCAATATCTTCAGTATTAAAGCGCAGAGCTATTTTATTATGCGTCAGTACGTATACATCTGCATTATTGTCTGCTGTAAATACAGACACTACCTTATCGCCTTCATTTAGTCCGATAATAGACAGACCAGACTTTTTAAGAGTAAGCGCGTCCTGTGTTTTGAACTTTTTAATCATACCCTGTGATGTGAGAATATAAATAAACTCACGCGCAATAAGTTCAGTGAATACAATTTTATCTTTACTAAACTTGTCATAAGCAGAACAGCGTGTGGTTTCTGGGATGTTACGCACAGGTAGCTGGACTATTGTACCATTCGCGGTGAAAGCAATAAGTGTAGCATCAATAGGACGAGGTGCACCCTTTCCAGCTCTATTGCGGCGCATACCAGAACCATTTTCATCAAGAAAAACAATTTCCTTTTTCTCTTCTTCAACCGCTTTATCATCCATTTGAACGACTTGCGTGCGGCGTGGTTTGCCATACTTCTTTACAAAATCTTTCAGTCGCTTGCGAAAGACTAATTCTTGTTTTTCGCGAGAAGCCAAAATGGCTTCAGCATCTTTAATAATTTTTTCAAGCTCTGTCTGCTTTTTCTCTAGTTCAATACGTTCAAGATTAGCAAGCTTACCCAATTTCATATCTACGATAGCTCTAGCCTGTACCTCGCTAAAACCATAAACTGCAATGAGATTATTCACCGCTTCTTCAGCATTTTTAGAACCTTTAATTAGCTTAATAATATCATCTATTGCGGCTAGGGCTTTAAGAAGACCATTCACAATTTCAAGTCTCTCTTGCGCTCGCGCACGATCATATTCAGCTTCTTTACGTATACATTCTAGATTATGTTCAATATAAGAATGAAGATACTTTTCAAGTGTAAAACATACAGGTGTTTTGCTTTCAAGCCCAATTTGATTTACACTAATGGTCTTTTGTAAACTAGTAAGATTGTAAAGCTTATTTAATACGGTTTGCGCGCCATAATCACATTTAATTTCAATAAGAATGCGGCCAGTTTCACTTTTATTAGCTATGTCATCAATTTCGACAAATGTTTCATCCGCAATAAGAGACTTAATCTCTTCAATTAGCGGCTCTACATATACCTGATAAGGTAATTCAGTAATGCGAATGACATCGCCGCATACTTCAGCTTTGCCACGCAATACAATGCGGCCTTTACCAGTTTCGTGAATAGTATGGAGTTCATCGCGATTGATGATAATACCGCCTGAAGCAAAATCTGGATAGAAGTTAGTAGTGTCCACTTCTCCGCTATCTAGATATTTTTCAATTACTCGCCCGCAATCTTGCAAGTTAAAAGTCGCCCAACAATTAGCAATAGTAATACCGATACCTTGACTACCGTTAAGTAAAAGTCGCGGCATTATAGCGGGTAAGACTACAGGCCATTTTTCATCTTCGCTAAAGTTAAGTATCATTGGTACATTATTTTTTTCAATACCAACGAACATACCATCTTCTGTTGCGGATGATAAACGACATTCGGTATAGCGGCTTGACGCAAAGTAATCGCCAATAATTGGATTACCTTTATTACCGTGCCAATCGATTTCGGGTAAGTTATTTGTCCAATCTTGCGCCATATGTGCCATAGTCTCATAAATCGGGTCAGTACCGTGCGGCCAAAACGAAGCCGCAACGCCGCCACTGACTTTAGCACATTTAATATGCGGGCGATTAGATGTGAAGCCTTTGCTCCACATCTCCCACAGTATAGCACGTTGGCCAGGTTTAAGTCCATCTCTTACATCTGGAAACGCACGATTGCTATTAGTTTCGTATGAATATTCTAGAAAGTTTTGTCCAAGTTCATTGCAAATGTCATTCATCTGGCGTTTCCTCCGCGTGTGTTAGCAACCAATCGCGGCGAGCCGCGACATTAGTCCCCATTAAAGTATCAAATAGATTTTCTGCATCTGTCGCATTAGAAACTATAATTTGTTCTATACGGCGAGTAGAGGGATTAAGAAGACAAGTAGCAAGTTCATCGGGATCTTGTTCGCCTACACAAAATCTTTCATTACTGAAAGTGCTGACTATTTCTTTTAATACTATTGTTTCGTAGTATGTGTCAATAATACTACTACTCCGCGACAAAGCGGATAGTCGATACAAAGCTAAAACATTATTATAACTTCACGAGATTATCTCTTAAGACTTCCTCGTTAGCGGCTTAAGCCACCTCACTGACAAGTGAATAAATAGTTAAGGGCCAGACTATCTCTTACCCTTTGTTTCTATTGATAAGAAACTTTTCTTTATGTGCCTTCTTATACTCCTCCAACTCCGCAGCATCTTTTAAATAAATATATTCATTCTTCTTTGTAGTAATACGAAACAACGGTGGTATGGCCGCATAGATATAACCTTTTTCTACCATCTCTGGACATAGATACCAGAACGCAGTAAGAAGTAGGTTTTTAATTTGCGCGCCATCTGGGTCCGTAAAATCTTATATTTCTATAAGTACTGACTATATCTTAATGTTATTAAACACAATATCCATTTCAAACTTACGTTTTACTCTCCCGATACGGAGATAGTCGATACAGCGGCGAAAGTGCCTGCCACGGGATTACCTTTTAAGGCTTCCCCGTAAAGGATATAACAGCCGATTTTGTTCAGCATCCGTTGCCATTACTACTTTACCATACCTTAATTTACTCTCATCAAATATTAGCTTATGTGTACGTGCATCAAGCTCAAGTCCTAGAGCTTTAATAATATTCACAATCTCTTGATTAGCAAATACTTTCTCTAGACTATTTTTCCCCGCAAGTGAAATAATTTTACCGCGAATAGGAAATACAGCTTGAAACTCTGCATTGCGGGCTTCAACTAGTCCACCTTTTGCGCTATCGCCTTCGGTAATAATAAGTTCACATTTCAGGCGGTCTTTGCTCCACGCGTCAACAAGTTTTGTTGGTAAATTGAGTAGACGTTCTTTCCGCCCACTTGGCGTTCGAATTGCGTCTCTAGCTTTGCGCGCAGCTTCCCTCGCCTTACGGGCTTTTTGCGTCTTTTCGAATATTATCTTGGCGTCTTTCTCGTTCTTTGAAAGCCATTCTTCAAGCCGCTCCGCAAGAATAGAAATGAAATCTGTCATATCAATTTTTGATACGTTGTTCTTCACTTGTGCGTCGTAAGCTACTCCTTTTGCGGTAATATTGAAAACTACATACATACCTTCTTGTACATCATCACCGCTAAAGTTTTCATCTTTCTCTTTCAACCATTTCTTATCGCGAAAAAACTTATTAAGTTCTCGCGTAATAGCGGTTTTAATGGCGGTAATATGTGGCCCTTTTTCTGTAAGACCAGTATTAACATATGGTACGACAGTTGTATTATAACCATCTGTATAAGTCATTACTAAATCAAATTGCGGCTCCCGCAAGACAAAACGCGAATTGATAATTTCGTGTTTACCTACAGCGGTATCTGTTAAATCGTTAAGGCCATTAACAGAAATAAAAACTTTTTCATTGAAAGTAATTGAAAGGCCGGGACAAAGACAAACGATGGTATGAATAAGTTCTTTAATTTCTTTTTCATTTATCTCAACGTGCGTAAAAAAACGCGGGTCTGGATACCACCAGACAATTGTACCGTGTTCTTTTGCAGGAGCTTTATCTACGGTTCGATTTAAAAATAAACCATCTTCAAACCATACAATTTCTTGCAAACCATCGCGCACAGTAGAAACTACCATTTTCTTGCTTAAAAAATTAGTAAGTTTACTACCTACTCCATAACTGCCAAGTGAAGAACCTTCATATACGCCGTCTTCTTTGAACTTGCCGGATGTATTGAGAACACTAAAAGATGCTTCAAGAATGGACTTTCCATCTTCTCTAAAAGAATTGGGGATGAAGCCTTGGCCATTGTCTTTTACTCTTACGTAGTAACCATTTTCATTTGTATTAGTTTCAATTATAATTTCTTTGCCATTGCCCGCACGATATTCATCTACTGCGTTAGACAAGATTTCTACCAGTAATTGTGTAGAATATTCCGTGGAGCCGCAATAGATTTGCGGGCGAAGACGAGTGAACTCGCGCGGGTCGAGTGATTGAATTGAGTTTACATCATATTTCTTCCCCATACTATCACCTTAATAAGGGATAATGCTATCACGTTTAGAACGAGATAGCGCGAGCATATTTTCATATCGCTTATAATAGTCATCATTATTCATAATTTCGCGTGGATAATAAATTAGGTCAGCTTTGTCTTCATTTTCTTCATCAAATCGTAGAAGCTTGACGAGAAATAGTGCGTTTTCAAAAATATTTTCACGCGGGTCAGCATCATTGTCCGCGAGTGAGCTTACAATTTGTGTAAACACAGCCTTGCCCTCAAAAGAGGATTTATCTGTATAGTAAACAAGTATTTTAATTCGTTCTAGTAGCATATAAATTAAACTCCTTTCTTTTAGAAAATTAGTGAAGCTGGGTCATCCCATTTAGAATAGAGCTTACAATTCTCACGCAGAATAAGGTACTTATAGTCTGCGGTTGCTGAAGTAGACATACAGTCATTATCTATAACTGTACTCATTCCTTCACAGCTCCATTTCGTTCGCCCAAAAGGTAGCTTTTCTAGTTCTCTACCGTTATTCTTAACATAGCTTTCAATGGCGGCGACATAAGCATCGCTGGCCGCATTGTTCTCAACCCATTCAGCCTGTTTGCTGAATCCGTTAGAATAAAGAACTCTAAAAGTAATTTGGTCAGCACGCAATTTGATGTGGGCTTCTGTAAATAGTTCTACGGGCGTATAGTTTTCTTCAAACTCTTTGGTAAGATTTATTGACAGCCGCAGATTAAAATCATACTTTTTAATCGCGGCGCAAAGTGAGGCAATATCATTATAGATTTCAGGTCTTGCACCAATAATTGTACGATTGGTATCGTCATTAAAAGAAGATAGGGAAAGAGAAATAGTTGATACACCTACAGTATTACGCAAGAAACGTAGATAAGGATCATTAAGAAGAACACCTGTAGTTTGTAGTTCAATCCATTTAAATGGATTATGAAGACGTTCATTCATGTTTGCGAAATGCTGTAAAAACTGACGATTTTGTTGCGGTTCACTGTTACCTGTAAGCATAACCGTATTACAACCATTATCACGAGCAAACTCTAGTCGCCTCATATAATCACGTTCATAGAGGTCGTAGAATGCTCCATTATCATCCATTTGATTTGGAAACTCACCGCAGTGCATTTTAGATACACAAAAAGCGCAATTGTTGATACAACGGCGATTCGGTACAACGATAGAAAGAGATTGAATATTCATTTTTCTCATTTGCCTTTCCTTTCTCTTTAAAATGGTAAGTACATTATATCACAAATCAAGTACGTTGTCAAGTATTTACATTATCCCGTAGGGGACTACCCTCTCCGCTGGCGGAGAGGGCTTTTAAAATGCGTTAGCATTTTAAAAGGGGAGAGGTGGACGTAGCTTGTTATTATTATTTAATATTTT
>ERZ779888.278-NODE-278-length-65444-cov-11.655860_pt1 | contig 65444 bp, 73 predicted proteins | sample MGYA00511245_ERZ779888 | MGnify/ENA primary metagenome ERZ779888 (study PRJEB29588, sample SAMEA2155255) | human gut metagenome | biome: human gut; feature: human-associated habitat; material: faeces | place: Denmark | collected 2008/2010 ...
CCAACAATAAAACGCCCGGATCATCGGGCATTTTATTCTTACCATAAACTGGCAGGAACAACGTTTCCTATTTGCTTGCTGCCATTCCTGCCGCAGCCTTACTCATATCGAATCTCCTGTTCCATGACAATGCCTGACTGGAACTGTATCAGCAGCTTCTCGCTAGATTCCACTTTGATGGTGGAGATCAGCCGTCTGACAAGGTCATTGTCGAACTCTGGTATCTGGCAGGTGCTTGTGCTTAAGTAATGGTCGATATCTTGGATTCTCTGTTCATAGCTGTCAGCCATCCGTTTCTGGCTGTTTTCTGTGCCTCTTTTAGGGCATTAATTCCCTCTGCTATGGTGCGGTAGCGTTCATCAAACTCTGGTGTGTAGGAGCCGGTCTTTGCATTCTCCGCAATCAGGGCCACCATCTCTTCCTGCTTTTCTTTTATCTTTTCTTCATATTCCCCGGACTCTTTTGCGGTGTTGTAGTTCCCGATGACATGAATGATGTTCTGCCGGAAGTTTTCCATAAATTCCATATCATCACTGGTGATTCTGTGGATGGCTTCCATCACCTCCCAGTATAATAATGGTGTAGTCAATCAAGACTACTTGGTTAATAAGTTTCTATAAATCAGATAAACTACTCTCTGATTTTTCCATCAAAAAAGGTGTATCGCATTGAAGTTTTTCACTTCACTGCGATACACCTTGATGTGTGTAGTAAACTCTTGCTGCTTTTTCTACTAATATTCCGTTTTTTCGTATTTTCCACTTTCGTTCCACCATGTACTGCACTCCATCTCTCAAATTCATCGGCTCTGCATCTATGCGTCTGGCTCTTTTTTTACTAATATATTCATTTGTTTAACATCTATCAAAGTTTCTTGTTTACACTTAGGGCAAAACAAGGGGAAATTCTCTAAAATTGTATCATCGCGTATTTTAACTCTTGTCTTATTGTTGCATATTGGACATGTCACCCATTTTTGTTTAGACACAACATTGCCTCCTTACTCCATGTATTTTGTTTTTTATACACAATTTTTCACTTTTTAAAAGTATTTATTCTATTTACCAATTGTTCTAAAAGCTAATTGTCAAATATCCTTCCTCAAATTTAGCTCCTACAATCTCTTTCCCCGCAAATTCGTCTGGTATTGGAAACTTTCGTCTCTCGTTTCGCACACCTACAATCAGCTCATTTTTATCCTGTTCCAATCTCAATTCTTCTTTATCCGCAAATGGAAGATAGATCTTAAGACACTTCTTCTCATTATCGATGCTATAAATCTCCTTTTTAAACAGAACATCATCAGGGTCACTCCCTTCAAAAATATGGTTCCCAACTTGTCTCAATACATCTAAAGTACGCAATTCCTGTTGTTGTAGTTCAACATAAAACCGTGGCACTTCACTAAAACTTTCTTTTATTTCCTGTAAAGCATCCTCCTGCAATTTTATCCATTTATTAAAATATCCGTCCATTGCCTTTGCTGGATAAATATGATTCACAATAACTGCATCCACATTATAATGATACAAATACAGACAGGTAAAATTTCGTTTTGCTTCGTTGATTACAATCTTTTCTGGTGTAGTAACCACCCGTAAGCTTACAACTTCCTTATTCAACATCAAATCTTGTAGACGTTGCATTTTATCCATTAAATATTCGATATCATCAAACACATTATCTTTAGGCATAGGAATTTTCATAACCTTTTCTACAACTGGTCCTACCGATTTAACCCCTGCTTTTTTTACCGGTAATACCTTTTTTATCATACCTGACAATCTTTCTGGGTATTTTAGTAAAGCTAACGTTTCACCTGTGGGTGCACAATCTACAATAATGGTATCGTAATCCCCATTTTCATACATTTCTAAAATTTTAAACATAGAGAACAATTCTTCTAATCCTGGAAATACTAATAACTCTTCTACCTCTATCCCGCTTCCACTTTTCATTGTAAGCAGTTGCTTAAAGTAATCTTTTAAGTTACCCCAGCTCTTTTCACTTTCATACACAGTATCTATTTCCATTGCATACAAATTTTCTGCAAGCCTCGTCGGCTCCTTATCAATTTTTCTATCAATAATAATCCATTGATCAAAAAAATCATTCTTAATATTTTGGGGAAGAATTCGATTGATGTAGAGTCCATCCACATTGAAATTATATAGATTCATATACATATAATTGCGTTTTGTTTCCTCCACAACCATTTTTTCAGGAGTAGTTACAATTCTTATACTTGTAATGTCCCGATTCTTTAAAAGTTCTTGTAATTCTACTAATTTCAAATACATTTTCTCAATATCATTCATGGCATTTTTGTTTGGCATCTCAACCTTAAATACCGACTTTGAAATTGGTGCCAACATTCTCACACCTACTTTACCAATCGGAAAAAGCTTTTCCATATACCACGAAAGTAATTCTGGAAATTTAAGCAATGCAAGTGTTTCACCCGTAGGAGCACAGTCAACTATAATTCTCTCATATCTTTCATTATTATAAATATCAGCTATTTTAAGCAATGAAAATAATTCTTCCATTCCCGGCATCATTCCCATATCCTGCAAACTATAATCATCCACTTCTGAAAGCAAATTTCCCAAATATTTCATAACAGAAGAAAAATTATTTTCCATGACATATTCTGGATCAATTTCATAAATATCTAAATTAGGTAGCACATTTTCTGCTTCCTTTCCCAACCTACGTTCAAATATATCACCCAAATTATGTGCCATATCTGTACTAACAAGTAATGTTTTCTTTCCTTCTGTCGCACTCTTAATGGCATGTGCTGCTGCAATACTACTTTTTCCTACTCCGCCTTTTCCCGTAAAAATATAAATTCGATTCATTTTTTTCTCCTCGTATTATATAGTAGTAGTTTTTATAGACCCTCTCCAAGGTCTTTACAACTATTAGGTCATAGTCCATTCTTTACCTCTTCTGTAGGTTCGACTATGATATATAAGATGCTGTGGATTGGTTTTATTTTTCCTACCACTTGATGGTTTTAGGAAGGCTCCAACCACAGTCTCTTTGTTCATTTGTTAATCAGTTAGATACCGCATGACGGTTTATTTAGAACGAGGTTACAATCGCAAGGAGCACCCTGTGGTTCTAAAACAGCATTAAATACATTTCAAAGTTTCCTCATGCTTTAAAATACCATAATCATCTTCCATATCCTCGTCATTGATGATATTCGCCATCACGGTTGCAAGTGTTTTCTCCAGCTTGTCCGGCTCTGTGAATCCTAAACTTGCAGTCAAACTACCCTGTGCATCCGCATCTATCAGCAGAACTCTCCTGCCCTGCTTTGCTAATCCAATTCCCAAGTTACTTGTTGTGGTAGTCTTACCGACTCCACCTTTCTGATTTGCGATTGCTATTACTTTACACATGATACATTCTCCTTTGCTCTCCTCTAATTTTCTGCTACGTTGCTCTTATTCACTTCTACATACGCTCTATAAAACTTCTTTGTCCCTTTATTCGGGTATAAATCTGAAAACTCTGTTACCTTGATTTTGGGATTTCTCTGCAAAATCTTCCCAAACCACTTAATATCATTCTTTGTTCCCATCAATCGAACCTTTAACATCAATCTGTTCCTCCAAATAAGGCATACAGTTCCCGGTTATAAGTCGCATACTCCGGATAGCGGATCTGTATCGCCTGCCAAAAGAAAGGTGCATAGGCACAGCAGAACAAATCCTCCACTGTATACTGCCTGCACTCGTTTACCTGTTCCTCTGTTTTTGTGTAATCATCTACACTCGGTGTGCCATTGCAATACAGGTTAAATGCCATTCGCACCACCTTCATACTGCCACTGGTCTGCCAGCCTTCATGCAGACACTCAGTTTTTACACATCCCGTCTTAAAATCATAGATGCTATCAACATTTCTTCTCGTATCATCGCTGATACCAAGGCAATAGCAAAGTGCCTTGTGGTACACATCCTGATAGCGTACCTCTTTTAATTTTTCATAGTAGAATTTTTCATGTGCTTCGCTGATAAAATTGATTGTCTGTTCCTTTTTGTTTTCTGCTCCTAACGCTGTGTTGTTCATAGTGAACCTCCTTTTAAATTGAATTGAAAAAGGCACTCCTAATGGAATGCCCTAATATAAAAAATAGGGACACTCTTTCAAGTATCCCTACGTTCTATCAACATATCTGATAGTTCTCTATTTACTTTCATATTCAGAATTCTTTGTGTTCCCACAACCGAGGTCTAACGCTACAACAACAGTTACTTTCCTCACAAGCTCTTTTTCCTTGTGATTTTCAGCAATCCTGTTGAAGCAGAAAAACTCTACAAAGTGCCTAAACTCAAGGATTTTTACATATCGGTCCGATGTAGTGCAACTATTGTCTCTATATGATAAGTTTGTTAAGTGTTCTGTTTTTAAATCCTTGTACGGCTTTGTACATTCTCAAATAGCCTATAAAATCAAGTATTTTTTAATAGTTCAGACTTTACCGCCTTGCACATTCTTGTGTTGTATGTCTGCAATGGTGGCAAGTCGGTGGCAATGCCGCCGCTGAATCATCTGTTATACTAATTCGTTGACCCTTTTCTGTACAGCTGTAGGACTGTAACCTGCTGCTTTCAGGCGGTCAATTCGTTCTTGACCATTACCCCACTTACCAAGAATAACTTCTTTTGCGATAGCAGTCAAGTCTGTTGCAGCATTTCCTTTTAAGATCGCATTAACTGCATTCTGTACTTCCTGATAGTTGTAACCTGCTGCTTCAAGTTTTTTCTGACGGTCAGGGTTATTTCCCCACTGACCATTGATAACTTCTTTTGCAACGTCCTGTACAGATTTTGAAGGTGTCGGTCTACTTCCATTTACCAATGCATTTACAGCGTCTTGCACTTCCTGATAATTATACCCGGCTTTTTCCAGTGCTTCCTTTCTTTCCGGGTTGTTACCCCATTCACCTGCATATACTTCTTTGGCTACTTCCTGAACTGATTTCTTACCGGAAGGTTGCGGTGTAGTAGAACCACCTGCTGCATAATGCGGTGTAATGAATCCTCTGATGTATTTACCATTTACAACAATATCACGATAACCAACAGTGTTTGACTTGTTACCTTCAATTACTCTGATTGTAGAACCATCACATGATACTACGATACCTACATGATCACTCCAACCTGTACAATCTCCGACACCGTTGTCATCCCAATCATACAGGATAACATCCCCAATGTCAGGTACATAGGCATCATTTTCAACCCAAATACCTGCATTGATTGCAAGGTTAATCATATTTTCACAGCTACATTCTACACACGGAAAAATGCCAGTAAGACCGGATGCAATAAAAGCTGCTGATACTGCTGTTGCACAGTAAGCATCATTTACTGTCATTTTATATCTACCGCAAAGACCTGAATCATTGAATACCTTCAGAATAGCTTTGTGCTGTTCACTACCTTCTGCAATGCCTTTATACTGAGCAAGCCAGTTTCCCGGCTTTTGTCTGTCACTCATGTTGTCACCCTTTTTATTGTCATATTTTGTAAGTTCATACTGTTCAACCAAATTCATGTTATTCTGAACGTATGCTGAACTTGTCGCATAACCATCTGCCTTGATTGTTTCAAGATACGTCTTAGGGTCTGTGATTCCCTTAAGATTCTGATACCGGGACAACTGTATAAATTCAAAGTAACCCTTAACCCCTTCTTCCATTGAATCGAATACCCGGAAGTTATCAGCAATCGTTGTCAACACACCCGGTTCATATTCTTCCTGTGTGTTCATGTTCACACTTTTACCAGTCCATTTTGTACCGCACTTAAGACCAAAATAGTTGTGATAGGTGGAAGCAAGTTTTGACTTGCCCCACCCACTTTCTAAGATTGCCTGTGCAATGATTGGACTGTGTACGCATATACCAAAAATTGCAGCGTACTTTTTAATGTACACTACAATCTGATCAATAAATTCCTGATTTGTCATTATTCACCACTTTCTGTATTTTTCTGTAAAATATCAATAGCTTTACTGATTACTTCCGGTAGAGGTAACCCCATCAGTCCGGCATTCTCTACAAGTGAAATGGTTTCATTGGCAATAAATGCAATAATAACTGCATCTCTGATGTAATTTGTTCCAATAACCAAATCAAGACGGTATGCCACTAATACAAAAACAAGTGTCATGCATTTTCTGCAAAGACCTCTCCAACCTGCTTTACTTTCAAGTGAACCTGTGTCAGTTTTTGGACTGTTCTTGAATACTCCGGCAACAAGTAAGCCTGAAATATAGTCAAGACCCATAAAAATTAAAAGGGTTGCAAGTCCTGCATCCCAACCACCAAAAAACGATGCAATCACTGAACCGATTACACCAAAAATAGTACAAATCATTTCTTTCATCCTCGTTCTTCCTTTCTGCTTGAAAATTGATTTTTTTCATGGTAAAATCAATGTCAAACAGAATATTTTGAAACCCCACTTGATTTTTCCACGGCAATGGCATCAAGTGGGGTTTTTGTTTGTCCTTTCCGTACAGCAAAACAACCGCTTCTGACGTTATATAATCGTCATATGGCGGTTGTTTTCGTGTATGTGATAATTTCCTTGTCTGTTGATTACTCTGCTAATTCAGAGCAATATTGCCATAGTCTGCACATCCTTTCTGAATAAAATTTTTATGATTAACTGATAAAACATCAGTTATCACCTCTTTGCATAATAAAGGACAAACTATTGTTAGCCTGTCCTTAAACTTTATACAATGCACTTTCTATGATTATTTTTAACATTTGCTCTTGATACCTCTGCATATATCATAGTTGTTGCAATGTTTACATGTCCTAAAACCTGTTGTACCTCTTCAACAGGCATTTCTCTATCCAGTCCATCAGTTGCCGTTGTGTGCCTGATCAGATGCGGATACAGCCGCCTTTCTAAATACCTCTTGTAACTAATAATGTTCCACCACTTAATCCTGACGGTAATCCTGTCAGCTTTCCTCCAGAAATACCAAGTGTGATGTTTGTTGCAGCTGGCGAACCATAATATGCTGATTTATAATAATTTGTGCCATTAAAAGCATACATGGTTGTATTAGTAGAACCACCCCACTGTGATTTTGTAGTCTCATATGCATAGCCGTATGCTTTGATTGTCCCAGATGCTGTCTTAAAAGATACTGTTGGGTTTGATACGTCTACAAGATACGCTTCGCAGTTGTTATTAGATATACCACCAGACATGTCAGCAGTTCCAGTAATTTTGAGTCCGTTTGTACTTGTAAAAGTAATACCTTTGCGAACGTCTGCCGGACTTGCACTTCCGAAATAGTCGGCAATGATACTAATTTTGCATCGTTGTCCCTGTCCTTTTAATATCATTTTTTCTTCGTTTTTTGGGTATATATTCGAATTGATTGTTACAACACGTAATTCACCGTAAGAGGTGTGCGTTTTAATATAATCAAGGTCACTTTCGCTTATTGCGGCATATGTCAACATGTCATTAACTGGAATACTACCGGTTATCAACGCCCCTGTTTTATCATGAGCTTTTACACCGCTTTCCATCATATCTGCGGTTACCGTATCCTCCGTCAAATCAAGTAATACCTTACCGGCATATTCTACTTTATTTACAGCCATACTCAATCACCCCCTAACCAATCGTTACTGTTGTTCCACCAGCAGAGTTTTCTGACTCCACGTAAGGAATCTTTTCCACTGTAACCTGTGACAGATGCGTATATCCGGCATCTGGAAGAATGGTCTGCTGTGCGCTTGACGGAGTGACTGTCTTAGCCTGTGCCTTTACTCCCTCACTGCCGCTCATCGTACCTTTTACTCCGAGGATGGTCACACCCTCTCGGATATTATTAGCGGTCAGTTTCTTCTTTTCTGCGGCATCAATCCCAACCTTTCCAGAGCCATCATGGTAGCCCTGTGCAATCACATAGCTGTCTGTCAGAGTCTTGATAGAGCCTGTCACAGCTCCATTATTCGGCATCGTGCCGACAAGCTTTGTACCTCTTGCGTAGGCGGTTTTGCCTTTTAAAATCTCCGCAACTGCGACAGTGGCATCATTAGAATCTACGTCAAACGTGCACGTTCCTGTGACCAATTCTCCGTCTTTTCCATGTGCCGTGATACCGCTCAACAGCTTATCCGCAGTCACAGTATCTCCTGTTAAGTCAATCAATGTCTTTCCACCATATACTACTTTATTAATACTCATATTTTACAATTCCTTTCCAATAAATATCGTCTGTCCACCTTCAAGATTTGACACCTCGAAGAATGGAATTTCTTTGATTTTTACATTTTCTGCTAGAAACTTTTGGCGTGTCGCAAGCTCTTGTTTTTCGATTTTTGGCGTGACCGTGTAATCGCCCTTGTAGTACTCCACTCCGGCATGGTCGGATACAATCTGGAAGTGCTCAAAGTCAACCTTGATCTGCTTTTTATCAAGCTCGCGAAAAGTTACATCTAATCGCATTAAATCACTCCCTCTTTCAGGATTCTGCCGACATATACGCTCATGATGTCGGATGCAAGAGCCTCTCCGGCTGTAGTTCGCACTCTTATCTGTATCTCAGCCTGTAATCGTGGCTGTTGTTGTAATCTTAGCGTGTCCTCTTGTGTCAGAGTCAGTGATACGGACGTACCGGAGCAGTTGCAATCCGACAAGGTTTTTTCCAACACCGTTTTTTCGCCTTGTGCTATCGTGACATACATCTCCGCAATCAGTGATGTGTCGAAGGGCAGTGTAAACTCTAACGTAGGTGTGGTACCTCTTATCATGCTACCCCCTCCTAATATCTAAATCTAGTAATAGTGGTTGTTTTAGACCACAAACTAAATGTTTCATTTTCACCGTATACTCTTACCATTACGGTTGCATCATCCATACCATCAGCAAAAAATTCATCTGTATAATTCGTTGCATAAAATGATGTATATGTTGTATCAAATTCTTTGTAAGATCCATCTGCTTTTGTAACTCTAACTTTATAAGACGTAGCATTTTCTACTTTGTTCCAATTTGCTGAAAAAACTGCATAGTTAAAATATCTTGATGTACTTTTGAAATAAGTAGCATAATTTACTGTCGGAGTACCGAGGATGCATTTCTCAAGCCACTTTTTTGCGGCGTTGTCGAAGGCTTCTTTCAAGGCATCGTCTGGCTCGAAATTGACATCTGGAATCTTCACAGATGGTGGTTTAAGTGGTGGTGTACAAGCTGATACTGGTACAGCACTGGAAAGAGCCAATGTGAATGCACAGATGATAGCTGCTAATTTTCTTCTTTTTCTTTTCATGTCGATTCCTCCTTTAATTGCTTATCGTGTTTACTTTTTGAATCTGATCAATATAAGGCTGTATATTTGCCATTTATCTCATCCTTTCTATGATCCTATAGCAATCCAACTATAAGTTACATTTTCCATAGTGTTTGTTGTGCTTGTACCATCTTTTGGGGTATATACCACATTACCATCAGTTACTTCTATAGTTCCATGCGAAAAATATATAGTACTTAGATACTGACTATATGATACACCAGTTGCGTATATAGTCCCATCGTCATACAACAACGAACAAATACCGCTAGAGTTAGGGTTATTCTGAGCAAACAATACTAATTTTTCAACTATAGACAATCCCGTTGGTATGGTAAGTGCATTTGCACCTACACCCGGAATAGATCCTGTTTTTATCATTTTCCCGGTACTCATTTCTAATGTACCCTTCACTTTTAACCCGGCTGTACTAGTAAAAGTCCTGCCTTTTAAAACTGCATTAGCCTCAGCTGTACCGAAATCCGATGCTGATACTTCTACCAAAAAATCAGTTTCACCACTAAGAATCATCCGCTGTTCATCATTATTTGGTGCAATCTTTCCTTCAATATCAATAAACTTTAAATTCATTCCTGCAAAAGTAGTCGTTTTAAATTTAGTTGCGCTCATGTTATATTTATTAATTTTTATATTCGTTGGTAATGTTCCAGTTACTTTATTACCCTCAATATAGGCTGTTTTTCCTTCGGTTATATCTATCGCTGTGGCTGTAGCATCCGCTGTCAACGCTTCGATATAATCAGACCCTCTTGTTTCCTCTTCTTCTGGTGTGAGAAGTTCAAGACCTTCAAGGGTAATACCTTCTGCGTAGGTAGTATTCCATTCTCGCTGTGTAGAATTTTCTATAACACACACATTAAAACGTACCGTCCCCTTATAAGACGTAACTTTTCTTTTTAACTGCCATTCAAACGTTGCAACATCTTCTGTTACCTTAAAGTTTTCAACAGAATATCTATCTTTTCCTGATGATGCACCTGATGCATTCTGTACATTGATATATATGGTCGACTTAGATAGATCAATATTGTCACCAACAATTTTAGGACACTTGAAGTATTTTCTCTGTCCTTTTTCGTCAGATTCTACTCCAAGTAATTTTTCTGACTGCGGAACTATAATTACACGGTTTTCAGCATCAATTTCACAATATACTATTTCCGTCATATTCACCATCCTAACTTATTGAGTTTAATTTTCTTTCTACTTCCTGCAACCTCTTGTCTAATTCATACAAACTTTGGAGTGGAACAAAAAATTTTGTGTAGTTTTCTATATTTAACCCATTTATATCTACACAGTATAAGAGTGCCTTATATTCTTTACCACCTTTTAGAATAGATTCATTTCTCCACGATGTGTTATGGTTATAACCGTCACTAGAAGGTATGCTGTTGCCTTTCACAACTTCAAACTCGACTTTTTCCACTCCACCATTATTTGTGTATTTTAAAAAAATATTATCCGTTCGTTTTTTTCCTTGTTCGCCAGCTTCAATGTTCAAAATTGTGCTATCATCTGGTTTTGTCCATATATGACGCCCTTCCATAATTGCGTCACCATCTAATATTTTAATCGCTGTATTAGATACAATTTCTATCTTAAATTGATTGCCTGTTTCAAGAACATGAAACCCTTCACCAAACATATTTCTGTACAATGAACCATCAGCCGCTGCGGTAACCTTTATACCGTTTCCGGTATTTAAACTAACTGCCATCCTTATTCACCTACCTTATATGTTACTGTACATCTATCATTCTTAATCTTTACAATCTCACTACTTATAACTTCTTTCATAGTCACACCTGTTTGTCTGTTTTTTCCACCTACAATGTCACCAATGTCCACATCTAATTTGTCAAATTGTGCTGTTAATGAGTCTCTGTTTTTCAATTCATTCAGTTTTTGAATACCTTGTTTTCTGAGTTCTTCATCGGATTCTATATTTCCATATTCATAAATTTCTGTTATTTCAGATACTCCTTTATAATACTGTGTGTCCCCCACATTCCCGTAGTTATCTACATATAAATGTACAACTGTACGTTCTGCAAGTTTTCCACCCCCAAGACACATAAGGTGATTCACACCACCGCGATTTTGCTCAAAAATCACTTGCATACCATAATCATCAGAGTATTCATATTTTTCTGACAGATCTTCAATTTGATTTGCACGAATTTGAACTTTCGTTTCTTCTGTAGCTATACACACAAGTTTCGCATTAACAGACGATAACATTTTTTGGACACCTGCATACATATCTGTATACCGTTCAAATTGGTTATTTGATATTTTTATACCTGCATCATCTGTAGGCACAATAAAAAGGTCAGATAGTCCGACCTTTTCTATAAGCTGTTCTAATATTCTATTTGCATCACCAGATACCGTATAATAATCCTGACCGCTTTCAGGTTCGATGATTTTCTTTTCAAGTATTCCTCTAAAAGCACGGCCTGAGTAATAAACGGTATTTTTCTTGGTATCTATTTTCACATCATCGACAATACCGCCGTATTCTGTATTTTCTACATACCATATACTTCCATGAGACATACAATGATTCTTTAAGTTCATACCGATCTGAAAATCATTATCTTTTCCAATATCCAAATCTATTGAATAGTTATGTAGCTCACCTTGCGGTAATCCGCTTGAATCTGTATATATTACCATCCCGGTTCACTCCTTCTATCCAAAAGTATTAAATCAAATCCAAAAGTACCGTCATATTGCACGGCATTTTCACCTGTAGGAATTTTTTCAAAAATATATGAATTTTTAGCCGCTTCCCAGAACCGATTTTCTATACTTCCATCCTGTTTTATCAGTTTTATTGTTCTTTTATTCGAATCAATCTCAATTCTTTGCCCTTTCCCCACAGATGTGTTCATCTGATAGACATGACCACCTATAGTAATAGACGGGTTTGTCACATCACCGTAAATTCTTAATCGGAAATCACTTGATACAAAAAACGGATTAACCACACTATTACTTTGAGCATAAGACGAATAGGTATATGGGTAAGAAACCGGGTATTCCTTCTTCTTACCGTCTTGTATTTCATCATTTTTCATAAACATGAATTCTTTCTCCATAATCCAGTCCGGTGAATCAGAAATAATATTCACCGTAAGAACCATATATCCATTGCAATAATAATAGTTAGATTTCTTGGACGCATTGAAATAACAAGACATATGATATCCGTTTATTTCCAGTTTCCCCGGTGTTTCTGCGAGAATATCACGCTCAAAGACCTCATATATACGGTTTCTTATGTTCAAACCTTCTTCTTCGTTTGCCGCAATAATAATTGTTGCATTTTTCTTTGTAACGCCCTTATGAAAATTTGTAATTTCATCATAGTCACTATCATATAACCACTCATAATCATAGAACTCGCTGTCATTTAAGAAAATTCCACCTGAACCAAACTCTATAGTCTGGTTCAGGTGGTTTGTGTAAGTGGCTTTATTAAGCATATTTTCTCACCAACCTCGCAACTTCACGCCCCTCTACATCAAATTCAACATAATTTGTTAATACATCAATCATAAGTTCTCTTAATCCACCGTTCTTCATCCATGCATATATCATCTTTAATACTTCCGCTGATTCTAAATCATTATCTGAATCCTGAACTGCGGAGTTGATCATATCCATAAGGCTTTGTGTTCCGACAACCGTTTCACTTCCGGCTTCACCACCTGCCAAGCACTGATTTGACTTAGCGTTGTAACCGAAAATAGTCGGCTGATTCATGATCATACCATCGTCCATTGCTTTCTTGTACCATTCAATACCAAAGTGCGGTACACTTGGTGGTGTCAGGCTGAAAGAACCACTGATTGAAATATGTGGTAATTTGAGTTTTGGCAATGACCACGAAAAATTGAAGAAACTTTTAATTCTGTTTATAGCGTTACTTACAATGTTCTTTGCACCTTCAAGGATACTGCTGAACTTATTCTTAATATTTCCAAGTATATTGGTAACTGTCGAATAGGCATTACCAAGACCACTTGAAAATGAATTTTTAATCTCTGATATCTTGTTCAAAACTGCCTGTTTTGCTTCTGACATTTTTGACTTGAACTTATCGGCTACTGCTGAAAGTTTACCGCCGGTCAAATTGTCAATGAATGTGTACCCGGCTGAGTAATACCCTTTTACACCTTCCATTGCTGCTGCTGCAATTCCATTGATTCCACCGCCATGTTCAACATATGCAGTTTTCATGTTTTGTAGTTTTTCAGACACCGTATCTTTTGCGGCCTGCATTATAGTACCCATCGTTCCCTTGATCTGTGAAAACTTCTCTGAAACAACTTCTTTCATTGCCGAAAACTTCTCTGATGCAGCGTCTTTCAAGTTTCCAAAAAAATTCTTAATTGATTCAATTTTTTCACCAATGGATTCAGCTAAATTTGAAAAAGCTTCTTTTACTGATTCCCATACACTTTTGATTGAATCCCATGCAGCTGTAACTGCTTCTCTGAAACCATCATTGGTATTCCATAATGTGATCAGTGCAGCCACAAGCCCTACCACAAGTGTGACTATAAGAACTATAGGATTAGCATTTAATGCAGCATTAAAAAGCCACTGTGCAATAGTAGCACCTTCATTTGCAGCTTTATAAGCCGTCCACGCTGTTGTTATGGCACTAATTAATGATGATATTGCCATTGCAACCTTTAAGGTTACGAATCCGGCAGCAACTCCGGCTATCAGTGGTGACCAATCCTTGAACGTTTGGATGATCTTAGGTACATCTTCAATAAGACCACCTAGTTTTTCAAGGAAGTTTTCAACACCGTCCATTCCTTTTTCAAAGAACGTTGTAAAATCAATTTTTTGAATCCAGTCAAACACCCTTTGCAGGGCATCACCGACAGACGTTGCAAACGCATCCCAATCAACAGTTTCCATCCAGTTCGACAGCTGCTGTAAAAATCCCATAACAGTAGGTGCAAGTTTTGAACCTACTTTTGTAAGGATATTTTCAAACAATGCCTGTACTGAACTCCATGAACCTGATATTGTAGTACCTGCTTCAAGTGCTGTTGTTCCGGTTATACCTAAGTTATCCTGAATCTTGTGAATAGCTTCAATCATTTGGTCAAACGTTACGTTATCCAAACTTTCAATCTTTTCACCAAGTACACCTGAATCATTTATCAATCTGATCATTTCAGACTGTGTACCACCATAACCAAGTTTCAGGTTATCCAACATCGTGTAATTTTGCTTTGCAAAACCCTGATAAGCGTCCTGTATAGAACCTATGTCAGTACCCATCTTGTTAGCATTATCTGACATATCAGTGATAGCAAGGTTGGTCAGTTCAACCGCTTTTGCAGTATCACCGCCAAGCCCCTGAATCAATGAAGCAGCAAATGAGGTTGCGGTGTCCATATACTTATTTGAACTCATCCCGGCTGTCTTATATGCCTTTTTAGCATAATCAATCAGTTTACCAGAACTGTCTTTGAATAGTGTTTCAACACCACCAACTAACTGTTCATTATCTGCGAAATATCCTACTGTCGTTTTCCCAAGTTCGATAATCTTCTGTGCCAGATCTTTGCACCCATCTACAACTTTTGTGATTGCCGTAGATGCTAAATTCGCAAGAGTGGCTTTCCATGTTGTAAATCCACTGTCTGCATTTTTGGCAGCTTGTCCGGCATCTTCTACTGACTTGCCTGCGCCACCTGCCTTTTTGTCAACATCTTCCAGTGTTTCAGCAGTACCCTTTGCAGACTTTGAAACCTTTTCAATATTGTTCACGGCATCAGCGTAATTGATCGTTATTTTTCCGACCAACGAAAAAATATCCAACGATTAGCCACCCCCTTTCAATGGTGGCACGAATCCATTTAGAATTTTATTTGCTTTTTCCACCTGTAACTTAATCTGTGCATTGTTCATTGTCGGTTCAGTTTGTTCAGTCTTTTCTCCTTTCGGTGCTGTACTCATAAACCGCTGTTTAAATTCTTCAAAATTTCCAACATCATCAGCAAGTGGGTTTGCTGTGATTGCACAGTATAAGTCCCACTGTTTATCTTCATTGTCCTGTTTCAGGACTGTTCTAACAGTAGCGTCTAATTTCCCCCGGCTGATTGCTTTATCTAAATAGCTGTAGGGGTTACCATATCTACGGTTGCAGCACTCATTGAATCGTTCTGTTCCGTACCCACTAATTCGGCAACACCCTCGAAAAAATCCATAAGCTCATCTTTCTTAGCAAAATCTTTCACCATGACAACAAACTGTTTCAGCTTGAATTTCTTCACATCATCAGCAGTAACCGCTGTACCGTTGTCCCACTCCATACAGTTAGCAAAAAACTTACAGATTTCATTTCTTGCCTTTGAAATGTTCTTGATCAGAATGCCACACACCTTCATAGCAATGACAATACCAACTTCTTTCATATCCGTACCGGATTCCTGCAACTGCTGAATCTCGTCTTTGTCAAATGCACCAATAACCTGTTCTACTCCGATAACTGCAAGAACCTCACAAAAGTCAAATGCGTTATCAACCGTTAAATCCTTAAATCTGAAATCTGTCATGATTATTTATCCTCACTTTCTTTTTTCGATCTGTTTCTTCTACCGCCATTTGCAGGTTTATCCTGTTTTGGTGCAGATGTTTCTTCATGTTCAACAGGTTCAGTCTGTTTACTTGCTGTTTCCTGTTCCTGATTTTCTACCTGTTCAGCAGGTGCAGCAGGTGTTTCCTGCTGCACCACTTCATCAGAAATATCAACCACGAACATCCCTTTATCCTGAATTTCTGCAAATCTTTCTTCTGTCATATCCAGTTTTTCACCGATCACATGACCTTCACCTGTGTACTTGTCTGTATATTCTCTTACTACTACAACTCGCATAATTCACACCCCCTACACAACAGCGTTTGGATAGTAAATAGCAATATCCAACTTGTTTAAGCTGTCGTTTTCAAGGTCAGCCGTGCATTCAAACTTGACCGCAAAAGTGGTCTGTGTTGCGTTTTTGGTCTCAAGCTCAAACGCTTCGGTGCAAAGTGCATTCGGTAAAATAATGATTACATTTTTACCGCTTGAAAGTGTTCCAACATATGCAACATTTTCAAGATAATCTGCTTCTGTGATGTTTTCCTTAGATACATATTTGACATAGGTTGTATCTTCGGAAGTGGATTTTACAAGGTGTAATGCACTTACAAGAATATCTTCTGTAAGTTCTGTCATCTGACCTTCAAGTGTGGCAGATTCACCAACCTTCTGTTTGCTGACACCTTTGATCAGCACCGTTGCACCGTCAACCTCAACATCAAGCCACTGTGCCTCATAGTTGAACTTAAGACCACCGGAAGTTGCACCAAGGGGGGTACCTGTCCAACCGTTGCTTGATTTCTCATACTTAAGATTTTTGTAAATGACACCTGCACCCAAGATCATGTTCTTGATGGTTTCAGATGTAATACCATGTTTTTTTAAGCCCATTCTTTTAAGCCCCTTTCCACTCATGTGTGTTAAGTGTTATCGTAATTCTAAAAAGATCTTCTTCACCTGTTGGAATCATCAAACCGTTCCAATAGGTAATAAAAAAAGCAGTCCCTTCCTGAACTGCCCTTAAATCTTCAAATACTGTTTTTATTTTATCGTTTATTTCTGCAAGCGGTAACTTTGACCCCCTTGACCAACCATCAAGTGTGAACACACCGCCTGTATATCCGTCCTCTAATCGGTGTTCAGTTTCATTGAACGAACCAACAAAGTAAGGATAGCTGATTTCACCTGTCCATTCACCAAATTCATAGGGAATACCAAGTTGATCAAGCTGATCAGAAATAAAACCAAGCATATCAACCATAATTAACCCCCTAAATTCTGTTTAATGACATTTACAAGCTGCTTCTTTATCTTTGGGGCTACACTCTGAAATGCTTTCGTGAGTGGTTGTCGTGGTGTTTTTCCGTAAGTATGGTAAAATTTACCGTCTTTATTACTCTTATAAACCCAACCGCCTTTTCTTCCACCACCGTGTAGTGCATACTCACCAGTACCAAATTCTTCCCAAATCGCATTTTCAAGGTCTGAACCTACAGCAACAGTTGATTCATCTTTTCCTTCATCAACCATATATTTGTAAGACCCCTTTGTTTGTCCGGTATCAACCCGGCTATTCCTTTGGGTCTGTGCCTGTATTTCACCACCTGCTTCGTGAAGGAATCCAATAACCCCTTCCGATAATGCAGCTTTAATTTTCGCTGTGTTATCTGTAAATTCAACTGACATACTACTGACCCCCTATAAATCTTAAATAGATTTCTAAATGATCGTGCATATTCATAGGGTCATCAATCAGAAGGATTTCATACACTTTACCATTCACCATCATTCTTGCATTGTCACTTGTCACATCAACGGTTTCCTGTTCATCCGTCTTACTGATCACACCTGTCAGAAAACTGAATGGATTCCAAACCCAATCAGTTGACAGGTTTTTCAGATTGGTAAAGTCACACAAGAAAATGTGTGTACTTTCCTGAACCTTGGCATAAAAAGTTGTATGCTTTGAATCACCTGTTGATAAGTCCAACCAACCTAAGATTGATGTACAATCAACCCATGTGTTTACACGCTCACCTATGGCATTTTTAGCACCGTTCTTTTTTACCTGTAACAATGCTTGAATGTTACCGCCAACACTCATATAATCAGAATCTAGCCTTTATATAAGGCTTTAAGAATCCAAGTAGGGCAACAGGATAGCCCATAACCTGATTGTTAGCGTCCTGATCAAAGTAAGTCACACTATATCTTGACAGCGTTTCAGATTTGACCCCGGTTTTTGGTCTGTTCTTAACGTCCCACTTGAGTAATTCAAGTACACCCGCACGAACATCAGCCGGATATTCCACTTTAGTGATCAGGTTTGTACTTTTGTACAATTCCTGATTAACTCTGATGAAATCATCACCAATTTCAGTAACGGTATACAGTCCATCATTCACCATTGACTGTGAAATCTGAACTGTATCACCTACTTTCAAAAAATCTGACGTTCCAAGCAGTCTGTTACCCGAACTATCGGCAGTAAATCGAACAAACCGATTCTGAAAATTGTTATTAGTGTATGCTCTGATCATAAATTCAGCAGCGTTCAGTTTTTCTTCAATCACCTTTTCACTTTGCACAGCAAATTCAGGTAATTTCATTACTTCATCAACTGCTAATATCATCAGATCACCCTTTCTTAGACAACTGCTGTACCAACTTTGGACTTGATAAGACCCATCTTAACGTTCTTTGTATTGAACTTAAGGCTGTAGTTTGCAGACTTACCAAGCTCTGCATAAGTCGGTGATTCTTTTGCAATCTGATCAACTGCTAAAGAAAGACCATTCGGATGCAGCACCTTACCCTGCTTAGTATAGAACTTGTCAATACCTGCGGATGCTTCCGGGTCATAGTTGGTTGTGTACTGATTTTCATAATTGTTCTTATCACAAGATAAAAATGCACCTTCGCCAAGCAGATATGTGCTGTAAACCGCATCTGCACCTGCTCCTGTAGCTGTAAATCTATCAGTTACAAGTACGTGTTTACCTGCGATAGTTGGCAGTGTAATTTCTTTCTGAATCACACCGTTGACAACATACTTATCATAGTCAACCATTTCCATTTTCTTGTACTCTTTGAAGATCATGGAATGCATAACCATCAGGCCAAGGCCACCTGCCATATCACCAAGTGCTGCCTGTTCTGCATCGTAAATTGTGCCTGCTTCAATGTTTGTCTTAGTATTTTTAGTAAGATCAAGTACATGATCACTAAGTGCTGCAACTGCCAATACTGCCTGTGCAATGTTCATCAGTTCTTTTTCCCAAACCTGACCATAATAACCTGCAATCTTATTTCTGATCAGTGTCATAGGGTCAGCACCAGTTAATTCCTTTGTGAAGTCTTTAGCCTTGAATGCTTTCATTCTCTGAATAAGCATACAAGTCTGTTTGTCACCGCTGATTTCAACAGGTGTGTTGTTTGTTTCACCATCGTTGTTCAGTGCTTCCATACCGCTTTCATTTGCGTCAATCGGCTTATAGATTGGAATTGTTGCCACGTTTCCATGCTCACCGATTAAATCCATAATAGAACTGTCCTGCTGCACGATACCGGAAGCAATGATTGGTGTAGTCCAATAGTCAGCTTCCTGCATCATTCCGGTAAATACTTCTTCATCAAAAGCAAAACCGCCAAAATTTCCTGTTCTTGGCATAATTTTTCACCATTTTAACCTTTCTTAGTGTACATTTAATTGTTTGAATAGCTCCGGGTTTTCCTCTTTGAGTTTCATTCTTTCGTTGTAACCCATCTTAAGGAACTGTTCTTTGGTAACCGTCTTGTCTTTATCCCCACCCGGCAGGTTGTTTTCAAGAATCTTTCTGCTACCACTCTGCTGCTGATTACCATTGGATGCTTCAAACATGGTAGGATGCTGTGTTTTAAGACCTGAAATCAGATCATCTTCACCTTTGATTTTTCCATCATCACCAAGTTTGATTTCACCTTTTTCCTTTGCCTTGAATACAAGATAATCAACATCAACCGCACCTGCTGCAACCAACGCAAATTTCAATGCATTTTCTGTTTTCAGTTCTGCATTCTCTTTCTTAAGGTCTGCAATCTCTGTTTCATATGCAGTGATTTTCTGCTGTGTTTCTTCGTCTTTCCCGGCTGACTTTTTTAGTTCTTCAATCAGGCTATTAGCCTTTGTCAGTTCTGTAGTCTTACCGGAAAGGTCAGTTTCAAGGTTGGTGTATTTGTCCTTAGATACATAACCACCGTCAGTAAGGTTTACCATCTTGATCAGCTTCTCTTTGTTCTTTTCATCACCGTTATAGGCGTTGATTGCCTGCACCAGTTCATCATAGGTGATAGCCTTATCACCAAAAAATGCTTTTAAAAATTCCATGTTCTTCTTCCTTTCTCCGTCACGTTTTTATATCCGGTGTCACCGGGAACGGTCAACAGTTTATATCCCATGTTGCAGGGGTCATTTCAGCAGCAGTTTAAACGTCATAAGCCTTTTTCGGACATATTTTTTTTCAAAACTAAAATCTAGTAATAGTGGTTGTTTTAGACCACAAACTAAATGTTTCATTTTCACCGTATACTCTTACCATTACGGTTGCATCATCCATACCATCAGCAAAAAATTCATCTGTATAATTCGTTGCATAAAATGATGTATATGTTGTATCAAATTCTTTGTAAGATCCATCTGCTTTTGTAACTCTAACTTTATAAGACGTAGCATTTTCTACTTTGTTCCAATTTGCTGAAAAAACTGCATAGTTAAAATATCTTGATGTACTTTTGAAATAAGTAGCATAATTTACTGTCGGAGTACCGAGGATGCATTTCTCAAGCCACTTTTTTGCGGCGTTGTCGATAGCGTCTTCTAAAGCACCACCCGGTTGAAAATTAATATCTGGGATTTTAACAGACGGCGGATTTAACGGTGGTGTACAGGCATATGCTGGGATAGTAGAACCTGCAATCATCATGGTTACAATTAAAGCACTTACTAATTTTTTCATAATAAATACATCCTTTCTTTGTACGACAAAAAGACACCCTTGCGGATGTCTTAAAAATACTATTTAACCCATAGTTGGGAGATAATCAGGATCACCATACCTTTCTACAGTACCAAGTGAATGTGCAACGCTTTCATGTTCCTTTTATCCCCCCTTTCTGACCTCATATAATGGTCATATAGGTAATAAAAAAGCAAAGGTACAGAATTGTATACCTTTGCTTTTTAATACATTATATCGTCAAGTGATAAGTACCCAAGATCATAAACGTCTTTGTTTTCTTCGATACATTCATCAATAATGTCAATGATTTCTTCATCTTCCTGACTTTCAAACGGAATAGTTGGAAAATCATCATTGAATTTTTCCTTATACCGTTCAAGTGCTTTTTGTAATTTCTCATTCATATTATTTTACCCCTTTCAGAATTTCAATGAATGCTTCATAGCTGTTTGGCAAGTACTTCTTCACATATTCCAGTTCAGGACCACCATTTACTTCTGCACCCATGATGTTAGCCCACATTTCAGATGCAGATTCATAAACCCTACATTCATTCGCTACCTTGCTAAGATTACTTGCATCAATACCAAGTTCTTTATATGCTACCTGTAAACCTTTATGTTCTTTAAGCTGCTTCACTGAATGATATTTACGATTGTAATATTTGTCACCGTGTCCCCAGTTGATACGATGTGAAAGAAGTCCATCAATGGCATCCTGAACACTACAACTTGCGTCATGATTTCTAAGGTCTTTTTCAACATCATCTGTCAGTATTGATTTCAAAAACTGTCTATCTTTTCTCACAGCTGTCAAAAATTCATCAGAAGAACTTGCCACTTTTGCAAATCGGTTTACTTGATACTTTGTCTTGCTGTGAATGGTTTCAACCTCTTTGAAGTGAAGTCCTTCATAATCAGCTTTTGTATCAAAAAAGTGACCGTACTCATGTGCTAATGTTCCGTATTTACTCTTTCCGTTATCAATGTACCTTTGAATAGGGTAAGAGAAAACCAGTTTGTTGTCAGCAGGGCTATAATATCCACTTTTTCCTTTACTGACTCCACTTATTTTATCAGCATACTTTGCATACAGTTTTTGAAGTGATGTATTACTGTGTTCAGTCAGAATCTTCATGTATTCATCATAATCTGAACTACTCATTGCACCCTTTAGTTTTTGGGTGTGTGCCAACACATCATATTCTTTCACATTCATTGTATCAGCATTGTCAGGAAGTTTCAAATACTTCTGTTTGAAGTCGTTGAACGACTGTGTTTTATCCAATCCAAAAAATGCTGCACGTTCTTGTAAGGTCTTTAGTTCATCATCGTCTAAAGCCCATTTTGCACGTTGCAGCAGACAGCACCGACAGTTACAAACATTCCTTGCAGAACCACCAACACCCGGTGCTTGCATTTTCTCACCGCCAACATCAAACGGTTCATCAATTTCCCTGATCTGTCCGTCACATTCCCGGTGTTCGTCCCTTGTCCGTCCGTCAAGTGTGGAATCCCACTGTTTGACTATATCAGCACCCTTTTTCTTTGCCCCATGCTGACCGTCAAGGGCTGCTTCATTCTGTATTCTATGCCCTTCTGTCCGGGCAATCCGTACCGCATTGTTATATGCTTTACGAAAAGGGCTGTTCATACCCTTGGCAATCCTTAATGCCATTTCATTCCAAGTTGAACCGCTTGCAATCCCTCTTGAAAGTTCAGCACGAATTGACCGCTTAAGGTAACCAACATCTTCACCAAGTTTTGTGTACAGACCGCTTGACAATTTACTGTCTGTACGAACTGCCTTGACAACCTGATCTTGGTTGATTGGAACAACCAAAGGTATACCACTAAGATGCAGGTCATAGTACATACCAACATAACCGTTTATGTACGATTGCTGTAAATAATCAGCTATTGTTGTAAACTGTCCTTCATGCAGGTCATACAAGATTGATTCAATCTGATCAACCATAATCTGCTGATATTCTTTTTGGTATATGATGCTTTGCAGATTTTCAAGGTCTGTCCTTGCAGACAGTTCCCTGATTTTCTGTTCACAGTCATTTTTTGCCCTCTCATATACAACTTCTAATAGTCTGATAACTTTCTTTTCTTCATCAAGCTGTGCTTGCTGCACTTCCTTCTGTGCCTTGTTCACCTATTCCACCACCTTCATCATCCGGTATAATAGAATCAAGATCATCTTGCACCTGCTGCACCTTATCAGCTTCATTATCCGGCAACTTGTCCTTCACATCTTCATAATCAATATCAAGAACATCACAAATATACTGAATCGTCAGATCATCACCAAAAATCTGTGCCAGTGATAACAGGGTATTGATCTGCACCTGCTGTTTCTGTGCTTCTGTAAGTTCATTCTGTTCATTTTCCTGTTCATTACTCATTACTTCGTGGGTGAACTCAAAATAAACATCTGTTTTCTGATAATCTGTACCGTTCTGCTGATTGATTTCATCAATGCAGACTGCTACGATCTTACGCAAGAACCGCTTGATGTTCCTTTCAAGGTGTTTACATCTAAGGTCAAGCAGTGAATAGGCTGCTTTGATTGCAATATTGGTTGTTGCTGATGTATCTTTCAGACCTGACAAGTTCAGCCCCATACCAAAACGGTATATGTTCTTTTCATCCAGTTCCAACTTGACCTTTCGGGCTTCATACGGTACATCTACTGTATGTACTTCAATACCGCCATCTGAACCAACACCAACAATCTTTTTTGTCTTAAGATTCTGCTGCAATTCATCAAGGTTATCACCTTCAAACCCTTTGACTGCATATAATGGATGGTCAAAGTCAATCAGGTTATTGGAAAGACTGGATGCCATAAGGTCATAATCGTCAATCAAGTCTTTTACAGCTTTCAGATTACTGATCTGTTTCTTGTTATTATCCAACCGGAAGAATGGCAAGAAACCAAGTGAATCAACATAAGTATTATCATCACCATCAACCTGATACAGTATATGCGGTCTTGGATTCACCTTGGCTTTATTGTCAAGCTGTATTTCCCCTTCATCTGTCTGAACATAATAAACCACCTGTTCATCATCCCAGTCCATGATCTTCTTGATTCTGTGACCTTCTTTATCAACACGGTCAACATACCAGTACAGAACGTGGTCTTTTTCATCAGATGCAAACCGGGCTTCTACTTCCACAACTCCGATACTGTCAGCACACGTGAATTTCAGCTTGTCAGAACTGTCTTTCATAGCATACATATATGCAAAACCTTTTGTCTGACAGTCATTGATCACTTCTGACAGTTCATCAATAAAATCATCGTTATTATTGAATCGTGCATCAAGTTCACTCTGTAGTTCAGGTACATCACTGAATACAAAACCATCTGAACCTGAAAGGGTGTACTGTGTACCCTGTTCTGTCAATTCCTTGAAAAATGGGTGCGGTATTCTCACATTTGCCCTGCTTGTATCTTCCACAAGCTGACCATCAGAATTGAAGTAAAACATTCTGTAATTTTTAATGTCGTGATCACCGTCAAAATAGCGTTCACCTATTCTTGCAAAATGCTTTTTCACTGATGCAGCATCTTCATCAATGAACATTTTTATTTCTTCGACTGTAAGCACCTGTCACCCCACCTTTCTATAATCTGATTTGTAAGGTCAATGATTTCATCCCCATGAACCCCGAAAAAGTCACACATTGCTTCTTCACCCTCAACCGTATGACCGTATGAAAATAGAAAAGCATGAACCAATTCATGAATCAGTGTTGAACGTGTCACTGATTCAGAACGTCCGTCCATAATACTGATCAGAAGTTCCTTATATTCGGTCAGCCCAAAATTATAGCTGTTTTGGTCAGGGTTCATTTTTTTTGCATTTGCATCCACCAGTTTGACCTTCCATATATCATTGTGAATCTTTATTTTCATGATTTTAACCATACAGCTACTTGTATAACCAACCGCTGCCTTTCTTGATATATTTTTCTAATGCATACCGCATAGCATCCATAAGGTGATTGAAGTCATCAATAGGGCGGTTCAGTTTATTACCAAACTTGTCCTTGTCCCAAGTATAGTTGCTGATCTCCGTCAGGAAGTTCACACACCTTGGGTGTATGATGATTTCAAAATCCTGAATGAACTGAATACCACTGTTGATACTGTCCTTGCCTTTTTCAGCACCTTTGACTCTGAGACCATAACCCTTTAACTGATCAATAGACTTTGGTTCTGCTGAATCCGCTGTGATTCTTTCCTTAGCATAGCCCATATCAGTGATATTCTGATATATTCGCTCATTGGAAAGACCTGCACTATACATTTCATCCCACACGAATATTTTTTTGTTCTTCGTGTCAATGAATCCACAAAACAATGCAGATGGGTCATTCGTATAACCAAAGTCCAAACCAAAGGCTGAATCAATCTTGTATTTCTGTCTGATCTGTTCCAGTGTAAAGGCTTCTTCATGCCAATTCTCATACACAAGACCATCAACAATACCCCAATCCCCAAGTCCTGCAACCGCATAACGTCTTGGGTTCTGCTTCCGCATGGTTTCAAAGACTTTCAAGTCTGCCTTATCCAACCATTCATTGCACTTGTAATTGGTGGTCATTGCAAGTGTTTCATCGTCAGTGTTATCAAAAAACCGTTTCTTCAACCAATGGTGTTCATTCCAAGGGTTGAAAGTAACGGTGATCTGTTTGAACAGGTCTGAACCTTTCGGAATTGCACCACGAATAGATTCATCAAGCATATTGAAATCATCCTCTGAACTAATTTCATATGCTTCTTCAATCCACATCCAACACAATACACCCTGATCAACAGTGATTGATGTTACTTTCAGTGGGTCATCCAGTCCTCTGAAATAAATCTTTTGACCTGTTGGCTTATACGTCATTTCAAGTGGTGATTCTTTTATATCCCAAAAAGCATCAACACCAAGTCGATGTATAGCCCATTTCAGTTCAGTAAAACAGGAATCCTTTAGTGTTCTGTAAGTTTTTCTGACAACTAAGGCATTCGCATCAGGGTATTTCATCATATTGGTGATGTACCATAATGCTGTAGTCTTTGACTTCTTAGATGCACGCGAACCTTTGACTGCCCGGTATCTACCTTTCCACCGCCAAAATGTACCGTAACCCTTACCGACTACTTCCGGTAACTTCACATTAACCTTACCGGACTTTGTAGGCTTGTAATCTTCCGGCATCAGAATGAACTTCTGATAACCAAATACATATTGACTTGATGGCTGTCTGTATTTAGTCCTCAAGTGCGTCTGCTCCTGAAATAACAATAGGGGCTGTCACATTCACATCTAACTTATCATTCCACATACCTAAATGTTTACCAAGCAGTTCAAGGGCTTTCATCTTGGAAGCAATCTTGACTTCTCTCTCAACACTTCCACCAAACTCATTATCAGATTCCTTATATTTGATTGATTCAATACAAGACAGATCATCAGCAGATGCATCCTGTTTGATTCTTCCGTTACTGTCAACAACGTCTGTCATTCTGACAAATGCAATTTTGGCAAGCTCTAAAACAACCCTATCCTGATTCACTCCGGTTCTTCGTGACCGTTCTGCCATGTGTTCAGCAATAGCCTGTTGAACCTTGACATTCGCCAACATTCTTGAACCTTGCTGATCTGCTGTTTTTACTGAATAACCTGCCCTAATAGCTGCCTGTGTTGCATTCAGGTCAATCAGGTATTCATCAACAAAACGTTGCTGCTTTTCAGTTAATTTGCCTTTTTTTGCCATAACAACACCGCCTTTCTATTATTTTTATAACAAAAAGTGCTGCAAGGTAGGAGGTTTTAGCACCCTTGCAGCACATAAGACAATAAGCAATATAATTTTGCATAAAAAATTGCAGGTAATAAATTACCTGCAAAAATTTTTGTACAGCATACACTATAAAAGGTCTGCTTGTATTTGTCAAATATGAAATAATTGGTTTTATGTCAGATATGTAAGGTTTTTATAGGTATCTTCAAACGCTGAAAGTGCCTTATTATGCAGTTCTACGGTATACGAATAAGATTTTTTCATTTCCTGTGAAGCAACCTTGACTGTTTTAAACTGCACATACACTTTTGTAAGAATCTGAATCATATTCTTATCACGCAATCCCCGGATTTCCTTAATGATCTGCTTTTTTGCATCAACGAACTGATCTATTTCTTCATTGATGTGTTGGTCAAACATGGTATACCTCACTACGTCCTTACATAACTTATCACCTACAGGTGAAGTCTGCACTTTGTCCCGGCTGTAATCAATACCGCCTGCACTGCATACATTTATTTTCATATCTGACAGCGTGGCAATATCATCATTTATCTGCATGTCTAACACTTCAAGCTGTTTCAGATATTCCCTTGCACTTAATTTCTTCGGAACACTCATTTTTATCTCACTTTCTGTAACTGTTACAGTTCTGTTACAGTTGAAAATACTGTTAAAAAGTGCTTCAAACCCTTATAAATCAAGGGAGTTACACTTGTTACGGTTACGGTTAAAACTCTATTCTCTATATATTCTTATTTTTACTAAGTTCTATACTATAATATAAAATACTAATTATTAAAGAATGTACTTTTAACCGTAGACAACTGTAACACCCTTATAAATAAAGGCTTTCAAGTGTAACTTTTACTGTAACCAACTGTAACTTTACCGTAACCACTACCACAACAGCACTGATTGGTGCATCGAACTAATAAAACACCTTACCTGATTTTTTATGTTTCAATGTCACCCTTCCAACAATTTCAAACCCGGCAATGTCAACAATGTTCCTGATCACTTGAATCAGTCTGTGGTTACGGTCATTCAGTTCTGCATTTTCTTCACGCTTAACCGTTGCCATTGCTGCACCTGCTGTTGGGTCAACATATCCTTCACTATTTTTGTACATTTACATCTTTCCTTTCTTAACATGAACCACCGTCTGCACCATGAAATGCACCAACTGGATAGTTCCAATTTTCTGTATAAATATCTTCTGTTCCAAACTCTCCGGTAAGTATTGAACGAATTGCTTTTTTATCATTCCAACATACACACGATGGTGTGTCACCTATAAATTCATCAAGATTCTTTTTGTTATCCAATGTAAAACCAAGGACTTCTTCATCATGCCTTAAGGATGCATAATCATCAGGGAAAAGTTCTTTTACTCCGGCAAATAACCGAGGTGTTGAAAATATACACATCATGCAACTGCATCTGTTCCAACCAATCCTGTAACAGGGGTGTGGATTTATATGGTGTCGTTTCAATAGTTCCCACACATCTTTTTCTGAATAGTCTATACAACACCGCCACTGATGAACAATTCTATGTGCTTTAGCTGTTGCGTTTGTTCTATGTATTTCCATTTCATTGTATTTTGACCTTCCTGCTGATTCTCCCCTTCTTTCACCTGATACAATTAAAATTTTCTTATCATGCTTGGTTTCTTCAAGGTTTGCTGTCACACTGTCCTGAACTGCTGCTTTCAGATTTCCACTGCACCAACGTCCTGAATGTGTACCACCCTTTGCCGGAAATTTATGTCTTTTACCACCCAATTCTTCAAGTTCACCAAGTCTATCAAGGTTGCTTACAACTGTATCTGCAACACATATTTTCAAATACGCTGAACACCAACGACGTGATAGATCACCAGTTTTTGCCGGAAATTTCATTCTATAACCATACTGTTTCAAAAGTTCTTCCATTTCTTCTGTTGCCTGTTCTTTCAATTCCCTGCATTTCAGATAATTACTTGAAAGTTTACACTGTTTTATTTCCCCAGTATCAGGGTCAATCCATTCAATAGGTTCTGATGCACCTATTCGATACAATTCACCAAAGAAACCGTTCACCCGGTATGAAACTCTTAACTTAACACCTTCCGCATCTGCCAATGACTTTACATAGTTTTGAGTACATTTCCAGTCCATTCTTCGAGTTGGGTGACCACCATCAATATCGTGATGCCAAAATTCTATTTTTTCCTTTGGTACACCCAGTTCAATAAGTTTCAGGTAACAAGCAACTGAATCCTTACCACCTGAAATAAGGACAACAATCAGATCATATTCTTCAAGCGGTAATAATCTAGGTAAATAGATTTTCTTAAAATGTTCTGAATCACATCTACCTTTTACCCTTGGTTTTAATCTAACACCGTCACCGTATATAGGTTTTTCCTGTTTACCAAGTATAACAGGTGTATCAGGTGTGCACTCTGAATCTTTTATAAAGTTCATTCATCATCACCGTCCTTTACCGGGCAGTGATCACAATCACCATTTGCAGCACCGAAACAACCCCAACAATCATCAATCTCCTTCGTCTTTGGTTTGTACTTTTTTGCTGCAACAGCTAATGCCATTACTACGGCACCAAGAATTAACCCAACCGTAAGACCAACGCAAAAACAAACCGTACCTGTTAATACTAACTTTTCCATACCGTCATACCTTTCTGAATATCCTGATAGACTTACTACCTACCTTAGTCACTACTGTTTCAAACCCCAACCGCTTATTGATCTGCTTACTGAACACGATGTTTGACATTGGTTGCATACCACAATCAGCACAAAATACTTGATACCTGCTGTATACGTCACCTGTCGGTTCATCCTCAATCATTTCAACACCGCATTCATCAATAAATGCCTTGATTGGGTTGTTTTCGTTTTCATATTCATCAATCTGTTCAGCCACTTTTTCAGACTTGGTGAACTCATTGTTTTCAATGATTCTTTTCAGTCCTTCCACACCTACCCTGATCAGATATTCGACTGAACTTTGTTCAACCAACTGATACTTGATATAAGGGTTGTAATCCGGGTCAATCTCACCACTTGGTAAATACTTTGTAAATCTTGCATTGAATGGAATAATCACCAAACGTCTAAGAACTGCCCCTGTCTTATCTTTCATTCTTGGTATATCATTTGCTGAAAACAGCAGCTTCACATAAGGGTTAAACTCAAAAGGGTCTTGCCCTTTTCTTTCTGCTTTGATTCTGTTACCTGTAACTACTTTCTTGAATGTTGCTACCTGTGAGCCTTGCAGGAAGTCATCACCAATGTCATCACCGATATTTGCCAGTTTTCCGAACATCATTGATGTGCTGAACCTGTCCCCTAATTCCTTAAGATCAAGTGCTGATATATTCCCATCACCAAGAATTGCTTTGACACAATCAAGGAATGTACTCTTACCATTGGACTTGTCACCTGTCAGGATGAATGCCTTACCAAGTTCATTCCTGCGATAAAAGCAATAGCCAATACATTCTTCCAGTAATGCCCTGATCGGTTGATCACCGCAAGCTAATTTGTTCAGTGTATCATCAGCAAGTTCACTGTAGGCTTCCGGGTTGTAGTCCCAAGGTATTTGATTGGTAATAACCAAATCAGGACTGAATGACTGCATCTGTCCGGTCACAATATCCAACACACCGTTCCTGAATGCTATATAACGTGCATCTGCCTGTGCTTTTTCATCAGCTATAAGTTCCATATACTCTAATACTTCTCTTCGCTGTGTCTTTTTCAGGTTAGGTATTTGATTGATCATAGCTGTTTCGATAGCCTTGTACCCAACCTGATAAATCCCATCTTGATAGATATGTAACTGATTACTTATACTGACTACATTTTCATTGTTCTTAAGCCATGTTGCAAAATGGTCAAACAGGAATGTCTTATCACAAAAGAATACAGGTTTTTGAAATGCTTCATCCCTAAGAATCACTTCCAGTTCATCATCAGATAACGGTTCTTTCAGAACAAATCTGTTCAGAATCCTGATACATTCTCTTGTATCATCAACACTAAAATCATTTGATGTAAGTGTCAGGATATAATTGAATAGTGCCTGATTGCGTCCGTCACCTGCATCCATATCAAGAAAGTCTACCGCTGTGCGAACTGGAAACAACCACTTTGGAACTTCCTGATATGTTCCACCTTCTTCAATATCCCACTCAATAAAACGTTCTTCACCGTCAATTTTGATTACTTCGTATGATGAACGTGTACCGAGTTTTATATCTGCTGTCAGACCAACCGCAAGGGGTACGTGTGTCCTGTTCCTTGTAATACTGTGATTCTTAAATAAAAAATGTCTGCCCCGGCTTGTACAATACACCCGGCAATCAAGCTGATATTCTTCCACAATGTTCATTAAAATTTCAGACTGTTCAGCATCGTCAATATCTATCAGGATGGTATCATCAGCAAGAACACCACCGAACCCTTCAAGATTCTTCACTTCGTCATAAGTGCGGTATTTTGTTCGGTCTTTGAATGCTTCGATTGCTTTCTTGCCTTTTGTCTTTATGTACCCTTTGTACAACATCCTGTTTCACCATCCTTTAACTAAATTCTTGCATCACCTTTTGGTAAAATACCCTGTTCTTAATATTCTGCTTATATTCTTGATTCACTACTGTAAGAAGTATCTTTGATTCTCTCAATGATTTTCGACAGTCCTTAACCTGTTCATTCCACTTTTCCCATTCTTCATTTTTATGAATAGGGGTGGATTTCTTAAGCATATTACGGTTAAACGTTGCAGCTTTTAAGCGATTTTCTAAAATGTAAATATTACTTTCAATGTTTGTAATCTTACCTGCAAGTGCTACCTGACTGTTATGGAATTTGTCTTTATCCGTTACACCACACTGCTGTATGTATTCTTTTATCTGTTCTTCACACTCCGGTGTGTAACTCTGTCTGATCAGCTTCAACAGTTTTCTAACCTTTGTAATTTTTCCATCAGATAAAAACCTATCTAAGTGAATAAGCATCTGACCATGATCATATTTAATTGTAATGTCTGTCATGTTCCCACCTTTCCGGTATTATGCTACAATACCAAATTGTTTCAGTCTTTTTCTTGCTAAATCTATGTACCACTGCTTATCTAATTCCGGTGGTACTTTAACCCCAATTACAGAATCGTTATAAATGAAACTGTGATCAGGTGTGTTTCCAAATTTTTCACCCTTTGGTTTTACAACCTTACGTCTTAACAACCTACCGTCTGTAACACGATTGGAAGCAAACACACGATAAGATTTATAAGTATATTTTTGTGTGGTAGGATATGACCACAGTTCTGTTCGTGTACCGTCCCGGTGTTTTGTTACCTTAGTAATATGACCAGTACCCTGTTCATGCTCTACTAAGTTATAGTTGTTTGACAGCTTCACTATTTTTTGGAACATGATCAAGTCATTACACTGATTGATAGTCTGTTCAATAGGTATCTTTTTCACCATGTAGTCAACCAGTGCTTTGTTCAGTATCGGTAAATCATAGTCAATAGCTGAAAGTTCTTTGACATATGCACCAATTCTTTCAACACCACCATCAGTACCAATCCAAAGATAATTGTTTACGTCCTTCTGATAGATTTCTGATATATTGTCAAGTTCAAGCAAGATTGAACATTGTTCAGTAGAACAACGCTGTTCCCACTCCCAACAAATATCATCAACCATTTCAAAGGCTTCATCAGTGTCAGGAATCCAAATGATCAGACCGTCCGTGTTGGACTGAATCAGTTCAAATCCCGGTACAACTTCAAGGTGTTCAATCAGGTCAAGCAACATCAACTGACCATTGATACACATACAGTTGTTGTTCCTTGGGTCATACGCTGCGTTGGTTTCATCCTTCATTGCACCTGACAAGGCATTCAGCATCTTCTTATATGGCAACTGTGCTTTCTTCCACCGCTTGACTTCTTTCTTGTTTCCGGCATTTTTTGCAGCAATTTGCTTTTCCTTCATGGCTTTTCGTGTGTTATACACCAATGGGTAATTGTCATTAGTTGCTGCTCTTGTCACAAGACCCCACGCTATCAACATTGAAGGGTAGTAATTATTTACATCTACATGAAGAATCTGACCTTTCCGGTGTATTGGCTTATCAGATGCACCATGCAGACCGCCAAAACCAAACGTGTGGGGTATTCCGGCAACAACTGTTTCAAAGTTCTGTGACTTGTACCAAGTCTTTTTATCTTTTTTGTCAAAATCTTGTAACCCCATTTCAAGGGCTTCTTTTCTTTTCTCTGCAAACCATTCCTGAACGTATTTGTATTTTTTCAGTTTCAGGCATGGAAGAAAAAAGAAATCAAATTCATCACCAAAATGAGTTTTTGAACACCCAAGAACCTTTGCTGTTATCCGGGCTTCACTGTCACCAATGTCATACAGTGACGTTTCTTTTGGGAATGCCTGTATAATTCCATGAACTGCATTGAACTCACTGACTTTTTCAAGAAATACCTTGATAGTCTGTTCTACGTCATGCCTACAGTATTTAACCGTCTGTTCTATTTCTTCCGGTGTCAGTTTCCTTTTGATACGGAAATCAACATCAGTTTCCTTGATATTTGAACCAAGAAAACCTTCCATTGTTTTCAATCCGACTGTTTTCATGGTTTCATCATTGCTTGGCATTACATCATAATTAATCATGGGTAATTTATTGAATGCTCTCGAATATTGCCAGCCTTCTTTATTATCAACGATAATCCAATCATTGATTTTTTTAGGATTCATACCAAGCAGAATACCTTTCATGATGTACTGATCGTAGTGACGGTTGTTAAATCCTACCCATATATCTTTTCTATTTGCTTCATATAAGGCTTTTAGTTTATCAAGGCTATTGATTATCACGTGTTCTTTTTTATTCGTCACATCAATGAATACAGCAAGCCAATCCTTTTCAAAAACCTCAAAATCGTAGAATATCATTTACTAAATCACCCACTTTTTGAAAAGCGGTGTGCGTTTTACACACCGCCTTAAGTGTTATCTTACTGCAAAGTAGATGTTTTATCTACTTTTAAATTAAAAATTTTTACATATCAAATGCTTCGTTGATTGTGATTGGGTTGAAATCATCAGCTTTATAAGTAACTGCTGCACCAACTTTACCCTGTACTTCCTGAAAAATATCAAGTACGCAATCAGCAAAATCACTGTAGTTGATAAATTCCGGTACTGTATCTGTTTCAAGCTTATCAAGCCATGTGCAAACAGATTTGATTGCCATACCATTAGTCCACTTCTGTGAAGTGTTACCGGAAATAGTACGGTTGAAGAAAATCTTTCTACCTTTCTGATTACCTTCCAAGATGCTACACTGTACGGAAAACATCAGCTTGTCACCTTTCTTTGTTGGCTTGATCTCCATTTTATCAAAACTTACATCATAATCCCCATCCGGTACATCTTCAAACTGTGAATCGTCTGCTTCCTGAACCTCTTTCTGTAATGCGTTAAGATCAACCTGTTCATCGAATGTACTAAAATCTACTGCCATAATTTTTCACCATTTAACCTTTCTTAAAATAAATTTATGATTATAATTGCTATGATACAAGCAATACAAACCCTTGTATAATTATCCCTATTTTTCTGAATCCTGTCACCCACTGAACCGAATCCAAAGAATACTGCCATGACTGCAAGAAAAATATTTAATGCAATCATGATCTTGTTCTTCTTCGTCTTTGACCTCTGACGTGCTGTTCAGGTGGGTTCATAGCATCGTCTAAAGGTTCAGCCGGAGTCTGTGCGTCAGCAGGTACAGGATTGTTTTCCTGTGCAAGTCTTTTGATTCCTGCATTAAATTCTTCTCTTGTGATTACCTTCATAACCTCAACACCATTAACGATCAGGTCAACCGTATCACCCTTATACTTCATCACATAGTTATCATCAGCCGGAACATAGAAATATGCATCTGCTTCCAGTGTGACAGATTCAGAATCAGCGTTTGTTGTACCGTCCTGAACAGTTTCAGACTTTTCAGCATTTCTTTCCTTACGTGTTTTTCTTGGTGGTTTCTGTAAATCCGGTTTCGGTACTTTATCGGCAACATCCATTGCTTCATCAAATGATACTTCTTCCTGTCCCGGAAAAGCCTGATCAATAGCCTTGTCAACTTCATCCATATGATCAGCAATCTTCTGTTCATTGTCTGCCTGAACTTCTGCCCTACTCTTACGTGTTCTTCCAGTCTTTTCTTCCGGTGCATCTGTTGGTGTTGCAGATTCAGCTTTTTTACCTCTTGTTCTTCTGCCTTTGCTGTCAGGTTTTTCAAGATCGGATGCAGCCTGTGCATCAGCCTGACCCATTTCTGCATCTGTCTTATACTCACCGACTTCATAGAAGTTGCGGATTTTATCAGCTACATAATTCAGATCATTGTCAATGGCGTATGTCGGGAACATCCCCATAGGTGACTTCACGGTGTCCTTGCCACTGTTTTGTGTGTAGAAGTAATATTTTCCTTCATTCACACCTGTTCTAAGTACAATGGTGAATAGTCCTTCAATGGTGATCTTCTCACGAAGTAACTTTCCGATCAACTTAATAGTAGTAACACCATTTTCAAGTGTTTCCGTGTGGGTCATATAAGCAACCACCACATCATCAGGAAGTTCCTTGCACACCTCAATGATTTCAAAGTAGTTTGCACCAAAATCATTCCACTTATCCCAACCGTTTTCCTTAATACGGTTCATATATGGAACAGAAAGAATATACTGGAAGTCATCAACTACCAATAACTTCTTCCCGGCTGCTGCCTGTTCCTTCATAAATTTGCAAATCTTGCGTGATTCAACCTCACTGTTCAGCATTGTGAACTTACCCTTGAACGGTAACGGTTTACCAACCGGGTTCACAACGGCAGTTGTTGCAGGATCACAATTTCTCATACTAGTACTTTTTCCTGTACCTGATTCACCCATAATCAAAAGCATCTGTGCCATGTTTATTTATCTCCTTTCTTGAATAAGCCCATTAACTTAGTGAAAAGATTGCTTTTCTCTTTCATTACTTTCTGCTGTGACATTTTCAAAATCTGTCTGTTCTGAAAATGTTCAGCGGTTGCAACACTGTTTCTGTAACTTCTGTGACTTCTCTGTTTGTGTTTCTTTGCACTACTCATTGATTTCATCCTCACTTTCTTTGATAACAACCTGTAATCTTGTATTATTATGCAGTGGTGTAACCTCTACTGTATAACCGTTTGCCAACAGGATTCCTACTAAATCCTGATATGCTGATGTGATTCTTGTACCCTCGATTTCAATACAACCACACAATCTTGACATTTCACTGAAAAAGTCATCATTTGCAGCATCAACAACACTATGCATATCATTCAGCATATATTTCAGTTCATCACGCTCGTCTTTCAAATTTCTATTTTCTTCTTTCAGCTTTGCAACTTCTGCTTCAAGAACTTCCTCATAACTGTTTTTATTCTTCATTATTTTCACCTTCCTCTTTTGCTTCATCGGCTGTTTCTTCCGACTTCACCTGATCATTGAATCTGTCAAGTTTTCCGACCTCAAGAAACTGTGCTGACCAAAAATCTGCAAAGTGAACGATCACCTGTAAGGGTTCTTCATGACCTTTCAGATCATACGCAAGACTACCATAAGCACCATCATGATAGAAAATAGCGTGTTCTTCTTCCTCTGTCAGATCAATATAACGTGCCGCCAGTTCAACAGACCTTAAAGGGTGGTCAATGTGGCACAAATCAGAACTGATCTTGTACGGTTTACTTTCTGATCTCTTATACTTCTGTTCAGGATTTTTCTTTGTTGGTCTGCCATCCTGTACCATGTTTTCAACATAATAAGGACTTCCATAACGTCCACACTTACCAAGGTCGTGTAATGCTGATGCAATGATCACGCTGCTGTGAATCTTGTTATATGCTTCACTTCCAAGCAGTGTAAGACCGATCTTTTCAGCGTATTGCATAACATTTACTGTATGTTCTAACAGGCCACTATCTTTACAGCAATGGTTTCCACCGGATGCAGGGGCATCATAAAAACCAAGTTCTTCTATGAAGTCAAGTAAAGTTTCCACACCCTCACGACCTGTTGCCATCAGGCAATCTTTGAAGTACTCAATCTGTTTTTCTCTTGTCATTGTTAAATCTCCTTTTCTTCTAACTTTATTTTCCACCGCTTCTGTTCTTCAATATTGGAAAGATACCAAGCGTTAGATTTTGATTTGTGTTCATTGAACCATTTGAACTTTTCAAAGTCCTTTGGGAAAAGTAAAATCCCATATCCACCGGATTCTCTTATTTTCCTTAAGTGATAAAGCTGTATCAGTGACGGTTCACCGTTGTCTGCCTTGACTTCAATACCAAGAAAACAACCGTCTGAACTTACCAGTAAATCAGGAATACCGCTTTTTGTGTAAGCTGCACCACCCCAGTATTTGAGCCACCAGCAACCGTATTCATCTAAGTATTTTTTAACCCGGTTTTCAAAATTCTTTTCTGCTGCTATAAAAAATCAACTCCATTGTCTTTATTTGCATATCCGATCAGTGACAGTACCAAAAGATTGAATGCCATAATTGCATATGGTTGCCATGATATGATGTAATCAATGTATACAATCCAGTACATAAGACTTAACGTGTTAAAAAAGATAATTGTCTTAATAACAAAATTCTTAAAATGTTTTTTGATGTACTTCCATACCCGGCACATCATACAATTATGTGAACAATTCATCAGTTAGTTCCTTTCCTTCCTGCAATGCTGCAAGATTCCTTTCTTCAAAACTTCCCTTTACCAGTAGGTAATAGTAGTAACATGGTCTGTTCTGACCGATTCTGTGTATACGCTTCTTGGACTGTTCCCAAAGATCACAAGACCCTTTTCCAAGTGGCAACGTAAAGTACACAATCTTATTTGCTTTCTGATAGTTACCACCCATTGCTCCTGCTTGATACTGAATAAACGTGACACTGTTATCTACACATTCATATGCATACATTGAACGTCCTGAACCATTCACAAAACTGACTTCCCTGTTGAGTGATTCGCATATTTTTCTAAGTCGTGTCAGTTCTTCATTGAAGTTATAAAACACAATCAACCGATCTTCTGTTGATTCCAGTAAGTCCCTGAATGCTTCCAGTTTTTCCTTATGCCATTGACCGCACAGCTGTCTGCAATATAATGTTTTGGTTAGGCTATTATCACCGATCAACTCAACTCTTGGTGTTACATCCTCACCCTCAAAATCTGAATCGTCTTTAAATCTGACTAAGTTCCTTGTATCAAGTTCCAAGTAATTGTGTTTGATGAAAAACTTATATTCATTTGTGATCTTCAAGAAAATTTTCTGTTCAGTCTGTTCAGGCAGTTCAATCACTTCTTCTGTTTTCATGAACACTGCACCAAACTGTGTAAGTCTTTTCTTTAAATGCTCAACGTGCTTATATCCTGTGATTACTTCTTTCTTGTACCCATCACCGTTTTCAATCCATTCCGTCTGAACATAGGAAGCATAAAAGGCTTTCTTGTTAATGTCCCAACCTAACAACTTAAGCTGTGACCACAACCGTTCATACTTTCCTGCGGTTGGTGTACCTGACAGCAAGATCACGCTTTCCGGTTGTAACTTCAATATGAATTTTGACCGTTTAGCGTTTTCGTTGCATATAAGGCTTGATTCATCAAGTAACAATGTAAAGTCGGTTATATGGGCTATATACTTGCGTCTGAACACCAAATCATAATTGATTACACCGACAATCTGAATGTTCTGATCATACAGGTCTTTGGTTTCAACCAGTGTACGGAAGTTCACACCTTCACTTTTCTTGGTCAAGTCCATAACCCTGTATTCAGGGTAATACGTTTTCATGTGATCAACCCAATCATCAATTTTTGATTTTTGGCATACAATCAAATTTACAGTATTATTCAGCAAATACATTTTTTCAGCACCTACAAAAGTCTTACCAAGTCCCATATCTAAGTAATAAGCACACCTGTTTTTATCATCAGTCAGGTTCAGCACTTCTTCCTGATGGGGCATGAATTGAAGATCATTCATTATTCGACCTTTCCTTCAATACGGTAATTGTTCCAGAACCATTTCTCATTATCTTCTTTCATGTAGTAGCCGCCTTTGCAAACCTTCTTGATTGTCATAATAGTACCGAGATACTGGCTCATTTCCGTGCTCCAGTTCTTTCCCGGATCATTTTCTTCTGGTGAAATAATTTTGACCTTATCACCCACTACTAAAGGTTTCTCCAGACTGAGATCAATTTGTAATTTTGCGACTTCAACGGCAGCTCTGTACACAAATGCATATTTTGAATCTTTGTGTGTCTGTGTGACCTTTTCAAGAAATTTATCAATCTTACCAAGGAAGCAACCACACTTGACAGTAATTTCATTGTCTTTATCTCTAAAGAATGTTGTGAAATCGTCCCGGCTACCAATAGCACCAATTACCAGTACATGACTTGCCGAAAAGACCTCGGCATCACCGCAAACCTTGGCATTGCCCCAAACCTCGGCATTGCCCCAAACCTTGGCATCACCGCAAACCTCGGCATCACCGCAAACCTTGGCATTGCCCCAAACCTTGGCATCACCGCAAACCTCGGCATTGCCCCAAACCTTGGCATCACCGCAAACCTTGGCATTGCCCCAAACCTCGGCATCACCGCAAACCTTGGCATCACCGCAAACCTTGGCATTGCCCCAAACCTTGGCATCACCGCAAACCTTGGCATTGCCCCAAACCTCGGCATCACCGCAAACCTTGGCATTGCCCCAAACCTCGGCATCACCGCAAACCTTGGCATCACCGCAAACCTTGGCATTGCCCCAAACCTTGGCATCACCGCAAACCCAAGCCTTTCCTTCATGGGATAGATTTTCTTCTTTCTCAATCCAACCGCCAAGATCACCGATTTTGACAAGACCAAATTCTGCTACCGCTCTGATTCTATGAAGTGTAGCTGTTCTAAAAAATAAACTTATTGTCTTGGTTTCTCCTGTAAATTCAAATTTTTTCATGTTATTAAACCTCACTTTCTAAAAATGCAACTGCTCTATCGTAGTTACGTTCAATCATTTTAAGTTCTTCTTTTCCACGTTTTTCTAAATCACATACCGCCTGATAAATTTCATCATCCCTGAAAGCGGTAACCTCATTTGTGATAAGATTTGTGATCACACTTGGTTCAAGTGCATCAAGTTCCCATGATTCATCACCGTATTCATCAATGTATTTCCCACATCGTGAATCAGAAAGTTTTGCCGGGTTCGGTGGTGGGTTGTATGTTTCAATCTGATTCATGGTTAGTGCTACACGCTTCACATACACATCTGCACCGAACATCTGCAAGCGTTCCTGAATATCCCTTGTCATATCAATACCGCTTGGGTCATGATCTCCAAGATGTATAATGTAACAATTATCTCTGTAACTCTGATCTATAAATCGTTGTGCTGCTGACCACATTTCTGACTGTGATGTATAACCTCTACATGAAAAATAAGGTGTATCAAGTGGTATACAAGCCTGACCAACAATATCAACAAGTGCATCCTTTTCAACCCACACCTCAACATAGTTTGGTTGACCGTCCCACTTATTCAGTAGATAACTGTATCTTGCTGATGCAATAACATTCTCCGGTTTATCCCAATGACTGTTTCCTCTTAAGTTTCTCGTTCTGTCAACAATGCTGTACCAGTCAATCAAACCTGCCAGTCTACCGTCATTGATAAGATTGCCTATATTTTTATAACTTCTTTCATTGTTCGGTATATATCCACGTGCAACCAACTGATAATAAGTCTGTCTAAGTGTAAGTTCATAACCCTGATTTTTATATTCATTGATCACCTGATTTACCAAGTTAATCAATTCAAGGCTTTTACCTCTGAAATTGATTTCTTTATACTGAATTTTTGGCATTACACTTTGACCCCCTCTATCTCCGCAAAACGTCTTGCATTGATGAAGTACACCCATCTGTTGTCAGATGTATGAATACCGTAACCCCAAGGGAAAACCCCTTGCTGTAAGCCCTTGCGAACTGTGTTGTGGTTCATCTGCAACAGCTTTGCAGCCTTTTCCACATCTAACCGGGGAATTACCCCATTTCTTAATTCAGCAGTTGGAAGTACAACCACCTGTTCATCAGATTTTGAAAAGTAATCTGATTCAAGTCCAAGTGCTACTGCAATAGCACTCTGAACATCTTCTGACGGTATCTGTTTACCTGAAAGATACTGACTGACAGAACCTTTACTTTTTCCAGTCATACCGCACACCTGACGTTGATTCAGGTGTAATTCTTGCATAGCCTGTTTTAACTTTTCACTGAATGTCATCTTGTTTCACTCCTTTGTTGGTAGATAATTTATCTACTTTTTAGGCAAAAAAAATCTTGTTTGCTTCTTCATTCGTCAACTTCAAAAGTTCTTTCAACACTTTAATTTCAGACGCTTTGAACTCTGTTTCATTGTTGACTTTCTTCATCAATCCGTAATAAGTCAAACCGCATTTTTCAGCCAAGAACTGCAACTTATACCCGGATTCATCAATTTTCTGTCTTAACAGTGTTGTGTTTGTCATTACTTCTCACCACCTTCTGTTGTTGGGAATGGGCTTTTATTGTACTGTCTGTGTATTCTGATCATGATTCTGTCACCCGGTAATTCCTTACGTTCCACAATGCTGTATTCCTGTTTCTTTACTACAATGTCAGCAATGTAACGATCAAGTTCAGATGCAGAATCAAATTCGAGCATCAGATCAATACAACCTGCAATTACTTTCTTCATTTGCACAACCTTCCTTTCCGATTAGCAGCCCTTTTATAAATGTTGCCTGTTATGGGGTGGTTTTATTTTTCAGGGAATCACACACCAAGAAACCCTTATCAGATTTCACACTAAAACCTGTAAACTTGCTGTCCTACTATAGAATTTTTATAGCGTGTTTTTCTATGAACCGCTGAACAGTTTCACATTAAAACTGAACAAAACCTGTCAACCATCACATAACAGACAACACTTATAAAAGAACTGCTATCTTATTTTTTTTGACCTACCATCATCAGTACCGGGTGGTCATTTCCGGTAGACGGTCATTGCTGACCGTTTCGGCTTATATTTCTGAAATTGTATCTTCTACTTCCTCTAAATTTGAATACGCTTCATCAATACTATCAATGTATTCCTGCATCTGATCACCACGCTCACCGTATTGGAAACTTTCAGGAAGATTATCAAAGGCTTCCTGTTCTTCGTCTTTGACTTCTTCTAAAATATCCTTTGCCTGACTGATCAACTCTAACACTTCCGACAATCTTTTTCTTCTTACCTTATTCATACTTAAACCGTCCTTTCATTCCTTTGGTTTTACCTGCTGCAACAGGTTATTATATTACAGGCGGTTTCATTCGTTAGGTGCTTCACATGACCGCCTTGCAAGTCGGGGAACTTGCACACCTTCCGGCTACCCTGATCTGACCCCGGTTAATTATATGGGTGTTTCATTTTTTGTATTGGTTTCAGTTCCAATATTTTTCAGAACAAAGTACTGTGTCATCTCGCTCGGTCAATTCTTCCACTTAATGACTTCTTGGCTTAGGGGTAAAGTGCTGATTGGTTCAGCCTGTCCGCTTTCTCCAAATTAGTGCGGTACACTGTGCTTTCTTGCCCTGTCATTCCTGTTTTCTTTGACTACTTCGGTAGACCATGCTTATCATTCATACGCTCTGTCTGTTCTCACAGCCTGACCACCATGTCACTTGCGTACAGCCTTCTCACTTCGTCTATCCTTCCTGCTTGCTCTGTTCTGTTTTTGAAGTAGATGTTTTATCTACTGACATCATAATACATGATGGTAGATAGAATGTCAACAGTTATTTTGAAAAAACTTAAAAAAAGTTGATATTTAATCTATTTCATGGTATTCTTTACTTATAAACAAGGAAAGGAAGGTAATCTTAATGAGTATAGGTCAACGTATAAAAAGTAGACGTGAAGAATTGGGAATGTCACAAGAAGATCTTGCACACAAGATTGGTTATAAAAGTAAATCCTCTATAAATAAGATTGAACTTGACATACAACAATTAAGACAATCTAAGATCAAACAGATTGCAGATGCACTTGAAACTACGACAGATTATATTATGGGTTGGTCTGAAAAGAAAAACGATGAACCAAAAGAAAAGCACGATATCACTGATCTTATTAAAAATCAATATGGTTCAGATGTGTATGAACTTGTTCAGTTATATTCAAAACTGAATGAAACAGGTAAAAACAAAATCATGGAAGAACTTCGTGATACTGCTGCATTACCAAAATATACCGAACCTGTAAAAAGGGACGCTCAAAAAATGGCATAATATACCAAATTTGGGAAAATCAGGAAAATATTATAATTGTAGACTTTAGAAAGGATGGTTGATCATGGGATTTTTAAGAAGAACAAAAGGCTCTATCATTAGTGACTATTTCCAATTACAGGAAAATATTGCAGGTTTTTCAAAAGGTTATATGTATGACGTTGCGTTGTATGATGATCATTTAGAAATTACCTCAATGCAGAAACGCAAGCTATTACTTAATTATGATCAGATTACAGATGTGTTCTATGGTGGAAAGACTGAACTTATTCAAAAACCAAAGTCTGTGATCGGTAGGGCTGTAGTTGGTGGTGTAATATTTGGCGGTGTTGGTGCAATAGTTGGTGCTGCATCCGGTACAGGTACAAAAACCGGAAAGAAAACACACTTGTATTTTATCATCAGTTACACCAGTTCAGATGGTGAAGATAAATATATACAGTTTGAAGATACTAGAATGTACAAAGGTCTTAAGCTATCCAAAAAACTGAAAGAACTTGCACATATAGAATCAACACCTACAAGTAACATTCAACTTTAACGGTTACGGTTGGTTACGGTTACACTTAAAATCTATATCTTATATATTTTACTTTTTATACTTTATTTTTTTTATTCATATAAGCGTTATATAAAGAACTTGTGATGAACCGTAGACAAGTGTAACCACCTTGTAAATCAAGGTAATATAACTGTAACCTCAACCGTAACTAAAGCGTAACCAAGTGTAACCAGTAAATAAAAGACCCCAACCGTTGCAGCGGTCAGGGTCAGCAAAACCAAACCAAAGGAATGAAATGATTTGGACTATGCAAAACCATTATAGCATTCATTCCTTATGGTTTCAATGAAAGGAAGTGCTATTTATGCAAGGTGGAGTAAGAAAAAGAGGTACAACATGGTCATATTATTTTGACCTTGGAAAAATTGACGGTAAAAGAAAGAAAAAAGAAAAAGGTGGATTCAAAACCAAGAAGGAAGCTGAACAGGCATTGACTGCTGCTATGAATGAATACAATAATGCCGGGACTGTATTTGAACCGACAGAAATAACAGTTGCTGATTACCTGAATCAGTGGTTTGATCTGTACTGTAAGACCAACCTTAAATATAATACCCAAGTAGGGTATTTAAGAATCATTCAAGGGCATCTAATTCCAAAATTTGGTATGTATAGATTAAAAGCAATTACTCCGGCAGTATTACAGGAATATGCAGTTGAACTTAAAATGAACGGTAATTCAAAAAGTCATTTAGTTGGTATTTTGTCTGTATTCAGTGCAGCATTAAACTATGCAGTTGAGCCAATGCATTATTTACCTTCTAACCCTATGCAGTATGTGAAATTTCCAAAGGTTGAGAAAAAACCACGTGAACGAATTATATTGACCTTAGATGAATGGGGTCAGATTCGTGACAGATTCCAAAATACACGGTACTATATACCTTTAATGATTGGATTTTATACAGGCCTACGAATATCAGAAACCTTTGGTCTTACTTGGGATGATATTGATTTTGATAAAAGAAAAATATCTGTAAATAAGCAGATTGTAAAACGTAACTTTGGGGCAGATGTAAGAAAGGTCGTTGAAAAGAAAGGTAAGAAAGAACAGCGTTCATCTTGGTACTTTACTACACCAAAAACATTTACTTCTGTTCGTGAAGTCCCTTTTGGTGAAACACTATATCAGGCATTGAAAAAGGTAAAAGCTGAACAACTCAAGAATGAAATGAAGTATGGTGAATATTACACGATTCATGTCAAAAAGATTGAAACTGATGAAAAAGGTAATGACATGATCAGGATTGTACCTATTCAAAAATGTGTTGAAAGTCCACTACAGCGTATCAGGTTGGTGTGTGTTGATGAAAACGGTCAGTATACTTCCACTGATTCATTTAAGTATTGCAGTAGGGTTATACACCATGAAATGCATCTTGCCTTTGATTATCACAGCTTAAGGCATACACACGCAACACTGTTGATTGAATCCGGTGCTGATGTTAAGAATGTTCAGACACGATTGGGGCACACCAACATAGAAACCACGTTGCAGACCTATGTGCATGATACAGAAAAAATGGCTGAACGTTCTGTTGATCTCTTCGAAAAAATCACACAAACAAAAACGTCATAAATAAAAATAGTGGGAGTGAATCCGCTGATTGTTCAGCGTGTTCACTCCCTTTTCTTTGTTTAGTGATGATTTTTAAAATTGCGGTGGCAAATGGGTGGCAAATAGACTGAACCCCACTCATAAAAACCTGTAAAGCCGCTTATTTACGTGATAATAAACAAACTGTTTCCACATGATAAGTATTCGGAAACATATCCACGCAGCATATCTTCTCCACTCTATACCCTCTGCCCATAAATATCTGCAAATCCCTTGCCAGGCTTGTTGGTTTACATGAAATATAAACCATATTCTCAACACCATACTCTATGATTTTCCCGATAGCCTTCGGATGGATACCGTCTCGTGGTGGATCAAGAATTATATAATCCGGTTTTTCCTCTATCTCATCAAGCACCTTGAGGACATCACCTGCGATAAATTTACAGTTATCAAGACCATTAAGAGCTGCGTTTTCCTTTGCTGCGCAAACTGCCTCCTCAACTATTTCGACACCTACTACTTCCTTACACACCGGTGCCATAAGCTGCGCGATGGTGCCGGTTCCACTGTAGAGGTCGTAGACTGTTTTACCGTTTAGCGAATCCTTGTCATCTCCCAGGATAAACTCTCTCGCTGTCTCATAGAGCACCTCCGCTCCGAGTGAGTTGGTCTGGAAAAATGAAAATGGTGTGATTTTGAATTTAAGACCTAAGAGCTCCTCGTAGAAATATGAATCTCCGTAGAGCACCTCTGTGCCCTCGTTTTTGACCACATCTGCCACGCTGTCATTTTTTGTGTGTAAAACGCCCTTAAAGCTGCCGTCATAGTGCCTGGTCAAAAGTTCATATCTAAAGCCTGCTAGCAGCTCCTCCTCGTTGAAGCCCTCTGTCTGTGTGCTAGTAACAAGGTCGACTATGATTTCACCGGTTTTTGTTGCCTTTCTGACAAGTAGATGCCGCAGATAGCCCTTATGAGTTGCTCTGTGGAAATATGGGATATTGTTTTTTGAAAAATAATCAAGTGTTGCCTTTAATATTGTCCTGAAATCCTCATCCACTATCTGACAGTCCGATACTGTCACAAGGTCATAAAAGCTTCCTCTTTTGTGCATGCCAAGCGCAAGAGGGCCATCCTTGTACTCATCACCGAAGGAAAATTCCATCTTGTTTCTGTATTCACTCTTTTTCGGACTTCCATGTATCCCTATAAACTCGTATCCTGCCTCTTTTTCAGTGCCGATGGCATCCGAAATGAGCTTTTTCACCTGGGTAAGCTTCATATCAAGCTGCTTTTCGTAAGGCACTGTCTGATATGTACAGCCCCCGCACATTCCAAAGTGAGGACATGGCTCTTCTGTCTCCAGAGGCGATTTCTCAATTACCTCCATGAGTCTGCCCTCTGCCCTTTGATGCTTTACTTTATTTACAACAAATTCCACCTTCTGTCCCGGAATTGTATTTTTCACAATTACTCTGTCGCCGTCATCTGTAACGGCTATTCCCTTGTTTGGGAAGTCTACTCTTTCTACGGTTCCTGTTCCTCTAAATCCTTTTTTCATGTAATTCTTATCTCTCTTTATACTTTATTATTCCTTTGTATGCCTGACTGCAAATGCCTTGCTTCACACATAAAGAAAAATGAGGACTACATATGTAGCCCCCATTATCTAAAAACGATTATTTCTCTTCTTTAGTCTTTGGTGCCTCTTTTTCATCTTCAGCATCATCATCGTCTTCATCCTCGAAGAAATCATCATCGAATTCATCATCATACTCATCATCGAAATCATCTAAATAATCCGGTGTGAAAAATCTGTAGATACCATATGCCGCTGCTGCAACAGCAACTAATACACCAATGATGGCAAATATGATAACAGCCTTGGAAGGCTTCTTGTCTTCCTCTTCTTTTTTGAGAAGGTCATTAAGCTTTGCCATGCTGAGCTTCTCTGTAAGCTTGTTGTCCTTTAATAATTCTTCAACTTTACTCATAATTCAATCCGCTCCTTTTCCAAAAGTAATTGTCAAATGCTATTTGTTAAATCCATTATAGCATATTATATCCAATTTTCCTATAAAAATTACAATAATTTTAGTCAATTTTTTTCAATTTGGCAAATGAAGCAAACATCTTTTTGGTACCGGCCTTGTCAAAGTCCACAGTGACCTCATAATCCCTGCCGCCTTCTACAATTGCCATGACCTCGCCCGCACCAAACTTGATGTGCGATACTCTGTCTCCTACCTTATATGAAAGGCCGCCGGTGGTATTGGCACTGGCAAATGACTTCTGGTTGCTCACAGGTGTATATACAGGTGTCCTTGTACGCTGTGTATTAAAGGTGGTCGCATACTCTGTGCCGTATGTAGGTGTCTTTTTGAAGGCCTCCTTAGCCTTTCTGTACGTGCTCTGCGAATTTCTTTCAATGTCATCATCACGGCGCTTTGGCTCATAAACCTCGCCTGCCATAAGCTCACGCGGAATCTCCTTCACAAATCGCGATACCTTGTTGAACTGTGTCTCTCCACGCACCATGCGCATACGTGCAGATGTGATGGTCAGATGCTCCTTGGCTCTCGTGATGCCAACATAAGCAAGACGCCTTTCCTCCTCTATCTCGCTTGTCGCATCATCACTCGTGATTGACATATAGCTTGGGAAAAGACCATCCTCCATACCCGCCAGATACACATTCGGAAATTCAAGTCCCTTAGCACTGTGCAGAGTCATAAGAACCACATAGTCGCTGTTTTCGTCAAGACCGTCTATATCGGCTACAAGCGCTACCTCCTCCAAAAAGCCACTGAGAGTAGGATTCTCCTCCCCCTGCTCGTAATCAACAGCCTTGTTTATAAGCTCATCAATATTCTCAATACGCTGCTCTGCTTCATCCGTGCCCTCTGCCTTCAGCTCATCGACATAGCCGGTCTCATCGATTATAGCCTGTATGAGCTGCGAAACCGAATCCATCTCGGCTCTCGCACGAAGTGACTGTATAAACATCACAAAAGGCTTTATCTTGCCTGCTGACCTCGCCATGCCAGACACCTCATCGACATAGCGCAGTGCCGTATAGAAATCTATCCCCTTCTCAAGAGCATAATCTGTCACCTTATTGATGCTCGTAGCTCCGATGCCGCGCTTTGGCACATTTATTATTCGCTTTACCGCAAGGTCATCATGGCCATTGTCAATAGTCTTTAAATATGCAAGAATATCCTTTATCTCTTTTCTGGCATAGAAATTCACGCCGCCGACAATCTTGTATGGGATGTTGGCAGCAATAAATTTCTCCTCGAAAAGACGCGACTGTGCGTTGGTTCGGTAAAGCACAGCACAGTCCTTATAGCGCGCCTCACCCTTTCTCACGAGTCTCGCTATCGAACGCGCCACATAATCCGCTTCCTCGAAGCCACTCTCAAGCTGTTCAAATGTAATCCTGTCTCCGGCCCCGTTGTCAGTCCAAAGGCGCTTGTCCTTTCTACCCACGTTGTTGGAAATGACGCTGTTGGCGGCATCTAGGATATTCTGGGTAGACCTGTAATTCTGCTCAAGCTTTATGACCTTTGCATCCTCAAAATGCTTCTCAAAGTTTAAGATATTGTAGATATTGGCACCTCTGAACTTGTAAATGGACTGATCATCATCACCCACCACACACAGATTCTTATACTTCATGGCAAGAAGCCTGATAAGCTCAAACTGCACGGTGTTTGTATCCTGATACTCATCCACCATGATATATCTGAAGCGCTCCTGATAGTAATCCAGCACCTCTTTATCCAGCTTAAAAAGCTCTACTGTCTTCACAAGCAAATCATCAAAATCGAGTGCGTTATTCTGCTTTAGGGCATTCTGATACTCCTTGTATACAAGTGCCTGCTTACGCTTCACGAAGTCACCTGTGAAGCGGTTTTCAAACTCTATCGGATCAATCATCTCATCCTTTGCAGATGAAATGACATTTAAAAACATCTTTTCCTTATACATCTTGGTATCTATCTCAAGACGCTTGCAGATGTCCTTCATCAGAGCCTTCTGGTCGTCAGCATCATATATGGTAAAATTCGTGTCATATCCCAGCCTGTCAATATACCTGCGCAGTATACGCACACATGTCGAATGGAATGTAGAAACCCATATGCTTTCCGAACCATAGCCCACCATATCATCAATTCGCTCACGCATCTCTCCCGCAGCCTTGTTTGTAAAGGTGATTGCCATGATATTGTAAGGATTGACGCCACACTCATCTATCAGGTAGGCAGTCCTGTATGTAAGAACCCTGGTCTTGCCACTGCCTGCCCCCGCTAAAATAAGAAGCGGTCCATCTGTGGTCAAAACGGCCTCCCTCTGCTGTTCATTCAACATATCTAAGTTCATCTGTTTTCCTCTCAATTCTCCAGTCTTATTACAGGCACACAAACCATAAATACAAAAATAATTTATCTACAGCATACCACAAACATATGTTTTGCACAACCCAATATGAGAAAAATCAAAAAAAACTTGTCATATAGTTTTCAATACTATATAATAAAAGTCTGAGGTGATGATATGGAGAATGACGTTAAAGAATTTTTATCAGAATTATTAAAACAGCTTAAATCAATAGATTACATAAAGCCGGAGGATATACCAAATATTGATCTGTACATGGATCAGGTCACAACCTTCATGGACGAGCAGCTCGCTGCATCAAAGCGCTATGAAAGCGACAAAATCCTTACCAAGACAATGATAAACAACTATGCCAAAAACAATCTGCTCCCTTCTCCGGACAAGAAAAAGTATTCTAAGGAGCATGTGCTCACACTGCTTTTTATATATTATTTCAAAAATATATTGAGCATCAACGATATCCGCTCAATTCTTAATCCGCTTACCGAGAAGTATTTCGGCAATGATGACGGATTTACGATGCAGGATGTCTATACTGAGGTTTTCAGCTTAGAGGCGGAGGAATCACAGAAGCTCCTAAAGGATCTCGGCAAGAAATACAAGATTGCAGGTGAGACATTTGAGGATTTTCCTGATGAGGATCAGAAATTTCTTCACACATTCAGCTTTATCTGCATGCTGAGCTTTGATGTCTACATCAAAAAAATGCTGATTGAGCGCATGATTGACAACCTAAATGAAGAAAAAGAGGCTTCTTCCCATGAAAATACACATTCAGGAAAGGAAAGTAAAAAAACAGGCTCAAATTAATGAGCCTGTTTTTTCCCCCTATGATAAACTAATCCTCTTTGTCAGAGCCATCCTCCATGCGCGAAAAAACCATATCATATCCATCGTTGCCGTAGTTTAATGATCTGTTCACTCGGCTGATTGTGGCTGTGGAAGCCCCGGTCTTTTCTGCTATATCAAGATATGTCTTCTGCTCTCTAAGCATCTTTGCCACTTCAAATCTCTGTGATAGAGAAAAAAGCTCATTTACAGTACAAACATCCTCAAAAAATGTATAACACTCTGCTCTATCCTTGAGACACAAAATAGCATCAAACAAATGGTCTACTGCTTCTGTTTTAAGATTCTTGCTCATCGTGTTCTCCTTTTTCATGCGATTTATTTATTTTTAATTTTAACATATTAAAGTTTTAAAGTAAACAGCTTTCTTGCAATTAAATTCCGATATGTTATACTAATGTTACTATCGCCTAATAAATCAGAATGGAGTAAATTGAAAATGAAAAAAGTAGGATATTTCTTTTACACATTTGTCCCACTGCTTGCAGTTGAGGCAATTCAGACTATCGCCTTATTCTTTATGATGGGCATGGGAGTGTTTGGACAGGGTTTTGTCGGAAAGCTTGCTTTTCCGTCTGCAAACGTATCGGACCGCCTTGAAAAGACATTTACCTCTGTAAATTTTAACATGATGATTATGGTCATCTATGCACTCATTACCATTGCGATTTTTGGCATGTGGTACTATGCCAGATACGAAGGTAATTTTCTTCCATCCCCTAAGAAAACCTTCAATCCCATGATGATTGTGGCAATCGTCATACTCGTGCCGGGTACACAGTTTGCTGCCAATTTCATCGCTAACTTAACCGGCTACATCCGTCCCGACTGGCTGCAGCAGTACAACGAGCTTTTTGAAACATCAGGCATCACAGATACCACCTTTGTGACAGTACTTTATTCTGTAATACTGGCGCCAATCTGTGAGGAGCTTATATTCCGCGGTGTAACCATGCGCTGTGCCAGAAAGGCTTTGCCATTTGCTCTTGCCAATCTGATGCAGGCTGCACTTTTCGGACTGTTCCATCTCAACTGGATTCAGGGCATATATGCCTTTGCACTTGGCATAGTGCTCGGATATGTGTGCGAACGCGGTGGCTCTATTTACTACTCTATGGGGCTTCATCTACTTTTCAACCTTTGGGGCACACTTTCAGGATTTTTCCCTGATCCCGGTAATAGTGTAGTGGTCTTTGTGGTTGTGATTGTGGTTACAATTGTTTCACTGGTGGCCGGATTTGTACTGTTTAACAAAGGACGAAGAAAGCTCCCCATAAATTCTACAGGAATATAGACACGCCCGCCAGACTTACTATCATCATAATCATGCCGGCAAGCAGTACTCCAAGCATGACAGCGGCAACCGTTGACTTGAAATCCATATCCAGGATACTTGCAGCAAGTGTTCCTGTCCATGCACCTGTTCCCGGAAGTGGGATACCTACAAAAAGTAAAAGTGCAACAAACAGACCTCTTCCGGCCTTTGCCTGAAGCTTCTTGCCGCCCTTCTCTCCTTTTTCAAGGCAGAAGCTGAAGAACCTTCCAATAATTGGTTTGTCTGCTCCCCAGATGAGAACCTTTCTTGCAAAAAGATAAATAATCGGTACCGGAAGCATATTTGCAATGATACAAACGATAAATGATGGCACTATCGGCAGCCCCATCACCTGTGAAACCGGAACCGCTCCTCTGAGCTCGATAAGTGGTACCATTGAAATTAAAAAGATGTAAATATATTTTTTTAACATGAATAATTCTCCAAAAATTTAATTAGTGTATGCATCTGCTCATCAGTTCCTATGGATATGCGCAGATAGTCGTTGATTCGCTCAGGTGAGCTGAAATGTCTGACAAATATATTGTCTGCCTTAAGGTCCTCAAAAAGCTTTGTTGCAGAAACATTTGCAGGCTTTGCAAATATAAAGTTGCTCTTTGAGTCACAGAATGTAAAGCCAAGTCTCTTAAGCTCTTTCTTTGTCCACTCACGTGTCTTTATGACCTTTGCTGTGGTCTCTTCAAAGTATGCTCTGTCTTTTACCGCTGCTGTAGCTGCTTCGATTGTGATTCTGTCCATGGTATATGAATTGAACGAATATTTCACATCATTCAGATACTTGATAAGCACAGGACTTGCCATGGCAAAACCAACTCTTGAGCCTGCCAGCGCGCGTGATTTTGAGAATGTCTGTACCACGATGACATTATCATATTTGTCAATGAGCGGAAGCGCACTTTCCCCGCCAAAATCCACATATGCCTCATCTACTACGACAATTACATCCTGATTGTGCTCTATTATATCCTCTATCTCATCAAGAGGCATGAGCTTTCCTGTCGGAGCATTAGGGTTTGGAAAAACTACTCCGCCGTTTGCCTTATAGTAATCTGACGGTACTATTGAAAAATCATCAGACAATGGAAGCTGCTCATAAGGGATTCGAAGCATATCTGCCCACACATCATAAAATGAATATGTGATATCAGGAAACAGTATCGGCTTTTTTGAATTGAAAAATGTCATGAAAATCATGGCAAGTACATCATCAGAGCCAACTCCGACAAACACCTTCGAGCTGTCTATCTTATAGAAATCCGCGATTGCATTTACCAGCTTATCAACCCTTGGATCAGGATACAGTCTTAAATCATCTGTATTGAAATTACTTAAAACCTCCTTCACTCCCGGCGCTGGCGGATATGGATTCTCATTTGTATTTAACTTAATAACACAGGTATTCTTTGGCTGTTCTCCCGGTGTATAAGGTACAACCCTTCGAATGTTATTTTCCCAGTCTCTCATTCTTTTCCTCCAAATTTAATTATATGTCAGCCCATACATATTTACTGATCATTCAATTTTCTTCTCAAAAAAAAATGATATCAAACATAAAATCAGCGTTTTTATTCACTTTAAAATATGCACCCAAAAAAATGCTAACAATTTTACTTTACCTCATTTACTTATGTTTGTAAAGGTTGTATATTACACTTAATTACTAATTTATATATATTTTTTTAATCAAGGGGGCTTTATAAATAATGTTTAAAAACAATTCAAAGGACCTCACCGTAGGTTCTCCTACCGGGCTCATTCTGGGCTTTTCCCTTCCGTTGCTTCTCGGAATGCTTTTCCAGCAGGTTTACAGCCTTATGGATACAATAATCGTTGGTCGTTTTCTAAGTGTTTCGGCCTTAGCCGCAGTCGGCTCTACCGGAAGCATCTGCTTTCTCATCATCGGCTTCTGCCAGGGTGTGTGTGCCGGCTTTTCACTTCCAATAGCCCAGCGCTTTGGTGCCAAGGATGAAAAAGGACTTAAAAAATATGTAGGAAATGCAGGAATTGTGTCTGTAATTATCTCAATAACCATGACGGCACTCACTGTGCTTCTCTGCGGTCACATTCTGACCTGGATGAATACGCCAAGCGACATTTACGACCTCGCTTACCAGTATCTGATTGTCATATTTGCAGGCATTCCTGCCACAATACTGTACAATCTGCTGTCAGGATATCTGAGATCTCTCGGCAACTCGGTCATACCTGTTATTTTCCTTATAATCGCGGCTATTCTAAATATCGGTCTTGATTTACTTTTCATTCTGGTATTTAACATGGGCGTGTTTGGAGCGGCTTTTGCAACCGTACTGTCACAGGGTATATCAGGAGTGCTGTGCATCATTTACATAGCAAAAAATGTACCTCTGCTGCATGTAAGCAGAAATGATTTGAAGCTTGACTCTTCATATGTCAGAAATCTGATGGTCATGGGACTTCCTATGGGCTTTCAGTATTCGATAACCGCTATAGGCGGCGTCATACTGCAGACTGCCGTAAACGGCTTAGGCTCCATCGCAGTTGCCTCAATGACCGCTGCAAGCCGTATTTCAATGTTTATGGTGTGTCCATTTGACGCACTCGGCTCCACAATGGCCACCTACAGTGGACAAAATGTCGGTGCAACCAAATTTGAACGTGTAAAGAAGGGGCTTATTTCAGCCTCAGTGATAGGATCGATCTATTCGGTTTTGATTTTTGTGGCACTGCCGTTTATAGCCAACTATCTGATTTACCTGTTTGTATCACCAAGCGAAACAGAGGTTGTCGTACAGGCTCATCAGTTTCTGCTGATAAATGCATTTTTCTACATCCCGCTCGTTCTGGTAAACACAGTCCGTTTCACCATACAGGGCATGGGTTTTTCCGGCTTTGCGATGTTTGCAGGAGTAGCAGAAATGATTGCGCGTTCACTCATCGGACTTGTATTTGTACCGATATTCGGCTTTTCTGCCGCCTGCTTTGCAAGCCCACTCGCATGGATTCTCGCAGATGCCTTCCTGGTGCCTGCATTCATCCACTGCCTGCATAAATTGCAGAAAGCAAAATCTAGTCAAGTTACAAGTCTTTAGTAAAAAAGTCATTACCAATGATGTATTTAATAGTGTATTTAAAAATTAATTTATTTCACAACCTAATGAAAGCACCGGCGAACATACTATATATTGAGCTTTACGAAGCAGCTTAGAAGCAGTTAGAATTATGTCCATATACAACAATGCCCCAGCATGGACGCTGGGGCAAGTTTTTATAAAAAATATATTATAAGTTTACCGCATCTATAAATTTCTGGAACGCTGCACGTCCCTCATCAGTGCACTTGTACACTCCTGCACACTCAAGCACTTCTTTAAATACAAGTCCAATCTCCTCATTGATGATACCATCAATATTAGACTCATCAATCTTATCATACTTAGACATAAACTTAAGAGCCCAGTCAGCATGTGATGCAAGAGTCTCAGTCGAATGCAGATCCTTTCCTGTAAGGATTGCATCCCTAAGCTCTGCCATCTCACCTTTTAATCTGGCCGGAAGCACTGCAAGTCCCATTACCTCGATAAGTCCGATATTCTCCTTCTTTATGTGATGAAGGTGGGCATGCGGATGATATACGCCAAGCGGATGCTCCTCTGTTGTGATGTTGTTTCTGAGCACAAGGTCAAGCTCATAGTCTCCGTCACGACGTCTTGCTATAGGTGTGATAGTGTTGTGTGGCTCTCCATCTGTCTCTGCAAAAATAAATGCTTCTTCATCTGTATAGCCTCTCCATGCAAGAAGAATCTTATCTGCAAGGTCAATAAGCTTATCCCTGTCTGCTGACTTGATTCTAATAACAGACATAGGCCATTTTACGATACCTGCCTCGACATCCTCGTAGCCCTTGAATGTAATTTCTTTCTCTATCGGAGCCTTTGCCATAGCGAATGTATAGTGTCCGCCCTGGAAATGGTCGTGACTTAAGATAGAACCTCCAACAATTGGCAGATCTGCATTTGAGCCCACAAAATAATGTGGAAACTGTGTCACAAAATCAAGCAGCTTTCCAAATGTGGCACGCTCGATTTTCATCGGTGTATGCTTTGAATTGAACACGATACAGTGCTCATTGTAGTATACATATGGTGAGTACTGGAAAAACCACTGGCTGTTATTTATTGTAACAGGGATAATTCTGTGGTTTTCTCTTGCAGGATGGTTTACGCGGCCTGCATAGCCCTCATTTTCCTTACAAAGCTGGCACTTTGGATATGCGCTCTGCTTAGCATTTTTAGCAGCAGCAATTGCCTTTGGATCCTTCTCAGGCTTTGAGAGATTGATTGTCACATCAAGTGTGCCATACTCTGTGTCTGTGGTCCATTTCATATCCCTCTTTATGCGCTGTCTTCTGATATAATTGCTGTCACAGCTTAATTTGTAAAAATAATCGGTTGCCGCAAGTGAAGACTCATTGTCGTATAAATCCTTAAAGCGAGCTCTGATCACGCTTGGTGCATTTACAAGGCAGCCCATCAGCTTTGTATCAAAAAGATCCTTGTATACAATGCTGTTTTCTTTCATGATGCCATTGTCATATGCGTATGTCATCATATCCTCGAGTATACCCTCAAGCTTCTCCTCTACCTCTTCCTGTGTCCATGCCGGCTGAGCCTCTACCTTTTCAAATGTCTCATCCTCGATGTCGTCCACTCCGAGTACCTCGAGAAGTCTGTTTACTGTGTATACCTCATCAGCAGGGTCAACAAGTCCTGTTGTAAGACCATATTTTACTAATTCTAATATTCTCTCCTGAATCATGTCATGCTCCTTAATCATTGTCGGGAAAAACCTATTTATACGTTACTGTTATTTCATATTGCTAATTTTATGCCAGACGGCTAGGTCCGTCTCCGATTGAAACAACATAAAACTCAGGTGTCTTTCCAACCTTCTCTTCATAAGCCTTTGTCAGGTTTGCCTTAAACTGATCAATAGCCTCGTCCTTTACTATGCTGACTGTACAGCCGCCAAATCCGCCTCCTGTGATTCGTGATCCGATAACACCCGGAATCTTCCATGCCTCATCAACAAGTACGTCAACCTCAGGACATGATGTCTCATAATCATCACGAAGTGATACATGTGAAGCATTCATAAGCTTTCCAAATGTCTCGATATCATTTTCCTTCAGTGCCTTAACAGCCTTGATGGTACGCTGGTTCTCATAAACCGCATGCTTGCCTCTCTTACGTGCAACCTCATCCTTAATCGCATCCTTATGAGCCTCGAACTCTTCATCTGTCAGGTCACCGAGAGTCTTGATGTCACATACTGTCTGTATATCCTTAAGAGCCTGTGCACTCTCATTTCTTCTGTCATTGTAAGCACTTGTTACAAGGCTGTGCTTAACCATGCTGTTTGTAACCACGATCTTTGCACCGTCCAAAACGATTGGTGCATACTCAAAATCAAGAGTATTGCAGTCAAGGAAAATTGCATTGTCCTTTTTGCCCATTGCAGATGCAAACTGATCCATGATACCGCAATTACAGCCGTTGTAGTTGTTCTCTGAATACTGACCGATAAGTGCAATATCCTGATTTGTCACGTCAAAGCCGTAAATATCCTTTAACATATATCCTGTAACCACCTCAAGAGATGCTGATGAAGAAAGTCCTGAGCCGTTTGGAATATTTCCGAATAAAACAATATCAAGACCGCTTTCAAGCTTCATTCCGCGTCCCTCGAAGGCCCACATAACGCCCATTGGATAGTTTGTCCAAAGTCCGTCCGGATCAGGTGTAAACTCATCAAGTGATGACTCAACCACCCCCAGATTGTCAAAATTCATAGAGTAGAAACGAAGCTTCCTGTCATCGCGCTTTCTTGCTGCCATATATGTGCCGATGGTAAGTGCACATGGGAACACATGTCCTCCATTGTAGTCAGTGTGCTCACCTATCAGATTTACACGTCCCGGAGCAAAATATACTCTGATATCCCCATCTGCTCCAAAAAGCTCCTTGAATTTGTCTAATACGTTCTGCTGTATCATTTTTTCTTCTCCTTTGCTGATTGTATTTGCGTTAAATTGATAGTTAAAATATTTCGTTTTTTCTTTATAACTCTATTATAACTGCACATTTTTACATTGCAATACATCCGACTGAAAATGCAACATAACAAATCAAATCATGCAACAAAATTACATATATTCTTTGTAATTATTTTTTGAAACACTTAATAACATCAAGTGCCGGCAACACATTTCCATCATAGCCAAAGAGTGCCTGGTTTGCCCACTCATTGCCGCATGGTCCCGGATCATTCATATACTTAAGTGAAGCCGGTGTAGCCCAGCCTGAGCCCGGTACAGGAATCCACGCTGGCTCCCACCAGAAAAATCCTTTTCCGTGGTCATCCACCACATTTGCCACCCTGTTTAAGAAATCTTTTGTAAAGTCAGCCTGCCCTTCAATAGTCATAGGATAATCTATCTTCTCAACAAGCTCCGGTTTTGTCGCATAACCCTTGCGCTCAGAATCAGCAAGCTTCTCGTACTCCTGGTAGCTGTCCATTGTAAAGCCCATGGATACCTCAGCGATGATAAGGTCCTTATTGAAACGCTTTGCAATATCGTTCATATTGAACTCAAGCTGATCAAGTGAGCCGTGCCAGAAAGGATAGTATGACAATCCGATATACTCAAACTCCTCTCCTCTTTCGATGAAGTTTGTAAACCATCTGACATAAAGCTCATTGTTTCCACCATTATCGAGGTGAATCATAATTGGAATATCAGCATTTACCTTGCGGCAGGCACGTATTCCGGCATTAACAAATTTTGCTATATTATCGTAGTTAGGTACCTTTCCCTCAGGCCACAAAAGTCCGTTTGAAAGCTCATTACCTACCTGAATCATTGTGACATTTACACCTGCCTCAATAATCTTTGTCAGATTTTCAAGTGTAAAATCATATACAGCCTGCTCCAGCTCGTCCACACCGAAATTCTTCCATGCCTTTGGCTTAATCTGCTTTCCCGGATCTGCCCAGAAATCACTGTAGTGGAAATTCAAAAGCACTCCAAAGCCTGCATCTGTAACCTTTTTTCCGATAGCAATAGTCTCAGCCAGGTCATTGTTACCCGCACCGTAAGGCTCACCATCCTCTGATTTTGGGTCGTTCCACAGACGAAGACGGATTGTGTCAACATCATGCTCCTTCATGATGTCAAGAATATCCTTCTCCTTTCCGTCCTCGTAGTATTTTGCTCCGCAGCGTTCCAGCTCTAGCAAGGTTGATAAATCCATACCCTTAATAAACTTTGACATTTTAATTCTCCTTAATTCTTATATCGTTTATTTACACCATGAGAGCAGTACCAGTAGTAGTCCCTGCTCTCAAAATGCGTAATAATATTCCTGACAACCTTAAAATGCTAAATTCCGCGGAAACAGAATGTGAATTCCATTTTCTCTGAGACATCAAGCAGGTACTCCGGATGAGTATGTGCGCCCCAGCTGTCGTCTCCGCCTACACCCATCTGCTTCTTTGCCACACGGACAACAGTATAGTGTACAGGTGGAAGCTCGAAATGATGTGCAGCATTTTCCAGCTCATGTGGTGTATATGGCAGTGCCGAGAACGAAAGCTCATCACCAAAGAACAGCATGCCTCTGCCCTTCTTATCCATTACCTTTGCATATCTTACTCTGCACTTGTTGCCGCTCTCCTGCGGAACGAGATACTCTGCGACATTGTCTGCCACTTTATTCTCGTATACACCATACTTTCCGCCATGCTGTCTGTCCTCGTATGTCTCCTGTGGTCCGAGTCCGTACCATTTCACTGTATCATAATCGGCATCCAGCTTGAACATCATGCCAAACTCCGGCATATCGCCAAGCTCCTTTACAGGGTCATATGACAGAGTTGTCTCGATTGTTCCATCACCAAACACTCTGTATGTCACCTCACATGAGCTCTGCGGTGTGGTAGGCATGAAATAAGTGTATGTGATGGCGATATTGTTATTATTTTTTTCTACCCTTGGTGATGTATCTGCAAAGCGCTGATTCTGTCTGGTGGTCACATACATGCTGGCAATCTTCCACTGTGCATAGCGCTGTGGCATCATGTTGCCGGAATCATTGTTGGTAGGTGTTCTCCAGAAATTCGGCAGTGGGATAGTATTTGGAAGCATCTCGACGCCACCATATACATATGAAACCATTCCCAGATTCATTCTTGAGAAAAGTGCCTTGAAGTTCTCACCTCTTACAAGGATATTTCCGTTTCCAACAACAAGCTCAACTGATTTGTCGCATGAATACTCACTTACAGGCTTCTTTATCATATGCTGTCCGAATGCAATTTCATATCCTGCCTTTTCCCAGATGGTGTTTTCCTTCAATACAAATGATACGACAATACAGTACTCTTTTTCCACATCTATCATGGAATTTTTAAGAGTCACCGGCACCTCATAGCTTGCCCTATCCATCGGTGGAACAGATATCTGAAGCTTTGTCCTGTAAACCTCCTCACCGTCTGCAAGAAGAATGGCAAAAGCATCAAAAACCGATGTATTTACAAAAAGATTTTTGTTTGTAACTGTAAAGATGTAGTCGCTGTCAAAATCAACCGAGATATTCTGATAATTGAACTTCACCTCCTGCATCTTTGGAGAAGCCTCTCTCTCTCCGCCGTAGCAGATGCCGTTTCCGCTGAAATCTCCATCAGTAGGCCTGTCGCCGAAATCTCCGCCATATGTGAGGAACCACTTGCCGTATCTGTCCTTTTTATAGATTGACTGGTCGATATAATCCCAGATAAATCCGCCCTGATATCTAGGCTCGCGGTCTGTAAGCTCTGTATATTTGTGCATAGCACCGCAGGAATTTCCCATTGCATGTGTATATTCGCAGCAGATAAACGGTTTCTCAGGATGCTCTGCCAGGAATTTTTCAATGCCTGCAGCCGGAGTATACATCTGGCTTTCCATGTCGCTTGTGTCATTATAGCTTCTATCGTTAAATACTCCCTCATAATGCACCAGACGATGCTTATCAAGCTGTCTGAAAAGCTGTGACATCTCATATATGGTCTTGCCGCCAAACGACTCATTGCCGCATGACCAGATAAGGATTGCCGGATGATTTTTATCCCTCTGATAACATGAGTTGGCACGGTCGAGCATCATTTCTCTCCACTGTGGCTTGTCCTTTGGCACAACAAAGTCAAGGTCAACATAGCCCTTATTATATGCCTCCCATGTGCCATGACTCTCAAGATTGTTCTCCGCTATCATATAGATTCCATAAATATCGCAAAGCTCATAGAGCATGGAATCATCAGGATAATGGCTTGTTCTTATAGCATTGATATTGTTCTTTTTCATTGTGACAATATCCTTTATCACCTCATTACGGTTTGGCACACGGCCTGTTATTGAGCTGAACTCATGGCGGTTTACACCCTTAAATACAATACGCTTACCGTTTAGCTTCATAAGTCCGTCTACCATCTCAAATCTTCTGAAGCCCGCCAGCTGGCTGATAAACTCGGTCTCATTTCCATGCGTATCTTTAACTATAATTTTAACCTCATACAGATTCGGCTTTTCAGCGCTCCATAACAGAGGATTTTTCACATTACATGAGCCCTCGCAAATTTCCTTATCCCTAAGCTCTATGTCAAACTCTTCCAATAAAAGTTTTGCCCTGTCATATTTTTCCACAGACAAATCGCCCAGCTCATAAAGCTTTACACTTGCAATACCATCACCATCTGCCTTTATTGACACACTAAGTGTACCCTCGTCAAAGGTATCATTAAGTGTAGGAACAACTGACAGATCCTCCACATGTACACAAGGAACGGCATACAAAAATACATCTCTGAAAATGCCTGAAAATCTGTAAAAATCCTGATCCTCACACCAGCTGCTTGATGTCCATTTCCATACTCTGACCGCAAGCTTGTTCTCACCCTCGACAATATAATCAGTCAGCTCGAAATCAGACGGATCAAATGTGTCCTCACTGTAGCCGACATAGTGTCCATTCAGCCAGAGTGCAAAACCGCTCTCCACTCCCTGGAACGAAATACACACCCTCTTGTTCTTCATATTCTCAGGTATTGTGAAATACTTCACATAGCTTGCAACCGGATTAAAAATCTCAGGTACCTCGCCCGGCTTTATAGACTCATCAGCCTCCCACGGATATGTGGTATTCGTATAGATTGGCACGTCATAGCCTTCCATCTGGATATGTGCCGGAACCCTGATTTCATCCCAGCCTTTGCAATCATAATCAGCTGCCTCAAAGCCACAAGGAGCCAGGGACTGATTCTTTGCATATGCAAACTTCCATAAGCCGTTCATATCATATCTCAGGCTTGATTTTCCTTTAATTTTCTCCAGTTCATTTTTATAGCATACATGATCCGAATGAGCCGCAAGTCTGTTCTGCTCAAATATTTCCGGATTCTTAATGATATTTGAATCAAAATTACTCATATTTTTACACTCCCATCTACTGTATTTATTATTTGATACATGTCTGTTTTAAACACAAAGCCCTCTTATAAGACGAAGGCAAATAATAAACATTATTTGCCTTCTTAATTTTTAACAATATTATTTTACTTTTATTTAACAGATCCTGTAATTCCCTCTGCAAACTGCTTCTGGAGTACAAAGAATACGAGCATTGTAGGGATGGAGCAGAAAAGAACGCCCATCATCAGTACACCGTAATCTACTGTATATCCTGCTGCAAGGTTTGCAATAAGCATTGGCATTGTGATAGCAGCAGGCTTATTGAGGATTACCTTTGGCCACAGGTATGAGTTCCATGCATTCATGAATGTAATAACTGCAGCTGCTGCATATGTTGATTTCTGTACAGGCATATACATCTTGAAGAAAATACCAATCTCACTGAGTCCGTCAATTCGTGCCGCCTCCATTATATCGACTGGGAAGTTTCTCGAATTCTGTCTGAACATCATGATGAGGAACGGCGTTGAAATAGCCGGGAGCATGAAGCCCCATACCGTATTTATAAAGCCGAGCTTTGACATCATCTTGAACAGAGGAATAAGTGTAGCTACCTGCGGAATCATCATGGCAAGAAGTAAAACTGAGAACAGCTTATCCTTTGCCTTGTCATGATAGAGCTCAAAGCCGTAACCGGCAAGTGAGCAGACAAGCAGTGCTATAATTGTCTGAACTGTTGCATTGATAAGTGAGTTTTTCATTCCAAGTGCAACGTTCTGTGATGCAAACAGTTTCTTTAAGTTCTCAAGGGCATAGCCACCAAATGCAATTCTACCTCTTGCAATGTCAATAGACTTGTTGGTCGCTGCCGATATCATCCAGAAAAACGGAAATACTGAGATGAACGAAACTATTACAAGAAAAATGTATGAAGGTATAAGCCTTTTTTGTATTGATGATCCATGTTTTTTCTTAGTCACGCTTGTCACCTACTTTCAGATTGATAAATGCCAGTATAGCAACCATGATGAATACGATAACAGACATTGCTGATGCATATCCAAAGTTTGCAACGCCTTCACCAAACGAGCCGTTATAGATATAATGTGACATGGTGATTGTCGCATTTGCAGGTCCACCCTTTGTCAGGTTTACAGACTCGTCGAAGAGCTGTAATGTACCGTTTATTGACATGATAGTTGTCATAACAATTGTAGGTCTAAGAAGAGGAACCGTGATAGACCAGAAGGTTCTCCAGCCGCTTGCTCCATCTATCTTTGCCGCCTCGTAAACAGAGTACTCAATATTCTGGAGACCTGCTAAAAAGAACACCATATTATATCCTGTCCATCTCCAGATAAGAGCTACTATGATAATAATCTTAGCACTCCAGCCTGTACCGAGGAAGTTAAAGTTGTTCTCTAATATTCCAAGTTTAACAAGGATTGTATTGATAAGTCCCTGTGTTGCAAAAAGCGATTTAAAAATCAATGCATATGATACGAGTGATGTTGCACATGGTAAGAATACACATGTACGGAAAAGTCCTTTAAATTTAAGGTGCTTATTGTTAAGTAACTGTGCCAGTAAGATTGCCAGTACAAGCATGATTGGCACTTCGATAATTAAATATAAGAATGTGTTTCCGATAGATCTCTTGAAAACCGCATCCTGAAACATTCTTGTGTAGTTGTAAGTAAGTGGATTTGCCCACTGCATATTTGCGCTTGAGCCGGTTTTAAAGGATGTAATAACAGCCTGGATTATAGGCCAGAAGCTCATTATGAAAATGAGTATTGTTGCCGGAGCCAGATACATCCAGCCGGCTGCCCTTTGTTTACCGGTTATGCTCATTCCTTTTTTCTTATTTTTCACTGTAAAGGCCTCCTAACTATAAGTCTTTGAGAAAAAACAGGGAGCCATTTAATGGCTCCCTGTACATTTGCCATCAAGCTAACAGATTAAAGTCCCATTGTGAATTTAAGGTCATCCTCTGCTGTCTTTATCTCTGAATCGATATCTGCACCATTCTGAGTAATATTGATAAGTGCTGTAGCAAGCTTCTTACGTGCATCGTAGTGGAAATCGCTCTGCTCGATTATCTTAACATTTGCACCCATCTCAACGATCTTAGCGTAAATTGGCTGGTTGTTGAAATACTCAACACCCTCGTTGTAAACCTCTGACTTGCCTGCAGGTGTATATGTAGTGATAACACCACCATTCTTAAGAGCATTGTCATATGTCTCAGATACACCCTTGTCTGTATAAGATCCGCCACCGAATGTATATGCTAAGAATTTCTTAGCAAGGTCTGCCTGCTTGCAGTTGCTTGTGATGTAAAGTGAAGAACCACCGTTTGATGCATAGCCTTCACCACCCTCAAGTGTTGGAAGAGATGTAATCTCCCACTTTCCACTGTTGTCTGTAACCTTCTCGATTGTAGGAATGATCCAGTTTCCGTTCATAACGCCTGCAACCATGTCTCCCTGAATAACCTGATCTGTGTAATCTGACCAGTTATTTGCAAGGTAAAGAACATTGTTGTCGATCATATCCTTAAGTACCTGCATGATTTCTTTTAATTTAGCATTGTCTACAAATTTTGGCTTGCCATCCTTGAACTGTGACTCACCCTCTGCCTGAAGCATCATGTAGAATAAATCGTTTCCGTCTCCATCCATGCAAAGTAAGTATTTTCCTGTCTTCTCGTATACTTTCTTACCTACCTCGATGAAATCCTTCCAAGAGATACCTGTCATATCATCGATTGTGTATCCTGCCTGCTCAAGAAGATCTGTTCTGTAAGCAAAGATTACTGTTCCGTTATCAACAGGGAATCCAAAGTGCTCTCCGTCGATTGTAGAGAATGATAACTTCTCCTGACTGAAATCATCCCACTTAACATCTGCATCATTTGCTGATACCCATGCATCAGGATAATTTGTATGGTACTGCCGGAAGTAGTGATCCTGGAATAATACGAT
>ERZ779888.280-NODE-280-length-65416-cov-3.521580_pt1 | contig 65416 bp, 66 predicted proteins | sample MGYA00511245_ERZ779888 | MGnify/ENA primary metagenome ERZ779888 (study PRJEB29588, sample SAMEA2155255) | human gut metagenome | biome: human gut; feature: human-associated habitat; material: faeces | place: Denmark | collected 2008/2010 ...
TGAAACCATCTGCGTAGCGATTACAGCGGCAGAAACAGGGCATTTGGTTTTGTCCACTCTTCACACCATCGGCGCCGCAAGCACGGTTGACCGTGTGATCGACGTGTTCCCGCCCCATCAGCAGCAGCAGGTTCGTGTGCAGTTTGCAAATGTATTAGAGGCCGTGATCTCCCAGCAGCTGATCCCCAATGCAGACGGGACAGGCCGTGTGGCAGCTTTCGAGGTGCTTCATGCAAACCATGCAGTGAGAAACCTGATCAGGGAAGGAAAATCCCATCAGCTTATGACTGTGATGCAGACCAACAGGAAGCTGGGAATGATCGCTATGGATGAGGCGATCATGCAGCTTTACCGGGAACAAAAAATAACAAAAGAACTGGCAATTCAATTTGCGCAGGATCCTGATACCATGGCAAACCGCCTGATGGGAGGGCTTTCCTGAAAAGGAGCATTGACATTTGCAGCAAAGTCTTGTAAAGTAGGCATATCGAATGATATGTCTATTTTTTTAGTCAGAGATGTTCATCTCAAATGATTTCCAGAAATAAGTTTCGGTAAAAGGATGTAGAAGGGATACCAGAGAGAAAAGGAGGATTTTTTTGTTCAGTACAGTTTTATCAGGATCCGTCTGTGGAATGGACAGCTTTCTTGTGCGCGTAGAGGTAGATCTGTCCCGAGGGCTTCCCTGCCTTGTTATGGTGGGAAATATAGGAACCCAGGTAAAAGAATCCGCAGAGCGGATCAGAGTGGCCCTTAAAAATACGGGGATTACCATTCCACCTGCGCATATTGCGGTAAACTTTTCCCCCGGAAATATCAGAAAGGAAGGGACAGCCTTTGATCTTCCCGTGGCGGTTGCCATTTTGCTTGCAATGGAAAAGGTTCCCTGCGTAGGGATGGAGGAAACACTTTTCTTGGGAGAGCTTGGCTTAAACGGAGAGCTGCGTCCTGTACGGGCGGTTTTACCGGTGATCCTCCGGGCAAAGCAGGCAGAAATAAAACGGTGCGTTGTCCCTGTGCAGAATGCCGGAGAGGCAGGGGCTGTAACAGGAATGGAGGTGGTAGGCCTTTCCAGCCTGAAGGAGGCTCTTGATTACCTCTGCGCAAGGGAGGAACACCGGAAAGCCTATGTTTTTACAGGGGCAGGGCAGAAATCTATAAAGAAGGAAGCACCGGAACCGGATTACAGGGAGGTGATCGGCCAGGAGGCGGCAAAAAGGGCGGTGCTGATCGCCGCCGCAGGCTTTCATCATATGCTCCTTGTGGGGCCGCCCGGCTCCGGCAAGACTATGATCGCCAAAAGGATCCCTTCCATTCTCCCGCCCTTATCAGAGGCGGAAAGCTTGGAGGTTTCCTCGGTTTATAGTATTGCAGGAAGGCTGCCGGAAGAGGGACTGATCACCCAGAGGCCCTTCCTGAGCCCTCATCACACCATATCTGCCCAGGCGCTGTCCGGAGGGGGAAGGTTGCCAAGACCGGGGGTGATTTCCCTGGCCCATAGGGGCGTTCTGTTTTTGGATGAAATGCCGGAGTTTAAAAGGCAGACCCTGGATCTTTTGCGGCAGCCCCTGGAGGACAGAAAGATCCAGATTGCCAGGAACAGCGGCGTTTTTACCTATCCGGCAGACCTGATGCTGGTGGGAGCCATGAACCCCTGTCCTTGCGGGTACTTCCCGGACAGAAACAGATGCCGGTGCACCCCTTCGGAGATTCGTCAGTATATCAGTCATATTTCAGGCCCGATCCTGGACCGGATGGATCTTTGTGTAAGAGTCCCACGGATGGAGATTTCCCGGATGACAAAGGGACGGACGGGGGAGGACAGCGCCCTGCTGAGGGAAAAGGTGCTAAGGGCAAGAAAGCGCCAGGGGGAAAGATATGCAGGAAACAACTGCAAATTTAACGCACAGCTTTCTGGCAGAGAAATAGAACGGCACTGCGGTCTTGGAGCAAAGGAAAAGCAGTTTATGGAGCAGGTGGCAGACCGCATGAGGTTGAGCGCAAGAGCGTATCACAGACTTTTGAAGGTTGCCAGAACCATTGCAGATCTTGAAGATACAGAGAGGATCAGGGAGGAGCATCTGGCAGAGGCAGTATGCTTCAGACAGGCACAGACAGAAGATGCACAAGGATAAAAGAGCGGGAAGGCCCGCAGGGAAGGGAGGCAAATGGATCAGCATAAGGAATATCAGCTCTGGATGCAGCAGCTTCCGGCAGTGGGGGAAAGACGGATCAAAAAGCTCCTAAGCCGTTTTGGAAGTGAAAGGGAGGCTTATGAAAGACTGAAAACCGCAGGGGAACAGACAGTCGGGGAACTTCTTTCAGGGATATTAAATAAAGAACAGGCAGAGTGCGTAAGAATGTTTACCAGAAAGTGGCAGCTAAAGGAAAATTATGAACGCTTAAGGGAACAGGAGATTTCCTTTCTCACAGAAGAGGATGGGGCTTACCCGGAGCGGCTGAGGCAGATGGAAATACCGCCCTATGGGCTGTATGTGAAGGGAAAGCTCCCGGAGGGAGAACGGGCCTGGGCTGCGGTGATCGGTGCAAGGGAATGCTCTTCCTACGGCAGCTTTCTGGCACAGGCCTTTGGAAGGCGTTTGGGAGAGGCAGGGGTGGTAACAGTCAGCGGCATGGCAAGGGGAGTGGACGGCACAGCCCAGTGGGCCGCCCTTGAAGGGGGAGGAAAGACCGTTGGGGTTCTGGGAAGCGGAGTGGATGTGTGCTATCCTTCCAGCAACAGGAAACTGTATGAAAGGATCCTAAAGGGAGGCGGCGCACTTGTTTCCCTGGCACCGCCCGGAACTCCTCCTGCCAAAAGCTTATTTCCAAGGCGAAATCAAATTGTGGCAGGCCTATCCGATGCCCTGTTAGTGATAGAAGCCAGACAAAGGAGCGGCACCTTTATTACCGTGGATATGGCGCTGGAACAGGGGAAAAATGTATACGCAGTGCCGGGGCGTATAACGGACAGGTTAAGTGACGGCTGTAACATGCTGCTGCGGCAGGGGGCGGGGATCGCACTTTCCCCGGAGGATTTTCTGGCCGAGGTGTCCTTATTATATGGAAGAAACTCCTTTGAGTGGGAAGGACGAAGAGAAAAGAGCCGGGGAAAAAGAAATGAAAAGAAGAAAGACGGAAGGGCGGAAGGAGAGCAGACAGGGGAAGCTGCGGACATCATAGACGAAGGAGAAAAAAGGGTGCTTTCCCTGCTGGATGTTACCCCGAAATCTTTGGATGAACTGCTGGCAGAGCTTAAAAGGCAGGGACAGGAGCTTGGACTTTCAAAGCTTACAAGTAAGCTGATCCTGTTATGCCTGAAGGGGGAGGCGGTGCAGATCGGCGGAAGCTATGGGATCCGGCAGAAATGATTGAAAGATGCAGGAAAAGAAGATATACTGAAAAATAGGGAAAAAGTGTGCGGCAGTGCAAAGCGTCCGCACAGGATATACAGAGAAAGGAAACGAAATGGAGCGACAAAAGAAAAGCAGCTCGGCAGGTTTTTCACTGGTAGAGCTTATGCTGGTATTGGCGATTATGGTACTGCTGGTGGCAATATCCATCCCCTTTATCACTTCTTATCTGCAAAAAGGCAATTATTCTTCTGATGAACAGCTTGCAGAAAATCTTAAAAGAGCGGTCAGCGTAGCCCTTGAGGAGCAAAGAAACCTTCAGGAGGCGGAAGTGGAATTTTCTGAAGGCGGCGTTACTCTGTATCTGGATCGGTTTTCGGATTTTCCCGGGAGCTTTGGAGCGTCCGTGGCCGAGAAGATGGGCTATGGAAGCGCAAAGGTCATGACAGATGGGAAAAGAGGGATCACCGGGAAGCTGAAAACACCGGGAGCGGAAAGGATTGCAGTAAGGATCGATCAGGACGGAAGCTGCAGATCTGTTTTTGTTCTTGACCAGAAGAATGAAGTTCTTTTGGAAACGCCTTAAAGGAGAAGAGGATGACAACAGCTGTATTTATGGTATTTATATTACTGTTCGGACTTGTGATCGGAAGCTTTTTAAATGTCTGTATTTACAGAATACCGGAAAAGCAAAGCATTGTAACAGGAAGATCCCATTGCAGAAGCTGTCTGCGGGTTTTGAAATGGTATGAGCTGATCCCGGTGGCAAGCTACCTGTTTCTTGGGGGAAAATGCAAAGGCTGCGGAAAAAGAATTTCCATACAATACCCCCTTGTGGAGCTTTTTAATGGATTGTTATATGTACTGATCGTGACAAAATGCGGTTTTTGCGTGGACAGCATCCTGTACTGTCTTTGCGCCTCTGTACTGATCGTGATCAGCCTGATCGATGCAAAAACCTATGAGATCCCTTTGGGGTGCAATGTGCTGATTGCCGCATTCGGGATCGCAAGGCTTTTTTTGCATTTTGACAGGTGGTATGAATATGCGGGAGGAGCCGTGGTGGTAAGCGGCTTTTTTCTTCTGGCTTATCTGGTGACGAAGGGCAGAGGGATTGGAGGAGGAGATATTAAGCTTATGGCAGCAGCAGGCCTGTTTCTGGGGTTTGGAAAAAATCCTTGTGGCAGCAGGGATCGGCAGTATCTTGGGGGCGGTGATCCATTTGACCCTGATGAAGCTTTGCGGAAAGGACAGAGTGCTGCCGTTTGGCCCCTATCTGTCCGCCGGCATTTTGATTTCCATGCTCTGGGGAGATGGCATCATCCGCTGGTATTTGCAGTTCTGCGGACTTGCTTAAGTTTCTTTTTTCACCAGTTTATATTTTTTTTACTTGCAAGGGACAAAAAAGTAGTGTATAGTTGTGCACGTTATAAACTGGACGAATAGGGGAAGCAAAATGGCAAAGTATCTTGTAATTGTGGAATCACCGGCGAAGGTAAAGACGATCAAGAAGTTTTTGGGATCAAACTATGAGGTTGCTGCCAGCAACGGACATGTTCGTGATCTGCCAAAAAGTCAGCTTGGCTTTGATGTGGAGCATGACTATGAACCCAAATATATTACGATCAGAGGCAAAGGTGATATTCTGGCAAATCTGCGAAAGGAAGTAAAGAAGGCTGAAAAGGTCTATCTGGCAACTGACCCTGACCGTGAGGGAGAGGCGATTTCCTGGCATTTAATGAAAGCGTTGAAACTGGAAGATAAAAAGGTTTATCGTATTACCTTTAATGAAATTACGAAAAATGCGGTGAAAGAGTCTCTGAAGCATGCAAGAGAGATCGATATGGATCTGGTAGACGCCCAGCAGACAAGGCGTATGCTTGACAGAATGGTGGGATACCGGATTTCCCCCCTTTTATGGGCAAAGGTGAAAAGAGGCCTATCCGCAGGAAGAGTGCAGTCTGTGGCTCTTCGGATCATCTGCGACAGAGAGGATGAGATCAGCAGCTTTATTCCTGAGGAATACTGGACGCTGGACGCTTCCTTTCAGATCCCGGGGGAGAGAAAACCCCTGAAGGCAAAATATTATGGCACCAAGGATCAGAAGAAAACTATTTCCTCCAGGGAAGAGCTGGATCAGATTCTTTCAGAGCTTCAAAAGGAAAAATACCAGGTAACAGAGGTCAAAAAGGGAGAAAGGACCAAAAAGGCTCCTCTTCCGTTTACAACCTCTACCCTGCAGCAGGAAGCAAGCAAGGTGTTGAATTTTTCCACGCAAAAGACCATGCGTCTTGCACAGCAGCTTTATGAAGGAGTGGAGATCAAGGGAAGCGGCACGGTAGGTCTGATCACCTATCTCCGTACAGATTCCATCAGGGTTTCCGAGGAAGCTGAGACTATGGCGCAGGAATACATTATAAAGACCTACGGCGAGGAATATGCGGCGGGCAGGATCAGAACGGAAAAATCCGGAAAGAAAATCCAGGACGCCCATGAGGCGATCAGGCCTACGGATATCAGCCGGATCCCGATAGAGATCAAGGAATCCCTTTCCAGAGACCAGCTGCGGCTTTATCAGCTGATCTGGAAACGGTTTACGGCCAGCAGGATGGAGGCAGCCAAATATGAAACCACCTCCATTAAGATCGATGCTGGAAAGCATCGCTTTACGGTTGCAGCTTCCAAGCTTGTGTTTGACGGCTTTATGAGCGTGTATATCCAGGAAGAGGATAAGGAAGAAGAAAATATCCTGGTGAAGGGGCTGGAAAAGGGAACAGACCTGCCTGCGCCGGAATTAGAGGAAAAGCAGCATTTTACCCAGCCTGCGCCGCACTACACGGAAGCTTCGCTGGTAAGAGCGCTGGAGGAGCTTGGAATCGGAAGGCCCAGTACCTATGCGCCTACCATAACAACGATCCTGGCAAGGCGTTATATTGTAAAAGAAAATAAAAACCTGTATGTCACAGAGCTTGGAGAAGTGGTCAACAATATGATGAAAGAAGCCTTTCCCAGCATTGTGGATGTGAACTTTACGGCAAATATGGAGGCGCTCCTTGACGGAGTGGAAGAAGGAACCGTGAACTGGAAGACCATTGTCTCCAACTTCTATCCGGATCTGGATGAGGCGGTGAAAGCAGCAGAGAAGGAACTGAAAGAGGTTGCCATTGAGGATGAAGTATCGGATGAAGTCTGCGAGCTCTGCGGAAGAAACATGGTGATCAAGTACGGTCCCCACGGCAGGTTCCTTGCATGCCCGGGCTTCCCGGAGTGCAGAAACACCAAGCCCTATTATGAAAAGATCGGCGTGCCGTGTCCTAAATGCGGGAAGGATATTGTTTTGAAAAAGACCCGCAAGGGCAGAAAATATTACGGCTGCATTAACAATCCTGAATGTGATTTCATGGTATGGCAGAAACCTTCAAAGGAAAAGTGCCCCAGATGTGGACTGCCCCTTTTGTATAAGGGAAACAAGCTTGCCTGCATGGACGAAAACTGCGGATATGTCACTTTAATTCCTGAAAAAGACAAATAATTCAGAAAATTTTAAAATTATTTGCAAATATACAAATATTTCGGCTGTGAACATTGAAAATACTGTAATTGTATGCTACACTATCCCTGATGGTACAAAAGGAGGGATTTTATGAGCAGTGTACAACTGTTAGACAAAACAAGAAAAATCGGAAAGCTTTTGCATAACAACAATTCCAGCAAGGTTGTTTTTAATGACATCTGCTCTGTGCTTTGTGAGATCTTATCCTCCAATGTACTTGTGATCAGTAAAAAGGGAAAGGTACTTGGAGTAGGAGACGCTGAAGGCGTGGACTCCATTACAGAACTGATCGTGGATCAGGTGGGCGGCTTTATCGACTCTATGCTCAATGAAAGGCTTCTTGCAGTCCTTTCCACCAAGGAAAACGTCAATCTGGAAACTCTGGGCTTTGAAGAGGGCGATGTGAAAAAGTTTCAGGCGATTATCACGCCCATTGAGATTGCAGGGGAACGCCTGGGAACCCTTTTTATTTACAAATGTGAGAAGCAGTATGATATTGACGATATTATTTTGTGTGAATACGGCACCACGGTGGTGGGACTTGAAATGCTGCGGGCAGTAAATGAAGAAAATGCAGAAGAGAGCCGTAAGCTTGCGGTGATCAGATCGGCGATCAATACCTTATCCTATTCGGAGATGGAAGCAGTGGTTCATATCTTTGAGGAACTGAACGGAATGGAAGGAATTCTTGTTGCCAGCAAGATTGCAGACAGGGTTGGGATCACCCGATCGGTGATCGTGAACGCCCTGCGCAAATTTGAAAGTGCGGGAGTGATCGAATCCAGGTCTTCCGGAATGAAAGGAACCTATATCAAGGTGCTGAACGACATGGTATTTGATGAAGTGGAGAAGCTGAAAAAGGAAAATCTGCAGTAAACAGATGCAGGAAAATTGCCTGTTTTTCGAGCAGATGATTAAATTGAGGACGGGGGATCTATGAGGAATCTCATAGGTCCCTTTTTTGAATAGAATGGTACTTTGGTACTGATTTTATCATAAAACTTGTAATTTCACCCAGATAATTTAAAATAGATATGATAGCGTGAGCAGGAGTTTACACTACTGAAAGGAAGGAGTCAGAATATGCTGAATAGCAATGTCTTTGATTACGTTAATGTACTGGGGAAAGCAGCAGATGCTTCCTGGCTGAGAAACGATATCCTTGCCAATAATCTCGCTAATGTGGATACTCCCGGGTATAAGCGGAAGGACATTGATTTTGAGTCGCAGCTTCGGAGAGCACTGGGAAGCTCCAGATATGAAAGCGTGGATTCCAAGGTTTCTCATGTGACAAGCACAGAACTTGAGGGAAGAGTTTATACGGACGCCGCTAATTTCTCTTATCGGCTTGACGGAAACAATGTGGATATTGATACTGAAAATGTGGAACTGGCTTCCAACCAGATTAAATATAATGGACTGATGAGCGGTATCAATCAGGAATTTGCTAATCTGAAAATGGTTATGAAATAACGCACAGGGGGAACTAGAATGAGTATATTCAGTGCTTTTAATGTGAATGCGTCAGGCATGACAGCCCAGCGCTACCGCATGGATATTATTTCTGAAAATGTGGCAAATGCCAATACCACCCGTACACAGGACGGTACGCCCTACAGGCGTAAGGTGGTGACCTTTGAACAGAAGGGTGCAACTGCCAAAACCTTCAGCAGCTTTTTGGGACAGGCAAGCAACCGTTATGACGGACAGGGAGTCCGGGTTCGCAAGGTCAGCGAGGATACCTGGACACAGATGAACATGGTTTATGATCCGTCCCATCCGGATGCAGATGAAAACGGCTATGTTACATATCCTAACGTGAATATTGTCACAGAAATGACAAACCTCATTGACGCCAGCCGTTCCTACGAGGCTAACGCTACCGCTTTTAACGCCAGCAAATCCATGGCAATGAAGGGGCTTGAGATCAGCGGGCAGTAACAAAGCAGTGTAATTTTATACATAATTAGGGGAGATCAAAATGGATATTTCATCATTTTATAATATTTCATCCGGAGCCATCCGGGATGCAGTGGAAAATTCTTCACTGACAGATAAAACCAAGACAAATGGGGAGTTTGCCGGCTTATTCGACAAAGCGGTTCAAAACTTAAATACAACCAATTCTTACCTGTCTGATGCGGAAAACGAGGAGATCAGATGGGCTCTTGGCGAGACAGAGAATACTCATGAGCTTGCTATCGCACTTCACAAGGCTTCCACTGCGCTGTCTTACACAGTGGCTGTAAGAGACAAGTTCCTTGAAGCTTACAGGGAAATTATGCAGATGCAAATGTAGCGGAAAGCTTCATTGCGTGATCGGGGGCTAAAACATGGCAGATAAAGCAAAGGAACTGCTCGAGAAAGTACTCGAGTGGTGGAATAAATTTTCCACAAAACAAAAAACATTTATTATTTCCGCCGGAGCTGGTGTGATCATTGCACTGGGTCTGTTAGTTACCATACTCACCAGACCCCAGTACATAATCCTTTTGAACTGTGAAACCACAAAAGAGGCTTCAGAGGTAAAGGATCTTCTGGAAACAGAAGGGCTTGATTATAAGGTGTCGGATGACGGATACCAGATCAGCATCAACAAAAAACAGCAGTCAGAAGCAGCACTTTTGTTAGGGGCAAACGATATCCAGGCGGCAACCTATACCATAGATAACGTGACAGACGGCGGCCTGAGCACTACAGAGGCGGACAAGCAGAAACGCTATGAGTATTATATGGAGACCAGGCTTGCGGAGGATCTGCTGGCAAAGTTCAGCTTTATCAAGAGCGCCTATGTAGAGATCTATATACCGGAGCAGGATGGCACACTGATCTCCAGCAGGAATGAATCCCAGTCCTCTATCTGGATCCTGTTAGAGATGGAGCAGGAGATCCCTACGGATACAGCGGCAGGGATTGCACAGGCGGTAGCGGTAGCCATCGGCAACAAGACACCTGAAAATGTGGTGATCATGGATACCAACGGAAATACCCTGTATTCCGGGGATGACAGCTACAGCGCTTCCGGAAATGCAAGCTCCCAGCTTGGGGTGAAGTCCCAGTGGGAGACCAAGGTGAAGAACGAGGTACGCCAGGTTCTCCTTGGAACCAACGAATATGACAAGGTTGAGGTTGCGGTAAATCTGGATCTGGATTTTTCCTCTTCAACAGTAAGAGACCATGAATATTATGTACCCGATGGCAACAGCCAGGGGTATTATTCCTCCAGCAGAGTGTATAATTCCACTTCTACCAACGGAGATGCAGGAGTTCCGGGAACAGACTCCAACGGGAATGCGGAGTATGTTTACCAGGATAACAGCCAGAGTGAGTCAGAAACCTCGGAAGCAGAATATAATTATCTGCCCTCTGAGCGGATCACGGATAAGGAAGTTCCCCCGGGAGGGATTAATTACGATTCCTCTACCATTTCCCTGTCAGTTACTACCTTAAACTTAGTCAGGGAAGAGGATGTAAAGGCCCAGGGGCTTTTGACGGGGATCACCTGGGACGAATATAAGCTTGCAAATGCAGGACAGACCCAGCAGACAGTTTCTGATGAAATTTATGATGTGGTTTCCAAGGCAACAGGATTTCCCAGGGACAATATTGCTATTGTGGCATATTCCGAGAATATGTTCTTTGATGCCCAGGGCCTGAACGTATCAGCCTCTGACATCATACAGATTGTGATCATTCTCATCATATTGGGGCTGCTTGCGTTTGTAGTGATCAGAAGCATGCGCGGCGAAAAACAGACTCAGCAGCCGGAGGAGCTTTCCGTAGAAACTCTGCTCCAGTCTCAGCCTGAGACGGAGATCGAAGATATTGGAACGGAACAGATTTCCGAAGTGAGAAAGATCATTGAAAAGTTTGTGGATGAAAATCCGGAGGCAGCAGCCAACCTTCTTCGCAACTGGCTGAATGAAGAGTGGTCATAAGCGGAAGCAGGGAGGATTAACAGATTATGCCCAGAGGTGCAGATGAAAAAATAGGCGGTCTGCAGAAAGCAGCAATCTTACTGATTGCGCTCGGACCGGAAAAGTCGGCTTCAATCTTTAAACACCTGAAGGAAGAGGAAATCGAAGAGCTGACACTTGAAATAGCAAATACCAGAAGCGTGACTCCTCAGGTAAAAGAGGAAGTGATCGATGAATTTTACCAGGTCTGCCTGGCGCAGCAGTACATAGCAGAGGGCGGTATCTCCTACGCAAAGGAACTGCTGGAAAAGGCTCTGGGTTCAGAAAAGGCAATGGATGTGATCGGAAAGCTGACGGCATCCTTGCAGGTAAAGCCTTTCGAATTTGTGAGAAAGACAGATGCGGCCCAGCTTTTGAACTTTATCCAGGATGAGCATCCCCAGACCATGATGAAGCTGGCCCGGGCCTTCCAAAAGCAGACGCGGTTCCGGCTGGAGGGGGGGGGGGACAAGCGGGACAGGCAGCACAGATCATTTCTGCACTGCCACCGGACAGACAGGCAGATGTGGCGAGACGTATTGCGGTTATGGACAGAACCAGTCCGGATGTTGTCAAGGAAGTGGAGAAAATATTGGAATCAAAGCTGTCCTCCCTGGTCAACCAGGATTACACCATTATCGGCGGCGTAGATGCTGTTGTAGATATTTTAAATACGGTGGATCGTGGAACAGAAAAACATATTATGGAAACTCTGGAGATCGAAGAGCCCGAGCTTGCAGACGAGATCAGAAAGAAGATGTTTGTATTCGAAGATATTCTTCTTCTGGACGACAGAGCTATTCAGCGTGTGCTGCGTGATGTGGATAACAATGACCTTGCTCTTGCACTTAAGGGCTCCAATGAGCAGGTACAGGCTGCAATCTTTAACAATATGTCCAAGCGTCTTGCGGTGATGATCAAGGAAGATATGGACTTTATGGGACCTGTGCGTATGAAGGATGTTGAAGAAGCACAGCAGAAGATCGTCAACATCATCCGTAAACTGGAGGATTCCGGTGAGATTGTGATTTCCAGAGGTGGAGGTGACGAGATCATTGTCTAACCTGTATAAAGCGGGCTGGGTAGTAATGGAAGACGATGCCCGTATCATTGATACAAACGAACTGGTGGAAAAGAAGCTCCGGGAGGCAGAAAGAAAGCATTATGTGTCAAGCGCTGCAGATGCAGAGGAAAAAGGCTTTACCGGAGGACTGCCCACAGAAAAGGTGGAGGCGCTTCTTGACCAGGATGCAGAAACTGCCGTTTTAAAGAGTGCATCCCTGGAAGAAAAGGAAGCTGTGCAGGCACAGCTTGAACAGGCAAAAAAAGAACTGGAGGAAGCAAAGCAGCAGGCTGCGCAGATCCTAGAGGATGCACAGCAGCAGGCCGAAGCTCTGCACCAGCAGACCTACCAGGAAGCCCTGAAAAAAGGCCGGGCAGACGGCTATGAACAGGGAATGAGGCAGGGTCAGGAGTTGAAAGAAGAGTGGGAAGCCAAAAAACAGGAGCTCTTGCAGGATTACAACAAAAAGATGGCAGATTTAGAGCCGGCTTTTGTGGAAAATCTGACGGATATTTACGAGCATATCTTCCGTGTGGATTTGAGCTCCTACAAGGGACTTGTGGAAAATCTGCTTATGGATGCCATGCAGAAGATCGAAACAACAGGCAACCTGATCGTACATGTCTCAAGAGAAGCCTATAAGCCGGTCAGCGAGGCCAAGGGGCGGCTTTTGGAGGCAACCGGAATATTGCAGGAACGCCTGGAAATTGTTCCTGATATGACACTGAAGGAAGCACAGTGCATGATAGAAACAGAAAATGGAGTTTATGACTGCTCCCTGGGAACAGAGTTAGAGGAGCTTTCCAGAAAGCTGCGGCTTCTTTCTTACAGAGGCGGTAAAAATCATGATGCCGGAAATTGATTTTTCAAAATATAAAACTGTAACAAATGACAGCCTTTTCAAAGTAAAGGGAAAAGTGGTCAACGTGATCGGGCTTACCATTGAGTCGGCAGGACCTGTGGCAAAGCTTGGCGATATCTGCATGATCTCCCCCGGAACAGGAAATGCAAAACCTGCTCTCGCAGAGGTGGTTGGCTTTAAGGAAGGAAAGCTTCTTTTGATGCCCTATCAGAATGTGGAGGGAATCGGCCCCGGAAGCAGTGTTGAAAACACGGGAGCGCCTCTTACGGTGAAAGTGGATGACAGCCTTCTGGGCCATACCTTAGACGGCCTCGGAAGACCGGATACGGGAGAACTGATCTCGGGAAAGACTTATTCGGTGGAAGCAAACCCGCCGGATCCCATGAGCCGTAAGATCATTGATACGGTTCTTCCCCTTGGAGTGAAAGCGGTAGATGGACTGATCACGGTAGGAAAAGGACAGAGAATTGGAATTTTCGCCGGATCCGGAGTGGGAAAATCCACACTGATGGGTATGTTTGCCAGAAATACCAAGGCAGATATTAATGTGATCGCACTGATCGGGGAACGTGGCAGAGAGGTGCGGGAGTTTGTGGAAAGAGACCTTGGGCCGGAAGGAATGAAGCGCTCTGTTGTGGTAGTGGCAACCTCAGATAAACCTGCCCTGGAAAGAAAAAAGGCTGCTCAGACAGCAACTGCCATTGCAGAATATTTCAGGGATCAGGGGAAGGATGTTCTTTTAATGATGGATTCCCTTACCCGTTTTTCCATGGCGCAAAGAGAGATCGGTCTTGCCAGCGGGGAACCGCCGGTATCAAGAGGGTATCCGCCCAGTGTATATTCGGAAATGCCTAAGCTTTTAGAGAGGGCAGGGCGCTCTGATAAGGGGTCTATCACAGGGCTTTACACTGTGCTTGTAGACGGTGATGATTTTAATGAACCGATCACAGATACGGCCAGAAGTATTCTGGACGGACATATCATGCTGGATCGTAAGATCGCACATAAAAACCATTACCCTGCCATTGATGTGCTTCAGAGCATTTCCAGATGCATGAGCCAGATTGCAGAGCGGGAACACAAGATGTATGCAGGCAAATTGAAAAATGTGCTGGCTACTTATAACGAGGCGGAGGATCTGATCAATATCGGCGCCTACAAAACAGGAAGTAACCCGGGAATTGATTATGCAATTCAAAAAATTGACGAAGTAAACCGCTTCCTGGTTCAGGATGTGAATGAAAAGTTTACCTTTGAGGAAACGGTAGCGCTGCTCAAGGCGATCTTTGAAGAAAAAGAATAGACTTCGGGAGTAAGCAATGGCAAAATTCATCTACCGGATGCAGAGTATCCTGGATATCAAAAGCAAAATGGAAGAACAGGCCAAGCAGGAATTTGCAACAGCCAGGATGAAGCTTTCGGAGGAAGAGGATAAACTGGAAAATCTGAAAGCACGCCACAGCTTCTATGAGGAAGAGGGCAGACGGCTGCGGGCGAAGGAACTGAAGGTTCTGGATCTTATGGAAAACCGGACTGCGATTCTGCGGATGGAGGATTATATCGAGCTTCAAAAGCAGGAGGTCGAAAGAGCACAGGAAGTGCTGGAACAGGCAAGAGAGCGCCTCAAGGAGGCAATGCAGGAAAGCAAGACCCAGCAAAAGCTGAGAGAAAAGGCGTTTGAACAGTTTGTAAAGGATGAAAATGCCCGGGAAGCCAAGGAAGTGGATGAACTGACAAGCTATACCCACAGCAAAAAGGCATAAGGGGAAAGAGAGTAAAGCGTATGGCAATAGAGGAAGCAGGACTTGATCCCGCAGACGCGAAGAAAGAGCGGCAGCGTTTAAAGGAAGAAAAGAAGAAAATAAAAGAAGAACAAAAACAGCAGCGCAAGGAAGCAAGGATCAGGGCGAAGGAGATCGCCGCAGAGGAAGCGGATCTCTCTGATGAGGATGACACCAGCTCTGGATCTATTTTCCTGGTAACCTTTGTGATCGTGCTGATCTGGATCGCAATCCTCTGCCTGGTGGTAAAACTTGATTTCGGCGGTTTTGGAAGCAATGTCCTGACGCCGGTTTTAAAGGATGTACCGGTACTGAACCTGATCCTGCCGAAGAATACGGAAACGGCGGTAGACGAGGAGGAAAGTGCTTCTTACGGAGGCTATGATAATCTGCGGGATGCTGTGGACTATATCAAGGAGCTGGAACTGGAGCTGGAAAGAGCTCAGTCGGCACAGACGGATTCCTCTGACGAGGTGGAACAGCTGAAGGCGGAAGTGGAAAGGCTGAAAACCTTTGAAGACAGTCAGGTGGAGTTCCAGAGGATTAAAACTGAATTTTACGAAGAGGTCGTTTATGCAGATAAAGGGCCAGGAATAGACGAATACAGGAAGTATTACGAAGAAATGGATCCTGCTACGGCACAGTATCTTTATAAGCAGGTTGTGCAGGAACTGGAGGAAAGCAGTGAAGTCAAGGATTATGCAAAAGCATATTCCGAGATGAAACCAAAGGAGGCAGCGGCAATTTTTGAACAGATGACAGATAATCTGGATCTGGCTGCCAGAATTTTGGGTGTAATGGAGCCTGATGCGAGAGGCGCAATTTTAGGTGTAATGGATCCTGAGATTGCAGCAAAACTCACCAAGATTATGGATCCCGAGTCTTAAGCAAAGGTCTTCTGAAACCGATATATTATTATAGTACCTTGAAAAAGAGCCTTTAAGGCTTATACAGATTGGAGGGATGTGAATGACAACAAGTGCACCTGTAGGAAATGTAAGCACACTTCTGAATTTTGTGGGAAGTAAAGGGCTTACTCAAACAGGCGGTACGAACCAGACAGGCGGCTTTGAGTCTGTAATGAATAAGACCCAGAGTAGTATGACAAACGGAAGCAGCCAGGATCAGGCGAAAGCCCCAGTAAGATCCAGTGATGCTTCAGGTGTCAGGGTTTCTGATGACGGAAACCGGAAGATTTCCCAAACGGAGGCTGTTTCACAGAAAACAGCGTCATCCGCAGTGACAGAAGGCCAGAAGGATGCAGTGGAAGAAGCAGCCGGTGAGCTTGTGAAGGACATTGCAAAGGAACTTGGCGTTTCTGAGGAGGATGTGCTGAATGCAATGGCGGAGCTTGGACTTACCATGGCGTCCCTGCTCGATCAGGCAAATCTGACTCAGTTAGTGCTTGAAGTGACCGGAGAGCCTGATATGACAGCACTTCTCACGGAGGAAGGCCTTTTTACACAGCTTCAGAATGTGATAGGGCTTGCAAAGGACATCAGATCCGAACTGGCAGATGACCTGGGGGTCAGTGAGGAAGATATCAGGGCGATGCTCGATACCCTTACGGCACAGGAAACTGCAGATCAGGGAAAAGCCTCTCCCAAAGACGGACTGACAGATCTGGCTCCGGCAGAGGAAAATGCCGGACAGAAAGCGCCGGAAATTGTAGTGGAAGTTAAGTCGGCCGGAGAAACAGTAAAGATGACGGCGGATGAAAACGGTAATGTCACGGGAACGCTGGAAAAAGTACCCCAGCAGACAGAAGAAAAAAGCGGGCAGCCAAGCGATGCCAAGCAGCATGCAGGAAATGAGGAAAAAGGAATGGGACAGCACCATGCCCAGAATAATTTCCTGGACACCATGCTTCAGGGCAGAAGTGAGGTAAGCGCCGCAGAAGAAACGCCGCAGATGGCAAATGCGTTCAGCAGTCAGACCATGGACATCATGAACCAGATCATGGATTACATGAAGATCCAGTTAAAGCCCGGCATGGATCAGCTTCAGATGCAGCTTCATCCTGAAAGCCTGGGAACAGTACATATTCAGCTTACTTCTAAAGCAGGAGAAGTGACGGCACAATTCCAGGTTCAAAATGAAGAGGTGAAGGCTGTTTTGGAGAGCCAGATCGTTGAGCTGAAGGAAAGCCTGAAGGAACAGGGCGTTAAGGTGGAAGCTGTACAGGTTACAGTAGAAAACCACGGGTTTGAAAGCAATCTCTGGCAGGGCCAGGGAAAGGAAGAAAATGCTTCCTCACAAAACGGCAGAAAAGCGCAAAGAAGAATTAACCTGCGTGAACTTGATGCTCTTTCAATGGAAGAGTCGGAGGAGATCAGCAGTGAGGATGCGCTGAGGGCAAAGATCATGGAAGCAAACGGAAACACAGTAGATTATACCGCATAGGGGAAAGGAGTAAACAGGATGGCAGTAGGAGCAGTAATCGAGAATGGCAAGATCATGGAAAGCGCAGCTGAAAAGTCGGTGAAATCCACGGCTAGCAACAAAAACGGAATGGACAAGGATGCCTTTTTACAGCTTCTGGTAGCACAGATGAAGTATCAGGATCCCTTACAGCCTACCTCTAACACAGAATACATTTCTCAGTATGCAACCTTCTCACAGGTAGAGCAGATGCAGAATATGGCATCCACCATGGAACTTTCCAGAGCGTCAGCGCTGGTAGGGGAATATGTCAATGTAGAGATCCAGGATTCAAACGGGGATACCAAGACCATTGAAGGTAAAGTGGATTATGTGACCTATGAAAACGGAAAGGCTTATGTATCCATTGACGGTGAAAGCTATCTCGCAGACAATGTCAAGGCTGTAGTTGATCAGGAGTATCAGAGTGCCTTTGAACTGACAGTTGCATTTATCAAGGCGATGAACAGTTTACCGGCTTTTGCAAATCTTACGGCAGGCGACAAGGAAGCAGTTGAAACTCTGCAAAAGGGCTATAACAGCATGTCCAGTTATCAGCAGTCCTTCATTCCGAATGAGTATGTGACGAAGCTTCAGAAGTATGTGGAGAGAATGGCACAGCTTACCGCAAAGGATGAGGATTCTTCTGAGGATACTGAAAAGACAGAGGACGGCGACGAGACGCAGACCAGTGAGAGCACAGAAGCGACAGAAGAAACAGGCGAAGTTTAAACAGGAAAGGTATGTAATGCAGGATGCAGTTTTACCCTCACGGAGGAGATCAGAATGAAAATTCAAAAAAATGCATTCCCTTCCATTGAACAGCTTCAGGATCAATATCTGGGACAGAACAGAAAAAACTCCGTTACTTCCGATATGGGAATAAAAAGCTTTCAGGAAATTTTGGAAAGCACCCATGTCCGCAGACAGGGGGAGGTCAGATTTTCAAAGCATGCAGCAGGAAGACTGGCAGACCGGAATATTAAACTTACATCCGGGCAGTTAGAGCGCCTCAGGGAAGGAACCCAGAAGGCTGAAGAGAAGGGAATTAAAGAATCTTTAGTTCTGATGGATGATCTGGCGTTTATTGTAAATATACCAAGCAATACGGTAGTAACCGCCATGAACCAGCAGGACACAGAACAAAATGTATTTACAAACATTGACGGAGCGGTCATTATTTAGCCGGACCTTAGGGAGGCTTAGGGTTCCTGAATGACAGAAGGAACTGCGCTTCGTCGCTAAAGGAGGTCATTTCAACTATGATGAGATCATTATTCTCTGGTGTGGCAGGACTTAGAACCCACCAGACAAGAATGGATGTAATCGGTAATAACATTGCAAACGTGAATACCACAGCTTATAAGTCACAATCCATGACATTCAGCGACCTGATGTATCAGACTACCCAGGCGGCTTCAGGTGCAAATGCCACCACCGGTGTGGGCGGCGTTAACCCCAGGCAGATCGGTCTTGGTGCCAAGACCGGGGCGATCAAAACAGCCATTACCAGCCAGGGCTCTGCACAGACCACCAACGATCCCTTTGACATCATGCTGACCGGACAATCTTTCTTTGTAGTCAGCAATGGACAGGATAATTTCTTTACCAGAGACGGTTCCTTCTATGTAGACGGAATGGGAAATCTGGTTATGACCAGCAATGGATACAACGTAATGGGATGGGAGCCGGATGCTACTGATCCTACCATCATCAAGAAGGATGTGGTAACGCCTCTCCGGGTTATGCAGGAGAAGTATATGACATATCCCCCGGAAGCAACTACCCAGACGCAGATCACCGGTATCGTTGACAGCCTGGATACCAACGTGACCAGCAAGGATGGCCGCGTGGTAAACCTGGAGTTTTATGACAATAAGGGATACAAATATACTGCAAGATTTACCCTGCATGATGCTGATACCAATAAGGATGACGGAATGTTCTATATGCAGCTCGAGGACATTTTGGACAGCAACGGAAAGTCGGTAACAGATAGTGCGGGCAATAAGATTGTAGACAGCATTAAGCTGACAGATGCGGCAGGAACAGATGCATCAGCGCCTACAGGCACCAGAGGAACCTATATTCAGTATAACGTGGATAACGGAAGCTTTATCAACGTTGGAAAAGCCTCCGGCGATACGGCAACACAGACATCCATTGTACTGAATTTCAGCAGCATGACAGCTGTAGCGGAATTCCCGAACTTTAAGAATATCACCATTGATTTTTCCAGCACCTCCAATTTAAACAACAATAAGACCACCACCTTTGAGGCGGTGAGAGGAGATGCAAAGAGCGGGAACGGAGCAGGCCGTAAGACCGGTGAGATGAGCGGCATCAATATCAAGAAGGACGGAAAGATCTATGCTTCCTATGATAACGGACAGTCAAGACTGTTAGGACAGATCGCAGTTGCCAACTTTGCAAACCCTTCCGGCCTTGCAAAAGAAGGAGACAACCTGTATTCCGCAACCATGAACTCCGGAGAGTTTAATGGGATCGGAGACGATATTACAGAGGACGGTGGCTATATGAATACTGGCGTTCTGGAAATGAGTAATGTAGATCTTTCCCAGGAATTTACGGAAATGATCACAACCCAGAGAGGCTTCCAGGCAAACAGCCGTATCATTACAGTATCAGATACCCTGTTGGAGGAGCTGACCAATCTGAAGAGATAATAAAAGCATAAGGCAATAAAACAAATCTGAGGGAACCTGTGAAAGATGGTTCCCTCAGTGGTTATTGAAGACAATAAGCCAAAACGTTGGGGAGAAAAGGAATATGATAGAGGTAACCAGGATAAATGGTACTAAAGTTCTAATTAATCCGGATCTTATGGAATTAGTGGAAGAAACGCCTGATACGGTGATTGCGTTTACTACGGGCAGAAAAATTATTGTAAAAGAAAGTAGACAAGACATCAAAAATCTTGTAAAATCTTATAGAAAGGATATTTTTTGCGGATTAACGTAAAAGAGGGTGAATGCTGTGGATTTAGCGTCAATATTAGGAATGCTTCTTTGCTTTGGAATGTTTGCTTATGGTGTTATTGATAATGCTGGTCTTGCAAATATGAATCGTTATCTCGACTTTCCGTCGGCAATCATTACCTTTGGCGGATCTTTTTTTGCGGTAATGGCATCAAAATCCATGTCAGAATACATAGCAGGATTTAAGAGCTTTGCGCTTATCTTTAAATCTCCTGCAAATGACGTAACAGGCATGATCAAGAAGATCATCGAGCTGTCGAATATTGCCAGGAAGGAAGGACTTCTTTCCCTGGAGGAGGCGGCAGGCGATCTGGATGACGAATTCATGAAAAAGGGAATTCTCCTGATCGTAGATGGCACGGATCCTGAGCTTGTAAGAGGAATTTTGGAAACAGAGCTTATCAGTGTGGAGGACAGGCATAAGAGCAAGATCGGCTTTTGGGATGATCTGGGAGCCATGGGCCCTGCCTGGGGCATGATCGGTACTCTGGTAGGCCTTGTTAACATGTTATATGAAATGGATGATCCTTCCAGTATCGGACCTTCCATGGCAGTAGCACTTGTTACTACGTTATACGGATCCCTGCTTGCAAACTGGATCTGTGCGCCGGTTTCCGGTAAGCTCAAGGCAAACAATGCCAGCGAGGTTATGATGAAGGAGATTATGATCGAAGGCCTTTTGTCCATTCAGGCGGGTGAAAACCCCCGTGTAATCGAAGAAAAATTAAAGTCATTCCTGGCACCGGGAGACCGGGTTTCCCAGAACGCTGACGGAGGTGAAGAGAATGGCTAAAAGAAAACCGGATGAACCGCCAAAAGGTGCGCCGGCGTGGCAAAGTACATTTGCGGATTTGATGAATCTGCTCCTTTGCTTTTTCGTTATGCTTTTTTCCATGTCAACGGTGGATGCCCAGAAATTTGAACTGATCGCTGCTTCCTTTAACCAGACCTTCAGCATTTTTACAGCGGGGGCAACGGCAATAGGGGACGGTATCCTGATCAGCAACGGGGTCAGCCAGTTAAATGAACTGGATAGCTACATGTATTCCACAGGCAAGGGCAAGGAAGGCGAGAACAAGCCTGACGGTCTTGAGGATGCCACGGAAACAGTGGAAAAGGAAGGCCTTAAGGAGTCCGAAGAACTGGCCGAGAGGATTGAAGAAGCCCTGGAAGAAAAAAATCTTGGCAAGGAAATTGATATTGAATTTACTTCCCAATATGTGCAGCTGACCTTAAACGGAGCGATCTTATTCGACTCTGGTAAGGTAGACATCAAAGAAGAAGCTTTGCCGCTGATGAATCAACTTGGCATTATTCTTCAGAGATTTGCTACAGGAACCATTGAAATAGAAGGGCATACGGACAATGTGCCTATGTCCGGCAGCAAATATTCCAATAATGATGAACTCAGCAGTGGTCGTGCACTTTCTGTATTTTATTATCTGGAACAGAACACAACGCTTGACATGTCCAGAGTAAAACATTCCGGAAGGGGTGAATATGTCCCGATTGCGGACAATTCAACGGAAGAGGGAAGATCGCGAAACAGAAGAGTGGAAATTAAAATATATAATTCTCTAAGCTCTTATGAATAAGGGGAAGAAAGGCGAATGAATTCATGAAGAAAAATCTTATTTCGATCATCATATTAGCGCTTCTGATTGTAAACATTGTCCTGACAGCTATTATGATGTTCAGTGTAACCACGACCAACCGAAAGACAGCGGCCCTGGTAGGGGATATTGCTTCGGCCATCAGCCTGGATCTTGGTACTGGTGAAAACGGTGAGCAGGAAGAAGAGATCGTTCCCATGGCGGATGTAGTTACCTATACCATTGCGGACATGACGATCCCGTTAAAGAAAGGGGAAGATGGTGAAAGCCACTTTGCAATGCTTTCCGTAACCCTTTCCATGAACAGCAAAAATAAGGATTACAAGAAATACGGTGATCTGACCACCAGGGAAGACCTGATCAAGGGCGAGATCATTGAAGCAGTAGGCCAGTACACACTGGAGGAAGTAAATACAGATCCGCAGATTTTGAAGGATAATATCCTGAGCAGAATTCAGGGACTGTTTGACTCAGACTTTATTTTTGATGTAACACTCAGCAGTTCTCTCTATCAGTAATGACAGAGTGATTTCGGTTATTACTTGAAGGAGGTGAGGAACTGTGGGAGAGGTGTTGTCCCAAAGCGAGATAGATAATCTGCTTGCCGCACTTAATAACGGCGAGCTGGATATGAACCAGATGCAGGACAACGGAGATAAACAGATCAAGGATTATGATTTCAAACGTCCTGCAAAGTTTTCCAAAGAGCATTTACGAACGCTTGAAATCATATATGAACATTACGGAAGATTGATCTCAACCAACCTTCCGGTGTATCTTCGCAAAAATATACAGGTGCAGGTGGCAAGCTCGGAAACAGTTACTTTTTCGGAATTTACCAATGCCCTGTCTAATCCGGTTATTTTGGGAATTGTGGATTTTAAGCCCTTAAACGGCAATATCATCATAGAACTGTCACCAAATCTGGGATTTGCAATGATAGACAGAATGCTTGGCGGACAGGGGCTTCCACTGGAAAAATCAAGAGATTTTTCCGAGATTGAAATGACGATCCTGCAAAAGCTGATGATCGTCTGTATGCAGCTTATGAGAGAACCATGGCGCAACGTACTGGAGATTAATCCGGTGATGGAAAGAATTGAGACCAATCCGCAGTTTGCCCAGGTGATCGCACCCAGCGACATGATCGCTATCGTATCCATGAATGTAAAGATTGGGGATGCGGAAGGGTTCATGAATATATGTCTTCCTTATTTCACACTGGAAGATGTGATGGACAAGCTGAATACCAAATATTGGTTTTCCACAATGCAGAAGAGTGATTCTACAGATTATGAAGAACACATTGAAGCACTTGTAAAGAGAATAGATGTGCCGGTAAAGGCAGTGCTTGGAAAGAGCTTGGTTTCAGTAAGCGATTTCCTGAACCTGCAGGTAGGAGACATTATCAGGCTGGATACCAAGGTGGATTCCGAACTGGATGTTTTCGTGGGGAATATCAGAAAATTTACCGCACTTCCCGGTTCCAGCAAAGACAATTATGCTGTCCGGGTCACATCAGTAATTAGAGAGGGGGAATAGGGTATGGACGGAATATTGTCACAGGATGAGATATCCGCACTCTTAAATGGCATGGATTTATCAAATTCAAGCGAAGCAGATCCGGCACCTGCCGCAGAAGAAACTACCGCCCCGGTAGAAGAAAATAATCAGATTGATGAGAGTTTGCTTTCGGATACAGAGAAGGATGCGATCGGAGAAATTGCAAATATCAGCATGGGATCCTCAGCTACAACTCTTTATTCATTGGTAAACAGAAAGGTGAACATTACCACGCCGGTGGTTTCCCTGGCAAGATGGGAAGACATGGTAACAGAATATGAGAAGCCCTGCGTATTTATCCATATCAGGTATACAGCCGGACTGGACGGTTCCAACATCATGGTGCTTAAGGAGCATGATGTTAAGGTGATTGCAGACCTGATGATGGGAGGAGATGGAACCAATATATCAGATCCCATCGGTGAGATCCATTTAAGCGCCATTTCAGAGGCAATGAACCAGATGATGGGGTCGGCGGCAACGTCCATGTCCACCATGCTTGGAAGGATGATCGACATCAGCCCCCCGGAGGCAAGCAGGATCGATCTCAATGACTTTAAACAGGGAGGAGAGATTGCCCCCTTCCTGGAGGAAACGTTTGTAAAGATCACATTCAGAATGCAGATTGATAATCTGGTTGACAGTACAATCATGCAGATTTATCCCATTGACTTTGCAAAAAGCCTGTATAATACCTTTATTTCAAATCAGAGCGCAGAGGCCGGACAGGCAGCTCCGGAGCCGGCAAAGAAGCCGGAGCCTCAGCCCTACGTTCCGCCTACGGCACAGATGCCGCAGCCTGATATGTCACAGACGAACATGCAGATGGGACAGCAGCCTATGATGGGGCAGCCCATGATGAATCAGCCTATGATGGGACAACAGCCTATGATGGGAATGCCCATGATGAACCAGCCTATGATGGGACAGCAGCCCATGATGGGAATGCCTATGAATGGAGCAATGCCTCAGCCGATGAATATCCAGCCTGCACAGTTCCAGAATTTTGGCGGAAATGCAGCTGCAAGTGCCGGACAGGAAAATATCGGCCTGATCAAGGATGTACCGCTTGAGGTCACTGTGGAACTGGGAAGAACCCAGAAGTCCATTTCAGAAATATTAGACTTTGCACCTGGCACAATTATAGAACTTGACAAGATCGCTGGTGAACCTATAGATGTACTTGTCAACGGAAAATTTGTAGCCAAGGGCGAGGTTGTAGTGATTGAAGAAAGTTTCGGAATCCGAGTAACGGAAATCGTTAAATAAGCGTAAGGAGAAAAAGAAATGGCAAAAAATATTTTAATTGTGGATGATGCCGCATTCATGCGCATGATGATCAAGGACATTCTGACCAAGAACGGATACAATGTAGTTGGCGAGGCAGAAAACGGTGCAAAGGCTTTTGAAAAATATAATGAGTTAAAGCCTGATCTTGTGCTGATGGATATTACCATGCCTGAGGTAGATGGAATTGCAGCCCTGAAGAAGATCAAAGGCGCAGATCCTTCAGCGACAGTTATTATGTGTTCAGCAATGGGACAGCAGGCAATGGTTATTGAGTCGATCCAGGCTGGCGCAAAAGATTTTATCGTAAAGCCTTTCCAGGCTGACCGTGTACTGGAAGCTGTAAAGAAGGTTATTGGCTAAACATGCTCCTTACAATGACTACGAGGGCAGATAGTTACATTCAGTTTATTACCGTGCTGATTATCTTTGTGTTTGTGCTTGCGCTGACCTATGCAGTTACAAGGTGGATCGCCAGGTCTCAGAAGGAAAGCAGGGAATCAGGAAATCTTGAGATTATTGAAACCTGCAGGATCAGCACGAATAAATACCTTCAGATTGTCAGGGCGGGAGAAAAATATCTTGTGATCGCCGTCGGCAAAGAGGAAGTGCATATGCTGGCCCAGCTTGACCCGGAAGAGATAAGGATCAGGCAGGAGGATGGTGCGGCAGGCGTTAATTTTGCCAGTGTACTTGAGAAGGTCAGAAAACTGAAGGAAAAAGAGAAGGACTGAAGGATAAGGCAGTATGGGAAACAGCTTTGCCAATAAAAAAATAGGAAAATGGATATGCCTGCTGCTTATGGTGGGCATATTGTGTGTTATCCCCGGAAACAGCGCCCATGCAACCACTATTGATGACGGAGCAACGGGGGAAACAACAACCAGAACCAATATAGAAGAGCCGGGAAGTGCGGAGAGCGGAGAAGATCTTCTTGACATGAATATTGCCAACAGCCTGACCATTACCCAAAGTGGAGATAACGGACAGGTAAATGGTACGCTGAAGATCCTGATCACGCTTACGCTGATTGCACTTGCACCGACTCTGCTTATCATGCTCACTTCATTTACGAAGGTGATCATTGTCCTGCATTTTACAAGAGCAGCACTGAATACCCAAACAGCACCACCAAACCAGGTACTGATTGGGTTAGCTTTGTTTTTAACCTTTTTCATTATGAAACCTACTTTGACAGAGGTTTACGATACGGCGGTAGTTCCCTTTGAGGAGGGAACGATCACCCAGGACGAGTTTTTTGAAAAGGGAATGGCGCCGCTTCGTGAGTTTATGTACGGGCAGACACAGACTGAGGATACCAGACTGTTTTTGGATATCAGCGGAGAAGAGTGGGATGGGACACTGGATGGGATTCCCTTATCGGTTCTGGTGCCTGCATTCATTATCGGACAGCTGCGGGAGGCCTTTATTATCGGCTTCATTATATATATTCCGTTTATTGTGATCGATATGGTGGTGGCATCCACTTTGATGAGTATGGGCATGATGATGCTGCCGCCTACAACCATTTCCATGCCTTTTAAGATCCTGCTGTTTGTGCTGGCGGACGGATGGAATCTGGTGATCGCAAATTTAGTGAAAACCTTTTACTGATAAACCGGTTTGGAAAGGATGAGAGCAGTCATGACGATTGATGAGGTTATTGCCATAGCAAATTCAGCGCTTTATCTGGTGATCAAGGTATCTGCACCAGTACTTTTGGTTTCCTTGGTAGTGGGACTGATTATCAGCATCTTCCAGACGGTTACTTCCATACAGGAGCAGACGCTGACATTTGTCCCTAAGATCATTGCTGTTTTTCTGGCGCTTATTGTGCTGGGAAACTGGATGCTCTCAGAGATGAGCGGATTTATGGTAACTCTCTGGTCAGATTTTGCAAGATATGTAAGGTAGCTCTGCTATGCTGAATTATAGCTTTACTTATACAGATCTGGAATATTTTCTGCTTGTGCTTATAAGAGTGAGCTGCTTCTTTTCAGTGGCCCCCTTTTTCAGTATGAGTAATACGCCAAGGCGCGTCCGGGTGGGACTGAGCGTTCTTGTCGCAGTGCTATTGTATCAGGCCATACCGCACAGCAGCCTTTTCTACAATACGATCCTGGGATATTTTGTGATCGTGATGAAAGAGGCTCTGGTAGGGCTTCTGATTGGATTTGCAGCAAATCTGTGCTCCAGCGTGGTTTCCTTTGCGGGGCATATTGCAGATATGGAGATGGGGCTTTCCATGGCCAGCCTTTTGGATCCGGCAACCAAGGAAACAGCAACCATTTCCGGTATTTATTATAATTATATGGTATTGCTGATGCTGATTATTTCCGGTATGCACCGGTATCTGATCAGAGCGCTTTCGGAGACTTATACGCTGATCCCGGTTAACGGTGCAATTTTTGATGAGGAAAATCTGATGGCTGCGATCGGAGGCTTTATGGGAGATTATATCATCACCGGCTTTCGTATCTGTCTTCCCATCTTTGCCGTGATGGTGATCTTAAATGCGGTTCTGGGGGTTCTTGCCAAGGTATCGCCCCAGCTGAATATGTTTGCAGTGGGTATTCAGATGAAGGTGCTGGTTGGACTTAGCATTTTATTTCTTTCCACAGCAATGCTTCCGGGGGCCGCAGATATGGTCTACACCCAGATGAAGACCATGGTTGCTTCTTTTGTAGAGGCCATGATGTAAGGGCTTATGGAACAGAAATTGGAATTACGATTACAACTGAATTTGCAGTTCTTTGCCAAGGATGGACCGGGCGGAGAGAAAACAGAAGAGCCCACCTCCAAAAAGCTGGAGGATGCCCGGAAGGAAGGGCAGGTGGCAAAGAGCAAGGAGATTGGAAATGCGTTTGGAATTCTGGCTCTGTTTCTGATCCTGAAAATATATATTGGATCTATGGGAACCAGATTTTTGGAGCTGTTTTCGGCAGTGTACGGACAGATCCCCAGTATTTCCACCTTATATAGCGGCAATCTTCCCATTGCAGCGCTGCAGGTGCTGATAAAGAGCATGATGCTCCAAATGATTATCATTGCCGCTCCTATTTTCCTGGTAGGGGTTGTGGTGGCATTTGTCTGTGATGTGGCGCAGGTAAAGTGGCGTCCCACCTCCAAGCCCATGCAGCCCAAATTCAGCAAGCTGAATCCCATGAAAGGGTTTGCGAGGATCTTTTCCCCGGGTTCTCTGGTAGAGCTTTTAAAGTCGGTACTGAAGCTTGCTGTGATCGGTTACATGGTTTATTCCTATCTGAAGGGAAGGATCGGACAGATCTTCTTATTGTATGATATTTCCATCGGACAGGCTATCGAACTGATCGGGGATGTGGTGATCGAGCTGGGAATAAGGATCGCTGCGGTTTATATGATCATAGCTATGCTGGATTATGCGTACCAGAAGTATAAGTTTAAGCAGGATATGAAAATGACCAAGCAGGAAGTAAAGGATGAATACAAAAATCAGGAAGGAGATCCGCAGGTAAAGGGAAAGCAGAAGCAGCGGATGCGGGAGGCTTCCATGCGGAGAATGATGCAGCAGCTTCCGGAAGCGGATGTGGTCATTACCAACCCTACCCATTATGCGGTTGCCATCAAATACGATCCTGATAAATATGACGCTCCCTATGTGATTGCAAAAGGAGAAAACTATCTGGCACAGAGGATCAAGGATATTGCCAGAGACAATGAAATTGAAATTGTAGAAAATAAGCCGCTGGCCAGAATGCTGTATGCAAATGTGGAGATCGGAGGACTGGTTCCTCCCGAGCTTTACCAGGCGGTGGCAGAGGTACTTGCCTTTGTATATCATCTGAAGGGCAAGGTATAGAAGAAAGGGAAAGGAGGAGAACATGAAAAAAGCAGATATCGGTGTTGCAGCTTATGTGCTCGCAGCGTTTATCATGATGATCATTCCTATTCCCAACGGCCTGCTGGATGTGCTCCTTGCATGTAATCTGGCTATGGCCTTTACGATTTTATTTGGAACCATGTTTGCCAAGGAAGTACTGGACATGTCCTTCTTCCCCACCATGCTTTTGTTTACCACGATCTTCAGGATTTCCCTGAATATTTCATCTACCAGACTAATCCTTACTACAGGGGATCCGGGACAGGTGGTCACAACCTTCGGAAGCTATGTAGGCGGTGGCGACCTGATCGTTGGATGCGTTGTATTCATCATTTTGATCATCGTACAGTTTATGGTAATCAACAAAGGTTCCGAGCGTGTAGCAGAAGTAACTGCCAGATTTACGCTGGATGCTATGCCGGGTAAACAGATGGCCATTGATGCCGACCTGAATACCGGAGCCATTACTGATGCGGAAGCAAAGCGGAGAAGAGACAAGATTCAGGAAGAATCCAGTTTCTTCGGTTCCATGGATGGTGCGGTTAAGTACGTTAAGGGAGATGCCGCTGCGGGCCTTATCATTACCGTGGTAAACGTTGTAGGCGGTATTGCAATGGGCGTCCTAAGACAGGGAATGGACTTTAATTCCGCCCTTAATAAATATGTGATCCTGACCATTGGTGACGGACTTGTGAGCCAGCTGCCGTCGCTTTTGATCTCACTTTCCACAGGTATTCTTGTGACGAAGGGCTCCAAGGATGCAGATTTTGGAACCGTACTGGTAAGCCAGCTCTTTGGCGTGCCTAAGGTTCTGTATCTGGTAGGCGGTATTATCGCAGGACTTGGAGTGGTAACGCCTTTCCCTACGCTTATCTTTTTAGCGCTTGGCATGGTCTTTATCGTGACGGGGCGCAACATTGCAGGAACCATTGAAACGGCGCAGATTGAAAATGAAGTAGGAGCAGAAGAGGCGGCAGCCGAGGAGATCAGGCAGCCGGAGAATGTAAATACGCTGCTGCAGGTGGATCCTATTGAACTGGAATTTGGATACGGCATTATTCCCCTTGCAGATGTAAATCAGGGAGGAGATCTGCTGGATCGTGTGGTAATGATCAGGCGGCAGATCGCCCTGGAGCTTGGTACAGTGGTGCCGATCATCAGACTGCGAGATAATATTCAGCTCAATCCCAATCAGTATATTATTAAGATCAAGGGAATCCAGGTCAGCGAAGGAGAAATTTTATTTGACCATTACATGGCCATGAACCCCGGATATGTGGAAGAGGAAATCACAGGAATTCCTACCTTTGAGCCTTCTTTCCATCTTCCTGCCATCTGGATCACGGAGGGACAGAGAGAACGTGCGGAGAGCCTGGGCTACACGGTAGTAGATCCCCCTTCCATTATTGCAACCCATTTAACGGAGATCATCAGGCAGTATATTTCCGAACTGCTTACCAGACAGGATGTGCAGAATCTGGTTAACAACCTGAAAGAAACCAATCCTTCCCTTGTAGAGGAGCTTACGCCTAAGCTTCTGGGACTTGGTGAGATCCAGAAGGTATTACAAAATCTGCTCAGGGAAGGAATTTCCATCCGGGATCTTTTGACGATCTTTGAAACCCTGGCTGATTATGCTTCCACAACGAGAGATACGGATATTCTGACGGAATATGTGCGTCAGAGCCTGAAGCGGGCGATTTCCAGCAAATTTTTCCCGGCAAATGAGACAACCAGTGTGATTACCTTAGATCCAAAGCTGGAACAGGAGATCATGGCAAGTGTGAAGCAGACGGAAACAGGAGCGTACCTTACACTTGATCCGGAGAGAACCAAAGCAATCATGAAATCTGTGGGAAACGAGATTTCCAAGCTGGAAAATCTTGGGAAAAATCCCATTATTGTAACTTCGCCTATTGTGCGTATGTATTTTAAGAGACTTACGGAAGATTATTACAAGGATCTGATTGTGGTGTCCTACAATGAAATTGAGAATAACATTGAACTGCAGTCGGTAGGGATGGTGACAGCATGATAATCAAGAAATTTCAGGCAAAAACAGAGGCGGAAGCCGTAGAAAATGCAAAGAAGGAACTGGGAGAAAACGTCGTGATCATGAATGTCCGCAGCGTGAAGCGGAAAGGTCTTTTCAGCTTTTTGTTCCCACAGATGACGGAGATCACGGTGGCCCTTGAGGACGATCCCCAGCGTCTTGCCAAGAAGGAAGAACCAATCATAAATACCATTCCGGTAAAGAGGCCGGAAACTGCTTTTTCCCCTCTTATGGGAAGCGGAAGTGCGCAGGAAGAGAAGCCGGAAGCCAAAGAAAGCAGCGCTATTGAAGAGAAGCTGGACAGCCTTCACTCCCTGTTAGAGCAGCAGCTCCAAAAGCCGGACAAGGATCGTCAGGAGGAAGGGGATGCAGAGGAGGCTCAAAGAGACAAAGAGGAAGACAGCGTAAGCAGCGAAATGGATCGTTTCCTGCGTCTCCTTTATAATACCATGCTGGAGAATGAGGTACATGAGCAGTATGCAAATCAGATCATAGAGGAAGCGGAAAAGGTCAACAAGCCCGGGATGCCCATTGATTATGTGCTTGCAAACGTTTATCAGAAGATGATCCTGAAATTTGGAAAGCCGGCTGGGATCCAGCCCGGGGAAAACGGGCCAAGGCTCGTTTTCTTTGTAGGACCTACCGGCGTGGGAAAAACAACCACCATTGCCAAAATTGCCTCACGGTTCAGTGTGGAGGGCAGCAAAAAGGTGGCGCTTCTTACAGCAGATACCTATCGAATTGCAGCAGCAGAGCAGCTCCGCACCTATGCTAATATTTTGGAGGTTCCGTTCAGAGTAGTCTATTCGCCGGAGGAAGTAGTCAAGGCCTATGAGGATTACAAGGACTATGATTACATTATGGTAGATACGGCAGGACATTCCTACCAGAACGAGACCCAGCGGAAGGCAGTGGAAGAATTTCTGCATGCCGTAAAGGATACGGCGCAGCAGGATGTATTCCTTGTTCTGTCAGCCACGACCAAATATAAGGATCTGCTGAAGATTGCAGATGCCTATTCAGAGATTACAGATTATAAACTGATCTTTACCAAATTGGATGAAACCGCATATTTAGGAAATCTCTTAAATCTGCGGCTGCATACAGGAGCACAGCTTTCTTATGTGACCTGCGGGCAGAACGTACCGGACGATATTGAAAACTTTAATCCTCAAAAGACGGTAAAGCTTCTTTTAGGAGGAAAAAAGAACTGATATACATTTGATGAGAAAGGCGCAGCTAGCATATGGATCAGGCACAACAACTTAGAAATATAATCAAAGCCGGAAATACCACCTATAACAGACCCCTTGCCAGGATCATAACCGTGACCAGCGGAAAGGGAGGCGTAGGAAAATCAAATACGGCCATTAATCTTGCAATCCAATTTCGGAAAGAGGGGAAAAGGGTCATTATTCTTGATGCGGATTTTGGGCTTGCAAATATTGAAATTATGTTTGGTGCGGTTCCGAAGCATAATCTGAGCGACCTGATCTACCAGGGAAAGAGCATGAAGGAGATCATTACCTGGGGCCCCATGGAAGTAGGATTTATTTCCGGCGGATCCGGGATTGCCGGACTTTCCAATCTGGGCAGAGAGCATCTGAACTGTATCATCAAAAATCTTTCGGAACTTGATACCATTGCAGATGTGGTGATCATTGATACGGCGGCAGGCATTGCAGATGCAGTGCTGGAGTTTTTGGTTGCCAGTGGGGAAATTTTGCTGGTCACTACGCCGGAGCCCACATCCATTACGGATTCTTATTCCCTCTTAAAGGCGTTGTCCGGGCATCCGAGATTTTCCGGCCAGGCCACACAGGTGAAGATGATCGCCAATAAGGTTGGCAGCAAAGAAGAAGGAAAAATGCTTTATGATAAGCTGAACGTTGTGGTAAGCAGATACCTGCAGGTGCCGTTTTCCTATCTGGGTGCGGTTCCCCAGGATCCCGAACTGTCAAAGGCCGTTATGCGCCAGATGCCGGTATCCATGCAGGCGCCTTCTTCCAGGGCAGCCCAGGCATATGAAGAACTGGCAGCAAAGCTTTTAAATAAGGAAGCGGAACAAAGTGTGGCAAAAAGAGGAATGGCCGCCTTTTTTTCGCATATGATTTCAGGGAAACGATAAGCAAGGAGGGAAAATATGCTTTCACAATATGTGATGCCGGGAAACAGAATTGAAATGCAAACGGTCGGACGCATGAAATATGCGGACGAAGCAGAAAAAAAGAAAGTATATTTAAGCAGCGTATGTGATATTTTGTCAGAGGACCAGCTGGAAATATCCATGCCTGTAGAAAAGTCAAAGCTGATCCTGCTTCCCGTGGGAGCGGAGTTTGATATGTATTTTTATACCGGAGCAGGGCTGTATCAGTGCTTTGCCAAGGTAATCGACAGATATAAGTCCAATAACCAGTTTATTCTGCTGATGGAGCTGACCAGTAACCTGAGGAAGTTCCAGCGCAGGGAGTATTACAGATTAAGCTGCGCCTTGGAGATGGATTCCAGGCCTCTTGAGCAGGAAGAGGTGGATGCGGTGCAGGGGAAGAACAATTATCTGGTACCCGGACTTCCCTTAAAGCGCAGCGTAATCGTGGATATCAGCGGCGGGGGGATCCGGTTTGTGGGAGATTACGCTTATGAACCCGACAGCCTGATCTGCTGCAAATATCATCTTGTAAATGAAGGAAAATCTAAGGAATATACGCTGGTATCAAAGATTTTGTCTGTCAGGGAGCTGCCTGACAGGGAGGGGCTCTATGAACACCGGGCGCAGTATATCAATATCGATACCCTGGATCGGGAAGAGATCATTCGGTTTATTTTTGAAGAAGAAAGAAAGCATCGAAAAAAAGAAAAAGGTTTGTGAGTGATTACTTTGCACGCATGCGAAGAATAAAGTGTGCTATACTAAAACCATATTAATCCAGTGGATGGAGAAAAGATATGGCTATTATAAAGGCTGAAGAAAAAATGACTGGAAAAAAAATAGTTGCCATAGCAAGCTCAACAGGAGGACCCAAGGCACTTCAGGTCCTAATCCCGCTGCTGCCGCAGAATTTAGCGGCGCCGGTGCTGATCGTTCAGCATATGCCGGCAGGCTTTACAGAGGCACTTGCGGGCAGACTGAATAATCTGAGTCCGCTTTCCGTTAAGGAAGCGGCAGAGGGCGACATTCTGATGCCGGGATGTGCCTATCTGGCAAGAGGAGGCAGGCACATGCTTGTTTCAAGAACCGGAACAAAGCATGTGATCCGCTATTCGGACGAGCCTCCCAGGGAGGGAGTAAGACCCTGTGCCAATTATATGTATGAATCGTTGGCAAAAAGCGGATATGAGGAAGTGGTCTGTGCAGTCCTTACCGGCATGGGAGCGGATGGCACGGCAGGCATCAAGTATCTGGCAGATTACAAAAAACTGACGGTTTTGGCACAGAGTGAAGAAACCTGCGCAGTATACGGAATGCCCAGGAGTATTGTACTTGCAGGACTGGCAAAAAAAGGACAGTCATTAGAACAAATAGCACAGGAAATCATTAAGAACGTGGGGGTAAATTAAGATGGATGTGAATCAGTATCTGGAAATCTTTCTTGACGAAACAAAAGAACACCTTGAAAATCTGAATGCTCAGATCCTGAAGCTTGAACAGGAGCCGGAGGATGTGGACACCATCAACGAAATTTTCAGGGCAGCGCATTCCTTAAAGGGAATGGCAGGAACCATGGGTTATAAGCGCATGCAGAATCTGACCCATGATATGGAAAATGTATTTTCAGAGATCAGAAGCGGAAATATGAAAGTAAATTCCAACCTGATCGACACCTTGTTCCAGTGTCTGGACGCTCTGGAGGAATATACCAATAACATTCAGGAAACTGCAGATGAGGGAACCAATGATAATCAGCCCCTGATCGCACAGCTTGCTGAGTTTTTGGGAAATGAAGGAAAGATGCAGGAAGCGCCCAAGGCAGAAAAGAAAGAAGAAAAGGCTCCTGCAGAGAGCGGCTCTGATAAGAAATGGCTGGATATCAAGCTGGACGATTCAGAGAGGACTGTTCTTTCCAAAGCAAAGGAAGAAGGAAAGAATATTTATGGCCTGACGATCTACATTCAGGAAAACTGTCTGCTGAAGGCAGCCAGAGCGTTCCTTGTTTATAAGGCAGTAGAGGAAAAGGCGGAGATCATGGTTTGCAACCCGCCTGCGCAGGACATTGAGGATGAAAAGTTTGAACTGGATTTCAGCCTGATTGTGATCTCAGATGACAGTCTTGATAATATCCTGGCAGCGGCCAGAAATGTTTCCGAGATTGAAAAGGTTCTGGGAGATAATTACGAGCTTGAACCTGTAAAGGAAGAGGAAAAGACAGCTGTCGTTCAGGCACAGACCACAGCAAAGGAAACCACAGCGGTTACCCAGCAGGCGAAGGGCGGCGGGAAGAAAGCCGTATCAAAGCCGGTAGTCAACAGAACCGTCCGTGTGGATATTGAAAAGCTGGATGTGCTGATGAATCTTGTCAGCGAGCTGATTATTGCAAAGAATTCCCTGGTATCTGCGTCCACCGCCGAGGGAAGCAGCAATGTCGGTTTTAATGAGCAGATCGAATATCTGGAGAGCGTAACGACTAACCTTCATGAATCTGTCATGAAAGTGCGGATGGTGCCTATTGAAAGCGTGGTAAGCAAATTCCCAAGAATGATCAGGGATCTGTCAAAGAAGCTGGATAAGAAGATGGAGCTTTACATGTCCGGTGAAGAGACAGAGCTTGACAGAACGGTGGTAGACGAGATTGGCGATCCGCTGATGCATCTGCTTCGTAATGCGGCCGATCATGGACTGGAATCGGCGGATGTGCGCGCAAAGCTTGGTAAGCCGGAAGCTGGATCCATATTCCTGGATGCATATCAGGATGGAAATAACGTTATAATTGAAGTGCGTGATGATGGCGCCGGCATCGATGTAGAGGAAGTAAAGAAAACGGCAATTGAAAGAGGTGTTATCACACCGGAGCAGGGCGAGAGCATGAGCGAAAAGGATATTATCAACCTTTTGTTCCATGCCGGTTTCTCCACCTCTAAGAAGATCAGCGATGTATCGGGAAGAGGAGTTGGCCTTGATGTTGTAAAATCCAAGATCGAATCCTTAAGCGGCGAAGTGGAAGTAAAATCCAAGATGGGAGAAGGAAGCACCTGGACCATAAGACTTCCTCTGACCCTTGCAATTATCCAGGCGCTGATGGTGATCGTTGGCGGCGAAAAATATGCAATTTCCCTTGGAAGCATTCAGACGATAGAAGACATCAGTCCTTCCGAGATCAAGTATGTCCAGAACAAAGAAGTGATCAATTTGAGAGGCACTGTAATACCGCTGATCAGATTAAGCAAGGAGCTTGATATTGAGAGCAGTAAGTCGCCTGATGAAAATATGGTTGTTGTGATCGTTAAGAAGGGAGAAAAGCTGGCAGGTCTTGTAATTGATGAACTGATGGGACAGCAGGAGATCGTTATCAAGTCTCTTGGAAAGTATATCAGTAAATGTAAGATCATCAGCGGCGCAACCATTCTTGGCGATGGCGAAGTGGCATTGATCTTAGACGCAAATACACTGATCTAGAATAGGGGGAAAAGCAATGGACGAACTTATGATGGCCGGTCTGAAAACTCCCGGCGAAGCAAAGGACTATGAAACACTTCAGTATATTGTAATCCAGATGGGAAATGAGCAGTATGGCGTTGACATCAGATACATAGACAATATTGTCAGGATGCAGCATATCACCAGGGTTCCCAAGGTGGCAGCTTATTTAAAGGGCGTGATTAATCTGCGCGGGGAAGTAATCCCGGTTATGAGTCTCAGACTGAAAATGGGGCTGCCTGAGGATGAGCCGACCAAAGCAACCCGTATCATTATCTTAAAGCTGGAACAGCATGGAACCATTGGCATTATTGTGGATGAGGTAAAGGAAGTGATTACGCTCGGCACAGATCAGATCGAAAAAGTGACCTATGACGCAAAGGAAGAAAAAGGGAACTTTGTAAGCAGTGTCGGGAAAAACGGCGAAGAGCTGATCTCCATACTTGATCTGAATGCAGTGGCACTGGAGAAGTAATTACGAACAAGAGCAGAAAGAATGGCTGTAGCAGGAGGGATCATGAAAGATCTGAGCATGGATGAGTTAACAAATCAATATTATGATGTGTTAAAGGAACTGGGAAACATTGGAGCAGGAAATGCCACAACAGCGCTCGCACAGATGATTAACTGCAAGGTGGACATGTCAGTACCCCAGGTGAAGCTGTTGGAATTCAAGGATCTGGGAAGCCTGGTAGGCGGAGAAGAACAGGTCATGGTGGGAATTTATCTCCAGGTAGAAGGAGATATAGAGGGAAGCATGATGTTTATCCTCTCGAAAATTGCTGCTGCGCATCTGGTAAACAAGCTGATGTGCGGAATGCTCGGGATTGACGAGAAAGCGGCTGAGGAGTACCAGTTTGGCGAGATGGAATGTTCTGCGATCCGCGAGGTGGGGAACATTATTACAGGAGCTTATCTGAATGCGCTGTCAGGTCTTACCGGTTTGAAAATCTATCCTTCGGTGCCGCAGATCGGCATTGATATGGCAGGGGCATTATTGTCGGTTCCGGCGATTGAATTTGGAATTATGGGGGATAAGCTTTTACTGATCCAGACAAAGTTTTTTGATGACATTGAGCTTGATGGATATTTCATTATGATTCCCGATATGGAATCCTACGAAAAGATTTTATCAGCGTTGGGGGTTATGTAGGCTGCGCATGAAAGAAAACAGGAGACTCAAAGAAAATGGGTGAAGTAATAAGAGTAGGCATGGCAGATCTGAAAACCTGTTCCGGAGAAGATGCAGTGACAACGCTGGGGCTGGGATCCTGTGTGGGAATTGCGATCAGAGATCCCAAAGCAGGTATCGGTGGACTGGCGCATATTATGCTGCCGAGCAGCCTGGAAATTAAAAACAGCAGTGAAAACCGCTATAAATATGCAGATACAGGAATAGAAGATCTTGTAAACGAAATTGTGAAAATGGGTGGCAACAGAGCCAGACTGGTTGCAAAGATCGCAGGGGGAGCACAGATGTTTGCGTTTGGAAGCAAGAGCGATATGATCCGGGTGGGGGATAGAAATGTTCTTGCAAGCAAGCAGAAACTAGGTGAACTGAAAATACCGCTCCTTGCTGAGGACACAGGGGAGACTTACGGAAGAACCGTTATCTTTTATCCCAGTACCGGAGATTTTGTGATCAGAAGTGTGGGAATGCCGGAGAAGGTTATATGAAAAAAAGAAAATTATTTGCTCCGTTCCTGATGCTGTTTGCCGGCGCCGTTGCCAGTATCATGATGTTTGCTTTTCACTATACAACGGCACAGATGCTTCCAAGACTTTTGGGAGTGCTTCTCTTTTTCTACATAGCAGGATGCTTTATTCAAAAGAAGGTCATCGGGTTTGAAAAGGAGATTGAGGAAAAGGAAGCCGCTGAAGGAGAAGTGATCGAAAAGGAAGTGCCGGAAGAGGATGCTGACGGAAAAGAGAAGGAGGAACCGGCGCCAGAGGCTGCAAAGGAGATTTAACTAAGGGGTAACAGGGATGGATGAAGCAGGCAGAAACAAGCTTTGGGAGAATTACGGAAAGACAAAATCTCCCGAGATCAGAGAAAAACTCATATTGGAGTATGCACCGCTTGTAAAACTGGTGGCTGGAAGGCTGAGCATGTACCTGGGCTATAATGTGGAGTACGAGGATCTGGTCAGCTATGGGATTTTTGGACTGATTGATGCCATTGATAAATTTGACAGTATGAAGGCTGTAAAGTTTGAAACGTATGCAAGCCTTAGAATACGCGGAGCAATACTGGATCAGATCCGTAAGATGGACTGGATCCCCAGAACGATCAGACAAAAGCAGAAGAAAATCGACTCTGCCATGAAAGAGATCGAGCAGGATACCGGCCGCATGGCCACAGATGAGGAGATTGCAAAGAAGCTGGGAATAACAGATGATGATTATTTAGGCTGGCAGTCCCAGATGAAGATTACAGGGCTTGTTTCCTTAGATGAATTTTTAGAGTCAGGCACAGAGTCTATCCCTCAGCAGGGAAACCAGCACCGATTTGAAAGTCCGGAGGAAGTAATAGAAAAGACGGAGCTAAAAAAAACGCTGGAGCTTGCACTGGAGCTTCTGACGGAAAAAGAAAAAAAGGTGATCCTGCTTTATTATTATGAGGATCTGACCTTAAAGGAGATCAGCAATGTTCTGGAGGTGTCTGAGTCAAGGATTTCACAGCTCCATACCAGGGCACTTCAAAAAATGAAAACAAAAATGGGAAACTATATGGGGATTTTTTCGCCTTAGGGCAGCGAGAGAAAGGAATAAAACCGTATGAAAAACGGCTATTTTCGAGTAATATGTGGTGGCAACGGGGTTTCCGTAAGGATTGTCCTTCCAAAGGACGGAGGAGAATTTGTCAGCGTCAAGGAACTGATGGATTATCTGGATTCGCGCAACATTCCCTTTGAACTGAGTGCGCTGAATAAGGGGATACAGGATGCTGTAGCGTCCAAACAGGCAGAATACGGCTTTATGATAAGTCATGTCCCGGCACAGGAGGTTCGGGAAGGCTATGTGCTTTTGGTCAGCCAGGATAAGATGACTGCAACGGCCAGGTTTTATCCCCCGTCATTACATGGGGAAAGAATGTGCGTAGAGGAATTCCTGAATGATCTGGCTGTAAAGAAGATCATATTCGGGATCAAAACAAAGGAGATCGAACAATTTTTTGCAGCGCCTGAGTACTGTACGGATTTTGTTGTGGCAAGCGGCGTTCAGCCAAGACAGGGTTCAGATGCAAGAATTGAATATTACTTTAACACAGATTTAGATGCCAGGCCAACTCTGCTTGCGGACGGAAGCGTGGATTTTTTTCATTTAAACACGATATGCTGCTGTCAGAAGGGGCAGGTGCTTGCAAGACTGTTCCCGGAGGATCCCGGAGAATACGGCAGCACGATCTACGGCGAAAGGATCAAGCCGCGGACAGTCAAAAAGGAGACCCTGCGGTTTAGCAACAATATTTCCCTTTCGGAAGACAGACAGACCATCACATCAGAGGTAAATGGTCATGTAACCCTGGTGGACGGCAAGGTGTTTGTATCAAATATCCTGGAAGTAAAGGATGTGGACAGCTCTACAGGGGATATTGATTATGAGGGCAGTGTAAAAATAAATGGAAATGTATGCGCTAACTTTTCCGTAAGGGCAAAGGGAGACATAGAAGTAAGCGGCGTTGTGGAAGGAGCATATCTGGAAGCCGGCGGGGATATTATCATTACCAGAGGTATGAATGGAATGATAAAGGGAACCTTAAAGGCAGGCGGCAATATTGTAGCCAAATTTATTGAAAATGCCAAGGTACATGCAGACGGTTATGTTTCTACAGAATCCATTTTACACAGTGACGTCTATGCCGCAACGGAAATACTGGTCAGCGGCAGGAGAGGCTTCATTACGGGAGGAAAGGTAAGCGCCATGAATCTTGTCAGGGTAAAGACACTGGGGTCTTCCATGGGGACGGATACCATCGTGGAGGTAGGGGTTGACCCTTCCATAAAGCAGGAGCTTACCGCCCTGCAAAAGCAGGTGGCTGAAAATAAAAAGACGCTTGATGCTTTGTATCCGGTGCTTTCCTCTATGGCACAAAAGCTCTCTCAGGGCGTAAAGCTTAAACCTGAGCAGCTGAAATATCTTCAGGATCTGATTGCTACGGAAAAGCTGAAAAAGCAGGAGCAGGAAAGCAGCATCATGAGGATGAAGCAGCTTCGGGTTATTTTGGATGAAAGTGCAAATGCCAGGGTAGAAGTAATCGGGGAAGTGTTTGGCGGAACCAAGATCTGCATAGCGGATGCTTCCATGGTTGTCAAAAACAGTATGAGCTATTGTAAGTTTGTCAAGCAGCAGGGCGAGGTTAAGATGACAGCCCTTTAAGGCGGAATGGAGATTTTATGACGATCAGCAGAGTAGAGTTACAGGGGCAGGTCACAAGAGCCCAGGATTTTACAACGATCAAGCAGAATGAAGATAACAAAGGCATGATCGACCAGTCCAATTTCCAGAGACAGTTCGATCAGACGGTAGAACATAAGCTCCATCAGGTTCACCAGGGAGACAAAGCAGAAAACCAAGGAAAACGTTTTGATGCAAAGGATCAGGGGAACGGGCATTATGCCGGTGATGGCGGCGCAAAACGCCATAAGGAAGAAAAGAAAGACGGGCAGGTCATGAGGAAGGGGCAAAGCTCCTTTGACGTCAAGATCTGACAGAAAAGACTTACCCGGGGAGAAAAAGGTTATGGGAATCATGGAGATTATTTTGCTCCTGTTTGGATGTGCAATATTTGTAGGAAGCTTTTTGATACCGGCAGAAAAGAAAAAGCAGGGTGAAAAAGAACCATTCCAGGAAGAAACCGTAAGGAAGATCATCGACGAAGAGATCAAAGAAGCCAAAAGCCAGATCAGTGATATTGTAGATGAAACGATCACCTATGCCATGGAAAAAACAGAGCGTTCCATGGAGCGTCTGACCAATGAAAAGATCATGGCAGTGAATGAGTATTCTGATACTGTTTTGGAGGAAATTAATAAGAACCATAAGGAAGCTGTTTTTTTGTATGACATGCTCAGCGATAAGCATGAAAATCTGAAAAGCACTGTCAGCGAGGCTTCCGCAAAAGCAGATCAGGTAAAGCAGACTCTGAAGGATGCAGAGGTGACGGCAAAGGAAGCAAAGGACATGGTAGTTAAGGCTGCCGAAGCAGCAGCGGCAAATAAGACTGAGGAACAAAATGCGCCTCTCCCGAAGGAAGAGGCGGATCATGCAAAAGAGCCGGAACCGGAGCTTACGGAACAACCGGATTTTAAGCCGATTGAAGCCAGGAAGGTATTTGTACTGCCCCAGGCAGTGGAAGAGGCGGCAAAGGAAGAACAGACCGGGCAGGAAGGCGGGGATCAAAAGCCTAAGACTGCCAGAACAAAGACCGCTAAGGCGCAGACAAAGTCTGCAAAGGAAAAAGCCCAAAAGGCAGATCAGGCAGCGAAGGATCGGAAAAAGGAGGAGACAGCGCCAAAGGAAGTTCGTGTGACGCTGGGAACCGACGGTCAGGAACAAGAGGAGAACCGCAACAGCAATGACAGGATCCTTGCGCTTCATAAAGCAGGGAAATCCAATATTTCCATTGCAAGAGAACTTGGACTCGGCATTGGAGAGGTAAAGCTTGTGATCGATCTGTTTGAAGGACAATAAAGAACGGAAAGGCATGTTGACAAAGATGAACCTGAAATATTATCTGCGAGGTCTTGGGATCGGCATTATCGTGACAGCGCTGATCATGGGGATCGTAGCAGGCGGCAAAGGCAGATCCTTAAGTGACGAGGAGATTATCAAAAGGGCAGAGCAGCTTGGAATGACCATGGAAAGTGATGTGCTTTCCGAGGCACTGCCAGAAGCGGAAGAAGAGGAAGCCCCCATGCAGGAGGGCGCTTCTGCACAGACAGAGCTGCAGGATAACGCCATGAAGAATGGCGGGCAGGATCTTAAGGATGCGGAAGCGGAAGCAGCACCCCAGGAGGAAGAGGCAGAAGAGGGGACGGAACAGCAGACAGAGGAAAGTATTCCGGATGAGGAGGCAGAAGAAAGCCTTCCGGAAGAGATCCGGCAGGATGGAACCGAAGAAGCGGATACAGCGCCGGAAAGAGAGGCCTTCCAGGAAGCGGACGAACAGGCAGAAAAAGAAATCCCGATCAGCATTTCGGGTGGGGAAGGCTCCATGAGCGTCTGCAGGAAGCTGCAGGAAGCCGGACTTGTGGCGTCGGCATCGGAGTTTGATACCTTTCTTTGTCAGAATGGATATGACAAAAAGCTTAAGGCCGGGGATTTTGAAATACCGGAGCAGGCCGATCCGGAACAGATCGCCAGAATTTTATGCAGAATGGAATAAAAAACTTGCGAAGTGACAGGCACTATGCTATAATCTTAGCGTTGCGTTGTAGACGCAGCCAACTATAAATCACCTATTTCTTAAGTTTGCCGGTGCCTCTTGACGCAGAGGTGGCAGAAGAGTAAGAAATGGGGAAGTCTAACCAAATGGAGGTAGTAAAATGAGCGTTATTTCTATGAAGCAGTTGTTAGAGGCAGGTGTTCATTTCGGACATCAGACAAGAAGATGGAACCCTAAGATGGCTCCTTACATCTTCACTGAAAGAAACGGAATCCACATCATTGATCTGCAGAAGTCTGTAGGAAAGGTTGATGAGGCTTACAGAGCAGTATTTGAGATCGCTGCACAGGGTGGAACCATTCTTTTCGTTGGAACCAAGAAGCAGGCACAGGATGCTGTTAAGACAGAAGCTGAGCGCTGCGGTATGTATTATGTAAATGAGAGATGGCTTGGCGGTATGCTGACCAACTTCAAGACCATCCAGAGCAGAATTGACAGATTAAGAGCAATCGAGACCATGGCAGAGGACGGAACCTTTGATGTTCTTCCCAAGAAGGAAGTTATCGCACTCAAGAAGGAGTGGGATAAGCTGGAGAAGAACCTTGGCGGTATCAAGAACATGACCAGAATTCCTGATGCTATTTTTGTAGTAGATCCCAAGAAGGAAAGAATTTGCGTACAGGAAGCTCATGCACTTGGCATTACCCTGATCGGTATTGGCGATACCAACTGTGATCCGGAAGAGCTTGACTATATCATTCCTGGTAATGATGATGCGATCAGAGCGGTTAAACTGATTGTTTCTAAGATGGCAGATGCTGTAATTGAAGCAAATCAGGGTGAAGAAACAGTTACTGCAGAACTTGAGCAGGCAGCTGAGGGCGCAGAAGCATCTGATATTGAAGAAGTAGCAGATGCTGAGTAAGCATTTAGGAGAAAGGAATAGAGAAAATGGCTAACATTACAGCAGCAATGGTAAAAGAATTAAGAGAAATGACCGGAGCAGGCATGATGGACTGTAAGAAGGCACTGGGCGAAACCGATGGAGACATGGACGCAGCCGTTGAGTTCCTTCGTAAAAACGGTCAGGCAAAGGCTGAAAAGAAAGCTGGCAGAATTGCAGCAGAAGGTCTTTGCAAGGTTATCGTAAAGGATGATAAGACTGCAGCAGTTGTGGAAGTAAATTCTGAAACAGATTTCGTCGCTAAGAATGAAGAATTCCAGAACTTTGTAGCAGCCGTAGCAGAGCAGGCTATTAATTCCGATGCAGCAGATATGGATGCATTCCTTTCTGAAAGCTGGAATCAGGACAGCTCTAAAACAGTTAAGGATGCACTGGTAGAAAAGGTTGCCAAGATTGGCGAGAACCTCAGCATCAGAAGATTTGAAAAGGTAACAGCAGAGCATGGCCTGGTTGTTTCCTATACACATGGCGGCGGAAGAATTGGCGTTATCGTGGAAGCTGATACTGATGTTGTAAATGATGCGATCAAGGAAGCTATGACAAATGTTGCAATGCAGATTGCAGCGCTTTCTCCTAAGTATGTATCCACAGCAGATGTTTCTGAAGAGTACAAGGCTCATGAGAAAGAAATCCTCATGGCACAGATTGCAAACGATCCTAAGATGGCAGGCAAACCGGAGAAGGTAATCGAAGGCGCTGTTGTCGGACGTCTGAACAAGGAATTAAAGGAAGTATGTCTGTTAGAGCAGCCCTATGTTAAGGCAGAGGACGGCAAGCAGACAGTAGCTCAGTACGTTGCACAGGTTGCAAAGGAGAATGGAGCAAACCTTTCTGTTAAGAAGTTTGTTCGTTTTGAAACCGGTGAAGGCATTGAGAAGAGAGTAGATGACTTCGCAGCAGAGGTTGCAGCTCAGGCTGGAATGTAAGCTGATCTGTCAGCAGATAAGAAAAAGCAAAGCCCCGGACCAAAGTCCGGGGCTTTTTACTGTTGTTATGCAGTTTAAAAATTCAGAATTCCCAGATGCTCTAGCAGGATCTTAATCCCGATCAGGATCAGGATCAGACCGCCTGCAAACTCTGCTTTGAATTTGTATTTCAGTCCGAAGACATTTCCGACTTTAATGCCCACAGCGGAAAGAATGAAGGTGATAGTGCCGATAAACAGGACGGCAGCGATGATATTGACATCCGGTAAAAGTGCAAAGGTAATCCCTACGGCAAGGGCGTCAATGCTGGTTGCAATGGCAAGCAGCAGCATGGTCTTAGGGGCAAAGGAGGTTTGGGCATCTACTTCGCCTTTTTCACGGGATTCCCTTATCATGTTAAAGCCGATAAAGCAAAGAAGCACAAATGCGATCCAGTGATCAAAAGAAGTAATGTACTGTTCAAAGGTGGAGCCCAGCAGATAGCCGATGGTAGGCATGAGCGCCTGGAAACCGCCGAACCACAGTCCGGTGATCAGGGGGTGCTTCACAGTCAGCTTCTGAGTGGCCAGTCCCTTACAGACTGATACGGCAAAGGCGTCCATGGAAAGACCCACAGCAATTAGAAACAATTCAATTAAACTCATTTTTTCCTCTTTCTGCTGTTTTGTACAGCTTTGTCATAGGTTTCCCCTGCTTTTTTCTTTTCATGTAATAAAAAAACAGATACGTCATACGGTACCTGTCTGCAAACTCAGGTACAGCAATATGCCATACATGAGTCTCGTTATTTAAGATAAGCCAGATTATTAAAATCAGTATGTTGACTTACCACGCTCTGCGCTAACTACTCCCTCACGGAAGTTTTACTATAATATATTTGAGAAAAAATGTCAATACGAAAAACAAAAAATAAAGGAAAGATAGCTGCCAGGAAAAATAAGGATGGGTATGGAATATCTGACGGAATTTTGATATACTTTATTCAAACTATTTCTGAAAAGCAAAATGACAGGAAGGCAGATGGCAATGATCAGGAAGAGAAAAAGAGTAACGATCGGTGTTCTTGTGAGTGGTATCATGGATGTCTTTACAGAATCTGTCTGTAAAGGGATCAGACAGGCAGCCAGAACCTTAGATATTAATGTTGTGGTGATGCCGGGAAAATATCTGGACAGAGACCTGAGGGAAAACCGTGAGCTGATGTATGAATATCAGTATAATACAGTATTCTCCTATGCAGGGAAGGAAAATGTGGATGCCATTATTGTGGCAGGCGGAAGCATTGGCTGTTATACTACGGAAGAAAGACTGAGACAGATGCTTTCAGAATATGAAAATATTCCCTGCGTGCTGATAGCAACAAAGCTGCCCGGTTATGTAGACGTTACCTTTGATAATTATAACGGGATTCATGAAGCGTTGGAATATCTGATCGATAAGCTTCACTGCCGCAGGTTCGGCATGATCGGAGGCCCTGCATCAAATTCTGACGCAATAGAACGAAAACAGGCTTTTGAAAGCACCCTGCGGGAGCATGGGATTGAAGTCAATGACAGGATGTATGTAGAGGGGGATTTTTCCAAGCGGTGCGTTGGTGCCTACAGACAGATCCTGGATCAGAACCCCGATCTGGAAGCCGTATTTTGCGTGAATGATGAATCTGCCATGGGCTTTTATGAGGAACTTGACAAAAGAGGGATCGTTCCCGGAAAGGATATTTCAGTTCTCGGATATGATGACACCATTGCGGCGGCCAAAATGCAGCCTTCCCTTTCCTCGGTAAGGGCGGATCCTGCAGAACTTGGGGAAAACGCAGTAAAGATGGCGCTTCGGATGGTTTACGGAGAGCAGGTGGAAAGTCTGACCCTGCCTACCAAATTTGTACTTAGAAATTCCTTCTGCCAGCGGCTTGACCAGAAGGAGGAAGCAGCCGACAAAGATCTTGCCGAGACAGTAGAGAATTTGTTTGACGACATCTTTTACCGTTATCTGCATGAAGATATGAAGGAACAGATCGACCAGCTCCGCAGGGAATACCAGAAGCTGATGGAAAATATACTGTTGCTTTTTGATAAACATGAAAAGAGTATGGAGCTGTATATGGATATCCAGACCAGCCTGGACCTTTTTTTTCAGATGGGTGCAGTGGAATATGCCGACATGGACAATCTGCTCCTTGCCTTTGAAAAGATCTATCACATGCTGAAGCGAAATCAGCAGGGGGATGGCGGATTATTTGAACTGAGAGACTTCTTCTCCGTTATCTACAGAAAGGTGATCCGGGCAATGGATTACCATCTTGGCGGGATCCAGACGGCGCAGGAGACCAAAAGCTACTCCATGAAGCTGTTTGTCAGGGATATGCTGCAGTTTGAAAAAGGAAATGATCAGAGCTATGCGGCTATTTTAAATAATCTCGGCTGGCTGAACATCAAAAATGCTTTCCTCTATCTGTTTGAAAAGCCTATTGTCCATTTATACCTGGAAAAATACAAGGTGCCAAAGAGCTTTTACCTGAAAGCTTATCTTTGGGATGGAAAAGTATATTCGGTACCTGCGATCCAGCAGAAATTTTATCTGCGCAATTTATTTGAGCTTCCCTTTGTGGAGGAGCCGCCCAAATATTCCATGGTGCTGCTTCCATTGTTTTCAAACGAACTGCTTTACGGCCTTTTGCTGTGTGACCTGACAGATGAGCTTTTTGCAAACGGAGAGTTTCTGATCAATCAGATGGGAGCTGCAACCAAGATGATCGATCTGCTCAAGTCCAATGAGAGCATCCAGCAGCAACTGGAAGAGAGCCTGGCAACCCTGAAGGAAAATAATATTGTGCTGAATAACCTCTCAAGATCAGACGGACTTACCGGTATTTTAAATCGGAGAGGCTTCTATGATACGGCCGAGGAACTGCTTGAAAAGGGCAGGGCGCAGGGGAAAACCGTCCTTGTGATCTATGTGGACATGAACAACCTGAAAATCATTAATGATAAATACGGGCATGAAGAAGGAGATTTTTCCTTAAAGCTGATCGGGGAAAAGCTGACGGAAGTCATGGGAGAATGCGGCGTTGCAGGCAGGATCGGCGGAGATGAATTTGCCTGTATCACAGAGTATGACGGCAGTGAGGAGGGACAGGAGATCCTTTCCCGGATTTGCAGAGCCTTTGAAGCGTTTAACAGGGACAGCGAAAAGTCTTATAATGTTACGGTTTCTGCGGGAGCATGTGTTTTGAAGCCTGCAGACAGGCTGACCATAGCAGAAGCCATGACGCAGGCAGATGAAAAGCTGTATGAAGTAAAGAAACACAGGATCAAAGAGGTGGCAAAGAAAAAATAACTTTTCCGCAGGGATATCTTGTGTTACAATGTAAGCAAAGCGTTTGCAAGGAGTAAGGCCCATGGAGGCTAACCGCAAAAAGAAAAAAAGGAACCGGCACTTATCACACAGGCTTGCAGGAGTGACGGGCACTTTAGCAGTCATCGCAGCAGTCGGTTTGTGCATGGCCTTTGAATTTGGCGTGTTCAGGCTCATTCCTGTTTCCTCAAAGGAGGAAGAAGCAGTTTCACAGGAACTGCTGGGACAGGGGAGTTTTTATGCGGAGCAGATCGAAGATTCCGGGCGAAGAAAACAGGAGACCCTGCCGGAAGGAAACAAGGCAGAAGAAAAGAGGCAGGTTTACCTGACCTTTGATGACGGCCCCAGCAAGAATACAGACCGCATTTTAGATATTCTGAAGGAATATGACGTAAAGGCAACCTTTTTTGTGGTAGGAAAGACGGATGCCTCATCTGTGCGGGCTTACAAACGGATCGTGGAGGAGGGACATACCCTCGGGATGCATTCCTACAGCCATAATTATCAGGAGCTGTATGGTTCCCTGCAAAGCTTTTCTAAGGATCTTGCAAAGCTCCAGGAGTATCTTTATGACCTTACAGGGGTATGGTCCAGATACTACAGGTTTCCCGGTGGAAGCTCCAATACCGTAAGTGCCACGGATATGCAGATTTTGATCCGCTATCTGAATGAAAACGGCATTTGCTATTATGACTGGAATGTGGCGTCCGGGGATGCGGTCAGCAGCAAGCTCAGCGCAGAAGTGATCACCCAGAACTGCATGACGCAGATCGAAGGGAAAAAGGAGTGCATGATCCTGTTTCATGACGCTTCTGACAAGGGATCCACAGTAGATGCCCTGCCAATGCTGATTGAGCAGCTGCAGAGCATGGAGGATACGGAAATTTTACCTGTTACAGATGACACTCATCCGGTTCAGCATGTAACAGACCAAAATAAAAAACAGTAAGATACGAATGGAGGATATGTAACATGGGTTTTTTCTCAGACTTAAAGGATGATTTATCTCAGGCGGTGGAGGAGCTTGTACCGGAGGAGGGAACAAAAGAAGCATCTGCAGAGGCAGACGCATCAGATACAAATTTCGGCACGGATTTAAGTGATATGCTTGACAAAGTGGATGAAATGGAGATCCCGGAAGAAGAAACTGCATATGCAGCGCCGGTTGCTGATCAGACATACGGAGAGGCAAAAACGTCCTCCGGCAAAAAACTGGCAGATGAAGTTTCCGTTCTGACCGAAAGCATGATCATTAACGGTAATCTTGCAACCGAAGGATCCATGGAAGTCAGAGGCAGCATTGTGGGAAATGTGGAAGCGCTTGGAAAGCTGAATATTACAGGAGCGATCCAGGGAAATTCCCAGGCAGCCGAGATCTACGCAGAGGGAGCAAAAATCACCGGCGATCTTAAGAGCGAGGGAAGCATTAAGGTGGGACAAAGTACTGTCATCATCGGAAATGTATATGCAACCAGCGCTGTAATCGCAGGGGCAATCAAGGGCGACATTGATGTGAAAGGCCCCGTTATTCTGGATTCGGCAGCAATCGTAATGGGAGATATTAAATCCAAATCTGTTCAGATCAACAATGGCGCTGTGATCGAAGGTATGTGCTCTCAGTGCTATGCAGAGGTAAACCCTACGTCCTTCTTTGAAGAACTGAAAAAAATGAAATAGAAAGGCGCCGATCATGCATAGAATTTTACTCAAATTGAGCGGAGAAGCTCTGGCAGGAAGCAAGAAAACAGGATTTGACGAAGCAACGGTCAGGGAAGTTGCCCTTCAGGTAAAGGAACTGACCATGGACGGGATCCAGGTAGGAATTGTGACCGGAGGAGGAAATTTCTGGAGAGGAAGAACCAGCGAAAACATTGACAGGACGAAGGCAGACCAGATTGGAATGCTGGCCACCGTGATGAACTGTATTTATGTTTCAGAGATCTTCCGCAGCGTGGGAATGAAAACGGCGGTGCTGACTCCTTTTGAATGCGGCTCTTTTACAAAGCTCTTTTCAAAGGACAGGGCAAATAAATATTTTGAAAAGGGAATGGTCGTATTCTTTGCAGGAGGAACGGGACATCCGTATTTTTCAACGGACACCGGAGTCGTTCTTCGGGCAGTAGAGGTAGAGGCCGAGGTGATCCTTCTGGCAAAGTCCATTGACGGCGTTTATGACAGCGATCCAAAGGTCAATCCTGACGCAAAGAAATATGATGAGATTTCCATTGATGAGGTGATCGCAAAAAATCTGCAGGTAGTGGATATGACGGCCTCGATTTTGGCAAGAGATAATAAAATGCCTATGTGGGTATTTGGCTTAAATGAAAAAGACAGCATTGTAAACACGGTGAAGGGAAACTTCAGCGGAACGAAGGTTACCGTGTCCTAAAGGGAAAGGAGCATAAAAATGGATGAGAGATTAAAGATTTATGACGATAAAATGCACAAGACCTTTGAGCATCTGGAGAATGATTATCAGGGGATCAGGGCAGGAAGAGCCAATCCGCATGTGCTTGACAGACTGCGCGTAGATTATTACGGAACCCCTACTCCGATCCAGCAGGTAGGAAATGTGACGATCCCGGAGGCAAGAATGATCCAGATTGCACCGTGGGAAAAGTCCCTGATCAAGGAGATTGAGAAAGCAATCCTTTCTTCTGATATTGGAATTACCCCTTCTAATGACGGCTCCGTGATCAGACTGGTATTTCCGGAGCTTACAGAGGAGCGCAGAAAGGATCTTGTCAAAGAGGTAAAGAAAAAGGCAGAGGAATGCCGCGTTGCCATCCGTAATATCAGAAGGGACGGAAACGACGCCTTTAAGAAGCTGGCAAAGGCTGAGGTATCTGAGGATGAGATCAAGGAGCTGTCAGATGATCTGCAGAAGATGACGGATAAGTACATTAAGGATGTAGATAAACTGGTAGAAGACAAATCCAAGGAAATTCTTACCGTATAAAAGCAAAATGAGGGAGGGGCAAGCGAAGCGATCGTATTGCCCCTTTTCAATGATTGGAGGAGGCAATGGCAGAAAACAGAGAGCTTATCATGCCAAAGCATGTGGCGATCATTCTGGATGGAAATGGAAGATGGGCAAAGAGCAAGGGAATGCCCAGAAACTACGGGCATGTGCAGGGAGCAAAGACGGTAGAGGTGATCTGCGAGGAAGCCTACAAAATGGGGATCCAGTACCTGACGGTTTATGCGTTCAGCACAGAAAACTGGAATCGGCCCAAAGATGAAGTGGATGCGCTGATGAAGCTTTTGCGCAATTACATGAAAACCTGCCTGACAACGGCCAGGAAAAACAGAATGTGTGTCAGGGTGATCGGAGATAAAACAGGACTGGATGAGGACATCAGGCTGCGGATCGCCGAACTGGAAGAGGCAACGAAGGATAATGACGGACTGCATTTCCAGATTGCCATCAATTATGGAGGGCGTGATGAGATTACCCGGGCAGTAAGGCGCCTTTCGGCCAAAGCTGCGGCAGGGGAGATAAGCCCGGAGGCGATTACGGAACAGATGATCTCAGATACGCTGGACACTCATGGAATTCCGGAACCGGATCTTTTGATCCGGACCTGCAATGAGCTTCGTATATCCAACTTCCTTTTATGGCAGCTTGCCTATACGGAATTTTATTTTACGGAGGTGGCATGGCCGGATTTCTCAAAAGAAGAATTGTTAAAGGCTGTGGAGGCATATAATCATAGAGACAGAAGATACGGCCTTGTAAAGGAGGACTAAGTCATGTTTATGACGAGACTTTGCAGTAGTGTTGTTTTGGTGGTTTTGTCTCTTGTGACCATTTTGACGGGTGGTTATCTGCTTGCAGGGGTGCTGCTTTTTCTTGCACTGACTGCTTTCCGGGAACTGACCAAAGCATGTAAGCTTGCAAAAGAAGGTGGGGAGATAAGCGCCCTGGAGGTCATAGGCTATCTGGGGATTTTAGCTTATTATCTTCTTATGGTGTTTGCAGCTGATGAGATGATTTTATTTTTATGTCTGATCACCATATTAGTTGCATTTATGTTTTTGTATGTGTTTACCTTTCCCAAATATCATGCGGAGCAGATCATGTGCGCCTTTTTCTGTGTGGCTTACGCGCCGGTGATGCTTTCCTTTATTTATCTGGTAAGGATCCTTCCGTATGGTATATATTCGGTATGGATGATCTTTATCAGCTCCTGGATCTGTGACACCTGTGCGTATGTGTTTGGTATGCTTTTTGGAAAACATAAGCTGGCTCCTGTGCTCAGTCCGAAGAAATCCATAGAAGGTGCGCTGGGAGGCATTTTCGGTTCTGCGCTGGTAGGCGCTCTTTATGCGTATTTCGTTGTGGAACCGGCAATCAGCGAGCAGAGGGTCACCTGGATCTTTGTGCTGATCAGCGCAGTAGGCGCAGTGATCTCACAGGTAGGAGATCTTGCAGCCTCCGCCATTAAGAGAAATCATGACATCAAGGATTATGGAAAGTTGATCCCGGGGCACGGCGGTGTGATGGATCGCTTTGACAGCGTTATTTTTACAGCACCAATGATTTATTTCCTGGCAAGGCTTTTGATCCATGGATAGGAGAGGAAAATTGTGAAAAACATAGGAATACTGGGATCGACAGGTTCCATAGGAACCCAGACCCTTGAAATTGTAAGAAATAACCGGGATTTACAGGTGGTTGCACTGGCGGCAGGAAGCAACGTTGCCCTGATGGAAAAGCAGGTAAGGGAATTTCATCCAAAGGCGGCAGTTATGTGGAGCAGCCAGGCGGCCTCTGATTTGAAAGATCGGCTGAAGGATACGGATACCACCGTTTTGTGCGGCATGGAAGGGCTTCTGGAAATTTCCGTTATGGAAGAGCTGGAGGTGCTGGTAACGGCAGTGGTGGGAATGATCGGGATCAGACCTACCATAGCGGCGATCAAGGCGGGGAAAACCATTGCGCTTGCAAACAAGGAAACCCTTGTGACAGCAGGGCATCTGATCATGCCCCTTGCCAGAAAAGAGAAGGTTTCCATCCTTCCGGTTGACAGTGAGCACAGCGCCATTTTTCAGTCCATGCATGGAGAGAACAGGGAGCGGGTATCCAAGATCCTGCTGACTGCATCAGGCGGCCCGTTCAGAGGGAAAAAGCGGGAGGAACTGGAGAAGATTACAGTAGAAGATGCCCTGAAGCATCCAAACTGGTCCATGGGAAGAAAAATTACAGTGGATTCGGCAACACTTGTCAATAAAGGCCTTGAGGTGATCGAGGCAAAATGGCTTTTTGGAGTGGAACCGGAGAACATTCAGGTGCTTGTACACCCTCAGAGCATTGTTCATTCCATGGTGGAATATGTGGACGGAGGGATCATGGCACAGCTTGGAATGCCGGATATGAAGCTGCCTATCCAGTATGCATTGTTTTATCCGGACAGAAGACCCATGGAAGGACGCAGGGTTGACTTTTTTGAACTGGGAGCATTGACCTTTGAAAAGCCTGACACAGATACGTTTCAGGGGCTTCCTCTGGCCTACGAGGCGATCAATACAGGTGGAAGCATGCCTACAGTTCTCAATGCAGCAAACGAAAGAGCGGTTGCACTGTTTTTGGATCACAAGATCCGGTTTCTTCAGATCTATGATCTGATCAGAGGAGCAATGGAAAATCATAAGCCCATAGCAGATCCCACAGTGGAGGAAATCCTGGAAACGGAAAAATGGACTTATGAGTATATTTCTGAAGTCCTTCAGAAAAAATAAAACATTGCAGGAGGCAAATGCTTGGCAGTATCGATCATTTTATTTTTAGTTATTTTTTTTATTGTGGTAATTTCCCATGAATTCGGCCATTTTATTATTGCAAAGAAAAATGGAATTCATGTGGTCGAGTTTTTTGTGGGAATGGGGCCCAGCCTTTTTTCCTTTGAAAAAGGGGGAACAAAGTATTCCCTGAAGCTGTTTCCTATCGGCGGAGCCTGTGTGTTTGAAGGAGAAGACGGTCTGAATACGGAAAACGGAGAACTGTCGGAAAGCGCATTTCCAAGTGCGCCTGTTTTTGCAAGGTTTTCCACGGTCTTTGCAGGACCATTTTTTAATTTTCTTACCGCTTATATTATGGCCATGATCATTGTGGCCGTCTGCGGCGTCATGACTCCTGAGGTGCAGGTAGTGTATGAGGGCAGCAAGGCGCAGGAGGCCGGACTTGCAGAGGGTGACATGATCACAAGGATGAACGGTAAGCGGGTACACTTATATGACGAGGTGCGGCTGACATCCCTTTTAAACAAAAACGGGGATCCTATCGAGATCACTTATGTAAGGGATGGACAGGAGCATACGGTCATGGTGGAATCCACCTATGACGAGGAAGCAGGGCGGTATTATATGGGCTTTGCCTCCGGAAAATATGAGAAATGCAATCTGCCCCAGACCATAAAATATTCCTTTTATACCATGAAGTATTATGCAGACGCTACGCTCGTAAGCCTGAAAATGCTTGTTACAGGGCAGCTAAGCAGGAATGACGTCAGCGGGCCCGTGGGAATGGTTAAAATGGTGGATGATGTATATGACAATACCAAAAGCTCGGGTGCCCTGACTGTCCTGATCAATATGATCAGCATAGCGCTTTTGCTTTCCGTGAATTTGGGGATCATGAATCTGCTGCCCCTTCCGGCGCTGGATGGAGGCAGACTGGTGTTTCTGTTGATCGAAGCCATAAGGGGAAAGCCGGTACCGCCGGAAAAAGAGGGAATGGTGCATTTAGCCGGAATGGTGGCATTAATGGTGCTTATGGTGCTTGTTCTGTTTAATGATATTACGAAATTTCTATAAAGATCCTTGTGCAGAATTACCAAAACTATGTTTTTGGTAATTCTGTACAATGGATTTTTTCTTTGGGACGATTTATAATTTAATCACTTTCTATTACAAATCAAAGTTCTGATAAACAAGTCTTATGCAGCAGATCGCTGCAGGTGATCACGGAAATGAAAATGCAAAGGAGGTAATGGTTGAATTTTATAACGGAAGTGTACTGGGAAATGGGCTGTCGCAGCAAAAACCAGGATTCTCTTTCTCTTCAGCAGGTGGGGACAAGCTGTGGAAGGGTCTTTTTTGCGCTGGTCAGTGATGGGATCGGCGGTCTTTGCGAGGGGGAAAATGCCAGCGGTTTTATTTCGGAACATATGACAAAGGTCTTTTACCATCAGCTGACTGATCTGATCAGACGCAGAAGAGGAAAAAAAGCCATAGAAAGCTGCCTGAGAAGGAGCTGTCATGAGCTGTGTCTTAAGATGAGCAGATATGCAGAGGGGAAAAATATGGAGATGGGGGCAACCATGTCCCTGCTCCTTGTCTGGAAGAACAGGTACAATATCTGTCATATTTGGGACAGCAGGATCTATCGTTTCAGGAAGGGAAGCATACGGCAGCTTACCAGGGATCATACGGATCCTGCCGGGGTACTGCGGAAGTGCCTTGGAAGCTTTCCTTTTCAGAAACCGGATATGATTGCAGGAAAAGTCAGAAAAAATACAGGTTTTTTACTTTGCAGCGACGGATTTTACAGAAGGATGACGGAAAAGGAATATGCGCTCCTTAATCCCGGGGAGCTTTCCCGGGAAGAACAGATACAAAAAAGGCTGCGTGAAATAGGAATATCCGTACAGGAAAGGGGAGAGAAGGATAACCTGTCGGCAGTCTATGTGAAAGTGATATAAGGGAGGGAAAGATTGAAAAATAAAATTTTTCAATCGCGAGATTTGTGTCTGCGCGCACTTGACACAAACTCGGCATGCGCAAAAAGCGTGCGCAGAAATGAGGATAAAAATGAGAAGGATTTTCGTTCATAAATATGAAATGATAAGACCAATCGGGGAAGGGGCAACCGGAAAGGTCTATCTTGTCAGGGATCTTCATCTGGACAGGATCCTGGCAGTAAAGGAAAGCAGCCTGGAATTTACCCAAAGGGAGGCAGAATTTTTAAAGGAATTAAGGCACCCGGGCCTGCCTGTTGTTTATGATTTTTTCGGGGAGGGGCAGAACAACTATCTTGTTATGGAATATGTGGAGGGAATGACGCTGCGCAGCTTTCTATCGCAAAACGGGAAGGTGCCGCCCGCACAGGCGGTGAAATGGGCAAGGGAATTGTGCGGGATCCTGACCTATCTGCACTGTACAGGACGAAAGATCATATACCGGGATCTGAAGCCGGAAAATATTATGGTAAGACCGGACGGAAGCCTGGTGCTGATCGATCTGGGAGCCGCTATGTATTACGCCTGTGGAAATAAGAAGGAAAAGCTGGGGGCGGGAACGGAAGGATACTGCCCTAAGGAACAGTGGAAGGGAGGCTGCGGGGACGTGACCTGGGACATTTATGCCATGGGGGCAGTTCTGTATGAAATGCTGACGGGAAGCTGCCCCGGAAGGACAACAGGGATACGTCTTCCGATCAGGGCTTATGAAAAAAGTCTCCCCCTTTCTTTACAGAAGATCATAGATACCTGTATGAAGGAAAATGCCAGAGAGCGCTATCAGACCATGGAAGCTCTTTCGGAGGCCCTTTCCGGATATGACCGGAAAAATATTTGGGAGCCTTTTTTGTTCTTTCTTTTAAAGCTGCTGAAGGCAGGGTTTCTTGCAGACATGGTACTGCTTCTTGCTTTGCCGGTAAGGAAAGGGATCCCGCAGAGCGAGCTTCCTTTTCCTTACCTGAAACGCCCCCTTTGTCTGTTCCTTCTCTGGGCGGGGACGGCGTTTTGCATGGAGCTATTTAAAAGACAGCGTCTTGGAATCAGGGTGGAAAAGAGTATTGTCCTTACGGCAAAGCGCTTTACAGGTCTGTTTCTTCTGCTGCTTTTGTTATTTGCCGGCTTTGGAAAGGGGGAACAAGGAGAGGTCTACGCAGGAGAAGCGGAAAAACAGCTATGGGTGGAAATGCGGGATGAAGAGGGGAGAAAACTGCTTTTAAAGGAAGGGACCAGGTATCCTGCCAGTGACCGTATCCGCTTTGAGATCCCGGTTGAGGCGCTGCCGGAACCGGAAATAAAGCTGCGGATGATCGCAGATGGACAGGATGGAAGGAGCTATTGCAGCCGGGTGTTCTGGATCGGAACCGAAAAAAATTGATATTCAGGTAGCCATGTCATATAATAAAAGCAGATGCCCCAAAAGGGGAAATGGAGGAACCAGAACATGAAAAGAGAACAGACCAGAGAGGTTTTGATCGGGGACAGAAAGATCGGAGGAGGAAATCCCATTCTGATCCAGTCCATGACGAATACAAGAACAGAAGATGTACAGGCCACGGTAGAGCAGATCCACAAACTGGAAAAGGCAGGATGAGAGATCATACGCTGTACCGTTCCTACACTGGAGGCCGCAAGGGCGATCGGTGAGATCAAGAAGCAGATTTCCATTCCCCTGGTGGCAGATATTCATTTTGATTATAAAATGGCCATTGCAGCCATGGAAAACGGAGCGGATAAGATCAGGATCAATCCCGGAAACATTGGAGGGGAAGAAAAGGTAGCGGCTGTGGTTGCCGTGGCCAAGGAACGGAATATCCCTATCCGCGTTGGGGTAAACAGCGGTTCCCTGGAGAAGGAGCTGGTAAATAAATATCATGGCGTAACGGCAGAGGGAATTGTGGAGAGCGCACTTGATAAGGTACATATGATCGAAAGGCTGGGATACGAAAATCTGGTGATCAGTATCAAGTCCTCGGATGTTATGATGTGTGTAAAAGCCCATGAGCTTCTTTCAAAGGAAACGGATTATCCTCTGCATGTGGGAATTACGGAGTCGGGAACGATCATCAGCGGAAATATTAAATCTGCCATAGGCCTTGGACTGATCTTAAATCAGGGGATTGGAGATACGATCCGGGTTTCCCTGACTGGCGACCCGGTAGAGGAGATCAAGTCTGCCAAGCTGATCTTAAGAACGCTGGGACTTAGAAAGGGCGGGATTGAGGTGGTTTCCTGTCCGACCTGCGGAAGAACCAGGATCGATCTGATCGGTCTTGCCAACCAGGTAGAAACCATGGCGGCAGAATTCCCACTGGATATTAAGGTTGCAGTCATGGGCTGCGCTGTAAACGGACCGGGAGAGGCAAAGGAAGCAGATATCGGCATTGCAGGCGGAGACGGAGAAGGACTTCTGATCAAAAAGGGGCAGATTATCAGGAAAGTCCCGGAGGATCAGCTGCTTGCGGTACTGAGAGAAGAACTGGAGAATTGGAAGGCATAGAAAATGACAAAGCAGTTTTTTGAGGTATTCCCGGCGCTGAAGCTGGAGCAAAAAATACAGGAGCTGTTTGAACAGGTAACGGTGGAGAAGGTTTCTGCCGTCAGGAGCAGGGAGCTGATCCGGGTGACCATTGCCTGCGATTATCTCATTTCTAAGGACACGATCCTTAAGGTGGAAAAGGAGATTAAAAAGCAGCTCTTTTCAGCATATCCGGTGATCGTAAAGCTTTATGAAAGATTTCATCTTTCCGGGCAGTATACGCCGGAAAAGCTTATGAATGCCTATCGGGAAAGCATCCTTTTAGAACTGCGTGCCTACAGTCCTGTGGAATATAATCTGTTTCGGGGCGCTGACATTTCTTTTCCCTCTGATGGCGTTATGCAGCTTACAGTGGAAGAAACAGTGATCGCCCATGAAAAAGCCGCAGAAGTGGCCAGGATCCTTGAAAAGATCATGAATGAAAGATGTGGCTTTGGAATTGTCTGCCACATTGATTATAAGGAAAAAAAGACAGGAAAGTATAAAGAAGAGGATGACCTTATGATCGCCCGGAAGGTGGCTCAGATCGCAGCCACTGCATTTGGGGGAGAAAGCCCTATAACGGAGGAAGAGGCAGCTCCTGATCTGGTAGAGCCGAAGGTCATGGCTCCTGAAAAGAAGGACGGAAAAGAGGGAGGCTCCCTTAAGGGGACAGCTGAAAAGGGCGGCACTGTCTCGTTCCGGGGCGAGGAAAAGAAAGGGAAAAAGGGCAGGGATGATTTCAAGCGGGCGGTAAAACGCTCGGACAATCCTGATGTGATTTACGGAAGAGACTTTGAGGAGGAGGCTATTCCCATTGAAGAGATCTTAGGAGAAATGGGAGAAGTGGTCATCCGCGGGAAGATCATTGGCTTTGATTCCCGGGAGATCAAAAACGAGAGAACCATCCTCATGTTTGATGTGACGGATTTTACAGATACCATGACCATAAAGCTGTTTGCCCACAATGATCAGGTGGCTGAGCTTAAGGAAGGGATCAAGGTGGGAGCCTTTGTAAAGCTGAAGGGTGTGACCACCATTGATAAGTTTGACAACGAGCTGACTATCGGCTCCCTTGCAGGAGTAAAGAAGATCCCGGATTTTACAACCTCCAGAAGCGATCACAGCGCCCATAAAAGAGTGGAGCTGCACTGCCATACCAAGATGAGCGATATGGACGGGGTATCGGAAGCGAAGGATATTGTAAAGCGGGCTTATAAATGGGGCCATCCTGCCATTGCCATTACAGATCATGGAGTCGTGCAGGCCTTTCCGGACGCAAATCACGTCTGGGAGGATCTCTGGAAGGCAGAAAAGGCAAGGAGGATCGAGGCGGGAGACGAAAACCCGGATAAGCAGGATTTCTTTAAGATCATTTATGGAATGGAGGCCTATCTGGTGGACGATCTGCAGGAGATTGTGACCGGTGAAAAGGGACAGGACTTTTCTTCTGATTTTGTGGTTTTTGATATTGAGACAACGGGATTTTCCCCTGTCAATAACAAAATCATTGAGATTGGGGCTGTTAAGGTTGAAAAGGGTGTGATCACAGAAAAGTTTTCCACTTTTGTAAATCCGGATGTGCCCATTCCCTTTGAAATTGAAAAACTGACCAGCATCAATGACAGCATGGTCATGGATGCACCTATGATAGAAACGGTTCTGCCGGAATTCCTTTCCTTCTGTGAAGGGGCAGTACTGGTAGCCCATAATGCAAATTTCGATATGAGCTTTATCAAGGAAAATGCGCAAAGACAGGGGCTTTCCCGGGAATTTACCTATGTGGATACGGTAGGCATTGCAAGAGTGCTGCTGCCTCATCAGGCAAAGCACACACTGGACGCTGTGGCAAAAACCATGGGAGTTTCCCTGGAAAATCACCACAGGGCGGTGGATGACGCCCAGGCGACAGCGGAGATCTTTGTAAAATTCCTTCCACTTTTACGCGAAAAGGGAGCAGACACACTGGCAAAGGTAAATATTCTGGGGGATTCCAGCCCGGACATCGTGAAAAAGCTGCCCACCTATCATGCCATTATCCTTGCAGAAAATAACATTGGAAGAGAGAACTTATATACGCTTGTTTCCGCTTCCCATTTGACCTATTACAGTAAAAGGCCCAGAGTTCCCAAAAGCTTTTTGATGAAGCACAGGGAGGGGCTTTTGCTTGGAAGCGCCTGCGAAGCAGGAGAGCTTTACCGGGCGCTTTTGGACGGAAAGGCGGAGGAAGAGATTGCAAGACTGGTAAATTTTTATGATTATCTGGAAATCCAGCCTCTTGGAAACAACAAATTTATGATTGCTTCCGAGAGGGTGCGGAATGTCAACAGCATGGAAGACATTATGGAGATCAATAAAAAGATCGTGGCGCTGGGCGAGGAATTTCATAAGCCGGTGGTAGCGACCTGCGATGTCCATTTTCTGGATCCGGAGGACGAGGTTTATCGAAGGATCATTATGGCGGGAAAGGGTTTTGATGACGCAGAGGATCAGGCTCCCTTGTATTTGCGCACTACCGAGGAAATGCTGGAGGAGTTTTCTTATCTTGGCAGTGACAAGGCTTATGAGGTGGTCGTCACAAACACCAATAAAATTGCCGACAGGATCGACGTGATGGCGCCGGTAAGACCGGATAAGTGTCCGCCGGTTATTCCCGACAGTGACAAGACTTTAACGGAGATCTGCTATAACAGGGCCCATGAACTTTATGGGGAAGAGCTTCCCCCGATTGTGGAGGAGCGGCTTAAAAAGGAGCTTCATTCCATCATCACCAACGGATTTGCGGTGATGTATATCATTGCGCAGAAGCTGGTTTGGAAATCGGTGGAGGACGGGTATCTGGTAGGCTCAAGAGGTTCGGTAGGTTCTTCCCTGGTTGCCTTTATGGCGGGGATCACGGAGGTAAATTCCTTAAGCGCCCACTACAGATGTCCAAATTGCCATTACTATGACTTTGATTCGCCGGAGGTAAAGCAGTATGCCGGCAATGCAGGCTGCGATATGCCGGATAAGCTCTGCCCGGTTTGCGGGAAACCCCTGGTGAAGGATGGCTTTGACATCCCGTTTGAAACCTTCCTTGGCTTCAAGGGAGACAAGGAGCCTGATATCGACCTGAACTTTTCCGGAGAATATCAAAGTAAGGCCCACAAGTACACGGAGGTTATTTTCGGGGCAGGACAGACCTACCGTGCAGGAACCATTGCAACACTGGCGGACAAGACCGCCTTTGGATATGTAAAGAATTATTACGAGGAAAGAGGAAAGAGAAAGCGGAACTGTGAGATCAACCGGATCGTAGGAGGGTGCACGGGGGTACGGAGAAGTACGGGACAGCATCCCGGAGGCATTATTGTACTTCCCATGGGGGAGGACATTAACTCCTTTACCCCGGTTCAGCATCCGGCAAACGATATGACAACGGATATTGTGACCACCCATTTTGATTATCACTCCATTGACCACAATCTGCTAAAGCTTGATATTCTGGGACATGATGATCCTACCATGATCCGTATGCTGCAGGATCTTACCGGTATCGATCCTACCAAGATCCCGCTGGATGATCCCCAGGTAATGTCCCTGTTTCAGAATACCTCCGCACTTGGGATCACGCCGGAGCAGATCAGCGGATGCCCTGTGGGCTCCCTTGGAATTCCGGAGTTTGGAACGGATTTCGTAATCCAGATGCTTCTGGATACCAAGCCTCAGCGTTTCTCGGATCTGATCCGTATTTCCGGACTGGGTCACGGAACGGATGTATGGCTGGGAAATGCGCAGACTCTGATCCTGGAAGGAACGGCTACGATTTCCACGGCAATCTGCTGCCGTGATGATATTATGATTTATCTGATCAATAAGGGAGTGGAAAGCGCTCTTTCCTTTACGATCATGGAGAGCGTCCGTAAGGGCAAGGGCTTAAAGCCGGAGTGGGAGGAAGCCATGAAGGCCCAGGGAGTGCCGGATTGGTACATCTGGTCCTGCAAAAAGATCAAATACATGTTCCCCAAGGCCCATGCGGCAGCCTATGTTATGATGGCGTGGAGGATTGCATATTGCAAGATCAACTATCCGCTGGCTTATTATGCTTCCTATTTTTCCATCCGTGCATCGGCCTTTTCCTATGAGCTGATGTGCCTTGGGCAGCAGCATCTGGAAAACGTGATGGCAGATTATAAAAGGCGGTCGGACAGCCTTTCCAAGAAGGAGCAGGATGCCTACAAGGATATGAAGATCGTGCAGGAAATGTATGCAAGAGGGTTTACGTTTGAACCAATAGATATTTTTACGGCTCATTCCAGAAACTTTCAGATCGTAAATGACAAGCTGATGCCATCCCTTAACAGCATTGACGGCCTTGGGGAAAAGGCGGCTGACGCCATTGTGGAAGCGGCAAAGGATGGCCCCTTCCTTTCCAAGGATGATTTCAGACAGCGTACCAAGGTTTCAAAGTCGATCATTGACCTGATGGATGAGCTGGGGCTTTTAGGAGAACTGCCGGAGTCTAACCAGATCAGCCTGTTTGATTTTGTATCATAATAGAAAATTTTGTTAACCATTTCTGTGGTTTTGTCCACCGCATTTCAGGCGCTGATCTGATATACTCCTTATAAAAGAAAAAAGCCTGCTTGATAGGAGGAAATGAAATATGCTAAAAGCCATGGATAAGAAAAATGTAAAGCTTCTTCCGGGAGTGTTTCGGGAGAGAATGGAAAAGAACAGGGAATATCTGATGGAGCTGGATCCCCAATGTCTTTTGCAAAGCTTTTATCTGGAGGCAGGGATTGTGATGCCGGGACTTCAGGTGGTGGATGATCCCACTACGGCAAAGCTGCACTGGGGATGGGAAGCCACAAGCTGTCAGCTTCGGGGGCATTTCCTGGGACATTTTCTGAGTGCGGCAGCAGCCCTTGTTGCTTCAGAAAAGGATATGGAATTAAAAGTAAAGCTGGATAAGATCATTTCCGAACTGGCAAGATGCCAGGAACTGAACGGAGGAGAATGGGTAGGATCTATTCCGGAAAAATATTTTGAAAAGCTGGCAGCAGGGCAGTATGTCTGGTCCCCTCAATACGTTATGCACAAGACGGTTATGGGACTTATGAACGCTTACCGGGATGCAGGAAATGAACAGGCACTGACCATTGTAAGCAAGCTGGCGGACTGGTATCTGCGCTGGACGGACGCCATGCAGAAACGTAATCCCCATGCCGTTTACAGCGGAGAGGAAGGCGGCATGCTGGAGGTATGGACCGGGCTGTATGAGATCACAGGAAATGAGAAATACAAGATCCTGGCAGGAAGATACAGCAATCCAAGCCTCTTTGGAAAGCTCCTGGACGATAAGGACGGACTTACAAACTGCCATGCCAATTCAAGCATTCCCATGTCTCACGGTGCTGCAAGATTATATGAAGTTACCGGGGAGGAGAAGTGGCGCACGATCACGGAAAAATTCTGGAAATGTGCGGTCACGGACAGAGGAATGTACTGCACAGGAGGTCAGAACGCTGGAGAATTCTGGGTACCGCCTTTTATGCAGGGACAGTTTATCGGCAGTAACAATCAGGAGTTCTGTACCGTTTATAACATGGTGAGAACAGCAGATTATCTTTACCGTTTTAGCAGGGATACCGCCTATGCGGATTACATTGAAAGAAATCTGTATAACGGCTTTCTGGCTCAGCAAAACGCCCAGACGGGTATGCCTACTTACTTTTTGCCATTAAAGGCGGGCAGCCGCAAAAAATGGGGCACAAAGACGAGAGATTTCTGGTGCTGTCATGGAACAATGGTACAGGCGCAGGCATCCTATCCGGAATGGATTTACTTTGAGGATACGGAAAATGATGAACTGGTAGTCAGCCAGTACATTCCTTCCAGCCTGGAATATCAAAGAGGGAAAAACCGGATCTTTTTTGAACAGACCACAGATATGAAATATTATAACGATCAGGCATTTTTCGATGAGAAGGATGACAGTCAGATGTCCAGATGGTTTTTAAAATTCCATGTGACCTGTTCCATGCCTGAGCATTTCACCATTGCATTCCGTGTTCCTTCATGGGTAAAGGGTGACATTCAGGTAAAGGTAAACGGAAAAGAGCTTCCGGCGTCTGTAGCAGGAGGATATTTAAGGATTACAGGAGACTTTAAGGAAGACACCATCCATATTTACTTTCCCAGTGCGCTGGCAATGGAAGCGCTGCCGGATATGCCGGAACTGGCAGCAGTGGTAGACGGCCCGATTGTTCTTGCAGGAATGACGCAGGAGGATCAGGGACTTTCGGGGGATTTTGCCCATCCAGAAAGCTTCCTGAAGCCACAGATGGAGCATACCTATGGCACATTCCCCTGGAAGCAGAACTATTACCAGACCAGAAATCAGGACAGGAATATTCTGTTTAAACCGTTGTATGAGGTGACAGATGAAACTTATACGGTATATTTCAGTAAGAAGGATTAATGATTGATCCGTTTTTTATGAAAGGCGGTTTTGTATTGGAGGGGCGTGATCCCTTCGTACTTCCGGAACATTTTCATATAGTATTTTTCATCATGGAAGCCGCAGGAATATGCGGCTTCTTTGATGCTGATATCACTTCCCTGAAGGAGCGCCTTGGAAACCTCAATACGACACCTATTCAGGTAATAGGTCAGAGTCATGCCGGTTTCCTTTTTGAAAAGTGCGGAAAGATACTCCTGATTGTAGTGAAAGTGCTCGGCGATCTCTGAAGCGGTAAGAGTGGTATGGCAATTTGATTTTACCCATTCCATAATGCTGTAGATCGTAGGAGAAAATTCCGTAAGCGTACCGGAAAGCATGTTTAAGCATTCCTGTGTGATCTCCATGAGAAGCAGGCTTAAAGAACAGGGGAGCATGGCGTCCAGATAAAGAGGATCCTGCCGGGAAAAGTCGATCAGCTGCCGGAACAGCAGGCTGACTCTCTGGAAATGGATGGGAGAACCATGTTCCGGAAGAAAATAGGTGAAGTCTTTAGGAAGCCCGCAAAGATTTAGAGAAGCCTTGGCGGCATAAGTGTGCCAGGGATGATCAGAGGAAAAGTGTACCCAGAAATAAGACAGACTTCCTTTAGCGGGAGCGTGGCCGTAGTGCTCCTCCCCGGCTTTTAAAAAGATAAATTCCCCGGCTTTTACCAGGTGGGGAACACCGGAAACCGTGATCGGGAGACAGCCTTTAAGAACAAGGATCAGTACATGACAGTCCATGGTCCGTCTTACATGTAAAAAGGAATCCCGGCTCATCAGATTTCCGCAGGTGTAATAGTGAAGCAGGGTATCATTCTGGGTGTAGACATAGTTCATAGATCGGCGCTCCTTTTGAAAAAGCTTTTCTCTATCATAACATAGCCATAATGCAAACAAAAAACAGAATTTTAAAAAAATTTTAAATTTATACTTGCTTTTTTGTCAAAACTGTAATATTATAATCAAGTCTGATGCAGACGAAAGAAAATGGCTTGTTGGTCAAGCGGTTAAGACGCCGCCCTCTCACGGCGGAAACAGGGGTTCGATTC
>ERZ779888.281-NODE-281-length-65264-cov-18.575473_pt1 | contig 65264 bp, 45 predicted proteins | sample MGYA00511245_ERZ779888 | MGnify/ENA primary metagenome ERZ779888 (study PRJEB29588, sample SAMEA2155255) | human gut metagenome | biome: human gut; feature: human-associated habitat; material: faeces | place: Denmark | collected 2008/2010 ...
CTGCGGAATGCGGAACGGCTAAAAACGGACAGAAAATACGCTATTACAAATGTTTAGGACGAAAACACCAAAGCGGTTGCAAAAAGTCGCAAGTCAGGAAAGAAATACTCGAAAAATATGTGCTTGACAACGTATGCGAACAAATGCAACGCCCCGAAATATTAGATAAAATGGCAACGTATTTACTGCAAGTGCAGGAAAACCGCATAAAACAAAACTCGGTTATGACAAATCTCATAAAAGAGAAACGCCAAACCGAGAATACAATCAACAACATTATGCAAGCCATAGAGCAAGGCGGACAAAGCGCAACGGTTATGAAACGTATGCGAGAACTCGAAGAAAAACTGACCGACATCGAAAAACGATTGACGATTGAAAAATCTCAAACAGCGTTCAGGCTTTCCAAAGAGCAAATAATCGATTATTACAAATCCGCGCTTGAAAAAGAACCGCTACAACTGATAAATTACTTCATAAAAGAAATTCAGTTGTATGACGACAAAATGATTATTATCTACAACACCCCAAAGACGATAAACCTTGACGAAAGTCAGGGTTTTTCTTTTTACGACAAGAACGTTAAAATGCCGTATGTGATACAAAACAGACAGTATTATGGACTTAAAGATTTCAGACTTATAATGCGTATCTGATACATACGCAGACGATTTATTCCACGGTGTTCTTGACGTGAGCCTCTCAGGAGCGTGTCGGTAGGCAAATAAACCGCCAACCGACAGCCCCGAGGGGCTTTTCGTTTGCCTTTGGCAAGATAGCCTGACACACTCCTTTCTCACGTCAAGAACCTTTCGCGGCATAAAACCGTCTGCAACTGCTACGGATAAAGGGATACGAACACACCCATACGAACCCCGAAAGATATAAAATGACGGCACATAGACAACCCAAAAACGCTAATAAATACTGCATTTTTGCAAAATAAAAACCTAAACCAAACACTTTCGTATTCGATTTAGGTTTTGATTGGCGGAGAGAGGGGGATTCGAACCCCCGATACGCTTATTCACGTATGCCCGCTTTCCAAGCGAGTGCCTTCAGCCGCTCAACCATCTCTCCACGGCTAAATATAGTTTGCGTTTTTGACGCTTGAGTATTCTACCATATATTGTACAAAAAATCAAGTAAAAATGCTGAAAATTTCGCTTTTGTAAAAATAATTTCTTTGCGAAATGTTGATATGGTATGGTATACTATAGCAAGCCGATTAAGCCAAATGAGACAAAGTTGTAAAATAAATAGTAGGCGAGCAAGGAAGTGTGCAGAAGCGATACACTGGCAAAGACTGTTTCGAGAAGCGGTCATTTAATAAGATATATTTTTAGAGTTGCAAACCGGTGGTGATTGGATGAGTTTGTTTGGATACATAGGTTTGAATTTATGGTTTTGCCGTTGCGACCGTGTATCGGTTATGATATGCCGATTGAGAAAAGTACCGACATGGAGGAGAATTAAGAATGGATATTATTAAGGCAAAAAGTTTGCTAAAAGATTATACGTCTGTTGTTTTTAAAGACGATGCAGTATATTACAGTGAGTATAGGGGAGTAAAGCCGTTGATGATTTTATTCGATAACGGCGTTGACGTTTCTTGTGGCGAAGCTGCGGATAGAGTGATAGGCAGAGGCGCAGCGTATTTGTACGCAGCGCTTAAGATAAAGCATGTTTCGGCCTATGTCATAAGTAAGCCGGCAATAGAAGTGCTTGAGCGTTATGGCATCGAGTTCGACAGTGACGAAGTCGCAGACAATATACGTAATCACACAAACACCGGAATTTGCCCGATGGAAGAAGTAACCGAAAACGCAACCAGCCCGCAAGAAGCTATAAAATTAATGAAGGCAAGATTAAAACAGATGTACGGAGATAAGGCGTAGTATGCTTATTTGATAATGTGTAGTTCGTTATTCTGCGACGTTATTGTTTTGCGCAATTTTTACGTATTGGCGAATGAGGAGATTTGTCTAAGCGAACTTATTATACAAGCCGCTTGACTGTTTTGCCGTTTATGTAAATCGGAGCCGTAACCTTGCGGATTCGTTTATGACTTAACATTTACGTATGCGTTTAATCTAAAAAATGGGACAGAACTGATAAGTCTGACTTTGTTTCATAGAAATATTTGGCGAGGTTTCAGCACTTCCATGGGTGGCGCTTAAGGGAATATGGTACTATTAGGGTGATATTGCTATTCTGCTATAAATAATTTATACGATTCGGCAGAACGGATTGAATATCGACCCTATTGATAGTAATGTCGGCAATGTATTTGCTAGCGTTCTTTGCAAGCATAGTGAATAAGGATATAAAAGTTATTAGTCATATTTTTTGCGATACGATCAATTGATTTTTCTTATTGATATTATTTTTAACTCCATTAAAAAGAAAAAATTATTGATGCTAAAAATAGGATACATAATGTAAATATATGTTGGTGGTAATTATAAAGTAATTATTATAAACTTAAATCTAAAGGAGGGTATTATTATGACTATAGCGGATAAGATTAAAAAGCTAAGAAAAGATAACAATATGACTCAGGAAGATTTGGCTGAAAAAATGAATGTGTCCAGACAAACAGTTTCAAAGTGGGAAACAAATATAGTTATTCCGGATGCCAATAATATTGTTTCGATTTGTAAATTGTTTAATATTACAACCGATGAATTGTTAGATTATAAGGTTGAATCAATTCAAAAGAAAAAGCAGTTTATTATCGATATGTCAGTCTTATTGCTGGGGATTATCGGATTTATTGTCTTTGCGATATTACTTATAACTAATAAAATCGATGAAACGTCATCGGTTATTACAATAAACGTTTATGGCATTATTGCACTTATCTTTTTGACTTTAGTTATTGCATTTGTCATGATAATGATAAAAAGAAATGGAAAAAAATAAATTAAAGATTTTAGTTAAAGTATTACTGGCACTATTAGTGCTGACGTTAGTAACGTGTGTCGTAAAGACAATTGTTGATTGTATAAATACATGCAACAATATTACAGCATCATTTCCTTGGTATGCGCCAATAGTTTTAAATGGAATAATATTTGCTATTCCTTTTGCGCTTGAACTGCTTTTGTTCACTTATTTTTATGTAAGGAGCAAAAAATAGCATATAATCGATACCAAGAACACGCAACGATTCTAAAATATAAATTAAATTATAAAACGATTCTAAAAATCGATACAAAATATTGTTTTTTATGTTATAATAGACCTGTATATAATAGTATTCTAAAGGAGATTTTTGATGTCGGATTACAAAGTCGTTTCACTTTTTTCAGGTTGTGGCGGACTTGACTTAGGAATCGAAGGAGGATTTTCATATCTTGGCAAATATTATGACAAAAATCCTTTTAAGATTATATGGGCAAATGATATAAATGAGAAAGCCACAAAAACGCAAAGGTTGAATTTCAAAGATTTAGATGTTGTGTGTGGAGATATAACTAAAGTTCTTAATGGGACGCACGATAATCAACTAAGTTTTTTGGAAGATATCCCCAAACCATCACAGCATGTCGACGTCGTCATTGGTGGATTCCCATGTCAAGATTTTAGTTTGGCGGGTAAAAGAGAAGGTTTTTCTGTTGAAAGAGGAAAATTATATCAAAGTATGGCAAAAGTTATAGAAATTCTTAAACCAAAAGTTTTTCTTGCTGAAAACGTGAAAGGCTTAATTTCTTGGAGAAACGGATTAGCCATTAAAACAATTATTGAAGATTTTTCAAAATTGGGGTATAATGTTGATTTTAAACTATTTAATGCAGCAGATTATGGAGTTCCACAAACGAGAGAAAGGGTTATTATAATTGGGGTGCGTAATGATATATCTAAAGATATCGAATGGCCAAAAGCAACCCATTCTGCAACAGATAAAAATTTGCTTCCTTGGGTTACAATTCAAGATGCTATACATGATTTAGAAGATGAAGAAAAACATAAATCGTTACCTAATAATGGTTATTCAAAAGCAAAGTACTGCCCAGGAAAACAAGGCAATACTATAACAAAAGCAAATAAACCTGCTCCAACCATGAGAGCAGAACATCATGGTAATATTGAATTTCATTATTCATTGCCGCGAAGATTATCTGCTCGCGAAGCAGCTAGAATACAATCTTTCCCTGACGATTTTGTTTTTGTACAATCTACAACAGATGCTTATCGACAAATCGGCAATGCGGTAGCCCCGGTTTTTGCTTGGCATATGGCTCAAACGTTAAAGAATATTTTAGATGAAAAGGATTAAAAAATGAGTAGTGTTTATGATAAATTGTTTGACGATGCTCTTATTATTAAAAGAGTAAAAAATAAATTGCCACGCCTATTTCAATTAGCAGAATTGGAAAGCTCTAGAAATGGGAAAATTGGCATGGAAATAGGTTCAGTTAGAGAAAGAATACTTATTGCATTACTTATGTATAAATTTGGAATTGATATAGTTGACCCAGATATTCCAATAACGGCTCCAGAAGTAGATGTTATAGTTAAAAATACACCATTATCCATAAAAACGATGACAACAAGCAGTGATAGATGGTCTTCCGTAAAGTTGATTTGGACTGTTGATGCACAAAAAGCTTTACAATTTAAAAATACTTATATTCCGTATTGCGATATGTTAATGGCTAAAATCCATTGGAATGATAATGGCAAACTCTTACTTTTTTCAAAAGAATCACAAATTGGGGTTCTAAATCAAATTGGCAGAGATAGATACATTAAATTGCCAAAAGTAAACACAAACGCACGAGGAGTTGAAATCTCTCGGGAAGCTCTCTTGTTATTGGAAAAATGCCAAGATACAAGATGTATTGATATTAAATTCACAAGAGAAAAAATTGATTATAGAGAAGTTTATACTAAATGGCTTGATGCGTGGGGAGAAGACTATTAAACAAAAGCGAAATCGAAAACGATTAAGTTTTTTCGGTGCCGCCGGTCGGAGTCGAACCGACACGGTATCACTACCACCGGATTTTGAGTCCGGCGCGTCTGCCAATTCCACCACGGCGGCACAGCGGTAATAATATAACATAAATTTTGTATTTTGACAAGTATTTTGCACGGCTATGAATAAAGTAATTGATAAAATTTTGCAAATATGCTACACTATATGCGTTGGCACGGCGAAACCGCCGAAAAGGAGCGAGTATGGGAAATTTTATTATAATTGACGGTAATAGCCTTATAAATAGGGCATTTTACGCTTTACCGCCGCTTACCGGCAAAAACGGCAAGCCTACTCAGGCTATTTACGGCTTTGTAAAGATGTTGTTAAAGCTAAGAGAATACAACCCTACGCACATGGCTGTTGCTTTCGATTTGCGAGCGCCTACGTTCAGACACAAGGAATTCGATTATTATAAAGCCACGAGAAAACCTATGCCCGAGGATCTTGCGGTGCAAGTTCCCGTGTTGAAAGATTTGCTTCGCGCAATGAAAATTGCGGTTATAGAAAAGGAAGGTTACGAAGCCGACGATATTATCGGCACAATGGCGAAGGCGGCGGAAATGCCTACTTACGTCGTTACGGGCGACAGAGACAGTTTTCAGCTGATAGATGACGACACCACGGTTTTGTTTACAAAAAAGGGGATTTCCGAACTTGACGAGATGACAGAAGAAACGCTCAAGTCGGCTATGGGACTTACGCCGTCCGGCGTTATAGAATATAAAGCTCTCGCCGGAGACACCTCGGATAACATACGAGGAGTGCCCGGCGTAGGCGATAAAAGCGCTGTGATGCTTATCGAAAAATACGGTAACGTAGACGAGATTTATGCACATATAGACGAAATATCCGGCAGCCTGAAAAGAAAACTTATTGACGGGAAACAAAGTTGTTACGACTCTCGCCGCTTAGCTACGATATGTACGCACGTGCCTGATCTGCCGCAAGTAAAGGATTGCCCGTTTATTTTCCCGTTCGCTCAAAACGTCAAAGATATGTTCGTTTTGCTGGATTTTAAGACGCTTTCGGCTAAAGCAGATTTATTCAGGTCTAACGGTACTGCAGAGCTTGAAGACTTAGAAAAAGAGGTTGTCGAAAACGATGACGAAACGGATGTGATTGGATTTGACTGGAGCGATGACGAGGTTTGCGCAGGGAGTAAAATATATAAAATAAGACGGGATTTACTGAGCGACGGCGAAGCGGAAGCTGTTGTAATAGAGCGAATAAAAGAGCTGTGCGAAGACGAAAACACGTTAAAAATTGTTGCCGACGGAAAGTCGCTAATGTATAGATTACGCAAATACAACGTAACGTTACGTCATTTTTTCGACGTTGCGTTAGCGCAATATCTTATAGATATGAGCATGGATTACTCATCGACCAAGGCTCTTATTAAAGATTACGATTTAAGCGGCAATACGGCTGCTTGCTTGAAACGAATATACAATATACAAAGCGAAAAACTCAAAAGTCTTGGTATGGAAAAGTTATATTACGACGTCGAACTTCCTTTAGTTGCCGTTCTTTCGGACATGGAACGAGAGGGTGTAAAGGTTGACATAAAGAAGCTTGACGAGTTATCGGCAGGATACGGTGTAGAAACTGCGGAACTTACCGAACAGATTTACGCCATAGCAGGTAAGACTTTTAATATTAATTCGCCTAAGCAGCTTGCCGAAGTATTATTTACGGATTTAGGCGTGCCCTATCCGCAAAAGTCAAAAAGTCGTTCTACGGGAGCGGAAATTTTGGAGCCGTTGCGGAATGAATACGAAATAGTAGCTCTTGTGCTTAAGTATAGAGCAATTTCCAAGTTAAAAAGCGTTTATCTCGACGGAATGAAGCCGCTTCTGAGCAAAGACGGAGTTGTTCATACCGAATTTAAGCAAATGCTTACCACGACGGGAAGGTTATCCAGCGTAGAACCGAACCTTCAAAATATACCGGTTAGGGACGACGAGGGGAGAAAGTTGCGAAAAATTTTCGTAGCAAGAGAGAGGAAAACCTTTGTAAGCGCCGATTATTCGCAAATAGAGCTTAGGGTTATGGCGCATCTGTCCGAAGACAAAAACATGGTTGACGCTTATATCAACGGTTACGATATTCATTCGGCAACTGCGGCGCAAGTGTTTGGAGTAAACATAGAGGACGTTACTCCGGCTATGCGAAGAACGGCGAAGATAGTAAACTTCGGAATAATATACGGTATAAGCGATTACGGATTGGCAAAAGATTTAGGCATCAAACCGTCACAGGCAAGAGAGTTTATAACAAAATACTTTGAGACGTTCCCGGCCGTAAAGGAATACCTCGAGAAATCGATAGCTTTTGCAAAAGAAAGCGGATACGCATGCACAATTTTCGGACGAAGAAGATATATTCCGCAACTAAATTCGTCAATATACATGCAAAGGCAGTTCGGCGAAAGGGTTGCTATGAATATGCCTTTACAGGGAACTGCCGCCGACATTATAAAAATAGCGATGATAAACGTTGCCAAAAGATTGGAAAAGACTAATTCTAAACTTATACTTCAAATACATGACGAACTCATTGTGGAAGCGGACGAAAAAGAAACTGACGAAGTTATTAAAATTTTAACAGAAGAAATGGAAGGCGCAGCGAAATTAAAAGTTCCGCTTACGGCTTCGATAGGATACGGAAAAACCTGGTATGACTGCAAATAGTTACAAAAAAATAGCGCTGATAGGCGGCATTGCAAGCGGTAAAAGCGTCGTAAGCGGCATAATGAGCGAACTCGGCGCATACATAATCGATGCGGACGTAGTGGCGAGAGAGGTGGTTGCGCACGGCACCGCCGGGGAAAAAAAGCTGATTAAGGCATTCCCGACATGTGTCGTTGACGGAGCCGTGGACAGACGAAAACTGAGAGAACTTGTTTTTTCAGATAAAACCATGCTCGAAAAACTTAACGGAATTACTCATCCGCTTATAAAAAAGCGCATTGCCGCTTTGGTAGCCGAAAGCGACGGTGTAAGCGTTACCGTTATGCCGTTACCGTTCGACTTAAAGAATTACGATGTGGTGGTTTCCGTTTATGCTCTGCCGTTAAAGCGTATAAACAGACTTGTTTTACGGGATAATATTTCTATGCAAACGGCTCAGAGTATGATTTCGGCGCAATGGTCGGATCAAAAGATGTTGACTTCGTCCGATTTTGTTTTTGTAAACGACGGAGACTTGACAAAAATCAGAGCGGCGGTAGAGGAGTGGTGGCATAGCTACGTTTAAAAACAATTTAATCGTCTTGTGTTGCTTTTTGATAGCCTCGATTTCGTTGATTGTAATGGTTTTTCCGATACGATATAGCGATTCTGTGACAAAATACGGCAAAATGTTCGACGTGGAGCGTTCGGTCATATTTGCTGTCATTCATACCGAAAGCAAGTTTGACGCAGATGCGAAAAGCAGCGCCGGGGCGCTGGGGCTTATGCAGATAATGCCGGCTACTGCGGCTTGGCTTGCGCAGGAGCTTAACGTCGAATATAACGAAAGTATGCTTGTTTCTCCCGACTATAATATTATGTTAGGCGTTTACTATATTTCTTATCTAAGTAAGTCTTTTGAGGGCGATAAAGTGTTTGCAGCTTATAATGCGGGTGAAGGTAAAATCAGAGAATGGGGAAATCGCATAGCGTATAAGGAGACAAGAGATTATATAAAAAGAATAAAGATGGCAAGGGCGATATACGCAATGCGGATAGGTTAAAATATTTATTTAACGGAAATAATCTATGCGGAGGATTTTTATGAAGAAACCCGTTGGCATAGTAGAAGTAAAAGATTCGATATCTGCGTTGAAAGGCAAAATGTTGCTGATTCGAATAAACAAGGGAAGAAAAAGGATTATAAAATACTGCGGCGAAATAGAAGATATTTTGCCGTCTTTGTTTACTTTAAAGGTAAGCGGCGAAAAAAACGTGACTCGATTGTCGTGTTCGTACAGCGATATTATATGCGGCAACGTGATTTTGTCAGAGAAAAAATAATTGTGTCATATTATGCGACGCCTCACGATATAATATAGCGTTACAAACTATTTATTTGGAGGATTACCTATGGCATTCGAACCCGTTTATGAGGTTGCCGCACTTGACGGATTACAAAAGAGCTCTACGCAGCTCGTAGTGGAGGCAAAGTTAGTACCGCCGCATGGCGAAGAGATAAATAAGGTTCTCGGTATTTCCGCAGTTTCTACAGTATCCGCAACCGAAGTGTTTTCGGGTGAAGCGAGAATGAAAGGAAAGGTCGATTTTCGCATTACTTATCTTAGTGCAGATAATTCGCTTTGTTACCTCGAGTACACGGCGTCTTTTGCCGACAAAATAAACGATGACGGAATAAGCGGCGGGAACGTTTGCCTTTTCAGTAAGGTTATCGATACCGATATTACCAGTTTAGCGGAAGCCGAAATGAAGCTTTCGTCCGTTGTGGAAATATTTTTGCTTGCCTTTACTGCGAAGCGTATCAAATATCTTTCGTATGGCGGAGACGGATTGTATACGCATCGAAAGGATTACGATTTTACTACTTGCGTTTGCCATTTTACGGCAGGCGCTAAGGTTAACGTAAAAATGCCACCGGACGTAAGGTACGCCGAAAATCGTGCCGTTATTTCCTCTTGCGTTGCCGGCGACGGCATGGTTACGGTAAGCGGAGATGTGATTACGGACTATATGACTGATGCCGAAAGACTATCTGTCGTTACTCCTTTTTCGGTAGAAATCGAGGCTAACGGCAGCAAAGAGGACTTTATGGCATGCTGCAACGTTTTTGTGGAAAATACGGAGGTCAGCTCAGATGCGGAAGGCTATGACGTGGACGTGGCGATTTGCGGATTCGTTTCGCAGTCCAACAGTTTTTCGCCCGTAGTAGACGCCTTTTCCCTTAGTAACGAATTGATTAAAGGAGAGGAAACTACCGAATATTCGGTACTTAAGAATTGTTTTGTTTTCAGCGACGAAGTGGAGGGAACGGTTTCTTTAAGCGCAGGAATGCCGCTTGCGGACAACATTATTTCCACGCCCGGATTCGAAGTAATCGTTACCGGCGGGTATGCGCTTGACGGCAAAGCGGTAATAGAAGGAATGGTAAGACTTACAGCCGTTTATTTTAGCAACGAAACTTCTTCGGAAAGTTCGGTAAATATCGAAATTCCTTTTTCGCTCACAAAACGTGCGGACGTAACCGAAGGCGACGAAGTGACTGCCACCGCCGAGGCGGAAAGCGTATCTTGCAAAATTCGCAGAGGTAGCGACATAGACGCCAGAGCTACCGTATCCGTAAACGTGTTCGTAAGCAAAAAATGTTCCGCAACATACTTGTCCTCTATTGCTGAGGGGGACCCGATACAAAGTCCGTCATGTGCGTTTTCGGTGCATGTTATTGGAAAAAACGAAACCATATGGGACGTTTCCAAAGCGATAGGATTGTCACCGGAAGACGTGGAAAAACAAAACCCTCAGCTTAAGCAACCGTTTGTCGGTGGGGAGAGAGTAGTTGCGTATAGACGCCGAGAAAAGAGCGAACGCAGCTAAAGTTCGATTTAGCCGATGATTCGTTGAGTACAAAACGCTTTTACCTAACGTCGAGAAAGGGGAAAGCGTTTTTACGTTTAAAGGCTTTGAGTTAGCGGTTTAAGACGATACCTGAAATATCGTCAAACGGCGAAATGTTTTCGGTTAAATTTTGATACAATTAAACCACTTAAATAATACGTCGATTAAAGTCAAAACCGCAGACGGTTTAAATAGCAAAACAATAAAACAAGGCAAAAATCGTTGACGTAAATTTTTATATGGGCTATACTATAGTAAAATATCGATTTAACGACGGGAGTACTATGGAAAAAGAAGAATTGTTGAAAAACGCATACGATTTGCTTTGCGAGTTTACGACGCCAAAGGCAAGATTCCCCATGTATTTTCTGTTAATGTTCGACGGAGACGAAAAAGTGACGGAGGCGTTGATTTTCGGCAAAGACAAATTATTGGAAGATACGTCGAAAATGCAATACGTGATGGACTTTTATGCGCAGAAGTGCGACGAATTCGAGAATAAAGTAACAATGTTGGCGCAGGCGTTGGGATGCAGCGCATATAATCTTTTTTTTGCCGCCATAAGCGACGAAGATTATATCGAAGATATAGAAAACATCTCGTGCGAGAAGTTGGTAGCATTAAAGCCGGGCGGCGATGCGGCGCAGATATGCGCCGACGTAGGGTTAAGAGAAGTTACGACGAAAAAAGTCTTGGACGAGATAAGGCGCATGAAATTGGAAGATTGACTTTTGGGCCTGCTTATGCTATGCAGACGGTTTTGGGGACGGTAACGACGGCGCCATATTAAGTTGACAAAATTTCATAAATGCATTACAATGGAAGTATCCTTTCGGTGGAGGGTACTTCCGTTTTTATGTCACGGTTTCAGCCGATTTTCATTGAGGAGTTTTTGCCGACGGCAAAAGTGTATGTCGCAAGGTTGTGGGATAGCAATCAGCCTGTTTTTTGCGAAAAAAGAAAGGATGCTATAGAAAAATGCAAGAACGAATTGCATAAAAAACAGAAGTACTGCGTTTGGAAATTGCTCGAATATGCTCTCGCCAGGCAAGGTTTCGACGTTCCTGTCGTTGATTTCAGATTTGAGGGCGGCAAATGGATTGCGAGCGGAATTCGGTTTTCGCTCTCGCACAGCTATGATTACGTTGCGGTGGCGATCAGCGACTATCCGATAGGTATCGACATTCAAAAATATGTCGGCAGCGATGAGCGTGTGGCAAAGCGAGTGTTGAGTAAAAAAAAGTATTGCGAATATCTGTCGGCAGGTGACAGGGATGAGTTTTTTATTAAAGAATGGACCAAAATAGAGGCGAAGTTTAAGTGCGGAGAGGGCGGCGAGTGTAAAACCGTGACTGTCGACGATTATGCTCTTAGCGTGTGCGTGGATTTGACGGAGAGAAAATAGATGTTTGTATCCGAAGTTTTTGTGCAAAATTACAGAAACTATATCAAAGAAAAAGTGTCTTTCGAGAACAAGACAAATTTTTTGGTGGGAAAAAACGCACAAGGCAAGACTAATCTGTTGGAAGCGATTTATTTGTGTTCGGTCGGAAGAAGTGCCAGAACTCCGAGAGACAGAGAACTGATTAACTTCGACAGCGACAGAGCGTATATAAAAGTTTTTGTAAAGAAGCGATTTGCCACTGACAGAGTAGAGATGACTCTGGACAAGTCTGCGAACAAAAGAGTGGCTGTAAACGGATTGCCCATAACCCGTATCGGCGAATTGATGGGCGTGGTGACCACGGTATTTTTTTCGCCGGACGAAATGAAAATAGTAAAAGACGGACCGAGCGATAGGCGACGTTTTATGGACATATCGTTATGTCAGATGTCAAAAGCATATTTTTACTTATTGTCAAGTTATAACAAAACGCTTTCTCAGCGAAACAAGCTGCTTAAAAACGGCGCAACCGATGACGTGCTGGACGTGTGGGATATGCAACTAGTGGGTTTGGGCAGTAAGATAATTAAAACGAGACGGGGTTTTGTGCAGAAGCTCGGGGAAAAAGCGGCGAACAATCATTCTTATCTGACTGACGGAGGAGAGTCGCTAAAATTAGGTTACGAATCGGAAAGCGGAGAAACGGTTGAGGAAATCGCCTTGTCGTTTAAGGAGCATTTGCTTAAAGATCGAGAAAAGGATAAACTTATGGGATACACCAGAAGCGGACCGCACAAAGACGATATAGCCTTTTGCGTCGGGGATACGGATATAAGAGCATTCGGTTCGCAAGGACAGCAGCGCACGGCTGCGCTTGCCGTTAAATTGGCGGAAATCGATCTTATTGCAGGAGAGAAAGAAGAATATCCGGTCTTGCTGCTTGACGACGTGCTGAGCGAACTTGACTTGGATCGACAAATACGGCTACTGAATAAAATAAAAGATTATCAAACGATTATAACATGTACGCACATTGACGACAATTTGACTAAAGCAATAGGTAACTATGCCAAATTTATTGTGGAAAACGGAAAAGTGACGAGGGGGTAATTGTAATGTACGACGTAGCGATAATCGGCGCCGGACCTGCAGGCATTTCGGCGGCGTTGACATTAAAAAATTTGAATAGGAATTTTGTGTTGTTCGGTTCGGACGAGTTGTCAGAAAAAATTTTGAAATCCGAACGAATCGCAAATTATCCGGGCGTAGGCTATGTAAGCGGTAAAGAATTTGTCGGTATGTTAAAAAAACAGTTAAACGATTGCGGAATTTCGGTTACTTGCAAACGAATCAACAATGTTTTTTTTATCGACGGAAGATTTATGCTACTTAGCGGTGACGAAATAATCGAGGCATGCGCCGTAATATATGCAGGAGGAACCGAAAGTATAAAACATATTAACGGTGAAGCCGAATTTTTAGGCAAAGGCGTAAGCTATTGCGCAACGTGCGATGGTTTTTTGTATAAAGGTAAGACGTTGGCAATCGTTGCCGAGAGCGAAAAATTCGAACCCGAAGTAGAGTTTTTAAGTTCGCTTGCCGAAAAAACGTACGTTTTTAGACTGTACAAAGGCGATTTGCCGCCAGTCGAGATATGTGGGGACGTAAAAGTGAATTCGATTCGAAACGGAAACGGCGACGTTATCCCGGTAGACGGTGTGTTTGTGCTTAAAAATTGTGTGGCGGCGTCCGATTTGATTAAAGGCGTCGTGTCGGAAGACGGACACGTAGTTACCGATCGCAGTCAGGAAACCTCGCTTAAAGGCTGTTTTGCGGCAGGGGACTGCGTAGGCGCTCCTTATCAGATAGCGAAGGCGGTCGGCGAAGGAAACGTTGCGGCGCATTCTGCGGTGACATTTCTTGCAGCAAAAAATAAACTTAATCACGCAAAAACGCTTGCTAAATAAGCAATAATGTGTTATACTCGTATGGCTATAGTTGTATAGCAATCCTTATTCCTCAATTTTATGAGGGATCACAAGACCAAAAGGAGGTGTAGAATATATGAAAAAATACGAAGTTCTGTATATTCTGGCTAACAATCTTGACGAGGCGGCAAAGGAAGCGCAGATAGCTAAGTACGAAGCTATCGTTACTAATGCCGGCGGCGAAGTTACCACTACCAAGTGGGGCGTAAAGAAACTCGCTTATCCCATCAATTTCAAGAGCGAAGGCTATTATGTACTTACCGAGTTTACGGCTAACGCTGATCTTCCGCTCGAAATCGAACGTCAGATGCGTATAGCTAAGGACGAAGTGTTGAGATTCATGATCGTTGCAAAAGATTAGTATAACTGCAGAGGAGACTTTAATATGAATAAGTGTGTGTTGGTAGGCAATCTCACCAGAGAACCCGAACATTCGTCTACTGCTAACGGCGTGGCGTTTTGTAGGTTTAGCATAGCGGTTAATCGCAACTATGCTAACAGCAACGGCGAAAGAGAGGCGGATTTTATAAATATCGTTACTTGGAGAGGACTTGCGGACAATTGCGGTAAGTATCTTACCAAGGGTAGCAAGGTAGCCGTTTCAGGTTCGATACAGACTCGCACGTACGAAAAAGACGGCGTAAAGAGAACTGCAACCGAGATTGTCGCTGACGACGTAGAGTTTCTCTCGCCTAAGAGTTCGGACGGACAGGCAACATCCGTTCGCAGTTCCGGCGCAAAGTCTTCGGGTATGGAACTCGAGCCGGTAGAAGATTCCGAGTTGCCGTTTTAAAGGAGTAAATTATGGAAAAGAAAATGAATAAAGTCGTTGATGGCGACGACAAAATGAAAAAGGCAAAGCGAGCTCCTAAAAAGAAGGTTTGTCAGTTTTGTGTAGACAAGGCTGCGGACATCGACTATAAGGACGTTTCGAAGCTTCGTCGTTATATTACCGAGAAAGGTAAGATCATTCCTCGCCGCACTTCCGGCGTTTGCGCAATGCATCAGAGAGCTCTTACTACGGCTATCAAACGCGCAAGATATATGGCTTTGTTACCTTTTAAGGCAGAGTAACAGTAGTATTAAAACGGCGGAATCGATTGGTTCCGCCATATTTTTTGTTTTGGAGTGAAAAGATGATTGCAGTAAACGACGTCAGTCTTCAGTTCGGCAGCAGGGTGTTGTTCGACCACGTTAATTTAAAGTTTACCAAGGGGAATTGCTACGGTATTATAGGCGCTAACGGAGCGGGCAAATCCACTTTTTTAAAAATTTTGTCCGGGGAATTGGAACCGAATAAAGGTGAGGTTGTCGTTGATAAAAACGAACGTATGAGCATTCTTATGCAAAATCAGAATGCCTACGACGATTACACGGTGCTCGAAACCGTTATGTGGGGCCATAAAAAGCTGATGGAAATAAAAGCCGAGCGTGAGGCTTTGTATTCTAAAGAAGATTTTTCCGACGAGGACGGTGTAAGAGCGGCGGAACTCGAGGGCGAGTTCGCCGAAATGGGCGGCTACGAAGCCGAATCGGACGCAGAAACGCTTCTCAATCAGCTAAAAATAGACAGCGATTTGTTCTATTCGCTTATGGCTGACGTCGATCCCAAAATTAAGGTAAAAGTTTTGCTTGCGCAGAGTCTGTTCGGAAAACCCGACATTCTTATTTTGGATGAACCTACCAACAACCTTGACGTTTTAAGCGTAAGGTGGCTCGAAGATTATATTATGGCAATGGAGGACAGTATAATTATCATTGTGTCCCATAACCGCCACTTCCTTAACCGTGTATGCACGCACATTTGCGACGTCGACTTTAAAAAGATCAGAATATTCGTAGGTAACTACGACTTTTGGTACGAATCTTCGCAACTTTTGCTTAAGCAGAGTAAGGAACAAAACAAAAAAATCGAAGCGAGAGCCAAAGAACTTCAAGAGTTTATTGCAAGGTTCGCCGCAAATGCGAGCAAGTCCAGACAGGCGACAAGCCGAAAAAAAGAACTCGAAAAGCTTAAGCTCGAAGATATTCAGCCGTCGAGCCGCCGTTATCCGTTTATAGAGTTTAAGTTCGAAAGGGAAATAGGTAACGAGATTCTCGAAGTCGAAGGACTAACAAAAAAAGGTTTCTTTGAGAATGTGTCTTTTAGACTCAAAAGAGACGACAAAGTGGGTTTTGTGTGCAGTAACGGTCAAAACGTTTCCATGCTTTTCGATTGCATTATGGGGCTCGAAACGCCCGACAGCGGAAAAGTTAAATGGGGGCAGACTATTATACCCACATATTTGCCGCAGAATTACGACAATTTTTTTGACGGTGTGGATTTGACGCTCGTGCAATGGCTCGACCAATTTTCGAAGGACCATTACGAGGAATATCTCAGGGGTTGGCTGGGCAGAATGTTGTTTTCTAAAGAGGAAGCTCTTAAAAAAGCCGCAGTGCTTTCCGGCGGCGAAAAGGTCAGATGTATGCTTGCAAGAATGATGTTGCAGGGTGGCAACTTCCTTATTTTAGACGAGCCGACAAACCATCTGGATCTGGAGTCTATTACCGCCTTAAATAAGGGCATGACTAATTTTAAGGGTGGAATGTTGTTTGTGTCTCACGACCAGGAAATTATGGAAACCGTTGCAAATCGTATTATAGAAATTAACGGCACAAAGACTTTCGACAAAGATATTACTTACGACGAATATCTTGACCTGAGAGGGTAGTCGCCGATAAAACAAGAATAATGTATGGCACAGGCATGAGTTTTACTTACAGAATGCGTGATTAAGTAGATATATCCGTGTGTGATTACAGCCGCATGTTGAACATTACTTTTTATGCAAAGCGTGCGGCTGTAAATCAAACTTTGATACGTATCGTGTTTTTTATTACATTATTTAGCTGAGACAAAAAAACGCTTAATCGGCGGTAACGCTTGACACAGCGATGTTTTTTTGTTACAATAATCGAGTTAAGTAGTTGCGAACAATGTGATTACTGCGATATAAATATTCGGAGGCTTATCGAAGCGGTCATAACGAGGCGGTCTTGAAAACCGTTTGGCGGCAACGCCACGGGGGTTCGAATCCCTCAGCCTCCGCCAGGGAGAAGAAAGACGAACACTTGCTGTTCGTCTTTCTTGCTTTTTCGTTTTGTGGGGGATTCGAACGGGTTGGCAGGCGGCTTGTAACGGAATGTCCGTTCCACTCAAGCTCCGAATTTGACCCTTTTTACGAGATTAGGATGGTCGTTTGTCGGGCGGCGCTTGTATAGTCAAGTGCCGGCCAAAGTGCCATTTGAAGTTTTCGGTAAGTTCTCCGTCCGCAAACTCAACAGCGGTTAAATTCAGGTGAGCATAAATATTCGAGAGTTAATTTTATAAATGTTAAAGGTAAATATTCTTTATAATCATTCCATTTAATTCGGAACGGGATGACTGTATTAAAACGATTTTTATTTTACATGAACTTTACAAAGTCTAAACATTTTATTGGTGGAAAAGGAAATTAGCAAATGATAAAATATATGCGTCAAAAAATAAATCGTTAGGCTCATTAAAATGATAAAAATTACATTTAAGCCAAAATCATCGATGGGCGCACTGTTTTTTTGTGCAGGTTTATTTATTTTTGTATATTAGCATAAATTTGCATTATAAAAATCTACTAATTGATATTAATTTACGAGGGCATTTCGATGTTAGAATTAAAACACATTAGTAAGACATATTATTCTAAATCAACGGTAAAAGTGGCTGCCTTAAATGATGTTTCTATAAGTTTCCCTCGAAAAGGATTGTTTTTTATCATAGGCAAAAGCGGTTGCGGAAAAACCACACTATTGAATATTCTCGGCGGTTTAGATGCTCCCACTTCCGGAGAGGTCTATTTTGACGGTGAAAAGATAGATTTAATAAACATGCGTGTAGCCGATAATTATCGCAGGCAATCGATAGGATTTGTTTTTCAGAACTATAATTTGCTCGATAACGAAACGGTTACGGAGAACGTTAATGTAGCCGCACAACTTGTCGGAAAATCAGACGAAGATGTGGTAAACGCTATTTCGTGCGTAGGATTATCAGAACAGTCTAAGCAATACGTAAACGAGCTTTCCGGAGGCCAAAAACAGCGTGTCGCAATAGCAAGAGCGCTTGTTAAAGATTCAAAAGTAATTCTTGCCGACGAACCGACCGGTAATTTGGATAGTTCAAATGCGGTAGAGGTTTTTCGTTTGCTTAAAGCATTATCGGTCGACAGGTTGATTATTGTCGTTACTCACGATAATGAATCTGCGGAAAAGTATGGTGACGGAATTGTCCGTATTGCCGACGGGAAAATAACTGACAATTCCATATGTAACTTCGGGAAGACCGCAATAGAGCGTGCAAAAAAGACAAATGAAAATTCTTATTCTATAAAAAAGAGTACATTGTTCAAATTCGGCATAAAAAATATCGGATACAAGAAAGGAAGGAGCGTACTAACCGCCTTAGTATTGCTTTTGTCCGTTACCGTTTTGTTATGGGCGCAAATGTTACTATCGACCACAAGCGAAAAGGTTTTGGGCCGTGAACTTAAAACATATAATCAACAACAAATTTTGTTATATCAAAGCAGTAATTTGGATGAAGGCGTTTTAAACTATGACGGCTACAGAGGAAATCATCCGGACGTTTCGCCAAGCGCGCTCAGGTATATTCATAAGAATACTAATGCTCTTCCGTTGACGCAGTTGGATATGCTATACGTCGGCATTATTGAAAATAAAGATTCTATAAAAAATCTCGGATTCGAATTGTGCGACAATTCGCTTGAAATGGTAAATTCCGACTATATCTACGTCAGCGACTATCTGTTTGACGAAACGTACGCCTTAAGGAGCGGAAGTTCCGATTACGACGAATATATAGGAAAAGCGGTTACGGTTTGCGGTAAACAAGGAATCTTAGCCGGAGTATTTAAAACAAACTACTTTTCTTACGTAAACTGGGATTATCAATTTAATCGGTTTGAAATTAAAGGCAGCTTAAAAGAAGCCGAACAACAGGAAATTGCTTTTATCAATAGTTTTTTGAAAAATATATTTTTTTGTTCGTGGCAATACTATACCGAATATAACCTTAACGGATATACTTTTAACTCTATTGTAAGAGCTTCCAAGAGAAGAAACGGTGTGACGAATTATTACGGATTAACCGAAGTGACTTTTTCGACCGATTATTCCGATGTGACAATAACCGATGAAGTTCGTATTATTGATAAGGCAAATAACAGCCGCTTCGATGTTTTCGGAGAATATATAGAGGAATATTTAATTCCGAAGGAAAACGAAATTTACATATCTCGCTCGTTATACCGAAAATTGTTTGAATTCAATTACGAAGAAAACGCTTACTCACGTTATCTTGGAAGTAAAATTAATATTTCGTTATGTGAAAACGGGAATAACATAATTCTGTCTTCCGTAAACGGGAAAATTCTTGTCGGGGTTTACGGGGATGAAACGGGACCGTATTCATTTTCGATTTCAAAAGAAACAAATGAGGACTTCAAAAAATACGGAATGATGCACCCGTTTACTATTGTGAATATTTCTGAGATATCGGCAACTCGATTGACAGAATTTTTAACCGGACTTAGAAAACAATATGAAGTAGTCACTAAAAGCATGTTGTCATCCTGGGTATATTATGTAGTAGAAGATCAATTTAAAGCAGCTTCGATAATTATGTCTGCAGTTGCTATTGTTATGTTCTTGACAGCGCTTCTTCTCATTGTAAACCTTGTAGCGGTCATTATCACAAATAAGACGAACGAAATCGGAATACTTAGAGCGATGGGAATGCGCTCAAATGACATAATATTCATCTATTTAATCAAAATAATCTTTTTATCAATCATAAGTTTTGGACTGTCGGTTATTGGCGGCTTGATTGGCATTCCGATTCTGGCAAAAGGATTTATGTCGGACAATTCCTTATTTATTTCTTGGATATCGTTTGATTGGCTGACTTTGATTATTGGAGTAATAATGGGAATCGTTATGCCGATTTTGTTGTCGGCGGTGCGCCTTCGTAATATAAATAAAATGAAACCTATAGACGCAATAAAGAACTTATGAAAAATGTAAAAACACATGCCGTTGTCATTATCCAAAATTCTTACATCCTTGCAAGTTTGAGCGTAAATTAAAGCATAAAAACGGCATAAAATAGACGGATAAATTTTATGGTTTATCCGTCTATTTTTTACTAAATGCTGTTTGCCGCAAGCGCATATTTCTTTTGTATGCTCGTTGTTCTACGTCGAATCATCGTGACGTTTACGTTTAAAAATCGTATTACTACAAGATAAGTAAGTCCGAAGGTATAAGCGCAATAGAGTTTTTGTGCCGTAGATCAGTTTCATCTTAGATATAAGCTCGTCAATGACCGTATAATCGTTTTTTTGCTCATCGTCGAGATTGCCTTCGGTTTCTGCCGCAATTCGTTTGTCAATGCTACTGTGTCACTATATATGCCGTGTGTTTTTGGTTGCTTTTTTGGATCTATATTGTGTTTTTAGTGCGGCGCATTCTGTGTCTAGATTTCTCGGGGGGGCAAGGAAGAAAGATTCGGAATGACGAGGAAGGGTAGGGGTTAATCGTCGTTTATAAGTTCGGTTGCGGAAACCGAGAAAATTTTACAAAGCTTTCTCAAGGCTTCGATATTCGGCTCCGTTCGCCCTTGCTCCCAGTTTGCATAGCAACTTTCCACAACGTTTAATGCGTCGGCAACTTGTTTCTGCGTAAAGCCGCAACTTTTTCTTATTGCTTTCAAATTATCGCAAAATTTTTTATCCATATTGAAATTATTGCACAATACTAGATAAAATGTCTTGACACTAGACATTTTATCTAGTATAATATCGATATAGTCAGCAAATGACAAGAACAAATAAGGAGGAAGAAAAAAATGGCAGGATTTTTAGCAATGTTGCGTCGGTTGAACACGAATCAGCTCGGAAGCGTAACGGGTTCGGATTTTCAGAACGGCAAGTTGCCGTCGGCGTATCTGGGAAGAGGAGAAAAGGAAAACAAAGGCAAACTTATGATTTATGGAGAGAAGCTCGAAGATTATGTTTTCGGCAAAGAGGACGTTGCGTCTTGTTCGGTTGTACAGTCGGACGCATGGTTTAAGATGGGAAGCAATCAACAGAAGCGAGGTCCCAAATATAAAGTTTCTTTCAAGGACGGCAAAGTTGCGTTTATTTGTATTCCCGCAAACGACGCTTACATTCTCGAAAATGTGATATTGTGATCCCTTATTTTTTATTCCGTGGCGAGGTCGTTTGAAAAATCACCTTGCAAAAAAAGGGACTGTCGCAAGTTGTTTTTAGCAATTTGCGACAGTCCCTTTTTATTAAATCAAATTGTGGAAAAGTCGGATATAGGTCGATCATTCGTTTTTTTGTTGTAAGATTGTATATGCGTTTATTGTTGAAAACAAAGTAGTCGAAAACATTTAGATATTTAAATTTAAAAGGCGATAGAAATTAAAGTTAACTTTCCGAAATAAAATGTTGTTTCTTTGTCTGTGTAATTACTTATTCCGATTGCTGAATTGCACAGCAATTTGTAGCAGCGAATCTATTCGTTCGTCGGATAACGGTTTAGATAAATCTAAGAGCTGTTCCCCTAAAGAGGAACAGCTCTATTTTACAGCTTTGTTTTTTGTTATCTTCCGTTGTCGCTGTCGTTCCGCCTAAAAGGGGATCGGCCATGCTAAAATAATCGGCGATTTCTTCACCGTGCTTGGTCTTGACGTTGCGTCTGTCTTTTTCCGGTTTGTAACTACCGATTTTGAAAGTCCGAGATTAACGGCAAGAGCCGTGATAACAATACTGTTTTGAGCAAATGGATGTTATCTTCCGTCGTCGCTAACGTTTGTCTAAAAAGGTAATCTACCGCCACGCCGAAATAATCGATTTTCTTTACATTTGCCGACTAAGTGGCTTTGAAAGCGTTTTTCAACCGGCAATGGTTACTTTAGAAAATCTAAGTTCGACAGAAAGAGCCGTGATAAAAATTGCTTTTTGTCCGCATAGAGAGTTAACCTCGTCGCAAAAATTTATGATTAACCACGCTAGACTTAAAAAACTAAGCAAAACCCCGGACAAAACCATGAATAGCTTTTATGCGAAAACGTACATTACCGTGCTGAAAGATTCAGTTCGTAATGTATTCTTTGTTATGGAGATAGGAAGTTATATTAAATTTTATATTTATCTTCTATACTGTAGTTTAAGCCGTGAGATTTAGCACCTTTCCAACTTTGCAGTATTTCCAGCGTTTCTACGTAAGCCGTCATTTCTCCGCGAACAAACTCGTTTGGCTCACACGTATTTAACTCGTTTAAATAATCCGTCAACAAGTCGATAAGATAAATAATTACATCCTCTGCATTCGTATCCATATTTTAACCCTCTGTAACGGCAATTTCCTCCGATAAGTTTTCATTTTCCAGATAAGCGTAGAAAAAATCAATTATATCGTTACGCAACAGGTAAAGCGTGCTTTCCGCCACATGACAAATATTCGCAAGTTGCCATGCGGATAAATTCTGTTCGTCGATATAAATCGATTTGAAAACGTTATAATGGTTAGACTTGCCTCTGTTACTGTTTATTTTATACATCTTATAAATAAAATTAAAAGCAGTTGCGTAAGTCTTATTCCCGGATTTTATCAAAGTTTTGATCTTATTTTCTTTATCTCTCAAGGATTCGACTTTGGTAAAATTTTCCATAAATATAATTATAGTATTTATTACCCAAAATGCACTCTCAAAAAATAGGAGTGTCGTGCAATTTATCGTTTTTTATATGAGAATATTTTAGTTATAAAAAACAAAAATGTGGTTTTTACGGAGCAAGTCGTGAAGGGAATGCGGACTTTTAGGAATGTAATTTTTAATCTATAACAAGTATGGTTGCGATGCAGGTAACCGAGCGCATGTAACAAAATTTAAATTCGGGGCAGGAAAGCGGTATTGATTAGCTTGTCTTATTTTCTTATTTTTAAGCCATCGCAAAGCGTAATTATTGTTGTTTTGTCTGACATTCGTCAATAAATCAAACCGGGCAGAAGTATAGACAATATAACAAAACTTGAAATCAATATTTAAAAAATCATTATACCTTGACAAAAATAGGAAAAATGACATATATATAAAAGAAGTTGCCAGTAAAACAGATTTTAACAAGAAAACAACGGCAAAATCTATTGATAAAAACAGAGGAACATGGTATAATATTTTGGTCTAAGGTGTGCGTATAATTATGCTTCGAGATAAAGTCAGCGTTTTCCGAAATATTTATAACGGGGAATGCGTGCAGTCGGTGCTGCAACGTTATATAAACATCGTAGACTAATTTAATCGAAGTCTTTGTTTTTTGGAGGAAGCAAAATGAAATCGAGAAAGAAATTGTTAAGCGTAATTTTTGCAGTTATTGCGATAGTGCTTTGCATGGCGGCATTTGTTGCATGCGAAGGTGATCCCGACAACCCGGATACTCCGAATCCGCCGGACACGCCGGGAGAAATAACTTTTACCGTAAAGTTCGAAACTAACGGAGGAACCGAGATAAAAGATATTGTTTTTACCGACGTTTCGACCTTTAAGATGCCGGAAGATCCTACAAAAGACGGTTTCGAGTTTGATGGATGGTATTTGGACGCTAATTTCACCAATGTTTTTTCAAAAGATTCGATGACCAAAGCAAATATAACTTTGTATGCGAAATGGAAGGAAAATCTTAAGGCGGAAATCGTATCTGTTGACGGAGCAACAATCGACGGCAAAGAAATCGCCATGTTTGCGGAGAGCGGTACCGAGAAAATTGATCTGACGACAATTGTAACCGTAGGTAAAAACTGCTCCTGGCGGTTGTATTTCGACGAAGATTGTACGAGAGAAATTCCTACGAGGAGTACCGGCGTATTAAATGACCACGATAATAGCTTTTATATTTTCGTTTCGCTTAAGGATAGCGACGATACTGCAAAATATCATTTGACGATACATAAAATCGCATCGATAAGTATTATTTTAAGCGACGGAACAAACAGATTAAAAACTGTAAATCAGAATTGTTACCAAACGGTACCTCAATCCGTTACGGAAGGAATAACCGTAAAAAATAACGATATAGTAGGCTGGTATTATAAAGACGGCGATGCCGAAATCGACTTTGTTTTCGGAGAAAACGGAACGGTCGTTAAAGATAGCATGACTATATATGCGAAGTTGTCTTTAAGAGATTATAACGACGGCACCGTATTTACTTTAAAGGAAGATAATACTTATGCGATTACGGGGTATACGGGCGATGACGCAGACGTTATAATACCGGTTAAGTAAAGGCTTAGCGGTAACCGAAATTTCCGCCAACGCATTTAAAGACAACCAAACGATAAAATCGATAAAAATCGCAAGTAGCATAAAAATTATCGGAGATAATGCGTTTAACGGATGCACCGAGCTGCAGACAATCGAAATAAGCCCGTCCGAAAAATTATATATCGGTTATGACGCATTTTTTAAGTCCGGACTAAAAAAGGTTATTACCTTAAGTATCTTCGATTGGTGCAAAATAAGTTTTAGCGATCTGGATAGTAACCCTATCTTTATAGCCAGAAGTCTGTACGTCGGAGAAGAAAAGGTTACGGAGATTGAAATTCCTGCAAACGTTACCGAGATTAACACATACGCTTTTATTAATCTTAATGACGGAGACTTTAGCGTTATGCTGCACGATAACGTTACGAGAATCGGGCTCCATGCGTTTGATTTTTGGAACGGATATAAAATAGCACAAAACAGGAGTGCTTATTATCCGACTCCGACAAACAAGTATTATGCCGTAAATAATACAAACTCTATAAATTCTAAAGCAAAAATAATTTGCGAAGGAGCGTTTGCGAATAAATCTATCGAAACGATTACTATTCCTTCGTCTGTTACGAAAGTACCGTATTATACTTTTAATAACTGCAAAAAGCTTACGACGGTAAAACTGGAAGGCAACGTAACGGAAATAGGCGACTATGCATTTTACTATTGCTCGGCATTGACTTCCATAACTTTGCCGTTGTCCGTAAAAACAATAGGCGTAAATGCGTTTTATTCTTGCTGGGCGTTGACAGATATAGAGATTCCGTCGTCCGTTATAAGCATAGGCGAAGAAGCATTCTGTGCTTGCGAAGCATTGACGACCTTGACCTTAAAAGAAGGCCTGGTGAGCATTGGCGACGAGGCGTTTGCATATTGTAAGGTTTTAAAAGCCGTATCTTTACCCGACAGTTTAAAGGAGATGGGAGCAAAAGCGTTTTTTAAATGTTCGAAGCTCGAGACCGTAACAATCGGAGCGGGTATTGCCGAAATAAAGAGCGAAACCTTTGCATACTGCGCTATATCTACATTAACGGTACCCGGAAACGTAAAGACGATAGGCAAGAGTGCATTTTATAAAAACCATTTGTACTCTTTAGATTTGAAAGAGGGTGTAGTAACGGCTTGCGCAGATGCGTTCGGCAGCTGCAGGGGATACGAAGTTTCTTTACCCGACAGCCTTGAGTTTAGCTGTTCTGCTTTTAACGGTTCATTTATTTTAACGTCCCAATATATGGACAATGACCTTAAATATACCGATAACTTGGGCTATGTAGGAAATAATAGCAATCCCTATTTGATTTTGTGGAATTGTAAGAGTAATGCCGAATCATGCACTATTAGACAAGAAACAAAGTATATATTATGGAGTGCGTTTAACGGCTGTTCGTCGCTTACCTCATTGACGATTCCAAAGAATATTAAGGAGTCGGACGGAATTACATTCAAAAATTGCAGCTCGTTGACTGCCGTTAATTTTGAGAACGATATAACCAAATTAACGGATTATATGTTTAGCGGTTGTAGCTCTTTAACTACCTGGACGATTCCCGCTACCGTTAAGGAAATCGGAACGGGCGTGTTCAGAGAATGTACGGCTTTAACCGGAGTCGTATTTGCCGGTAGTGAGACGAAGATTTCGGACTATATGTTTTACGGTTGCACTGCGCTTAAAACAATAACCATTCCGTCTACCGTAGATACGGTAGGAAAATATGCATTTTACCAAAGCGGCTTGACCTCTATAACCTTACCCGAGGGGGTAAAATTAATTGATGCAGGTGCGTTTGTAAACTGCGCTTCGCTGGAAGAAATCTCTATCCCCGATTCGATAGAGCGTATTGCGGTTCCTTATGATTCGAGCTATTACTATCACGGTGCATTCTACGGATGCTCTAAGCTTAGTTATACCACGGACAGTAACGGGTTGCGTTATCTCGGCAACAGTAATAATCGGTATCTGGTTCTTGTAACTATCGACCCTAAGGGTAATGCAAGAAAAACGACCGGTAGCACCATGTATGGTGTAACTGTAAATGACAAGACAAAAGTTATTGCAGAATACGCAATCTATTGCACTTCTAAAGTATACGCCGTCAATATACCCGCAAGCGTGCAGTTTATCAACGAAAGAGGAATATACGAATGTACCGGACTCGCCAGCGTGAACTGTGCGGCGAAAAGCAAGCCGGACGGATGGCACGAAGGGTGGATGTATAACTGTTCTAACGGCAGGAACGGAACGCTCGTAAATTGGGATAGACAAGTTTAAGTAATTATAAGGGAATCGTTAAGCGGTTCCCTTATTTTTTATTTTGACGAATGTATCGTCGCAATTTGGTAATGACGTAACAGAAAAAACGTAACTATTGAGGCAGATTGCCGAGCGTTTTGGTTATAAGCGTTTTGGCTATAAGTTAATGTAAACCGGCATGAAATAAAAACTTGCAATACAGCCGACAAAAGAGTAACTCGGCAAAGTAAAACGCATGGAGATTTTTAATTATAAGGGCGCAAATATTTAAGCAAAACGCAGAAAAGAAGCAGAGCGATCAAACGCTTTGCTTCTTTGTTTTCGTCAAAGAAAATACAAACGGCATAATTGTAAAATAAGCTATTCGGTTACGGGTGCAGGCGACTCCGTTATTGAAAGGGGCTTCGTAATTATTTAAGATAATTACACATTTATCGGATTTATATCTTAAGAAAATATCGAATACGGCTTCGTTATTGCGTCCCGTACTCTAAATAGACGTTCTAAAAAATACGCAAATCGGGCAATGCGTTAAAACGAGAACGTAGTTAAGTTCGGAGAATCAGTGAAAAGCGAACAGCGTTTAATATCAATCTAACAGGCTAAAGCGAAAGCGGCGTAGAGATAAACAGGCAATCACAAAAGGAGAGATAGCAAGAATTAAAGATGGTGCAGCAATTAGAGATATAAGAGTGCGCACGGAAAAGAGGGCGAAGTAATTGCAAATATAAGCGTGATATAAGCGTTGACACGTTAAAGACGGTGCAACAATTACAAAGATAAGCGTTATACATGCCGAAATCGGTGCAAATTACGAAAACTTATCCTAATAATCACAAAACTTACTCTGAGATATAACTAATATAACAAATAATAAAAAGAGTACGGTTTTGCATACTACATAGCAAAATCGCTATATTCGGTGCATACAATATTTGTCAAAATGTGAAGTTCATTGTATTTTTGTGTTACCTTAAAATTGTATTAAAAGTACTATTTACAGTCAAAAAGTATCAAATTGTGTTCAATAAACGTGAAATTTTTTAAAACGGTAAAAAATAGTTGACTCATTGACAGGGGGCGGGGGTATTATGTGTATAATGTGAAAGATTTGGGCAACGAATCTTGGCATAATTTTTACACATGGAGAAACGAGCAGAATGAAGAACAAATTTGTTTTGGTTTTGGTTGCGCTATGCATCGCCTTTACGACGATGATCGTCGTAGCCTGCCCTGCCGAAGTAGTCGTTCCCGGTCCCGAAACCGGTACCTATTACTACGGCTCGGAAAACGAAGAAAGTTTGCTGTCACTGTACGACGGAAATAAGTTTACGCTGGTAAACGAGAAAGGCACCGAATACGGTACCTACGTTATAGAAAGCGGAACTATAAGCTTTACCAAGGCTAACGAAAAAGAGCCGAGCGGTACGGCTACGTACAACGAAGCAAACAAGACCGTAACGATAACGGACGGAGGGGTATCTAAGTTATACTTATTTAAGAAATACTTTGACGTAACGTTCAACGTGGACGAAGGAAAGACGGAAGTCCAAAAAGTCCTTAACGGCAAGACGGCGATAAAGCCGGCAGATCCTACGAGAGAAGGATACGACTTCTACGGCTGGTACGCCGACGATAAGTTTGTAACGCCTTATTTATTCGAGGGTAGGACTATAACGGGCGACGGCGTAAACGTATATGCAAAATGGGAGTTAAAGTCCTCGCAGACCGAGTACGTAATCGATTTCGATCTCGGATACGAAGGGGCGGCGATAGCTCCCGTAACCACTCGTAACGCAAAACTTATCGACATGCCGGCGGATCCGACGAGAGAGGGATACGAATTTAAGGGATGGTGGATAAGCGATTACGAAACGAGAGAAAAACTTACCGTAGAGTTTGACGCAAAGAAGGAATTTGATGCAAACACCACTCTTTTTGCGGTATGGAATAAGGCAGGCGAAAATGCTCTTACCGCCGGAGTAAATAACGAAGGCGTGCATTGGACAGCGTCTACCGAAGTAGTTACCGTAAGCGTAAAAGGCCCGCAGGGATTTACGAGCATCGAGCAGCAGGTAAGCGGTAAGGCTTACACCGTAAACTTCGGTTCGGCTCCCGCAGGCGATTACGAAATAAGCATAACGAGCGGCAATAAGACAGTAAGCGTATATTACAAGAATAAAGCGCTTACGAGAGTATCTCGCTTTAGAGCGGACGGCAGTATGCTTTTCTTTAACAAAGTGGCAAAGGCTACCGATTATTACCTTACTATTGAGTGCGGCGACGAAAGACACAGCCACACAATGTTACATAACGGAAATTCCAACGTATACAACTTTGCAAATTGCAAGATGATTGACGGCGGAATCAAGTTTGTCGTAACGGCTTCGGCGGAAGGCTACGCTTCCTCGGTATCCGAAGTGTTTGTATGCGAAAGAAAGTTAGATAAAGTAAGCGGATTTAACTACGACGCAGCCACGGGATACTTGTCCTGGGACGAAGTGGAAAACGCAAGAGGATACGTAATCGGTATCGGCGGCAAAGAAGTAAAGACAACGGCAAATCGTTATTCGCTTAAGTCTTTCGGCATAGGCGAAATAAACATGGAAGTTTATGCAGTAGCCAAGGGATACGCATCGTCGTCGGCGGTAAGTTACAAAGTAAATAAGACGGTACTTGCTTCGCCGACTAACGTAAAGATAGTCGGCACGCAGCTTAGCTGGAACGGCGTAGAAGGCGCAGCGGGCTATACCGTAAGAATCAACGGCAGAGAGTACGACGAAAGTACAACCATGTTTGATTTTGCGCAAATATCGCTTACGGCAGGCGATGAATGCAGCGTCAGCGTGCGAGCAAACGCAGCGCAAGCCGCAAACAACTCGGTATGGAGCGACGAACTCGACGCAAGGTATCTTCAGCTTGCGGCGTCGCTTAAGTACGGCGAAAACAAACTCAGCTGGAACAGCGTAATAGGCGCACAGATGTACGAAGTAAGAGTAAACGGCGAAACGCAGGCGAAAGTGACGGACAGTCACATTAAGCTTGTTTTGAATAAGTCCGGCATAAACACGGTATCGGTAAGGTATTTCGATAACCGAGGTTGGTCGGAGTTCGTAAGCATGGACGTAACTGCATACATGGTAATGTTAGACAGCCGCGTCGGCGACGTGAGCGTAATATATGCGGCAGTAGGCGACAAGCTCGAACTGCCCGATCCCGAGAAGCCGGGTTACGAATTTGCGGGCTGGTATAACGTATACGGCGGCGCAGCTCGAAACGGAGCAAAATACGAGGATATAGTATTCTCGGATAACTGCGACATAACTCTTTACGCAGATTGGACAGCCCAAAAGTATGAAGTAACGCTTTTTGACGCAAACGACAACGAGGTAGGCACAGCAAACATAACTTACGGAGAAGACTATCGTATCGAACCGATAGAATCTCAAAATGCAGGCGAAATATTTGCAGGTTGGTATACGGGTAAAAACGGCGCAGGCGTACAGCTTACCGATAACGAAGGTAATTCGGTTAATCCGTGGCTTTTGACCGACACTTACGAAGTGTATGCATATTTTGCCACTGACGTGCTTAGTTTTACGCTGAGAGAGGACGGAACGTACTCTGTACAAAAAGGTGCGTATTTCAACAGGTTTGCAGTTGTAACCGTACCCGAAACTTACAATGGCGCAAAGGTAAGCGTAGTTTCGGCGTCAGCGTTTGCTTATGCCACCGGCATCAAAATTATAAATATACCGGACACTATTGAAATAATAGAAGTAGGTACAGCATTTACCGGTGCAAGTAAACTCGAAGAGATAAACATATACGAGACGGGCAATGCGGTTAGTCCGAGATACAGTTCGCACGAAGGCGTACTTTACAGCCAGGACGTGGTGGGCTTAGAACTCGCAGTATTCCCGAGAGGAAAGAGCGGCGAATACGTTGTACTCGACGGCACGAGATTGATTGGATCGAGAGCGTTTTACAATGCTTACAATGTAACGAGCGTAACCATTCCCGGCTCGGTAGTAAGCATAATGCCCAGCGCATTTATGGGTTGCCGTAACATCGAGACTTTGACCATACTCGACTCGGACAATCCTAACGAGGAAAACGGACTTAAAATATCCGACCACGCATTTTATAATTTAACCAATCTTACTACGGTAAACTTGCCGGCAAGAATCAGCTCGTTCTCACCGGCGATATTCAGTAGCACCACAAGACTTTCGACCATAAACATTGCTAAGGGCAGTAGTATGTACGCATCCAAAAACGGTATGGTAACCAACGCAGCCGGCGATACCCTTATATATTGTCCGAGCGGCAGAACGGGATACGTTCGTATACCTGCCGGCATAGCGACTATAGCCGCAGGTTCGTTTATGAAGCATAATTCCATAACCGAAGTATACGTTTCGTATTCGGTAGCTACTATAGAGAATAACGCATTCGAGCTTTGCACCAACCTTCAGACGCTTACGTTTGAAGGCAGTCCGAGCGCAGTAGGTATGACGATAGGCAAGCAGGCGTTTATTGGATGTTATGCGCTCAAAAACGTAATATTCGAAAAAGAATCGGCGGTAACCGAAATCGGCGAAGAGGCATTTTCGGGTTGCAACGCACTTGGAGACTTGACTTTGCCTACCACTCTTACCAAGATAGGAAGTTTGGCGTTTAAGAACTGCTTGTCTATTCGAAAGATTGTAATAGCAGAGGGTAATAAAAACATAGACGTGGCTATGGACGCATTCGAGGGTTGCGTAAGACTTTTGAAGATAACCATTCCGTCCACTATGGAAACGTTGCCTATAGAGGCGATAGCCGCTTGTCCGGGCGTACGTAGTATCGATATTGCGGCGAATAATCCCTACTTCAGCTCCGACGGACTTATAATATACAATGCAAACAAAACCGAGCTTTTCTTCTATTCCAAGACGATTACTCCCGAAAACGGCGAATATACGCCTATCGATTCGGTAGTAAAAATCCGAGGCGGAGCATTTAGAAACAACGATAAGATAAAAGTTCTTAATATAGGCAAAAACATCGAAGAAATAGGCGATTACGCATTTGCGGGTATGAGTATGCTTACCACCGTAAACTTCGAAGATTCTACTTCCGCTCTTACTTTCGGAAAAGGCGTATTGCAGGGCACCGGTTCGCTTGGCAATATCGTTTTGTCGTCCAGAATAAGGGAAATAAGCGAAGAGATGTTCCGTAATTCGGCGATTACCGGCGTAACGATAGGCTCGAACGTTACCGTTATGGGTAAAAACGCATTTGCGGGCTGTACCGGACTCGTAGAGATAATATTTGCGGAAGGTTGCAATATCGAAACCATTCCCGAGTCGGCGTTCGAAAACGTGGCGGCAGGTACGATAACCATACCCAAGTCGGTTAAGGTTATCGAGAGCAGAGCGTTTGCAAAGGTTTCCGCAAGCGAAATAATTTTTGAAGAAGGCAGCGTCCTTACTACCATAGGAGACGGCGCATTTACCGGCAGCGGCCTCGTATCTATATCGATTCCTTCCTCCGTAACTACTTTGGGTAAAGGCGTATTTGAGGGCGCAAAGAAGCTTACTTCGGTAAGTTTAGACGGCACGGCGCTTGTAAACATCCCCGAGAGGACTTTTACGGATTGTAAAAAGCTTAAGTCATTTAACGTGCCTAATACGATAAACGCTATAGGACGCAGAGCGTTTTACTGCTGTTACAGCCTTGCGAGCGTAACGTACGAAGCAGGCGGCGAAGGCGCACTTACTATCGGCGATCAGGCTTTCCACCTTTGCTCTAAGCTTACTACGTTGGCACTCCCGAGTCGTACCGAATCGATAGGTGAAAGCGCATATTACGCAACAGCGGCGACTGAGGCTACGTTTACCGACAGCGAGATGGGCGGAACGGACGCTACGTCCGGGCTTAAGCATATCGGAAGTAATGCATTCGAACAAAGTTCGCTTAAGACAATAGAACTTCCCGAAGGGTTGCTTACTATAGGCATCTATGCGTTTTCGCAGTGTAAATCGCTTACTTCGGCTGTAATACCGAGTACCGTAACTAACCTTGAGAAAAGCGGTAACGGCGCACAGATACTCGGCGTAGGCAGATGTGCGTTCTATAGCACCACACTTACCGACATAACGTTTAGACCGATGAGCGGCGAAAAGCCCGAAGGCTATCTCGGCGTTACGTTCTACGATACTTTCGTTAAATGCGAAAAACTTACAAACATAGTTTTGCCGGCAAATATGATTACCGCTCTCGATGCCAGAAATAAAGTTATTCCCGCAATAAGCGCAGACGCCATGGACGATTGCCCGCTCAGTCAAATTGCGGTAAACGAAGGCGGCAATTACGTAGCCGAAAACAATATCCTTTACCTTACCGAGAACGGAGTAAAAAAAGAGATAATCGTTGCGGCTAAGTCGGTAAGCGGCGAGGTAGTTATCCCGTATACCGTAAGCGATATATGGAGAGGTGCCTTTGCGAGTTGCGAACTTATTACTTCGATTAAGTTCGAAGCTACGCCCGAAGGACAGGCGGCAGTTCCTCTTAAGATTTCTGCTTATCCCGATACTTTCCCTCTCGGCACATTCAAAGCTACCAAGTTTACTTCGATAGAACTTCCTTCTCGCACTGTCGGTATAGGACCATACGCATTTGCATATTCCGGTCTTACTTCTATAAAGATCCCGGGAGCAGTCGGCGATGACGGTAATGAGTTTGGCATAAGTCGCTATGCGTTCGAATATTGCGCCGATCTTGCTGTCGTGGAATTCGAAGAGGGAGCAGAGAACAGAGTGCTTACCGTAGACGATTATGCGTTTAGGCTAACGGCGATAACAAGCCTTACTTTGCCGAGCGGCACGGTAAGCATAGGCAATAGCGCATTCTATGATTGCAAAAAACTGGTAACCGTAAATATTCCCAATTCTATCAAAGAGATCGCAGGATATGCCTTCAATGGATGTACTTTGCTTAACAGCGTAAACTTTGCGGAGGGTACGCATCTTAAAATGCTCGACTCTTCGATATTCGCCGGATGTACTTCTCTTATCGAATTCAAATTGCCCAAGTCGGACACTGCAAGTAGTTTGTTCGGTTCGAGTTCGGCGGTAAAAAAGTTCACTCTCTCTAAAGACGCTTTGCTTAGTGACGGAGTGTTAGTCGGTCTGACGAGCTGCGAAGAATTCGTTGTCGAAGAGGGTAACACTTCATTCGTTGCCGAAGGCGGAGTGTTGTATAACAAAAATAAATCCACTCTTATAAGATATCCCCAGTCTAAAGCGGACACATCGTTTGCAGTGCCGGAGGGCGTAACGCAGATAGGCGATTCGAGCAAGCAGTCGGCATTCTTCGGCGCGTCAAACCTTACTTCCGTTTCCATTCCTGCAAGCGTAAGAACTATAGGGGCTGCAGCATTTTACAACTGTAATGCACTTGCTAATATAGACTTCCTTGTTGCAAAGGACGGCAGCAATTTTGACCTTTCGATAGGAGAAGACGCATTCGGATACAGTGGACTTACTTCCATTGTTATACCCGCCCGTGTAGCAGCCGTTGGAGGCTTGTCGAGAGGAACGTTCAGAAACAATACTTCGCTTACGAGTGTAACCTTTGAGAAGGGAAGCAAAATTGCCATTATTCCTGCGGAGTTGTTTAACTATTGCACTGCGCTTAAGTCTATACATCTCCCCGCTACCGTGACTGAAATCGGACTTAATGCGTTTATTTATTGCGAGTCGCTTGTAGCGGTAACTATAGAGGAAGGCGGAGTAATTCTTAAGATAGGCAACACGGCATTTAAAGGCACCAAGCTTTCGGTTACCAATATAAACGCTTTGATTAAAAACGTAACCGAAATTTCCGAGTACGCATATCAGGGAACGACTTCGACCGTGGACGAAGACGGAACTTTGGTTATTCCCGAAGGCGTAACCACAATAGGCAGAGAGGCGTTTAGAAACGCAAACGGTATCAAAAAGATTCAGTTCCCCTCGTCGCTCGTTTCGATAGAAACGTATGCCTTTAAAGAGTGTAGCAACCTTACTGAAGTTGTTATCCCGGACGGCGTAACTATTATCGAAAGCGCTGCATTCGCCAATTGTGCGTCGCTTAAGAAGGTAGTAGTGCCCTCGTCCGTAGTCGGTTTGGGCACTGATGCGTTTGCAGATTGCGCTGCGCTCGAAGAAGCGGACGTTGCGTGCGATATCGGTGTCAGAATGTTTAAGGATTGCGTCAAGCTCACAAATCTTACGCTCGGCAATACGGTTACCGCCATCGGCGATTATGCGTTTAACGGATGTGACAGCCTCGAAAGAGTGGTATTGCCGTCCTCGCTTACTAACGTCGGTGAAGTTCCGGCAATCGGTAGGGAAGCATTTAGAGACTGCAAAAAACTTGAGTCGGTGGCTTTTGCCGAAAACTACAATCCGATTACCATAGGCGAATCGGCATTTAATGGCTGCATAAACTTAAGCAAAGTTGTTTTCCCGTCCAACTTAGTAAATATGGACGCCGTAAACGGAGTAAATTGCGCTATAGGTGCTTATTCATTTGCCGGATGTACCTCTCTTACCGAGCTGATCGGCTTGGAAATACTGGAAGGTATCGGCGATTACGCATTCCATAACACCGGACTTACTTCGATATATATCCCGGCTACGCTCAGCGTATTCGGAACGGCGCCTTTCCTCGGTTGCAAGCTCCAGAGCGTCGAACTGATGGACGGCAACAACACCCTTATGCAGAAAGACGGCGCTATATACGACGTAGCTATGACCACGCTTATGTTGTTCCCCTTAGGCTATGACGGCGACGTGACGATACCCGAAAGCGTTATTGCGCTTAACGACGGCGTGTTCGCAGGTTCGATGATACGAAGCGTTACGCTTCCCTCCGGAATCAGAGAAGTGTCCGCAAATGCGTTTGACGGCTGCGTAAATCTTAAAAAGGTCAATTGCGAAGGCGGTCTTGCTTCGATAGGTAAATTTGCCTTTAGAGGATGTACTTCGCTCGAGAGCATAGAGTTTTCGACAGCGCTCGATACGATAAGCAGCAGCGCATTCCAAGGTTCCGGTCTTAAGAGCGTAACTATCGGAGTAAACGTTACGCTTATCGCAGACAGAGCGTTTAAAGATTGCGTAAATCTCGAGAGCGTGAACTTTGATAAACGAGGAGTTAAAACACTCAGGATGATCGATTATGCTTTCGAAGGCTGTATTTCGCTTACTAACGTTGAGTTTCCCTGGAGACTCCGAGACGTCGTAGAAAAGAGAAAATACAGGATACCCAGACCGCCATTTATTGAAATAACGGCAGATTGGTGCGATCCGTGTATAGGCATCGGAGCCTTTGGGGGATGTACCAAGCTCGAGACTGTGACTATCGAGGACGAGTACGGCGACGGACTCAGTAGAAGTTTTACGTACGCCGATAAAGCCTTTATGGGATGTACTTCGCTTAAGAGCATCGAGATAAGTAAGTACGTTAAATATTCCTCAATCCCGTTTGTCGCAATACATAACGGCATTGGAGAAAGCTTGTTTAAAGGATGCGTTGCGCTTAAAGAGGTGATTTTCCCCGACGGACTCGAAAATACATTTTATATAGGCAAGAATGCATTTAAGGGATGCGCCGCTTTACAGTCGATCGACCTGCCTGCTACTTGCACGAAGTTAGAGGAATCGGCGTTTGACGGCTGTATAGCAATTAAGACGCTTAACGTGCCTGTAGCCGTTACTAGTATCGGCAAGAATGCGTTTAACGGCTGGACGGCTGCTCAGACCATAATAATGAAAGGCAAAGCGGCTGCCCCAACCGGATACGTAAGCACTTGGAATGCCGGCTGTAACGCCAATATCGTCTGGGAAGCAGCTCAATAACATATAGCTTTTAACTTTCATAAATATCCACCCTTGTATTCGATGCGCCGGATCTCGACGGCGTAATCGACAAAAAACCCTGTCGTTTCTGCGACAGGGCTTTTTGCATAATACCTTAAGTAAAGAGTAGCGCATAATACCTTAAGTAAAGAGTAGCGCATAACACCTTAAGTAAAGAGTAGCGCATAATGCCTTAAGTAAAGAGTAGCGCATAATACCTTAAGTAAAGAGTAGCGCATAACACCTTAAGTAAAGAGTAGCGCATAACACCTTAAGTAAAGTGTAGTGCATAATACCTCAAGTAAAGTGTAGTGCATAATACCTCAAGTAAAGTGTAGTGCATAATACCTCAAGTAAAAGGAGAGGGGGGACAAAATAGCGACCAACGTTTTATGTAGGATAAAGAGTGTTTCGGTACGCATAGCAATAAAAAATTGCAAAAAAATATAATATTTTTTTCAAAAGGGTATTTACTTTTTTCAAATCCTGTGGTACAATGTATACGTAATTTTTATACGGAGAGGTTAAAATGGAAAAAATTGCGATAATCGACCTTGGCAGTAATTCGGTAAGACTGGTTCTTGCCAACGTTATGCAGGGCGGCTATTTCGTAGTATTCGACGAACAAAAGGAAACGGTTCGACTCGGACAGGACATAGAATGCGACGGCTTTTTAAAGCCCGCTCGTATAGCTCAGGCGGTAAAAACGCTTAAAATGTTCCGCAAACTTTGCGACAGCTACAATGTGGACAAGGTTATTGCCGTGGCTACAAGCGCACTCCGAAGAGCGAAAAATCAAAAAAGCTTTGTGGAAGAAGTAAATTCGGTATGTGGATTTAAATTCAGAGTGCTTAGCGAGGAAGAAGAGGCTATAGACATTTACAGAGGCGTAGTAAACTCGCTCGACGTGCCTAAGGGCGTTATTTTCGATATAAGCGGCAGCTGCATACAGATTATTCAGTATAACCGCAGAAACATCGTCAACAGAGATTGTTTGCCTTTCGGTTCCATAATGCTTAGTCAGCTGTTTTCGGAGCAAGGTTACTCGCCCGAAGAGCAAAATCGCCTGATAAGAACGTACGTATCCGATCAGCTTTCGCAGATAGAGTGGCTTAAGGACATCGAACCCGATTATCAGCTCGTCGGCGTGGGCGGCACTTTTCGTAACCTTGCCAAGCTCATGCGCCGGGTAAAACGCTACCCATTCGATATGATACATAATTACCGCATTTCCGGCGAGGATTTCGATACCGTTTACGATATGGTAAAAGTTCTCGACCAGGACAAGCGAGCTAAGATAAAAGGCATAAACAGCGACAGATCGGATATTCTTTCGGCTGCCCTTTCGGCTGTAAAGGCTTTTTCGGAGAGGACGGGATTATGCGATATCGTAGTATCCGGATCGGAACTCAGAGAAGGAGTGATGTTTGGTTACGCTGCGCCCATTACTATGGAAAAACCGCTTTCGGACGTGCTCGGACATTCGATTTACACCATGATGAATTATTGCGAAGTCAATATTCCGCATGCCGAACAGGTGTGCAATTTGTCCATTCAGCTCTTTAAGCAGCTGAGAGTTCTGCACAAGTTGCCTCGCCAGTACGTAAAGCCGCTACGCATTGCTTCGCTTATGCACGATATAGGCACGAGACTTAAGTTTTATCAAAATAACAAGCATACGTTTTACTTTATTCTTAACAGCAACCTTTACGGCGTAAGTCATAGGGACATAATTTTAGCGGCGTTTATCGCCCAGTGTCACAGCATCGAGGACTTCTCTATGGCTGACTGGAACAAGTACAAGGGCATTCTGCTCGAAGAGGATCTTATAGCCGTAATGAAGTTAAGCGTAATATTGCGCATCGCTGAGAGCTTTGACAGGTCCATGTCGGGCGCAGTTAAAACCATAAGCTGCGATGTTTTGGGCGATTCGGTTATAATGAAGACCGAAGTCGAGGGAGATTGTTCGTTAGAGATAAAGGACGGCATGAAAGCCGCCTCGGATTTTGCAAAAGCATACAAAAAGAATCTGGAGATATTATGAAAATAGTATTGGCGTCCGCTTCCCCTCGAAGAAGGGAGCTTATAAGAAAAATCTACGACTTGCAGGCGACTGTTGTCCCGAGCGATATTGTCGAGGATATAGGTGAGTGCGAACCTGTGGAATACGTCAAAAAACTCGCCGAGCTTAAGGCTTGCGACGTGTATTCTCGTACGGGCGGTGTAGTCGTGGGCGCAGATACGGTGGTAACTTATAACGGAAAAATCTACGGCAAACCCAAGTCTTTTTCGGAAGCCGAACAAATGTTTAAGGAGCTGTGCGGTAGGACTCATTCGGTTATAACCGGCGTTTGCGTTACTAACGGCGAACGTACCGTGACGGACTGCGTTACCACTTACGTTACTTTCGGCGATTACGATCCGGCGTTGGTTCAGTCGTATATTATGAGCGGTTCGCCATTCGACAAAGCAGGCGGGTACGGCTTACAGGACGCCGAATTGAAAGCTCTCGTAGTAAATGTGGACGGAGACAGAGATAACGTTGTCGGCTTACCGGTAAAAAAACTTGAAGAAATGCTTAAAGTGTTTCGGGAGATAGTAAAGTGATGTTAAATATCGCAATAAAGACAGGTTCGACTTATACGTCGATATTCGTTTCCGGGTATGGTCTGGTGCTGAGGGAACCCACCGTAGTCGCTTTTGAAAACGCAAATCTGAAGAGAATAAGGGCGGTAGGAACCGACGCTTTGCAACTTGTGGGAAAATCGCCTAATCTTACCTTTGTCAACCCCGTCAGAGAGGGCGTTATAAACGAACCCGACGTTTGCGCAAGAATGGTCAGAGAATATTTAAACCGCATAACCGAGGACTTCGTTTTTAGACCGAAAATCTCCGCTATAGTCGCTATTCCCATAGGCTTAAGCGTAGAAGAACGAGAAATGTACGAATACGTGTTTGCCGAGGCGGGTATAAGCTCGGTAACGCTCGTCCCGGAAGTTATTTTGTCGGCAATAGGTGCGGACATGCCGCTTACTACGGCGGGTATGATTGCGCTTAATATAGGCGGAGGGCATACCGAGGCAGCTTCGCTTTCGCACGGGACTATCGTCAAGGGGTGCGGCGTGAGTATCGGAGGCGAAACTTTCGATCAAGCCATCGCCGACTATATCCTGGGCAAATACAACGTCAGAGTGTCGTTAGAGACTGCTCGAATGGCAAGAGAGCAGGTGGAAAGTTTGCAGGAAAACGATATTTCAAGCGCAGTCGTAAGCGGTATGGACATAATTCAAAACGCTCCGTCGTCTATAAATTTGTATGCGCTCGACGTTTTAGAAGTAATTAAGCCGTATTTTTTACATATATGCGACGTGGTAAAGACGATAATCAAGACATGCCCTGCCGCAATCGCAGAGGACGTACTCGACAACGGGTTGTTTGTTACCGGCGGATTGGGACGAGTTCCCGGACTTAATAAGTTGCTTTACGACGAACTCGGACTGCCCGTAAAGACTTTCGACAGACCGGAATACGTCCAGATTCTCGGCGGAGGTAAGCTTTTAAATAACAAAGCGCTTATAAAGGCGCTTACCGATAACGGAGTAATTTAACGATTTCACCGCCGTAGGTTTACGCTTTCATTTTATATTTGTTTACAGCAATCACCCGACTTTTTTTGTCGGGCGATTTTTTTTATATTAAGACAGCTTAATACAAAAAAAGATATTATAAGCCAAAAATTATATAGTATAATCGGTATGCTGTGGAGGAGCATCATGGGCAAAGCTATAGTTTTTACTTCCGGAAAAGGAGGCGTAGGAAAGACGACGGTTACGCTTTGCGTGGGTAAGGCAATCGCTCGAGAAGGTAAGAGAGTCGCACTGGTAGACGCCGACACAGGGCTTAACAATCTCGATATTCTGCTCGGAGCGGAACGCAGTATCGTTTTTGATCTGAGCGACGTGGAAGCGGGCAGGTGCAGGCTAAAACAAGCCTTGGTTTCATGCGGCGATTTGTACTTGCTTTCGTGCGGAGATAACGGCAATCTGGACGCAAAATTCTTAATAACTTCGGTGGAGGAGCTTAAAAGGTATTTTGACTACGTTTTGATAGATTGCCCGGCGGGAATAGAGTATGGGTTTTATCGGTGTGCGCTTGCTTCGGACAGCGCCATTGTGGTAACCAGCGCACATTTGAGCGCATTGAAGGACGCCGCCAAGGTAATAACTCTTATTAAGTCGTACGGAAAAGATGCGACAATGATAATAAATCGAATGCGAGGAGATTTTTTGCTTGACGGAGGAATAACGGTCGAAGAAATAAGAGAAAGTTTGGGAACAGACGTAATAGGCATTTTACCCGAAAACGACGATTTAAATAAAATTTCCGGCGGCGAAAGCGAAGTAAGCGGAGAAGGTGCGGCTGCCGTAAAAATGATTGCCGATAATATAACTTGCGGCAGTCGTAATTTGTTCGACGTAACCAAACGTTATAGAGGAATTTTCGGCAGTATAAAACGGAGGCTAAAAAGGCTATGACAAAGCAAGGGGAAAAACTTAATGAGTTATTAGGTTACGATCGGCACGGCGCAGGTTCCGAAATAATGTATTCGGAGATTAAAAACGTTGCCGAGCAATTTATGAGAGTGGATTATTTTAGGGCGTGGCGGAGCGCAGACGGCGTCACCGTGGAAATAAAAGGCGAGTTTAAGGAGTTGGGAGAAAGATTGTAGTTATTACCTCCGTTTGCCGCTCATACAATAGCGTATGGACAAATATTACGGAATACGAAGAGCTACCGTTACGGTTACGCCGAAAAGCAAAAAGGCAGGGCCTCGAAAAAAGCATAACGTTATATTGTTATTGGCAATTACAGTTGCTGCCGTCGCCTTATATTTTGCCGCCACAAATGCCGATTTTTTTGGCGAGGCATTAAAAACGGCGGCAGATAAGCTATGGTGAAAAAACGGCTTAAGATATACGTTTCGCCGTTTACTATCGTAATGTGTGCGGTTATCGTCGCCTTCGGCGGCGCAGGACAGCTTTGCATATACGTTTTTACTATCACGGCGCACGAGCTTGCGCATGCTTTTACGGCGCAGAAGCTCGGTTACGTTCTCGACACCGTAAAGTTTATGCCATACGGCGCAGCTTTAAGCGGAAAATTCGAAACGATGAGCGCAAAAGACGAGATAATCGTAGCTGCGGCAGGACCGATTGCAAACGTTGCCATTGCCGTATTGACTACTGCGCTGTGGTGGATGTTTCCGTCCGTATATGCCGTGACCGGCGATTTGGCGACGGCAAACATATTTACAGCGTGTTTTAACGTTTTGCCCGTCTTTCCGCTTGACGGCGGAAGAATTGCGCTTGCTGCGGCGAGTACAAAACTTAAGAGGGAAAAGGCTTACAAACGCTTGCGAAAAGTGGGATACGTCATATCGTTTTTGTTTTTGTCGGCGTTTGTTGCGCTGCTTCTTCTGAAAAAAGTAAATCTTACGCTAGCGAGCGCCGGCGCATTTATGCTTGTAAGCACCGTTTTTCCGGATAATGACAGCGCATACAGGAGCCTGTACAAGATGGCATACTTAAAAGAGCGACTAAAAAAAGGCATCAAGGTAAACAGAATAATGATCGATCAAAGCGCCACGCTGATGACGCTACGAAAACTGCTTAATCCCGAATACTTTACTGTTTTCGTAGTTGTCGACGACGATATGAGGCAGAGGGAAATTACGGAATCCGAACTTGAAAGAATTTCGCTTAAGTATCCGCTTACGCTAAGCCTGAGCGAAGTTTTTATGGACAAAAATTTTGTAAACGTATGTAAATTTGCAAGACAATAGGGCGATTATCCGGTGTAGTAGGAACGCCGAGAACCGGCTATGCAAAATGCGGTACGAGTCGTGTGTAAAGTGCATTTTTTGAACAACGGTTTTTTAAAAGTGCAAGTCGGTTGATTTTTTAGATGACACTTTCAAATGCAATTCAAAAGGTTTTAGCGAAGGAAAGTTTCCCGGAATGGACATAGGAATAATAAAGCGTTTATATAAAACGTTCCGCTATAAGTAAGGTTTTTATGCGGTGATATATAGCTTTTGACAATAAAAAACGCTTTATCTTTTTTTGGATAAAGCGTTTTTTTATTTTGTCGGTTTGTATTTTTAAGATAAAGCCGTTGTCGGTTTGTATAGTATTTAGAACAACGAACTATACCCTTAAGATGCTTGTCGTTTGCTACCGCTCTTCTCTGAAGTACGGTATTCCCAACGCCTGCGGCGCTTGAAGCTCCTTATTGCTTTTTATAGAGGTGAGGACAAGCACCAATATGGTTACGACGTAGGGAAGCATTTTGTAAAGTTCTTCGCCCGATCCGCTTACCTTTATATAGCTCGAAAGAGAGTAGAGTACAGAGAATATAAACGATCCGAAGATAGCGAATAGGGGTTTCCAAAGTGAGAAAATAACCAAGGCTATGGATATCCAACCTATTGCAGATATAGTCAGACAGAAGTTGCTGTCGCCGCCTCTCGCTACGGGACCGAGGAAATATGCCGCTCCGCCAAGACCTGCGATTACGCATCCTATCAGTATCGCAGCATATTTGTATGCGGTTACGTTGATACCAACTGCGTCTGCAGCAGCCGGATTTTCGCCTATAGCTCGCAAGTTAAGTCCTACTCGGGTGCGTTTTAACACGATGTGAGCGACTATGGCTATAGCGAGAGCCAGGTAGACGTAAAAGCCGTAAGAGAAGAATAACTTTCCGAATACTCCGAGTTTACTCGCAAAAGGCAAGCTTTTTGATATAATGTCGGAAGCGCTTGCAAGTTTACTGAGCGTTTCGATATTGCTGAACTTGTCTACGATTACTTGAGCAAATCCCGCTCCGAAAGTGGTAAGCGCAAGTCCGGTAATATTTTGATTGCATCTGAGCGATACCGTAAGAAATGCGTATATGCCGCCGCCGAGCAGCGAGAAAAGCATAGAGAAGAGCATCGACATAAGTATCAAAACTAGCCAACTCGATGACGAGCATAGCAATGCGCCCAATGCGCCGCCCATAGCGCCCATACACATGATTCCCGGAATACCGAGGTTAAGATGACCTGCTTTTTCGGAAATGATTTCGCCTACGCAGCCGAACAAATAGCTTACGCCCCAAATAATGGCGCTGACTACTATATTAACCATTGTTGTCCTCCTTTTGCGGCGCAATCTCCGCTTGCTTTTTGTCTCGTTTGAACAGTCCTGCTATTTTACCGGTGAATACGGACAACTTTTCTTTTAGGTCCGATCTCAGTATGATACGATATTCGGTAAGGAAACTTCCCGCTATAACGAAGAAGTAAACGACGCCGATAATCATTTCGGGCATTGCTCCCGATTTAAGTCCGCTCATCATTGCCGCATGGCTTATGCCGGTGTCTACGAATGCAATAAAGAATGAGCTTGCGGCGGTGGCGACGGGATTGAATCCGCCTAACCACGCAGCCATTATCGAGGTAAAGCCCATATTGTTGTGAGAAGTTTTACCTATAGTATAGTCAAGTCCGCCGGCTTTGAGTAGTCCTACCAGACCGCATACCGCACCGGACACTATAAGAGTGCGGATAATTACCTTTTTGGTGTTAATACCTATATACTTTGCTGTATTTTCGCTTTCGCCGACTACGGTAAGCTCGTAGCCGTGTTTGCTTTTGTTTAAGTATACGTACATTGCTGCGGTAAGCAAAGCGGCGACGAGGATAAGGAGTACGAAAGGCTTGCCCAGTGTGGGAAGATGACTGTATGCAATCGTTCCGAGAGCGGTTTTAGTCAACACGCCGTTGCTGTCGGTAAGCCAAACGAACGTAAAATACGAAACTGTAAATTCGGCGATGTAGTTGAGCATGAGAGTAAAGAGAGATTCGTTAGTGCCGAAAAACGCTTTGAATATTGCGGGGATAAGCGCCCATATTATTCCGGTTGCGATGCTCGCTATTATCATAAGCGGTATAGTCAGCGCAACTGAATAGGTGGGACCGAGCGATCTCATTATTGCTATGCTTGCAAGCATGGACATCAACACCTGACCGTTTCCGCCCAAGTTCCAAAATTTCATTTTGAAAGCGGGTATGAGTGCCAATGCCACGAGAAGCAGCAGGGAGGTCTTTTGCATCGTAGTGTCAATACCTAACGAAAGTGCGCCCTGAAACACGTATCCGAGTACGGCAAAGGGGTTGGTTTTTGCAAATGCGGCGAAAAGAATACAACCGAATATCAAGGCTACCGCTACACAGCCGAGGCGAATGGAGAGCGATTTCCATTTGCCGATATCTTTGCGCTTTGCGATTCGAAGAAGCGGTTCTCGTTTAGATTTAGTGTTTTTCATTCCAATCTCCTTTGTTAATCGTGTTTTGTCATAAGCAAACCGATTTCGTTTTTGTCGGTGGTACGCGCGTCTACGATACCGGTGATTTTACCGTCGCTTATTACCATAATGCGGTCGCACAAAGCGATAAGCACGTCGAGGTCTTCGCCTACGTAGATGACGGCGGTTCCCTTTTCTTTTTGCCGATTGAGAAGGTTATATATGGTGTACGAAGAGTTTATGTCCAAGCCTCGTACCGGGTACGCTGCCATAAACACTTTAGGAGCGGAGCTAAGCTCTCTGCCGACAAGTACCTTTTGAACGTTGCCGCCCGACAGCTTTCGCACGGGAGTATCTATGGACGGCGTGACAACTTCTAATTCGTCTACGATTTCTTTAGCAAGAGCTTTGGGCTTAGCTCGGTTAAGGAACATGCCTTTGCCTTTTCTGTAGCTCCTCAGCATCATATTGTCGGTTATATTCATGTTGCCGACAAGTCCCATGCCCAATCTGTCTTCGGGGACAAAGGACAATTTTATGCCTAGATCTCTTATCTGCAGTGGCGTTTTGTCTTTGAGGTTGATTATTTCGTCTTCGTAAAAAAGTATTTTACCTTCGTCTACCAGTGTACGAATTTCCTTGTCCGATTTGTCTTTAAGATCGACCTTTTCGCCGTTCTCATAGTGGAATGCACCTTTCTTTGCTAAGTCTTTTACGTCCTTAAGCGTTTTATGAAAGAATGTAACCGGCTTATTTTTTTTGGGATTATGGAAGATTATTTCTCCGTTTTTGAGGTTATGGAGTCCTGCGATGCTTTCGAGCAATTCCTTTTGACCGCTGCCTGCAATGCCTGCAACGCCGAGAATTTCACCCGATCTTATCGTAAACGAAACATCGTCGAGAACGGTTACGCCTTCGGAATTCTTTAGCGAAATATTATTGAGAATCAATCTGTCTTGAGGCTCTACCGGTAGGGATCGATTAATGTTCAGCGAAATTTTTTGTCCGACCATCATTTCTGTCAAAATATTTTCGTCTGCGTCCGAAGTCTTTATATCTCCGATATAGTGACCTTTTCTGAGCACCGCAACTCTGTCCGATATTGCCATAACTTCGTTTAATTTGTGAGTTATTATTATTATGGATTTACCGTCTTTTTTCATCTCTCTGAGTACGGCGAAAAGTTTTTCGGTCTCTTGCGGAGTAAGTACGGCGGTAGGTTCGTCCAATATAAGCAGTTCGGCACCCCTGTAGAGAACTTTGATTATTTCTACGGTTTGTTTTTCTGATACCGACATGTCGTAAATCTTTTTCGTAGGGTCTATCGAAAATCCGTATTTAGCGGCAATCTCTTTTACCTTTTGATTGTTTTCGGCTTTACTCAGCGATTTTTCTTTGCAGCCAAGGATAATATTTTCGGTAGCGGTAAAGACGTTGATAAGTTTAAAATGCTGATGTATCATGCCTATTTTGTAGCCGAATGCGTCTTGCGGCGACGCTATATGAGCTTCTTCGCCGTTAATGTAAATATGACCTTCGTCGGGGTAGTAGATGCCGGAAATCATGTTCATCAAAGTAGTTTTTCCGCTGCCGTTTTCTCCGAGCAAAGCCAAAATCTCGCCTTTGTTTACGGTGAGATTTATGTCTTTGTTGGCAACGGTACTGCCAAAATATTTACTTACGCCTTTTATTTCGAGCATCGGTGTGGCGTTGTTCACGGTGTTCCTCCCAAAAAATTGTATTTGATAAAAATCGACTAAGGCGGAGATATCTCCGCCTTAGTGAAAACGTTAGTTTAGTTGTCGATACAAATCGTCCATTTAGTTTAGTTGTTTGCAATGATGGTGATACCGTCGATGTCTACCTCGAAGTAGGGAGCCGAACGGAATTCGCTTTCTGCAAAGTACTTGATTCCGGATTCGGTAGTTTTAATAACTACGGTGTCGGGAGTGAAAGCTGCGTCGTCGTTAACGTTTGCCATAAAGTTGTCTACGAGAGCTGCTCCGTTAACGGTGAAGGTGCTGAGGTCGAATACCTTAAGAGAACCATTCAAAAGTTTAGCCTTAACTTCGTCGATCTTTGCCTGGGTGTTAGCTGCGGCAGCTGCGCCGAGTTCGGTAAGAACTACGCTGCCGGTGCTGATGTTGCCGGTCCAATCGGTGGGAAGAGCTTTGCCGCCGGTAACTGCGTCAATCATAAGTTCGAAGTACGGCTGCCAGTTGATTCTGGAAGATACGATGAAGGTCTTGGGGCAGCTTGCTGCGGTGCTTCCGTTGTAGGAAACGTTGGGAACTTCGGCTGCTTCGCAAGCGTTGGGAGCACCCATGGAGTCTGCGTGCTGGCTGATAATTGCGCAGTGCTGTTCGCTGATAAGGTAGTTAGCGGTGTTTAGTTCTTTTTCCATGGAGTACCATTCATTAGTAAATTTAACTTTCATGACAACGTTGGGAACAATGGATCTAACTCCAAGGAACCAAGAGGTATATCCGGATTTAACTTCGGCATAGGGATAAGCGCCTACGTAACCGATTTTGATGTTTTCGCCTTCTTTCATAGCGTCGGTGATCTTGTTAGCTGCGATCATTTCCTGAAGTTTGAGACCTGCAGCTACGCCGGCAAGATAACGACCTTCGTAGATAGAAGCGAAAGCGTTATGGAAGTTAGACAAGTTTTCGGTATGAGCTTTTACACCGGTAGCGTGGCAGAACTGAACTTCGGGATACTTTTTAGCAACCTCGAGCATGCTGTCTTCGTGACCGAAGCTGTCGGCAAATATTGCTTTGCATCCGAGCTTAACGAACTGTTCTGCGGTGTCTTTGCAATCGCTGCCTTCTTCGTGTACACCGGTTTTGATGATCCACTGACCTTTCTTAAGGCCCTTAGCTTTGCATGCAGCTTCGAATGCGTCGATGAAGTTCTTGTCGTAAGTCGACGATTCGTCGTGAAGACAAATAAGACCTACGATAGGTGTCTCGCTCGTGCAAGCCGAGATGGTGGTAACCATACCGAAGACTACTGCGATAGACAGTACAAATGCCAAAATCTTTTTCATTTTTTCCTCCGTTGCCTTTTATACGTTTAGGCAATATTGATTTATTATGTTCCCCCGAGGGAGTAACACCGATTCAATGAGCAAGAGAAATAAAAAAACAGGTCGAGAGTCCCCAAACCTGTTGTCAATAAAATGCGAAAAGACGTGAGCGAAAAACGCTCGTGCTTAGTTTGAATCAATAGTCGTAACTGGTCGGCGTTACGGTAGAAACATTCGGGCCATCTATCCGAAACTATATTGACACATATTCGGTTGCTGCAATTGTATTATACAAGACCTAAATGCCGTTGTCAATCGTTTTCAGCCGACTTTTAAAAGTTTTTTTGTATATTTATTTTGTCATTAGCGACAAAAGACTACTTCATTGTCCGTCATGGACGCTATGCGAGCAAGCGATACTATCCTTACTCCGAGCTTTCGTAATTTGTCTCCGCCGCCTTGAAAGGCTTTTTCTATGGCTATTCCGCAGCCTACGACCGTTGCGCTTGCCTGAGCGCAAATATCGATAAGACCTTTAAGAGCTTCGCCGTTTGCGAGGAAGTCGTCTATAATAAGCACTCGATCGGCAGGGGAAAGAAACTTTTTGCTGACTACCACGTCGTTGGTGTTGCCGTGAGTAAAAGAATGTACGGACGCTTTGTACAGATCCGAGGATGCAATGTTGGAGGAAACGTGTTTTTTTGCAAATACGAGAGGAACTTCGAATTCGAGGGCTACCGGGGTCGCAAGGGCTATGCCGCTCGATTCTATAGTAAGTATCTTGTTTACGTTTTCGTCGCAAAAAGCTTTTTTCCATTCTTTTGCCATCTCGGACGCAAACTTGACGTCTACCTGATGGTTAAGAAACGCATCTACTTTAAGAACGCCGCCTGCCAAAACTTTACCTTCCGTCAGTATTTTTTGTTCTAACTCTTTCATAACAGCTCCTTTTAACTTACTAATTGTACAAAAAAAACAAGTTTATGTCAAACAATTAAGACTTATTGCGAAAAATCCCGGCAGGGCAGAGCAAAGTTGACGTTTGTACTGTTTCGGACTTGCAAAATTCGTTTGGTTGTGTTATATTATATAAAGAAACTTATTTGTGCGTATGGCGGAGATGATATTATGAATATTTATGACGTAATAACCGATGATCCCATAAAAGTGGAGCAATTTGACGCAGCATGCGTTTCGCTTTCTAAGTCTAGGTATATTTTGGCAGAGAGCAAAATCAAAGCGGTACTGAAAATCGTTGCTACCAGCAGTTTGCTTCAGAATGCTTTGGCGTCTGCGCTCAAAGGATTCGATTACGGATTCGAAGCTAAACTTTTTGCCGAAAGCGGAACTTTGCCGTCCGGCAAAAAACTTGCGGCTTTTGTGTTTTGCCTTTTTGCGGACATCGATAGCGGCGAAGTAAGTCTCGGGGACTTTTTGGAAAAGTTTTACGGAAGCGATATGAATGCGGCGTATTTCAGCTTTTGCAGCGGAATGGTAGTGCCGTTTATGAAAGAAACGGACGAATTGCTCAAAGGTAATCATTCCGAAATTTCTAAGGCCAAAGAGTGTGTGAAAGCGCTTATGGAAAAGATAAACGGAAGCGAGGATTTTACTGCAGGCGAAAAAAACGATTTGTGCTATATGTGCGATTCGCTTCTTGGCAATATTGCTGACAAAAACGCAGCCAAGGCAATAATAATAGGGCTCAGAAGATCGCTAAGAAAAGACGTTTTCGATCCGTATCTCGATTACCTTTCCGCTTACGCAAACGCTTAACACAAATCCTGATTTGCGTAAGTTTGTAAGGGTAAACGAAGCCGATAATGCTTTTACGAAAAATTCGATGAATATAGCTGAGTATACTTAAATAACGATTTATTAATTGCGACTTTTGCGATAATCGGCAAAGTCGTAATTTTTTATGCGAAATGCGGTATCGGTTTTATTTCGGTTGACAGAGCGGCGCACATAAGATACAATATAACATATGTTGTATAACAAACGTTTTAAGGAGAATATCAAATGCCGCCAAAGCCTAAGTGTACCAAGGAACAAATAGTGAAAGCAGCGCTTAAACTGGTAAGCGAAAGAGGAGAGAAAGCCTTAACGGCGAGAGAACTCGGCAAAAAACTCGGCAGTTCGTCTTGCCCTATTTTTACTGCGCTAGGGAGTATGGACGAGCTTGTCAAAGAAGTCTAAAAAGAAGGTATGCGAGTTTTTAACGATTATATTGCTAAAGGACAAAATTATTCGCCGGTTTTTAAAGCCGTCGGTATAAAGATGTTGGAATTTGCCGAAGATAATCCGAATTTATTTAAATTTTTGTTTGTGCGGGACATAAGTCGATGCGAAAATCTTCAGTCTATAATAAACGAGCTTGGCGAGATGCGGGCTATATGTATCGAAGCCATAAAAAAAGATTATGAGCTTAACGAACAGGACGCTCAGACGCTTTTTGTCAGCGAGTACATATACTGTTACGGACTTTCGGTACTTATAGCTACCGGCAAGTGGTCGTTCGAATTCGAAGAGGCGTGCGACTTGCTGGGATTTCAGTTTGTGTCTGCGCTTAGTTTGCTTAAGTCCGACGCACCTCGGATAAAGGCGCCGACGCCGCAGCCGAAATGTAAAAAATAACACCACGATGTAACGAAAAGGATATAACGTATGGTAGAAAATGATACTATTATTGAAATTGAAAATTTGACGAAAAGCTTTGGCGAAGTTAAAGCGGTTAACGGAATTTCGCTGAAGGTAAAGAAAGGAGAGCTGTTTGCCTTTTTGGGAGTAAACGGAGCAGGCAAGTCTACGACTATAGACATCATGTGCGGGTTGCTGGCGAGGGACGGCGGAAAAGTCGTAATCGACGGCGTTGACATTGATGACGATATGAAAGCCGTTTCTTCGAAAATAGGCGTTGTATTTCAGAATTCCGTCTTAGACGGCGTGCTTACCGTTAGGGAGAATTTGACATACAGAGCTGCCTTGTACGGAATTTACGGAACCCAAGCCAAAAAAAAGATAGCTGCGCTTGCCGAGGAATTGGAATTTACGGATTTTCTCGATCGAAGGCTTAGTCGTCTTTCGGGGGGACAACGCAGGCGAGCAGATGTGGCGAGGGCGCTTATAAACGATCCGTCGGTTTTAATACTCGACGAACCGACTACCGGCTTGGATCCTCAGACGAGAAAGACAATGTGGAAAGTTATCGGGCAGATGAGACAAAGAAACGACATGACAGTCTTTTTGACCACTCATTATATGGAGGAAGCCGCAGACGCAGATTACGTCGTTATCCTCGATTCCGGTAAAGTCGTAGCAAAAGGAACACCGCTTCAATTAAAAAACTCTTATGCGGGAGATTATATTACTTTGTATGGAGTAAGCGAGGATGACGTCAAAAAGCTCGGCAAAGAATACGTCGGACTTAGGGACGCTTACAGGGTAAGAGTGAACGATACCAAGCAGGCGACCGAGTTGATATTGGCGTATCCGTCGCTTTTTGCCGATTACGAAGTGGAAAAGGGCAAAATGGACGATGTATTCTTGGCTGTAACCGGCAAAAAATTGGGAGGCAACGTATGAAAGCAAAAGCATTTGTCGCTTTGACAAAACGAAATACCAAAATGTTCTTTAAAGATAAAGGAATGTTTTTTTCCTCGCTTGTTTCGCCGCTGATACTGCTGATTTTGTATGCGACGTTTTTGTCGGATATATATAAAGACAGTTTCAACTCATCTTTGTTGCATGCCGGTGCCGAGCTACCGAAAAAAATAATAGACGGCACGGTCGGAGCTCAGCTTTTTTCATCCCTGTTAGCCGTATCTTGCGTAACCGTTGCGTTTTGTTCTAATTTGCTTATGGTTCAAGACATAGCGAGCGGAACAAAAAAAGACTTTTTCGTATCGCCTCAGGATCGAAGAGTGTACGCATTCGCATACTACTTTTCTTCGCTTATCACTACGCTTATTATAACGTTTACGGCGACGGCGGCGTGTTTTGCGTATATAGCGATTATCGGTTGGTATATGTCGCTTACCGATGTGTTGCTTGTGCTTAGCGACGTGTTGTTGCTTACGATGTTCGGCGTAGCTCTTTCGTCCGTAGTAAACGTATTTTTGCGCACTAACGGTCAGGCGTCTGCCGTAGGCACCATAGTGTCCGCCGCATACGGATTTATTTGCGGAGCATATATGCCGCTAAGTTCGTTCGACGACGGCTTGCGTAACGCTTTGTCTTGTCTGCCCGGGACTTACGGTACTGCGCTTTTGCGACGACATTCGATGAACGGCGCATTAAGAGAAATGGGTGAATGCGGTATACCTAAAGAGGTAATAGAAAGTATAAAGGACAGCGTCGATTGCAATATAGTGTGTTTCGGAAGTCGTGTGGATACCTGGGTAATGTACACGGTGTTCGTAGGAGCGATAGCGTTACTTGTCGCAGCATACGTTATTATCAACAAATACCGTAAGGGCGCATACGAAAATAAGTAACGTATGCGGATTTTTGCGCAATATCTTGTAAGGAGAGATAAAAATATGTCAAAAAGAATTTGCTCGCTAATAGGTAAATTGCTTGCCGTGATTGTTATCGCAGTAATTGTCACAGCGGCTGCCGGCTGTTATTTTTATGACAAGAGTCTGGTTACGTATGAGTATTATTCGGAAGAAGGATACGAAATAGGCGGAGTTATTACAAGTTCGGAAAAGATTACCGAGGCGGAAATAGATTGGCGTGTTGGCGATATACAGATAAAGTGCGGTGACAAAATCGATGGATTTGAAAGCGGCGAAAAACTTGAATCCGACAAAAGGATGAGATGGAAAGTAAGCGGTGGTAAATTAACCGTAAGGTTTTGGCGTCCATCGTACGTTGCAAGGGTAGAACACAGCGACAAAGATCTTACCGTTACCCTTCCGCAGGGCATAGACTTAAAGGTGTCTTGCGTTGCGGGTACCGTAAAGATCGGCGATGACATTCAAGCAGGTAACGTTAATCTCGAAAGCACGTCCGGCTCGGTTAAGTGCGGTTCGATTGTTTCCACGGGCAAAGTTTCTTTAAAATCTACGTCAGGTTCCGTAAATGCGGCAAACATCACTGCAAAGATCGTAAAGTTAAAGTCTACGTCCGGCTCGGTTAAGTGCGACAACGTCAAAGCCGAATCTGTGGACGCTCGGTCTACGTCCGGCTCGGTACGAATCGATAACATTGCCGCAGATGAGGTGAAACTCGATTGCACCTCCGGAAACGTTGTTTGTAAAAAGGTCGAAGCCAAAGAGATATTGGCGCAAAACACGTCGGGAAGAATAACGATAGACGAAGCCGTAGGCTGTACGCATGTAGAAATCGACGCTACCAGCGGCGACGTTGAAATCGGTCTTAACGAATGCGTTTCGGTAATCATCGATGCCGGCAGCGGCGACGTTACCGTAACACTGCGTAGCGGTTATACCGTGTACTGCCATACTTCAGGCGGTGAATTTTCTACGACTGCGCAGTTTACGGAGAAAGACGGACGCAAAGTTTTCGGCGACGGCAAAAATTCACTTGAAATAGAAACGTCGAGTGGAAACATAGAAATAAGATAACGTATTATTGTTTTTTAGACCGTTGTTAATTATTTTAAGGCGAGATAACGTAATTATTATAATCGTAACGCTATAATTTATTGACAACGGCACTGTTTTGTTGTATAATCGACTTAATAAAAATTCGGAGGAAAAAAACATGACATTAATATCTTCTGTAACCCAGTGGGTATGGCCCATCGTCATAGCGTTGGTAGTAATTTTGGTGCTTGCCATCGTTATATGGTGGATAAAGACGAGAAACGCATTCGTAATGCTCTCGCATAACGTAGAAGAAGGATTTTCGACGATAGACGTTTCCCTTAAAAAGCGTTATGACCTTATACCTAACCTCGTTGAGACGGTTAAGGGTTACGCTACTCACGAAAAAGAAACTCTTTCTGCCGTTATGAGTGCCAGAAGCATGGCTCTTAACGCAAAATCGCCCGATGAGAAAATCGCCGCAGAAAAACAACTCGGCGGCGCTATTCGCAACATCATAGCAGTTGCCGAAGCGTACCCTCAGCTCAAAGCCGATGCGCAGTTTATTATGTTGCAGCAACAGCTTGCTACTTTGGAGAACGAAATTTCGCAGCATAGAAAGTATTACAACGGCGTTGTAAAGCAGTTTAACAACAAATTGCTTATGTTCCCGTCCAACATTGTAGGTAAGTCCATGCATCTCGAAAAGAAACCGTTCTTCGAAATCGAAGAAGCGCAGAGAGAGAACGTTCAGGTTAAGTTCTGATAAACTTTCATGTGGAAAAAATATAGAGTTTTAATTATAATTCTGGTGGTTATAGCGATAGTCTTTTCGGCTATCGTTATAGCCTTTTCTGTTTTTACTTCGTCGCAGGAATATGAGAAAATCAACAATCCGTTCGAGTCGATGGGGGTAGATAACGGTTACAGAATAGTCGAAGCAGATTATAAAATCAACGTAGGCGATGACAGAGTTGCGTTGGTTACCGAAAGTATCACCGTTGCTTTTTATCAGACGAGCCACGGCATAGTTAGGTATCTGGCTACGAGCAAAGGCGAGCAATACAGCAACGTTACGGTTACGGGTGACGATTACTTCGTTACTGCCGAAGGCGGCTTTATTTGCGTAAATACGGGCAAGCGTTACGGCGGACCGACGTATTCCGGCGGTGAAACCAAGAGCTATACCATTACATATCGTATCGTTCCGCCCACAAACACCGCTCGGAGCACCAATTATTACATGAACGTCGTTCCGTACGGTTGGTCAACGTCGCAGGAAAACGTTTCTTTGTCCGTTACAATGCCGTACACGATAAAGGATGTGCAGTTGTTTGCCGGTGAGTACGGTTCGTCGAACACTTACAGCGGAAGCAACCTGAGTGTAAGCGATAAGGTTCTTACCTTTTCGATAGCTAAACTCAACCCGTTCCAAGGTGTGACGGTGGATATCGAAACCGGTACGAGATTCTCTTTGCCGTTCTCGACAGGAGGATTACTTGCGCTTGTATTCGCCCTCATTGCGATAGCGGCACCGTTGCTTATAAAAAACCTTACAGTCTCGGATAGACCTGTTGTGGAAGTGGTTAATGCCGCTCCGCCGTCCGAGGACGGCCACGAATTGGATCCGGCAGAGATGGGATTTCTGATTGACGGAAAATGCGACGTGGGCGACATAACGGCAATGATATTTTACTTTGCGTCAAAGGGGTATCTCGATATAGAGGATGTTGACGGCGACGCCGTTCTTATTCGTAAGGAGATAGATCCGTCGGCTCCGCAGCATCAACAAACCATTTATAACGGTTTGTTTAAAAGCGGTCCCAGGGTTACGGCAAAGCAATTAAAAGATAAATTCTACTCAACGGTAGATAAAGCATCTTCGCAGATAAGTTCGAACTACAAAAAGCGCTTGCATGAGAGCAAAACAGACAGGAAAAGCTTTTTGACTATGATTTTGTCGTTAGCGTCTATGTTGGTACTTACGATTATCTTGGGACTTAGGTTAAATCCGTCCGTTATTTCGATTTTTTCGTTGAAGAATTTCCTGCCGATGGTAGTGGGAATGGGCGTTATGTTCGGATTCGGAAGAACGATGTACGATCTCAAGGCAAAACACGAATTCGGTTTTTATCGTAACGTTATCATTGCAGTGTTTACGGTGTCCGCAGTAGCGGGATTTGTTTTGACTCTCGCATTTTCTTTCTTCGGCGGCTTTATGCCGTTCTATGGTGGCGTTGCGTGCTATGCGGCGGCTTTCATGGCTGCATTTGTATGCGGAACGACTAGAAAGCGTACCGAGTATTTTGCATATACGCTCGGTCAAATCAAAGGGTTTAAAAATTTCCTTACGGCAGTAGACAAGGAACGTATGATTGCGCTTATAAACGAAAATCCGCAATATTATTACAATGTATTGCCGTACATTAACGTGCTTGGTATAGACGATAAGTGGGCGGATAAGTTCTCTGCAATCAAGATACCGCCTGCGCTGTTCTATGTCAATGCGGGAGTCGATGCCGGCGACGTGTTCGACATTATAGTCTTTAACAGATTGGTAAACAATACATTTTCTTCTTACAAAAAGGCCATGAGTTCCAGGCCGCAGCAAAAAGGCGGCGGTAAAGGTATATTCGGCGGTAAGGGCGGCTTCGGCGGCGGCTTCGGTGGAGGCGGCTTCGGCGGCGGCGGCGGCGGAAGAAGATAAAAAAACCAAACTTCAAGTATGGTAGGAGCGGGGCGGTTATGCTCCGTTCCTATTTTTGTGTAAATATAAGATTTAACCGAAGGTTTGTGTTCCGTAGGGAGAACATGGAATACTAATTGAAAGCGGAAGCGCTGAAACCGACAAGTCAAAATTAAATAGAAAATAGGTGATAGAATTGCCCCCTAAAAATTGATAGGACAATATCTCAAAACAGAATTAAGAGTTGATTTTTAGATATTTCACATAGCAAAGAGCATTTGAACTTGAAAAATAAAAAATTTTGTGCTATAATATACACAATAGTTTTTAGTAGCAATACCGAAACATCAAAAAAAACTATTTTAGAAAGAGGCAGTACAAGAACAAAAACTAACACATTAAAAACTAAAACTCTCGACGGGAGGTAAACGCCTATGAATTACGTTTAGATTACAAGCGCAAAGAGAACTTTTTCCTTGCGCTTTTTTGTTGTTTGCCGAAATAATTTAAATGCTAATTTACATAAAGTAAAAAAACGAGAGAATAGGAGATCTGTATGAAGAGAAAAATCGTAAAAACGATGGTAGTCGTTTTATTTGTTGCGCTCACGATGTGCTTCGTCGGTTTTATGTCGGCGTGTTCTTGTGGTAAGGGCAATAACAAAGTTACCATTACTTTTGTTGCGAACGGCGGAAAGGAAATTGCCCCGATAACGCTTAAAAGCGGAGAGAAACTCACGCTCCCGACGGCGGAAAAAGACGGAAGAGTCTTTGTCGATTGGAATTACGACGAGGGTTTTACGAACGTCTGTCCAAAACAAATAACTGCGAAAAAAAACGAAATGCTTTATGCTCGTTACGTAGCGGTTTTAACTTTCGTTACGAACGGCGGTACGGAAGTCGAGCAGCGAACCTACTTTGAGGGCGAAGAAATAGGAAGTCTTCCCGTATCGTATAAGGATGGCTTTTCTTTCGGCGGTTGGTATTATGATGCGGAGCACAGTCAAATCGTCGGGAAAAAAGACAATATAGAATATGCCCTGACGGTATATGCAAGGTTTTCGGAAAAATCCGAAACGATAAGAAAACTTACGAGCGTAAAAAACGTTTCCTTATCTCCGGTTGTAGAAGTAAAGACCGACGGTATTGTTTTGCATAACGACAACATATCGGATTACATATCTCTCGTTTCGTCGAGCGGAGAAAAAATAAACCTCATTTGTAGCCCGTCGGGAAACGGGGCTTTCATCGTCGAACCCAACAAAAATCTTTCGGAGGGCATGACGTACTCTGCCAAAACGTTATCTTCTTTGTTGAAATTTGTCTCCGTTGACGGAAACGACACGGAATATGCAGACGAAGTGACCATAACCACGTATAAAGAAGAAAAGAATGTTCTTGAGAAAAAAGCGTCAATTCATCTTACTTCATCCGAACTTGCAAAATGGGAAGAAAACGTTTACGTTTATATGGATGCGGGACTTGAAAAGGACGTAAACAGAATAGTAGTGAGAACGAAAAAAGAAATTAAAGCCGGCTCAATAGTAACCGTCGGCGAAAATTCGACGGCACAAGACGCCGATTTTATTTGCAAAGTGATCTCCGTCAAAAAGGAGCGAATGCAATATGTCGTAGGTTCGGATATTAAAGAAGATGAGTTTTATCTATTAGACGTTGTTACTCCTAACGTAGATGACGTTTATAACGATATAGATATATATGGAGAAAAACAAGCACAACTTGAAGGAGTGATAAATCTTTCTGCAGAAACGATTGTGGAAAATGTGCAAAAGAACGAAGGCATCGTAATGCTTAAAAACGCAGTCAGAAATGCCGTCGCACAGTCGCCTACGATAGCCGATTATACAAAAGCTCTCTCCGAAACGGAAAAAGCGGCTGTCGTGGCGGCGATCGCAGGTTTTGAATTTCAAAAGCCGAAAGTAAAAATGGATATAACGGGAACGGTTCTTGCTTTCGAGATAGAGCTTGGCGGCGAAATACAGGTAAAAAATTTTAAAGTGGGCGTTTCTGTTACGATAAAAAACAGAACGCAAGTGGATTATAGGTACACGATTTGCAAATCCGGACTTGTAACTCTAAATCCGCTTTTATGGTTTTATACCGATATTAAGGTCGATCTTGCAAACGATTTTTCGATTTCGCTTGCCGCAACGGCCGAATTTGCGGACGCTAAGGACGATATTCACGGAATCGTCGACATTACCGACGAAGTAGAATACGTTATGGACATCGCTAAGGATGGACAAAACAAGTTTGCCGAAGTGATTACGGGCAGTCCGCTATGGGATAACGACGAACTCGAATACGTCGATATTTTCAGCATACCGTTGGGGCAAATTCCGTTGCCGGTCCCCGTTGTTTCACTTATGTTGGAATTTAACGTAGTAGGTTCTTTGGGAGCGCGCGCCGGTTTGTACGTCGAGTTTTCTCATCACTACGTGGAAACCACTACGCTCACAAACGGGATAAGCGCAGCGGGAGAAAACGGCAAACCCGTGATGTATAACGAGTTTAAGTTCATGAGAGACACGTCCGCAAACGAAATAGATATATCGATTGCGCTCAAAGGTCAAGTAGGATTCCGTTGCGGACTCGAAGCGAAATTATCGCTTTCGGTTGTAAAACTTAACAATGTTGCAGCAGTATACGTTTCTTTCCGTTTCGGACCTTATATTGAACTCAGCGGACTAGTCAACTTCCGTTATTCTTACGATGCCGTAAACAAGATTTCCGAGACGCATCTGTACGGAGGAATGTATCTGGAAGTCGGCTTGTTCGTCAACGCTAAAATCGGGGCAAAATTCCTCGTTTACGACTTGAATACGGACATTTTCGATAAAAAGATCCCGTTATACGGCGTGGGCGACAGGCTCATTCCGCTTGGTTTTGCCGAACAGTCGAACGCGCCCGAAAACCCCTACGTTACCACTACGCGTTACGGCGGAGTAAGAATGAACGGCGTGCAAATGAAGTATCTCGATATCGTCACCGGCGAAAAGGTCGTGGATAACGCGCTGAGAAACCGATACGGGGCGCAGTTGTGGTACGAATTCGAATTGGTGGACGATCCCGACTATCAGACGAGGGATTATGACAAATACGTAACCATCAATAACGGAAGCCCGATTATAAGCAGAAAATTCCCGTTCAAATCGCTGAAATATGTAGTCAAGGTGAAACTTCTGCCGCGGCAAGGCGTATATGCGAGCGGGATAGAGAGAATTTTCTACGTGGAATACCGTAACCCGGACGGAAGAGATTACGCCGTTATGAACAACGAATTCCGCAACGAATATTACGCGGGCGGCGGCTCGACTCATTCCGAAGTTCTGGCAAGGCTTTCGTATCTCGAAGGCGAACAGGTCGTTCCGCCCTATTTCTCCGAAGACGAACTGCCCGTCCGTCAGGGGTATTATCTCGACCTGAATGACCTTTGGGAAAAATATTATCCGTTTTTGGACAACCAAGTGGACGGCAAATTCGACGGAACTTTCCCCGTGGTAACATACGAAAACGCAAATATGCTCTTCAAGGGCTACATGATCGTAAACACTTGCTATTACAGACTTAAATGGAAACAAGCTACCTATACAGCCGATTTCTATTATCCGGAATATTCGTCTGCCGACGTCGTATCCGAAAACAAACTATTAAAATCGGCGAAAATGCTGTACGTTCCGTTGCTGCGCTCGTTTATCGTGCTTACGGACAAAATAACCGCGCCGGACGTTTACGGCAAAAAGTATGACGCTTTCGTGAGCACAAGCGGATTACGCTTTACTATCGATTACTTCGACGTAGATCCGAATAACGATTCATTCGTCGGTTTCGATATCGAAGCGGGGCTTTATCCGATAATACGGGTGGATACCGATTCCGATTTGTATCGCAACGACTTCGACATAATAAGAAACGGCGCGACGTTTGTCGCAACATATACGGACTCAAACGTGTTTACCGAAACCTACGTTTTGGAAACGGAAACGTTCGGGCGCATCAAGGTCGAATACAAGCCTTTCGATTATAACGGCAAAACCATTCGTCCGACACCTCCCGCAGGGCTTGCGATAGGCGACGAATTTGAGCAAAACGGAAATACATACGTCATCACGGGCTATCGCGACATCAATCCCGAAGACGAGGCGAACAGTCGCTATTACGACGTTGCCGCTATGCCCGACGTTACGAAAAACAGGATATATTACGTGCTATACGAGCGCAAGGGTTTGAGCGAATTGCCGGTATATTACGTCAACATCGTCGCTAACGGACAGAAAATCGGCGATTTCGGCATAAAACAAGGCGAGCCGATAAACGTTGCGTTGCTGAAAATCAATTTTTCCGACAAAACCGTTGTAAGCAGGCTGGCAGGCTATCCGCTTATGACCTTGGACGAAACGATAAAATCCTATTCGGTCGTCTGGGACGAGGCGAATATCCCTTCTCAAATGCCCGAAAACGATATCACGGTAAACCTTACGGCAACCTATACGTTTAACGAACTTACCGCCGAGTTTATCGTCAGCGATCCGCTTCAAAGTTTTGCGGACGGAGTGAGTTTCGATACAAATCCCGACGGCAATAAAGTGCATACGGCAAAGGGCAAGACCTGGACTTTCGGCTCGACCGACGACACGGCGTTTTATTCGCTCCCGAAACTCAACGATTATTTCGACAACGAAAGCAAAACGTATTACTCGTTCTACGGCTGGAAGAATGCGGGCGGCGAAGAATATCCTTACGGAATACGCATAGCGTTTGTCAAAAACGAAGTTTATACGCCGATTTTCTCCGATAAAACGGTATTACCGACGATTGCGTTTGTCAGCGTCGGTGATTACGGTTATGAATATTACTACAAAATAATCGAGGGCGATTACTTCGGTAAAACGCTTAAAGAGGTAATACAATCCGCAAAAATCGCTCCTCCCGTACGCGGCGACGTGAAAGGAATGAGCGAATACGCGTTCAAAGGCTGGGGCGTAGATACGGAAACTTATATCGTCGGTTCGGAAAAAGACATTAGCGGCAACGTTAAGACTTATATCGTTTTCAGAGCGCAGTTCGACGAAACGGCGAAAAAACACACGATAACGTTCGAGGCGATGGGTGGAAAGTTTGAAAACGGCGAAAAAACGTTTAAACTCACGGACGTTTACGGTAAAGATATCTCTCACGTCCGCCCGAAAGATTATTCGGACGAAAAAGGCGATTTCACTTTCGTCTGCTGGACGACGGTGCCTTATTCGCTTGAACATAAAGTCGACGCCGAAGATATGAAAATCGGCGGCGAGGACGCGACCTATTACGCTTATTATTCGCTCAACCCCGCAACGATAACCCTTACCTTCAAAGGCGGCTACGAGGCGAAATACGAAGACGATGCGGATAATCCCGGCAAAAAGATTAAAACGGACGTCCCCGTGAACGTTTATTTCAACGGCGACAGGACGAAAACCGAACTCAAAGTAAGCGATCTTTACGGCAGAGGATATTATCTCACCGCAAACCTTTTCACGGTTGACGACGCGTCCAAAACCTACGTTCCCGAATATCTTAAATGGACTTATGACGGCGAGGAATACGTCAGCGCGTTCTATAACGACGGATATATGGCTTACGTTCCTTTCGATCACGACGCGACGATAGAGATTTTCTTCAAGCCTGCGACCGACAGAATCGTCAACGTCGCTTTCGTTTCGGACGGCGAATGTTACGAACCCGACGGAACGAAAATAGACGGCGTAATTTGCAACGGTTATATGAGCGGGTTCAGACACGTTGCGAATTATTATGAGGCTTACGGCTCGACAATGTTTGCGCCCAACGTTGATTATTACAGCGAAAACTATTATCGCTTCGACCGCTGGGAAACCAAACCGAACGACGGCTCCGCTCCCATTTCGGTTAAAGCCGGCGAGCAGATTACGTTCGCCGAGGATACCGTTTTCTACGGCGTTTACGTCCACGATACGGCGGAAAAAGTCGAACTTACTTTCCGTGCCGATACATCTTACGGAAGTTCGGAAGGTGAAGGCGACCTTGTCGGGTTAAAGATATTTGACGACGGCAGCGTTGAAATTAAAGACTATGGCACGGCAGGCGAAAATATCGCGTTTGATAAAATTCCGTCCTGCAAAGGTATGAAATTCGTCGGGTGGAGAACGAACGGCAGCGATGAGATAATTACGCCAAGCAAACTTAAAAAGACGGTTTATTCGGCAAAAACGACATATTACGCCGTTTACGAATCCAACGCCGACGTTTTTGAAATAAAACTCGTCGCGGGCGACGGAAAATTCGCCGACGGAACAACCGAAAAAGAGGTTGATAACGTTCCGTTCGGCAGACTTACGAAAGAACTTGAAAAACCTATGCCGAATGCGTCGGGGCTTGTTTTCAGCCACTACGAAAACGAAAGCGGTTACCCCGTAACCGTTATAGAAAAAGCCGAAAAACTTTATGCAAGATACGCAAAACCCGTATCGACGTTTGAAGAGTTGCAAAACATCAACTTCTATCCCGAACAGAATTACGTTCTTCAAAACAATATTAAGCTCGGCGGTCATATTTGGGACGACGGCAATCTCGTAAACTGGACGGCGATAGGCGCAAACAATCCGAACGGTTTTTCGGGGACTTTCAACGGAAACGGGTATAAAATTTCCTTTTCGGCAAAAAGCGGAACAAAACAAAACTTCGGGTTGTTCTCCAAGATAAGCGGCACGGTTTACAATCTGTCTGTCGTAGGTTATTTCTCGATAAGCGGTACGACCGATGCGACTGCTCTCGGCGCATTTGCAAGCGAAGTTGCGGAAAGCGGACGAATTATCGATTGCGTGAGTTTCGTAAGATTTACCGTTACCGTGAAAGCAAATCAAAAACTTTCCGTTTCGGGTGCGATCGGCGTGAACAACGGTCTTATAGACGGATTGATGACTTCGGCGGGCGGCGAGATAAATATAGACAGTGATAAGGAATTTAACGTCGGCTCAACGGTCGGTACCAACAACGGCACGATGAAAAACGTCAATCAAAGCGGAAGGGGCGGTTCGGTTTACGTGACGCTTGCAAGAAGTCTTAATTGCAATATCGGCTCATTTGCGGGCTACAATTCGGGCAAAATCGAAAATTGTTTCTCCGAAAGAGCGATAACTATAAATCTTTCGCAAGGCGACAACGTATATCTCGAAAATTCCGTTTTACTCGGCGGCTTTGCAGGCAAAAACGACGGGGTTATCGAAAACTCGACCACGCTATACGGACACCTTGACTACAACGTTAGCAATATTACGCTATTCGGCGAAAAGGGGCTGTATCTTTCTTATATCTCGTATTTGGAAACGCCGCGTTATATCGTTTACGCCGTGGGTAAAGATGATCAAGGTCCGACGTATACCACAAAATGCGTGATATATCTTGACGAAAACGCCCAAAAGAAAGGCTCGGACGAATATGAAGAATATACTCTTTCGGAGTTTAGAGCAAAGTATCCTGCCTATGCCCAAAAGATTGAAGCACTCAGGAAATCCATTGCTTACGACAGTTTTGTTCCCGTAAATAACGGTAAAACCGATAACTGCTTCGTTGTGCCGGGCGTGGGAACCGGTAACGGCGTGGAACTCGTTTCGAGTTGCGGTTTCGACGAATTAAAGTGGAATTACCTTTTGAGACTTCACGAAACCGTCTATCAATCGTAACAACTTATTTGGCGCTTTGGCAGATGCTTGACAGATAATAAAAACGAAAAAGGAAGTTTGAGTTATATCGGACTTCCTTTTAGTCTGCAGTTGTCGAGAAAAATTCTCTGCAATTTATTGCGAAATTTTCATGAAATGCCCCGATAAACGGCTCGTAACTTTCCAATTATAGTGAGGGAATAAAAAACTTTTGCGAAACATCACACGTAAAGAGATTGATAAGTAGGCAGATAATTTTTCTTTTTGTTGACTTGCAATGACAAAACGGCAAAAGAATAAAATAAGGAGACAGGAAAATGCAGACAGATATAAGTTGAAAATGCTTTTTTTAGCACATTTTTGATGGTATTATGTGCGTGTCCGTTTTAAGCGATTAATTTACAAATCGGTTATAAGATTACCATGGTAAAATGTTATTAGGGTCATCTACCGAACCGCTGCCAATTTAACTTTCATTAAGACAGAAGCATAAAGTGAAAAATATAATAATATCAATTATTTTAGCGTTTTCTTTAATAGGGTTATTATTATTTAGTTGTGATTCTTCCGACCAAGTTTTGGCAAAAAGAATGCGCAAAATGTATGTAAACGATCAAAACCATGTAACTTTTTCCGGTACGGTTATATCAATGCAGGAGGATGATGCAAGATATATCGATATAAAGTGTGAAGAATTGAAAAATACATTGGTTATCAAGGAGAATTTTGCGATTACAAATATGAGTTAAAAGAAATAACTTTGTATTTGGAATTTGCAAATTTTGGGAATATACAGGCGGTAATATATTTTGTTAAAAATTCAATCACAGAAATAGGATTGGGTGTATACTCGGGTGATTTTAGTATGGAGAAATTTTTGTGGTTAGATAATAAGCTTAAGTTGTATTTTGGCGATCCGCAAATTCATACTAAACGTAAGTCCGTATGGAAATTTAAAAATACTCGTCTTAAACATTACTATATAACGATTGAAGATTACCAAGTTGAGTATTTAGAGTTGGAAAGGAGGCGCAAATTAAGTTGGTTAAAATATATAATTTTGTAAATACAGACAAAGCCGCTTGGTGCGCCAAGGTGCAAGAAAGCAAAGAGCTTGAGGCGAAAATTGGCTAATTATATATAGTGACAAAAAACCAGTGTAAAAAAGTCTAATAGTCGAAATGAATTGTAGCTGCATATATAATTTAGTCAAATGATGCAAATCGAATTAAGGGCAGACTGTCCGTAACGGGCAGTCTGCCTATTTAAATTATCTGTTAAAATTTAAATAAATTATTTAATGAAAGATTGGGCAGGTATAAAGTTCATTCAAATAATTCGTTAAAATTTTAATATATATTTTTAATGCACATAGCAAAATTACGCAATCGAGTATGGTTTTGATTCCGCTATTGACATAATAGAATATTTGAACTGGA
>ERZ779888.293-NODE-293-length-63799-cov-5.792828_pt1 | contig 63799 bp, 63 predicted proteins | sample MGYA00511245_ERZ779888 | MGnify/ENA primary metagenome ERZ779888 (study PRJEB29588, sample SAMEA2155255) | human gut metagenome | biome: human gut; feature: human-associated habitat; material: faeces | place: Denmark | collected 2008/2010 ...
GCAGGTATCGGTTTTGTTTATATCCGTCACGCAGAACTTTGTTGCGTCAAGTCTGTTGCCCGTGCCCATGCAACTTATGCACGGAACGCCGAGGCGGTCGCAGCGAACGGCAAGTTCGAGTTTTGCGGTCACGGTGTCTATGGCGTCAACCACAAAATCGCAGACCGAAAGGTCTATTTCGTCTGCGGTATCGGGCATATAGAACATTTCATATGTTTCAACTTTTGCAGCGGGGTTTATATCAAAAACACGCGCTTTTGCGACTTCTGTCTTCTTCTTTCCGAGCGTCGAATGCAGAGCCACAAGTTGGCGGTTAATGTTCGATTCGGCAACGGTATCGTTATCGACAAGAATAAGATGTCCTATCCCGCCGCGCGCAAGCGCTTCGCACACAAATGAGCCGACGCCGCCGAGGCCGAACACGGCAACCGTTTTTTCGGAGAGTTTCCGAACGCCGTCTTCTCCGACAAGCAGCGCTTCTCTTTCAAAAATACTCATTTATTTATCCTTTTCGTTCTTCTCGCGAACGATAAAGCGTATCGGGGTGCCTTCAAGGCCGAAAGTCTGTCTTATCTGATTTTCAAGATACCTCTGATATGAAAAATGGAACAGATCCGCGTCATTGCAGAACGCCACAAACGTCGGCGGATTTGTTGCGGGCTGTGTCATATAGAATATCTTCAAACGTTTGCCCTTGTCCGTCGGCGGCTGAACCTTTGTCGTCGCGTCCGCAAGAACATCGTTCAGAACGCCCGTCGAAACGCGTCTGCCATGCTGTTCGTGAACATAATTTATAAGTTCGTAAAGTTTCTCAACACGCTGTCCCGTTTTTGCCGAAATAAATATAACAGGAGCGTAGGACATATATTTCAAATCTTCTACGACTTTTTCCTTTATCTTGTTCATGGTCTTATCGTCTTTTTCAACGATGTCCCATTTATTCACAACGATAACGGAAGCCTTGCCGCGCTCATGCGCAAAGCCCGCGATCTTGGTATCCTGTTCGGTGACACCCTCGTTCGCGTCTATCATAATAAGAACGACATCCGCACGATCCACCGCCATATAAGAACGAACAACGCTGTAACGCTCGATATTTTCGTTTACTTTGCTCTTTTTGCGAAGTCCTGCCGTATCGATGAACACGAATTTGCCGTACTTGTTTTCCTTGACGGAATCGACGGCGTCGCGGGTCGTGCCGGGAATATCGGAAACAAGCATACGTTTTTCGCCGAGCATATAGTTGACAAGCGACGATTTACCGACATTCGGCTTTCCGATGAGAGCGACCTTTATCGCGCCCTCGTATTCGGGTTCCTCGGGAACGTCTTTGAGTTCTTTTACCACCTCGTCAAGCAGATCACCTATTCCGAGACCGTGAACGGCGGAAACGCCGAACGGGTCGCCGAGACCGAGGTTGTAAAACTCATATATTTCGGGAGGTTCCGCCCCCGGTTTATCAACCTTGTTAACGCAAAGAACGACCTTTTTATTCGCTTTCAAAAGCATTTGCGCAACGTCGGCATCGGTTGAAGTCATACCGGACTGAATATCCACGACCATGATAACAACGTCAGCCTTATCTATCGCCACCTGCGCCTGTGCGCGCATCTGTGAAAGAATGACGTCATTGGTGCGCGGCTCGATACCGCCCGTATCGACAAGCGTGAATTTTACGCCGTTCCACTCCGTGTCGCAGTATATACGGTCGCGGGTAACGCCGGGAGTATCCTCCACTATCGAAAGTCTCTGATTGACTATTTTATTAAAAAGCGACGACTTTCCCACATTGGGTCTGCCGACAACAGCAACAATCGCCATATCCCCTAACCTCTCTTCTTTGAATGTTTGACGCAAAATTCAACAGCGTCCAAAAGTCCCTCTGCGCCGTCTGACGCAACGCGCACGGGAACGGCAAGTTCTCTTTCGACGTCCGAAACTGTCAGATCGTCAAGGAACGTATCGTCACGGAGCATAACGTCGGGAATTATGAGATACGCCCCGAGATTTTTGCCTTTGAGCTGCGCGATAATATCGGTAGCGGTCACAAGTCCGGCAACCGTTATCGTGCGTCCGAAATAATCGTTATATATGGTATATAAAGTATAATCAAGTCCCGGGTATTTATCCGAAAGCGTTTTTAACGCGCCGTCAATCGTTTCTGCGGCGGCGACACCCGTTACAAGCGAAATTTTCACCTTTGAATCATTCGGTTTCTTTTCTTCCGAATAATATGCAAAATCGTCTTTGAAGCAGGAAAGCATCCCCACGCCGTTTTCATACTGTTCCATGTCCTCGTAAAATGAAACGTCGGGCACGGGGATTTCGGCTTTCAGATAAAATTCGTCCGCGCCGTAAAAAATGCGTGTGCCGTACTTTTTCAGGCACTCGTCCCCTATCTCGTTGATACGCCGCAGGGCGTCCGCAGCAGTCTCTTTCGTGAACGGCACAAGCGGGGCAAGCCCGTCGCGGAATTTGGTCAGTCCGACGGGAACTATGGAAACGCTTGAAACCGCGGGATAAAGAAACGCAAGGTCTTCCAAGGACTTTGTCAGACCGTCGCCGTCGTTTATTCCGGGGCAAAGCACTATCTGGCACCGCAGATTTATTCCCGCATCTTTCAGTTTGCGCAGATTTTTCATAATATCTTTCGCACGCGGGTTGCGAAGCATTTTATATCTCGTTTCGGGGTCGGTAGAATGAACCGAAATATTAAGAGGAGAAACATGAAGTTCGCATATTCTGTCAATTTCTTCGTCGTCAACGTTTGTCAGCGTCACATAGTTGCCGTACACAAGCGAAAGACGGAAATCGTCGTCCTTGAAATAAAGAGTGTCGCGCATGGCAGGCGGCATCTGGTCTATGAAACAAAAAACGCATTTATTTTTGCAGCTGCGCTGTTTGTCCATCAGAAAATTCGAAAAAGAAAAACCGAGATCTCCATCGCATTTTCCGGAAAAGCAATGCTGTTCCCCGTTGCGGCAGACAATGACGGTAACATCACCCGAAATATCCGCCGTTTCGAACATATAATCCAACACGTCGCGGATTTTTCTTCCGTTCACGCTGATAAGTTCATCGTCGGCTTTGATTTTTCCGTAAAAAGGACTTTTTCTGTCAACGGAAATTATTTTTGCCATAAACTCTCCCCATAAATGATTAAAGGGAAAACGCGGCGCGCACTGAAAAAGCACACCGATGTTTTCCCATCAACAATCATTTTCCGAAAACGTCCGAAGACGTTTTATCATTCGGCGTCTACCTTAATAACCTGTTTGCCGTTGTAGTAGCCGCAAGCCTTGCAGACTCTGTGCGACAAAACCGCCTCGCCGCAATGAGAACACTTAACTATGCCGGGCATATCAAGTTTCCATGTGCTGGATCTTCTCTTGTGCTTTCTCTGTTTGGAAATTCTGTTCTTCGGAACTATCATTCAAAAACACCTCCCGCTCGTAATAAATATTATTTTTTTAACTATGTTATTCAAAGTTCTCCGTCGTTTTGTTCGCAGCGGCAAGCCTCGTGATTGAGATTTGCACCGCACCCCTGGCATATACCCTTGCAATCCTCGGAGCAGTGGACTATCAGAGGAATTTCAAGCGACAGCGCATCGTATGCGGTTTTGACAAGATCTATCTTGCCGCCGTTTACCGTAACGGAATCGTCCTTGGACTCATTTTCCGTGACAATTGTATCTATTACCGCTTCAAGCGGAACGGAAACCTCGTCAAGGCAACGGTCACATTCGGTCTTATAAAGCCCGCTTACGGTCACTTTAAGGCTGACAACGTCCGCGGTATTCTTCATTTTTCCAACAACGGTAACATCGGAAAACTCCGACTGTTCGGGAGGCATCGGAACGGAGAAATCAAGAGTTTCGGTCATTCCCGTACTCTTAAAAAACGACGCTATATCAAGCACGGTTTTAACTTCTCTCATAGCGTACCTCCGCAAAAAGTGCATACCTATCCCATTACAGTCTGCCTATTCATTATATCATACTTCGCAAAAATGTCAATACCCGATATTGAAAAAAAATTATGAATTTGCCGATTTTTGCGAATTTCGGCTCACAAAAGAACTTCATGGCAAGGGCTGTCGGAATTAAAATACCGTATCGAAAGAAACCACGCCCGAGGAATACATTTCGTTGAGCAAGACAGAAACTTCCGTCAATCCGTCGCGCAATTCTTCCCCGTCCGCGCCCGAGGAATACATTTTTGAAAGTTCCGAAAGTTTTTTTCCTATCTCGGACAGGTACTCTCCGTGAACGAAAAGCGCGAGCACTTTACGTTTTTTCGAGAATTTTCCGACCATATCCGAAAACGCCTCTTCCCTTTCCGTCGGAGCCTGCGAAACGTATTCAACGGACGCAAGAAAAGATTCCACACAATTTTTCAGATATAACCGAGTCCCGACGGCAAGCGCAACAAGAACCGAAATAACAACAACCGAACCTATGAGTTTTTTCATTTATTCTTAGCCACCACCGTAAATTTTTCACCGCAAACGGTCATCAAAAAGACCCCTTTCACGCCGAGTCCGTGTTCCCGAGCGACCTCGGATATATCTTTTTTTGTCAGCCCCAATTTTTTCAGATTGCGCAAAACCGGTCTGCCGTCAACGACAAGCGAATAAGAAAGATGTTTTTGGTCCGATGTTTTCGGAATAACGCTCATTTTTCCGCTCGTTTCGAGAATACAGAACCTGACGTCGCAGATGTCCAAAATTTCATGTTGCCGCAGTTCTTCCATAAGTTCGTCAACCGTCAACTGCGCTTTTTTCATCTGCTCTATGTCGATTTTTCCCTCGTTTATGACGATATTGTATTTACCCGCAAGAAAAGAGCGGTAACGCGCGCTGTTCAGAGATATGACGCTTGAAATCATTTCCAGCCCGACAAGCGCAAAAACGGGAACAACCGAAAAAAGCAGCGGCAGTTGCATATCCTGAAGCGGAAGCGTCGCTATTTCGGAAACAAGTATTGTTGTAACAAGTTCCGTCGGTTCAAGTTCCCCTATCTGTCTTTTTCCCATAACGCGAAGCGCAACGACCGTCAGCAGATAAAGGATAACGGTTCTGATAAACATTATACCCATAAAAATCCCCCTCTCGGAAAGTGTTTCCGAAACAGGGGGAAATTATTAAATATGTATCGTCAGTTATCCGTATTTCGCTTTATCTTGTCTATAAATGCGCGATAATAAATATTACGGAAATCAATAAATTCTTTTCTTTCCGAGCCGAGTGTATCTTTTTCGGGAAGCGCCGTAGGAAGAGCGACGCGAACCGTTGCCATAACGGATTTACCTCTTCCGTCGGTCTCAATTTTCAGTTCACCGCCCGCGGTCTCAAATATACGTTTTGCGAACGCCAGCGTATCTTTTATTTCTCCGTTTTCGTCCAGACTGAAAGAAAAGGCGTCATTCTCGTTTATATCCGAACGCAGAACCCCGCGTCGGGATATCTCCGCAACGAAAAAACAATTTTCTTCGCACAGACGGGTCGTTATCGGATGTTTTGTTTTGAACGCGGAGCGAAGCCCCGAAACGTAGCAATATATGTCAAGAAACGATTTGCGAAAGGCGTCTTTGTCAAGAAAGACCAATATTGAATGTTCATCCGTTTCGTTCGAAAATTCCGTTTTCAGTTCTGCCGAAAGTGCGCGGAGAAACGGAACAGGATCGAATGCGGAAACATTGAAATGACCGTAAGAAGCAAAAGTAGAATATATAGCCGCAATACGGCTGACACCGCGTTCGAGCAAAAACGCATTTTCGCCGATGCTTTCAAGATAGAGTTTGCTTTTCTCATCACCGATGCGTTTTTCGAGCAATTCGACAACAGAACTCATAACACCGATGGGGCGCAACAGCGAAGAGGCTATCATGGAAGCGAGTTTGCCGCCTGAAAATTCGGTATTCAGAAAATCTTCGGAAGAATACGCTTCCTCGGCTTGAAATTTTATAAAAGGAAGTCTGTTTCCTTTTGAGTCAAAAACAAGGCTGAATATAAACGCTTTGAAAACCGTTATTTTTTCGGGTATCAGACGAAAGAAAACGGCATCGCGCAAACCTGCCGCGACACGGGATTTTTCATCGTCGGAAAGGTGACGGTTCAGGAAATCCGAAGTTACAAGATACTTGTAAACAGCGGTTGCCGCCCTGTTGTAATATACGGGCGAAAATGTTCTGTCAAGCAGGATCACGGGAATCTTACTGTCGTCATAAGCATTCGACACATCGGAAAGAATTATGTTAGGTTCACCGTATATCATACCTTTCAACACTCCAAACTGCAATATTATTGTGCAAATTATACATTAAAGTAAATTTTTTACATTAAAAATTCTACACATTTTTTGGTTAGAAATTTAACAATGTGTCTTGTATAAAACACAATTTTAGTTTACAATATAATTAGGTAAAAACAAAAACATATTCAGGAGGACTTTACTATGTCAGTTAAAGTTGCTATTAACGGCTTCGGCCGTATCGGTCGTCTTGCGTTCAGACAGATGTTCGGCGCAGAGGGCTACGAGGTAGTTGCGATCAACGACCTTACCGATCCGAAAATGCTTGCTCATCTTCTTAAGTACGATACCGCTCAGGGCGGCTACTGCGGCAAGATCGGCGAAGGAACTCACACCGTTGAAGCGGGTGAAGATTCCATCACCGTTGACGGCAAGACCATCAAAATCTATGCAATGAAAGATGCAAAAGATCTTCCTTGGGGAGAGATCGGCGTTGACGTTGTTCTTGAATGCACCGGTTTCTACTGCTCCAAAGAAAAGTCTCAGGCTCATATCGACGCAGGCGCAAAGAAAGTTGTTATTTCCGCTCCCGCGGGCAGCGACCTCAAAACAATCGTTTTCAGCGTAAACGAGAAAACTCTTACCGCTGACGACAAGATTATTTCTGCGGCTTCCTGCACCACCAACTGCCTTGCACCCATGGCTAAAACCCTTAACGATTACGCTCCCATTCAGAGCGGCATCATGTCCACCATTCACGCTTACACCGGCGACCAGATGATTCTTGACGGTCCTCACAGAAAGGGCGACCTCAGAAGAGCAAGAGCCGGCGCTGCAAACATCGTTCCCAACTCCACCGGTGCGGCAAAAGCAATCGGTCTTGTTATCCCCGAACTGAACGGCAAACTCATCGGTTCCGCACAGCGCGTTCCCGTTCCGACAGGTTCGACCACCATCCTTACCGCTGTTGTTAAAGGCAAGGACGTTACCAAAGAAGGAATCAACGCGGCTATGAAAGCAGCGGCTTCCGCATCCTTCGGTTACAATGAAGATCCCATCGTTTCTTCCGACGTTATCGGAATGAGATACGGTTCTCTGTTTGACGCAACTCAGACCATGGTTTCCAAGATCGACGACGACACCTATCAGGTTCAGGTAGTTTCTTGGTACGACAACGAGAACTCCTACACTTCTCAGATGGTAAGAACGATCAAATACTTCGCAGAACTTGCGTAATTAAAAGTATAATTCGTTTATATCCGCCGCGGAACAACAGTTTCGCGGCGGAATTTTTTAACAATAAAAAAAAATCACGAATGCAATATCCATTATCTCTCCGTCGCAGATGAAACATTCACTTATATGATATATTATAGCACACCGAATATATTTTTCAACCCTTTTCAGACACATTTTTGCAATTTTTATTCCGTTTTTAATTTATCGCAGTAATAAGCGGTACAAAAGAAAATTTTTGATTCGTCATACCTTGCACAAGAATACAAACAAAGGAAAGGAATAAAGGAAAAAAATCAATCAATTCCGCTCAAACTGTTTTTTGCATAACAAAAACATTGCAGCCCCGCACCTTTGAATGATGTGCGGGGCTACGCTATTCATTTATAACGATTTTTTAATCGTCCTCATCATCCCATGACGAAATAATGTGAAGCTCTCCGCTGTCCATGTCCATAGCCATATTGTCGCCCATGCGCATCATCATATTGCCGTCGGAGTCGATTGCCATATTGTCGGAAACGGTGTACGCAAAATCGCCGTCATCATAGTCGAAGAAATGCTTACTCATAGATTTGCCTCCTCAATCTTCAATAATCTCGTATTCCACACGGGAGCCTTTGACTCTGCGGGCGTGGTAGTGTACACCGTTCGCTTTCCAGTGTGGGAAGTGATCTGCTTTTTCCTCGTTGGTATCACGATGGCAAATGATGATGTTTTCGAGGACATCGCAGCCGCCGGCGGAAAGCGGGCGGATGTGGTCGAGCGTCGGGTGATAAGCACTGTTCGGATTCCCGCAGGCGGATTTTTTCATCAGCCGTCCGGTATAATCATACGCCTCCTGCTTCGCACCGAAAACCCGGTTCCACACATCAATGGTCTTATACTTTGACATTTTGAGTACCTCCTTTCAATGATTCTATTATAGCGAACCGCTGAAAGGAACGACAGGGTACAGTTGTACCCTCGGGAACATATTAAAGCAATTCTTTTGGCGAAACAGCAATTGTATTTGCTATATTTATGACATTTTCAAATAAAGTTCCGCGTTTTTTCTTTTTCCATGCTTCAATGGTATCGTAACTGAACGGCACGTTCTTAGCTGCCACTTCAATTGAACCGTACTTGTGAATCAGAGCCTTGTAGCAATTGTGTGCAGCTCCAACGGTCCCGCATTTTTGATATCGTTCCAAAAGCTCCTGCAAATCAAATATATCTCCGCCGGTGACTTGCTTCAGAGCATCGTATTTGTTTTCCTGCGTGACGGTTGTTCCGCCATCCGTCATCATAACAAAATGCACGCTTTTCCAATCGTTTGGAATAAGATACGGACTGTGTGTCGAATAAATCACCTTTATTCCTTGATGTTCAAGTTCAAGTAATTCTTTCAAAACCTCTTTTTGCGCAATGGGGTGAAGCATGGCTGCAGGTTCGTCAATAATAAACAGGTCGCCGTTTTTAAGCGTATTTTTCATAAAATAGTATGTGAAATACCACCGTCTGCCGGCGCTTGTCGAATTCAGATCAACAATTTCACCTCTTTTTTCGTGCAGCAGTATCGACGGGAGTTTTCCGTCGGACTGTTCAACCGCAATACGCTCGTACATACCGTTTTCAAATTCGGGAATGTGTTCATTGAGGTATTTTTCAAATTTTTTCAATGCAGCTTCGGACAGAGAAAAGTCTTTATTTTCGCTGATCTGTTTTTGAATTTCATCTCTATCAGGCCCGGAATAAACTCGGTTTAGATATTTTTGCAGAATCACGCGGGATCTATCGTTTCGGAAATATTCGCGCTCCGGGTCATCTGTTTTGAAAATGACTTCGCTGCTTTCATTCCGCAGGAAAGCACATTTTGCGCCGACGCATCTTTGCACCTCCCAAATGAATTTGTAAAACGCACCGATGTTGACGGGCATCTTTTTGTAGTCGCTCAAAGCATCTTTCAAACGCTTTGCCCGCTCGTCCAGCTCATGAAGTAAGTCCGTGACCTTATTGCAGGCGGCTTTCGATGCCTTGTTGATTTTTGTGATTTCCCGCTTTATCGCCGCTTCATTGACTGTAATGAATTTCTCTTCAAATGGGGCTAAATCGGGTTTTACATAACGAAGTTTGAAGCAAAGCCTTTCTAAATCGCCTAACTGATAATAATTGGGAATATATCCGAATTTGAAAGAACACTCCTCAACGCAAAAGTTTTGTATGATTGATTTTATCAGTTTTTCGGTTTGTTCCAAAACAAATTCCGCTTGGAATTTGAAGCTATCATAACTTGTCGTTGAATTTTTGAAATTTATGATCTGAAGCCCCTGTAACGGATGTTCGTTTTCACCGTACGCAATTTTGTTCAGCTGCTTTGTATATGTATCCAGTGCGTCTTTCAATTCGTTTGCAAGGCCGGAGATTTCTTCGACTTCCGATCTCAAAAGTGGAACCAGATACTCCGATTCGATTCGGTCTATCTTGCAGTTTTCTCCAGAGCAGGCGACAAATTCACCTTCCTCATCAATGCTTTTGCCGGGAAAGAGCCTCTCGATATCTTCTTTTTCAAGGCAGATATGCACTTTATATTTCAGCGGCAGTTCTTTGCGCAGCCCGAAGTAATTGCCGTTTGCCTCCGCAATGGCACTCAGCGCTTCCAAAATATTGGTTTTTCCGCTTCCGTTCTTGCCGATCAAAACGGTCGGCAATCCGTTATAAAAGTTTATTTCAACCGGTTCTTTTATCGACTTGTAATTTGTAATTTCGATTTTCGTTATTCTCATATAAACCTCCATAAGTAATTGAGATAATGTATACAGTTATTATATCATAAAATTCCGGTTTTTCAAATACACGATTATTTTACGGCAAGAAATAAAGAGGACGAAAAGCACATTTTTCTTTCTGCCGTTTTGAACCCCAATCACTAAAATCCACGCCCGACTTTTGGTACGGTTACCCTCAACCGGTTATTTTGAATATAGGCAAATTTCTGTCCGGCAGAAATTATTCTAATGCCGCAAAAAACACACAGGCGTTGAAAAGTCTTATTTCATGCGGTATTTGAAGATTTTTTATTCTAATATTCACGGGAGAAAAAGAGCATAAAATCGGCTCGAAAATGCATCTGAAAAGCAAAAAATCAAGGTCGGAAAATTTTTGCCGAATAGAAAGAACCCTTGAAAACACTGGGTTTTCAAGGGTTCCGTTGGCGGAGACGGAGGGATTCGAACCCTCGTCCCTCAGGGGGCATCATGATTTCGAGTCATGTCCGTTATGACCACTTCGATACGTCTCCGTGTATAGAAATATTGTACTAAAAAAACGGCGGTTTGTCAATAGGTATGCACAAAAAAATTGTGTGTTTTTACGGAAATCTGCGACAGGAGAACAAGAACTCCGCATTTTTATTATTTCAAAACAAGGATTCAACAAATCTTAATCTGTTCAACATAAAACTTAATTACGCTGAATCTTGTAACCGCGCAATTGTTATGATATACTCTTTCTGTAAGAAGATTCGGAAAGGGGCTTGCGTTCATAATGAAATGCGATTTACGAAAAATCATACTGAACCCTCTGACGATGCTTGTTTGCGGGCTTTTGCTCGGAATAGCGGCGCGGCTGTTTGACATATACACACAAAACCTCGGAGACATTTTTTCGCAAATGGCGGTTTGGGTTCTGCTCGGAACACTGATAGCGATTTACAGTCCGACAAGAGTGCGCGCAATGATAAACATACTCCCCTTTTGTCTCGGCATGCTCGCCACATATTATATAACGGCAACGCTCACAAAAAATCTGACGATATGGTATATAAATTGGGACGTAATAAAATACTGGACCGTGTTCGCATTTTTATCTCCGTTCGCGGCATTGATCGTGTGGCAAACAAAGGAAAAGGGCATATCGGGAAAAATAATCGGAGTGGGAGTCGTCTTGTTCTCTGTTTTAACAAGCGTTATCATGTTCGGCGGTCCGCGATTTTATGATTTTATAATTGACGGGTTGTTGATATACTTTTTGTTTTTCAAAAAAATCGAGAGACCGAAACCCAATGACAGAAAAGAAATTGCTTGACACCGCTTACTTATTATGCTATACTTATCCTGAAAATTCGGCAAAACCCTGCTTCGGAGGATAATTTTGAACTGCAAGGATACAAATTATGAGTTGATCGAAAAGTTCGGTTCACTCGAAAAGATATGCAATCAAATTTACGGCGAAAAACACGGCGTGACGGCATACATCGACGACATGGCGAAAAATAACGATTTTGGGGAAATATATGTCCGCGATTGGTCGGACTTTTTACAAGGGCTTAAAGAAGTCAGGCACAAAAGGAATCAACTCTCCCACGGCGATGTGCCTTTTTCTTCGGATTATGCGCAAAAAGATGATTTGAAGTTCATAGATGATTTTCACGAACTGATTTTGACGCAAAATGATCCGCTGACAATATTGAGAAAAGAGCATGAACGGCATCTAAAAGAAGCCGAGAAAAAGATTAAAGAGCAGAAAGCAAACAAAGAAAAGCAAAAAGCAACAGAGCGGCAACATTCAAAAAAAGCAAATCAAACAAAAGAAAAACCGATAATGTCGAAAAAGATTTCCGCCGCAATATGGATAATAATAGCGGCGGCATTCATCGCACTTATCTGTTTTCTCGGGTTCAGATAAATGCAAGAAAATAAAATCTTGACAAAGTATACCCCGTAAGCGAAAATCTCGCCTACGGGGTTTATTATTGTGAATTTAATTATTTATTACTTTACAAGCGTATGCAAATATTCTGCGGAAACATGAACATCATCAATGCTCTTATGACCCGCTGTCGGGGCGTCCTGCTCGACTATGAGCCACTCTGCACAGAGTTTTTCCGCTGTTTTAACCACGGCGGGAATATCTACCTTTCCCCTGCCGAGAGGACGGAAATCGGGTCTTTCTGCGCCGTCAGAAGAAACATAATCTTTCAGGTGAACCACTCTTATGCGGTTCGCATACCGTTCAAGATATGCGACGGGGTCTTCGCCCGCAAAATGAAGCCAGCAAACATCAAATTCAGGCAATAAAATATCAGGTACAGCGGAATATAGTTCATCGAGAAAATTATTTCCGTTCAATTTAGAAAGTTCGTGCGCATGGTTGTGATAAAGCATTTTCAAGCCCGCGGCTTTTGCCTTTTCGGAAAGAACGCGAACCTTTTCTATGGTGTTTAGACGGTCGTTCTCCGTTGACATTTCTTCGGGCGCAATATACGGTATGGCGATATATTCGCAACCCATCTCTTTATAATCGGAAAAGACATTTTCATTTTCAAGCATTTCGCCTATGCCGACATGGGCGGAAACGGGAACAAGTCCGTATTTTTCGCAAAGTTTCCGAACATCTTCGGGTGTTTTGCCGTAAAGCCCGGCAAACTCAACTCCGTCATATCCGAACTCGGAAACGGCTTTGAGTGTTCCCTCAAAATCTTTTTCAACTTCATCTCTTACTGAATATAACTGCAATGCTGTCTTCATAAAATCACCTCGTGTTTAGATTGAGTCTACTCAATTTATTTTAACAGAATCCGTCTGATATTGCAATAGGCAAAATAAAAAAATCGACCTCACGAAGTAAATTCGAAAGGTCGATTTTTAATTATTGTTACTTTTGTTCTTCTATGCCGTCAACGTACCACTCGGAACCTATCTGTACGGAAACTTTGCGGTCATTGTCGGATGCAAGATTCCACTTCTGATTTACTTTGCCGCTCCACTTTGCAAGAGTAAGAACGTAAGTGTTCTTAAATGCTTTTTCGGGATCGGAGATGAAATCTCTGTCCATTTCTGCCTGAGTGAGTTTTACTCTCTTCAATGTTGTTTGAAGCGCAAGGTCGGTATCAACATTGATTATGCTGTAAACACCGCCCCTGTTTCTGATTCTCCAAACAAGAGAAGCGGGTTCCTCATCCGCATTTGTCGCGTCGTAAAGGACCAGGGACGAAACGCCGTCAACGGTTCTTACGCCGAGATACATACCGTTTGATGTGTTGTATATGCGGTAATCGGATTCACCCTCTGCCACAAACACCCAAGTCTGGGAATCTGCGGGAAGCAGTTCGCATTGAGTAATTCTGCCCGTCGTCTTTGCAAAGTTGGAAGAACTTGCGGCAAGATCTTCCGCTGTCTGATAAACGCTCCAATCAATATCGGGCGCATATCCCATCGTGCGTCTGTCCAATGCGGCAAGAGACGATGAAGAATATGTCACTCTGTCAACATAAGTCAGATACAGACCGGAGTTGTTGTTTCTTATGGTTGCAAACTCGGAATTGCCGATCTCATAGTTGATAGTCCAATATGCGGAATCATTGCCCTGAATATTCGACATTGCCACTCTTGCGCCGGGGAATGTTGCCGTCTGCATGACCGAAAGAGAATACTCGGTCAGACGTTCGCAAGCAAGTTGGTTGGTGGAATAATACCACATCTGCCACGGTGTTTTTTCGGTATCAAGAGGTGCGAATCCAACCTCGATTGACGGGGCTTTTCTCGTTGAAACGCCGACAGCCGTCATATAAAGGTTGTTTGCCGTGCATTTGATGTAGATGCTGGAAGAATCGGTTCTTTCTATCTGGAATCTCTGATTTGCGCTTCCGAGACCTTCAAGAACGGAAAGTTCGTTATCGGCAGCGGATATGTACTGACCGCTTGCAAGATCGCGAAGCGAATAGGACTGTCCGTCCGCCAGAGAGTTTCTCGATACGCTTGCTTTACCCGCGGACGAAAGAGTCTTTGCACTTTCAGCCTTATATGCGGAAATATCGGTCGTGGAAACGGGAACTATTCTGTAAGAGAACGAGAGCACACTGCCCGGTTCTATCGAAGAGTCTGATACCAGATATGCTTGATCCGAAGTGCTCGGAACGGAGCATCCGCTCTGCGCACCGATTATGCTGAGGACAGTATAAGGATTATTCATGGAATCCGAAGCATATGCAGCCAAAGAGTGCGGATACTGTTTCGAAAGATTGAATGCAAAATTGTTTGTGTCGGAAGTTACAAGAACACCTGTACCTGATTCATCGGTAAGCGCAAGCCATCTTGTCTGGCTTCTGTCTCCGCCGTTGGCGAAAAGATACGAGGGAACAAGATCGGAAACGGAAGAGGAGAAGACATCAACCGTTGAGTTGTAAAGTTTGTCGCCGTAAGTTTCGCCGGGGCCTCTGCCGTACCATGTTGCCTTTGTGAGATCGGAAGACATGGTAAGAATGCTCGATAAGGAAAGCGGAACGGCAGACTCGGCATTAAGCGAATAAGCCGAACTGATATTCATAACGCCGCTCGGATAGAAGTCGTAAACGACCGCGTATTCCGTATTGCGGGAAGCAAGGTTCGAAACATTGCCGCCGTCGGAAACGGGAAGACTGTAACGAAGCGACATTCTGTAATGTCCGTCATCGGTCTTTCTGACGCTGACAAGTCCGTTAAGAAGTTTCTTCAAGTTGCCGGAATCAAAATTCGAAAGAGCCTTGGAATTATTTGCGGTACCCGAAACATAGTCTCCGCCTGTCGGATTTCTGTAAAGGCTGCCAATCGTGCTTGCCTTAATGCCGTTTTCAGAATCGGCAGTTGCGAAAACATCTTTGCCGTCAACGGTGTACTTATTTATAAGTCCGCTGTCGGAATCTATTTCAATGGTAACTCTCGAATTGGAAAGGCGAATATACGGTGCGGGAGTCGGATTGACTTCATCGGGTGCGCTGTAATAAACAGTCGAAGAGGTATATTCCGTCAGACCGGGGTCACCGTTGACCCAAACTCTGTTTCCCTTTTCGTCTATCTGCTGTTCGCCTGTCGTCTCATCTATAACAGGTTCCGGAGTTCTCGAAGAATCAACGGGGAACGGAATTTCTGAACCGAGAGTTCCCGAGTTGAAATTATAAAGAAGTTCATATCCTGCGGGAATGTCTCCGAATGCCTTTTTCGTCGTAACAGAGATAACGACCTCATACGAACCGCTCTCTACCGCTTTGACGGAGAGCGGAAGTTTTACCGCACCGTCCTTTGTATATGCCGCAAGTCCTGTATTGACCTTTCCGCTTGCATATACGACCGCTTTCGGGTCATTGCAGAAGTTGTTTGTCTCAACGACGATGTATTTTAAAGTGAATATATCGTCAAACGCTTCGCTGCAATAGTTTGTTACATATATTGTACCGTTCGCAAGGTCTGTGTTTATTGTCGATATATCCGGAGCACGGAATATATCAAGAGTCAATGCACTGCCGGAAACATCGGTAGAACCGCCTTTTTTGACGGGTGCACTGTTGCCTGTTACGTCATATTGAACCGAGAACAAGATTCCGTCATAGCCGTCTCTCGCCCATGCGGGAACTTCGTTGTACTTAACCGAAACGGTAACAAAAACATCTGCCGAAGTATCAACCGTTCCGTAGTCGAGTGTCACATCAAGTGTTTGACCCGCTTTGAGAGAGGAAATGTCAATGTTGCCGCTCACACCGTTTGAAACGGAATAAGAAACTGTAAATTTCGATCCGGCATCGGTAAATCCGAATCTGTTGCTTATTCTGAATGTACCGTCTTTTACATTCACGGGTTCAACATGGATAGGTGCGTAGGAAGTTTTCATTTCAAGCGCGTCGGACTGGAATGATCTGTCGGCATTGAGAATACCGTTAAGGCTGTACATTCCGAGCAATGCCGCAGCCGACTCCTCGTCTGAAACCCATGACGCGGCATATTTAAGTTCGTAAAGATCCGCATTATCCGCATTATACGGAGTATCCTTGCAGACCTGAACCGCATTTTTGCTGTCCTTGGGAACGTAGATCGCTTTGTCAACCCAGTTTGCAAGGAAGCAGCCCTGAACGGTATTGTCTGCGGTTATGTAATCGACATATCCGTCAACACCGCCGCCGGAAGAAAGAAGTGCGCTGTCGATATTTTGAAGAATAATGGGTTTTGTGATTTCTTTATTGGTCAGTATATCGTTGAATTTGTCCATATTCCAACCGGAAGCGGCGATGATGTCTCCGTCGGAGATATAATCGTCATTGCCGTAATTTTCCTTATCAAGGTCAAGATATGCGTCATATACGATAAGTCTGGAATCGTTTTCTATGAGGTAGTTTTTGATATTGGTCAAAACACTGCCCTGTCCGGACTCATTTCCGAGTCCCCAAAGAATAACGGACGGAGCGTTCTTGTCGCGCTCAACGACATTCGAAAGGCGATCGAGAAGCGCAGTCTGCCAAATGCCTTGGTCGCCGGGTATGGATTGCTCTTTTTTACTCGAATAAGGTTCGGATTCAAGGTTTATATCGGAAACGACATAAAGACCGTATTCGTTGCAAAGAGAAATAAACTCACGGCTGAGAGGAACGCCGGGAGATCTGACGGCGTTGATGTTGAGTTCTTTCATTTTTTTGATGTCTTCGATCATTTCATCGCGTGTCAGGGCTTTGCCGTTGACCGCGCTGAATTCGTAGTAAGTAACTCCGAAAAGCGAAACAGTCTGTCCGTTTACGGTAAATATCTGCTTACCGCTGTCATCGGATGCAAATGCGGCATCTCTTATTCCGATACGTTCGCTGACAGTGCCCACCGTTGTTCCGTCGGGCTTTCTAAGGGTATATATCGCCGTATAAAGATTGGGCTCTTCCGCGCTCCAAAGTTTAATGCCGTTCGCGGTGACACGACCGCTGACGGTGGCTGTATATGCGTTGCCCGTTTTATCAGCAGAAAAAGAAATATCCGCGCCGAAACGGTAAGGTTCGACAACCGCGTTTCCGTTCTCATCATAAAGAGAAAACTCTGTATACCAACCGTCTTCTTTGTTTGCGTATGTGGCTACGTCCGCGGAAAGGTAAAGGAGTGCGCTCCCGTTAAAGCCGCCCTCTTTTTTCATATCGACGGTCGATTGAACGGAAAAATCTTTTATCATAGTTTTTTCGGACGAATACAGATATACATCTCTGTAAATTCCGCCCATTTTGAGCGTATCCTGCGCTTCGAGCCACGATGCGTCGCAATATTTGAAAACTTTAACGGCTATCGTGTTCGTTTTTCCCGCTTCTATATAAGGCGTGATTCTAAAATCTTTCGAAGTATAGGAATCTTCGCCGTAGCCGCACATTTTGCCGTTGACATAAACGTAGCATGCGCTTTCCACGCCGTCAAAAGATATAAACACCTCTTGACCGTTCCACTCTGCGGGAACATCTATTTCTCTGGTGTAAAGACCTATCTCGTTCTCCTCGGGGATCTCGGGAGGCGTCAATGCGGACGAATTCCATGTATAATCGTCATATCCGTAATCGGGAGAAGAGAATCCCTGCGTTTCCCAGTTGCCGGGCACGCGAATGGTATTCCACGAACTCGAATCAAAGTCCTTGTTCTGGAACCCGGCGGGAATGTCGCCTTCTTTCGTAACGAGATTGAATTTCCACTCGCCGTTCAAACTCAGATAACGAGAAGAAGCCTTTATATCGGCTTTCAAAGCCTCATCAATGCTGTCGTAAGAAACTATCGGAGAATGAGCGAGTTCCTTGTTTCGGGAAACAACGGAAGCGTTGTTCTTCCACTCACTGTTTTCGTCAAGCCCCGCACTGCCTTTACCGCACGCGAAAAGAGACGCGCACAGACAAACAACAACAGCGCAGACAGCGGCTGCCTTTAACCAATGTTTCATCAAAAAAACCTCCATTTGCTTTCGGGGACCCAACGCGAAAGAACCGATTTTCGTAAAAATCGGAATCGCGTTAATTATATATAGAATTATAACAGAAAAGAAGATGAAATGCAAGAAAACAGCGTTACGGGACAACGACGAAAAATCAATATGTATATACCGCGATTTTTGTTCAACATCAACAATAAAAAATGCAGAAGCAGACACATCAGATATGTATTCAGCACATTTCCGCGCACACAAAACTGTATCATTTCAACAAAATATTCCGAACTTTCGGTGACACCCGTCATTTTTATTTCAAATTCAAAAAAACTGCGTCAGACAGAGTGAAAAAAGCGCCGAATGTCAACAAATTCGACAATTATGAAAACTCATTGACAAAAGTGAGGGTTTGTTATATAATGAAGACAATTATTATATATTATTGAGGTTGAGCAATATGGCTGAAAAACTTGTTAAAGACATAACTTCGATGGACGAAGATTTTGCAAAATGGTACACCGACATTGTGCTGAAAGCGGAACTTGTCGATTATTCGTCCGTCAAGGGCTGTGTGGTATTCAGACCTTACAGTTATGCCATTTGGGAAAATATACAAAAAGACCTTGACGCAAGATTCAAGGCAACGGGGCACGAAAACGTATATATGCCTATGTTCATTTCGGAGAGTCTTCTTCAAAAGGAAAAAGACCATGTTGAGGGATTTGCGCCCGAAGTTGCGTGGGTAACGCACGGCGGAAGCGAACAGTTGCAGGAAAGACTATGCGTCAGACCGACTTCCGAAACGCTTTTCTGCGAACACTATTCACATATTATACATTCGCACAGAGATCTGCCGAAACTTTACAACCAATGGTGCAGCGTTGTGCGTTGGGAAAAGACGACGCGTCCTTTCCTGCGTTCGAGAGAGTTCCTGTGGCAGGAAGGACATACGGCGCACGCGACCGCGGAAGAGGCAATAGAGGAAACGGAAAGAATGCTTAACGTTTACGCCGATTTCTGCGAAGAGTCTCTGGCTATGCCCGTTGTCCGCGGCAGAAAGACCGAAAGCGATAAATTCGCAGGCGCGGAAGCGACGTATTGCATAGAGGCGCTTATGCATGACGGAGTGGCTCTGCAAGCGGGAACTTCTCACTATTTCGGGGACGGTTTTGCAAGGGCGTTCGGCATTCAGTATACTGATAAAAACAACACTCTTCAATACGTTCACCAGACTTCATGGGGCGTTACCACAAGACTTATCGGGGCGGTTATAATGGTTCACGGAGACGACAACGGTCTTGTTCTGCCTCCCGCAATCGCTCCGATTCAAGCGGTAATAATACCCATTGCGATGCACAAACCCGGAGTTACGGAAAAAGCGCAGGAACTCGAAGCCGCGCTCAAAGCCGCAGGCATCAGAGTTAAATATGACCTTAGCGAACAGTCGCCCGGTTGGAAATTCTCCGAATATGAAATGAGAGGCGTTCCCGTTCGTATAGAAGTCGGTCCCAGAGATATCGAAAACGGAACGTGCGTTGTCGCGTGCAGAGACAACGGCGAAAAAACAACGGTGGCTCTTGACGAACTTGCAAATGTCGTTTCGGTCCTTATGACGACCGTAAGAGACAGAATGTATGAAAAAGCGCTTGCGAGACGCAACGCAATGACTTATACTGCAACCACCCAAGAGGAACTTGCGGAAATAGTCAAAGACAAACAGGGATTTGTTAAAATGATGTGGTGCGGAGACGAGGCGTGCGAAGACGAGATAAAAGAAAAGTACGGTGTCGGCACGCGTTGCATTCCGTTTGAGCAAGAGCATATTTCCGACAAGTGCGTTTGCTGCGGAAAGCCCGCAAAGCATCTTGTTTACTGGGGTAAAGCGTATTAATTCATTTTATGTTACGGAGGAGCCGAAGTGGGAAGTAAAAGACTGATATTGCACAGAAAAACGATGAAGAAAATCAATATTGCACTCTGCGTGATCATTGCAATTCTTGTCGTCACTCTTATGTTTTTGCTGATGAAGCGCAAAGAAGCGATAATGCAGACTGACAACGCAAGACTGACATATGAAGACGCAAAGACAAAGTATTCATATGAGGGCTTGGTGAAGCAGGAAACAGAGTTGCAGCAGCAGTTGGACAAACTCAATTCAGATATATCGGACAGAAACGATGAGATAAACGATTTCAACGACATGATATCGAAAGCCGAAGCCAGAGAGAATGCGGCAGACAGATTCAACGATTTGGCTGAAATGTATCTGAAACTTCTCAACGACGGACAGTAACGGAGATTGAACCGATGGGAAAAACGAAAATAAAGAAAAAATATTCGAGATCCGCATATAAAACTGTCTTGACAGTGCTTTGCGGGGGCATCATAATCCTTGTCATCGCTTGCATTCTTCTAATTCACTCCGTAAACGAAAAGAAGTCCGAATATGACGAGTATCTGAAAATGACTAATTCGGTCTCCGCGGAAAAAAATCTTGACGACAAGTCAAAAGATGTTTATGAAAGCATCAGAGAAAAGAACTCCATGCTGAAAGACCTGAAAACGTCTCTTTCGGAAAGAACTACCCGCAGAGAAGAACTCAAATCCCAGGCAACGGACAAGAACAACAACGCAGCGGAAGCGGAAGCAAAAATGGCTCAGTATATGAAAGAACTCGGTTTTTCGAGTTATGAGGAACTGCTTGCGGCTTACAACGATTTGCTAAAAGAAAACAGATAAAGAGGAAACATTCAACGCGTCTGCGCATATTATTATTGAGAAATAATCATGCGGAGGCGCGTAAAATGATAATCGACACTTTTTTATCTGCAAACACAACGAAAGGCTTCGTATCGCTTTACGGAGACTTTCTGAAAGGGAAAAAGCAGTATATCATCAAGGGCGGTCCGGGGACGGGCAAAAGCACTTTGATGAAAAACATCGGCGCGTATGCGGAAAACGAGGGTGAAGACGTCGAATATATCCGTTGTTCGTCCGACCCCGATTCACTTGACGGAGTGTGGCTGAAAAAGCACAATGTCGCGGTATGCGACGGCACGGCACCGCACGTTCTCGAGCCTGAAAACGTAGGCTGTCTAGGCGGAATAATCAACATCACGGACTGTTGGGACGAAAAAGCGCTGACGGAAGCAACGGAAGAAATACTTCTCATAAAAGACAAAACCGCAAAAGCATACAGAAGCGCATACGGATACCTCGAAGCCACGGGCAAAATACTTGATACGACATTTGCGGACGCAACAGAAAAAGAGGAAAGACGAATAAGGGGAACGGCGGAAGATTTTTGCGGGACGTTCCTGAAAAAAAAGAAGAAAAACTGCGAACCGATATTTGAAAAGCGCTTTCTGTCAACTTTTTCATATAAAGGCGCAACCGCGTTTTACGAAACGTTCGAAACACTTGCCGATAAAATTTATACTTTGCCCTATGCCTGCGGAGCGGCAAACCTTGCGATAGCGCGGATAGCGGAAGAAGCGAATAACAAACTCTATCCCGTCACGGTATTTGCAGATCCTCTTTTGCCGCAGACGGTAATGGGCGCGGTCTTTCCGACGGAAAAATTGGCTGTGCTTGCGCTCAGTCCCACATTCGAAGCGGCGGAAACAAAAGAGTTTGCCCCGTTCCGAGGTTCGACGCTGACGGACATAACGGACGGTGCGGCAGACGGTGCGTGCGGAATACTGTTTGAACAGGCAACGGATAAATTGAAGAACGCAAAGGCGCACCATGACGCGCTTGAAAGAATATTTATTAAAAATATGGATTTTGAAAAAGTCGGAAGGATCACGGCATCTTTGATGACGAGGATATTTTCCGAATAACGGAGACGAACGAGATTGATATACAAAGCAACGGAAGAAAACATAGCAAAAGCGGGAAAAATATTGAAAAACGGCGGCGTCGTCGCAATTCCGACGGAAACGGTGTACGGGCTTGCGGCGAACGCGCTTGACAAAAAGGCTGTTGCAAAAATATTCGCGGCAAAGGGCAGACCCGCAGACAACCCGCTCATCGTGCATATAACCGACGCAAAAGATATTGAAAAATACGCATATCCGAACGAAAAAGCGGCGGCACTCGCAAAAGAGTTCTGGCCCGGACCTTTGACGATGATACTTCCGAAAAAGGACTGCATCCCCGATATTGTCAGCGCAGGACTTGACACCGTGGCTATACGCTGCCCGTCCCACCCCGTGGCAAGAGCGATAATAAATGCGGCAGGAGTTCCTCTTGCGGCGCCGAGCGCGAATATCAGCGGAAAGCCGAGCGCAACGACGGCAAAGCACGTTTTGAAAGATTTCGGAGAAAATATTGACGCTGTCATAGACGGCGGAACGTGTGACTGCGGAGTGGAATCAACGGTTGTGACCGTGGCGACCGAGCCGCCCGTGCTGTTGAGACCCGGATTTGTAACACCGGAACAATTGCGCGAAATATTGCCTGACTTAAAAATCGCGGAAGCCGTTACAAAAGAATTGCCCGCAGGAGCAAAAGCGCTGTCCCCCGGAATGAAGCACAAGCATTATGCCCCGAAAGCGGAGGCATACGCGGTACTCGGAAGTCAGGAAAAGGCGACGGAGTTTATACTCAACCGTATTTCAAAAGATAAACGAACGGCGGTTATATGCTTCGACGGAGAAGAAAAAGCGTTCAAAGACGTTTCCGAAGTATTCCCCTACGGTGCAGCGGACGACAGCGAACGGCAGGCGGCGAAACTTTTCAATCTGCTCCGCGAACTTGACGACGACGGCATTGAAGAAGTTTATATCAGAGCGGGAAAAACATCGGGTGTCGGACTTGCGGTTTACAACAGGCTTATAAGAGCGTGTGAATTCAGAATATTCGACGCGGACGGAGAAAACCGATGATTACGATAGGTTTGACGGGACAGACCGGAGCGGGCAAATCGACTTTTGCCGATTATCTGCGCAGAAAATACGGTTTTGTCCACATAGACACGGACAAGATCTCACGCGAAGTTATAAAAACAAAGACCGCGGAACTTGCCGCAATGTTCGGAAGCGAAGTGCTGAACCCCGACGGAACGCCGAACAGAAAGATGATTGCAAAAAGGGCGTTTTCATCAAAGGAGAACACGGACGCGCTGAACCGAATAATGCACCCCGCAATTATGCAAACGGTTGAAAAGATGATTTCCGATGCAGAGAAAAACGGAGCGGTGGGCGCAATCGTGGACGGAGCGGCGCTTATTGAAAGCGGCTCGATAAATGCGTTTGACACATCGGTTTGCGTCGTTGCAGACAGAGAGGTCCGCAAGCGCAGAATAATCGAACGGGACAACCTTTCCGAGGAAGATGCGGAAACGCGGTTAAACGGTCAGAAAGACGACTCTTTTTATATATCCAACACGGAGCATAAAACAGTCAACAACAGTCTTGCCGAACTTGAAAAACAGGCGGACGAGCTGATGAAGAAATACAATATTTATCCTGTCAAGGAGGAAAAATAAAATGAGTGAACTCAGTTTCAAACAAAAAGAAACGTTCTCTTCCATGAGTGAAGAAGAACTGATAGCGGCGCAGAGATTTTGCGAAGATTACAAAAAATTTCTCGACGCTTCGAAAATCGAATACTACGGCGTGAAAAATGCCGTTGCGGAGGCTGAAAAGGCGGGTTTTGTTCCGTTCGAATACGGCAAAAAGTATTCGGCGGGAGACAAGATATATCACGTCCAGAAAGGTCATGCCGCGATTTTTGCAACGATAGGCAGAGCACCTTTTGAAGAAGGTTTCAACCTTGTTGCGGCGCACGTTGACTGCCCCAGACTTGACCTCAAACTCAGCCCGCTTTACGAGGACGGCGGTCTTTGCCTGCTGAAAACGCATTATTACGGCGGAATCCTCAAATACCAATGGGTAACAAATCCGCTTATGCTCATAGGCGCGGTCTACAAAAAGGACGGTTCCGTTGTCGAGATAAACATCGGCGGAGATGACAGCGACCCCGTTTTCTGCATTTCGGACTTGCTTCCGCATCTCGGAAAAGATCAGGCGGGCAAAAAACTTTCGGAAGCGTTCACGGGTGAAGACCTGAACATCATCGCGGGTTCACGTCCCGACGCGGAAGAAGAAAAAGATAAGATAAAGACCACGGTGCTTAAACTTCTCAACGAGAAATACGGTATAAACGAGGAAGACCTGCTGACCGCAGAAATTTCCGCGGTTCCCGCAGGAAAGGCAAGAGACCTCGGTCTTGACAGAAGCATGATACTTGCGTTCGGACACGACGACAGAGTTTGTGCATATCCCGCATTCAAAGCGCTGCTTGACGCGGGCGTTCCCAATAAAACGGCGGTTTGCGTATTTGCGGACAGAGAAGAAGTCGGCAGCATGGGCGTTACGGGTCTCCGCAGCGATTATCTGAAAAACTTTATCGAAGAACTCTGCGTAAACGCTTCGCAGAATGTCAGAAAAGCACTTGCGAACTCTGCGGCTATATCCTCAGACGTAACGGCGGCGTTCGACCCCGATTTCGCTTCGGCTTTCGAGAAGAACAACACCGCATACCTGAACAAGGGCTGTGCAATATGCAAATTCACGGGCGCAAGAGGTAAGTCGGGTTCTTCCGAAGCTTCGGCGAGATTTATCGCAAAACTTTGCGCGATATTCGATAAAAACGATGTTGTTTATCAGTTCGGTGAACTCGGAAAAGTTGACCAGGGCGGCGGTGGAACTGTCGCACAGTTCTTGGCGGACAAAGACATCGAAAACGTCGATATCGGAGTTCCCCTGCTCTCAATGCACGCACCTTACGAAATCGCGGCGAAGAACGACATCTATATGATGTACAAATCTTCTCTCGTATTCTACAAAGAGTTTTAATTACAATTCAAACGCACAGAAGCGACACGTTTTTCGTGTCGCTTCTGTTTTTATGCGGCTGTAAAAATTTTGCATTTTTTACAACAGCCCCATATATATTCTGTTTTATTGTTCAAGCGCAAAGATTATTTTCAGAGCCAGCCCCTCGGTTATTCCGGGCACGGTCATCAGTTCTTCTTTTGACGCTTTTTTCATTTTTTCCACGGTCTTGAATTTATCGAACAGCGCTTTCACTTTAACTTTTCCGAGACCGCTGATTTTAAGCAGGTCGCTTCGTCTTGCCGCCTCGTCGCGCAAAGCGCGGTGATAGCCTATCGCATATTTGTGGACGGATTCCTGCAATCTGCCGCAAAAAGCAAAAACTTCAGGGTCGTTGCGCAAATCAAGTTCGTGACCGTCGCAAAAAACGATGCTTTTTGTTCTGTGTCGGCTGTCTTTTTTGAAGCCGATAACGTCTATATCATAGCCGAAAGAATCGACAACGGCTTTTACCGCATGGATCTGACCGAGACCGCCGTCGCAGACGATTATCTTCGGCAAAGGTGAGAATTTCTCGTCTCCGTCCGCAAAATGACGCAGGCGGCGTTCCACGGCTTCACTCATAAATGCGGTATCATCGGTGTTTCCGAAAGATTTTCCGACCTTATAACGGCGATATTTGTCCGAAACCAATATACCGTCTATGCAGGTCACCTGACCGCAAACAGCGTCCGTTCCGAGCATTTGGCTGACGTCGTATATCTCCATGAACGAAGCGTCTTTGAGCGATGTAAAATTGCAGAAAGCGTCGAGATTGCGCTGCGCTTTCATAGTTCTGCCCTCGTATTGGAGCATTCTCTCCCCCGCATTTTTGAATGCGCTTTCCAAAAGTTCTTTGTCCTGCTTCATCGTCGGCAGTTTGACTTTGTTTTTAAGCCATTCGTTTATAAGAGGAAGCCATTCGTATTCCGCGTCGATATAAATTCCGTTCGGCGGATTTTCGTCGTCAGAATAAAAACGTTCGATATATTCGCGCAAAAGAGAATCGGAAAAAGGCTCGTCAAAAATATCGCTGCGTTCTCCTATAATATATCCGTTTCTTATGCGCAACATAAATATGCAGGTCTTTTTATCGTTTGAACGGTAACCGATGTAGTCGGCATGGCGGTTCGTAACGGACACCGCACGCTGACGTTCGGCAATCTCCGAAAGAGCGGCAGCGCTGTCACGCAAAACGGCGGCGCGTTCAAAATCAAGATTCTCTGCGGCTTTTTCCATATCCGAAACGACTTTTTCGCGTATAGTATCAACGTTTCCGTTCAGGACGGCACAGACCTTTTCGCTGAGTTCTTCGAGTTTTTCTTCGTCCATCCGGTTCTCACAATATCCGAGACAACGCCCGATATGATAATTAAGGCATATCTTTTTACGTCTGTTTTTTGCGGAACAGTCGGGCAATGCAAACGCCTTTGAAATAAGGCGAACGACCATATTGCATTTTTGACGCGACAAAAACGGACCGAAATATTTTCCTTTTGAATTTTTGAAACGTTCGGTCGTCAAAACGGGAAAGCCCTTATCTATATAAAATCTGATGAACGGGTAGCCGTTACCGTTTTTCAATGCGATGTTGTAAAGCGGAACGTATCGTTTTATCAGACTGCACTCCGTCAAAAGAGCATCAAGTTCGCTCGCGCATATTATAACATCGAAGCGGTCAACGCGTGAGACCATCTGCCGAGTTTTTTCCGTATGCTCCCCGTTGCGGAAATAACTGACGACGCGATTTTTGAGTATCTTCGCTTTTCCGACGTAAATGACCGTGCCGTTTACATCTTTCATCATGTAAACGCCGGGTTTCATCGGCAGTTCATTCGCCTTTTTGAGCAGCTCGCTTTTTGTCATATCGCGCCTCCGTTCCCGTTATTTTTCCCGAAAAGAACAAAAATAGTCAATAACCGAAATTCGGAACTCCGGTCATTCACTATTTTTATATCCTATTTAATTTGAAAGCCGCAGATCATCAGGTGCGGTCTTCGATACCGCCGTTAAGAAGCTCGGTCAATCCTTCGATAGCTTCGGTCTCGTCAACGCCGTCAGCGATTATGTCAATAACGGTATCCTTGGTTATAGCCATGGAAAGGATTCCGAGAAGGCTCTTTGCATTCTGCCTGCAATCGCCTTTTTCTACCCAAATATTGCACTGATATTCGTTTGCTTTTTGAATGAAGAAAGTTGCGGGTCTTGCATGAAGTCCCACCGCATTGGTAACTTTTACCGTTTTAGATGTCATAAACATTCTCTCCTCTTTGCGCAGATATACAAACATCCGCGTTTTTACAATGTTATTTTACCATACGCACAAAAAAACTTCAACCCGTAAATACAACAAAAAGCACATATCAAATTTATAATTTTAGGTTAAATATAACAAAATACAAATAATTCTTGACAAAGCGCGGCAACATTGTCTTTATCTGTATCGGCTGGCGTTCTTCTCACGGAATACGCCGAACCGACACGGCAAACATAATATTGAAGCGCGGACTGCCAAAAGCGCATTGACAAAATCAACCACGGCGCCGCGATTCGAAGAAGGTGAACAATTGCCAAAATCAAAAACAATGCGACGGATATTTCTGCTGCCGTTGATGATCGCAATGGTCGTTACCTGCGCATGGATATATACAGACGCGCAAGTGCCGGAGAACTGCTATGTCACGGCGGGGAAAGAACCGAACATCGAAACGCTTTGTCCGACGACTCTGACGCGCATAGGAGATGGACAGAGATACGATATCAAAGTCAACCTCTGCGGCGTCATACCCGTAAAAACGGTCAGTGTGACGGTTCTCGGAACGGAAAAGGTCATTCCCGGCGGGCAGGTCTTCGGCGTCAAGTTTTATTGCGACGGACTTATCGTGATAAATATTGACGACGGCTCGCCTGCGGCGAAAAGCGGAATATGCGTCGGAGACATCATAACGAAAGTCGACGGCTCAAAAATTTCGCAAAACGAAGAACTTGCGGCGCTTGTTGCTTCCTGTGGGGGAAAAGAACTGACGCTGACTTACACCCATGACGGCAAGGAATGCAAAGCGTCTGTTCGACCCACGTTGCGTGACGGGGAGTACAAACTCGGACTTTGGGTACGTGACAGCGCGGCGGGTCTCGGAACAATGACGTTTTACAATCCCTCAAACGGAACTTTCGGGGCGCTCGGACATTCTATATCAGACGCAGACACGGCGCGCCTACTTCCTTTGAGAAAAGGAACAATCGTTCCGGCGGCGATAACGGGAATAGTCAAAGGCAACACGGGCAGTCCCGGTCAGCTTTCGGGAACTTTTCTTGACTCATCGGTGTTGGGAAATGTTTTCAAAAACTGCGACTGCGGTATTTTCGGAACTGTTGACAGCGCAAAGAACTACGACGCCGAACCTGTTGAGATAGGGCTCAGCGGCGACGTCAAAACAGGCAAAGCGACCATTCGCTGTACGCTTGATTCGACGGGCGTCAAAGAATACGACATCGAGATACTCAAAATCAACCGTGACGAAAATCAGAGGACGAAAAATATGCTGATAAAAGTTACGGATGCGGAGTTGCTCGAAAAAACGGGCGGCATCGTTCAGGGAATGAGCGGAAGCCCGATTATCCAGAACGGCAAACTTATCGGCGCGGTGACCCACGTTCTTGTCAGCGACCCGAAACAGGGATACGCGGTATTCATCGAAAATATGCTGGCGGAATGTGAACCCGCCGCCTGATTCGATCACGCAATACAGTCAACATCAACGCCTGCGAGTTATTTGAAAGATTTCGACGGAAGAAGAAAACGGGGCTGTAAAAAACGCAAGTTTTTTTACAGCCCCGCACATATAATAAATTAAAAAATGTTTAACTGAATATATTAAAATCAACTCTGTCAAACAGTTCGATAACAGAATTTTTAAGTCCGACAAGGCTTTCGTCCGTGAACAAAAGAGGGTCGTTCAAAATATTGTCGGCGGTCTCTTTTGCCTGTTCAAGCGTTTGCATATCCGTCAACAGGTCTGCGTGACGGAATATCGGAAGCCCGCTCTGTCGCTGACCGAAAAAGTCTCCCGGACCTCGGATTTCAAGGTCTTTTCGGCTTATTTCAAAACCGTCGGTCGTCGAGCAAAACGCTTTGAGACGTTCGAGAGTTTTTTCGTTTTTCGTATCGGACGAAACGAAGCAGTAGGACTTTTTTGTTCCGCGCCCGACGCGTCCGCGCAACTGATGAAGCTGCGAAAGTCCGAAACGGTCGGCATTTTCGATAATCATTATCGTTGCGTTCGGCACATCGACTCCGACTTCAACAACCGTTGTGGAAACAAGCACCTGCGTTTTTCCGTCGGCAAAATCACGGAGTATCTCTTCTTTTTCCTTGGCTTTCATCTTACCGTGCAGATAGCGTACGGAAATGCCGTTCAGGTGTTCTCGGCAAAGTCTGTCCGCATATTCGACGGCTGAACGCAGCTCGTCGTTGTCCCCCTCTTCTACAAGCGGGCAAACGACATAAGCCTGCGCGCCTTTCAGACATTCTTCGTGCAGATACGAATACATTCGGTCGTGATATGAGCCGTCCACGAGGTGCGTTGAAATTTTCTGTCTGCCGGGAGGCAATTCGTCGATAACGGAAATATCCATATCGCCGTAAAGAATCATTGCAAGAGTTCTCGGAATAGGCGTTGCGGACATAACCAGAATATGGGTGCCGTTTCCTTTTTCGGAAAGTTTTGACCGTTGTGAAATACCGAAACGGTGCTGTTCATCGGTCACGGCAAGCGCAAGGTCGAAAAAATCCACACCTTTCTGAAAAACGGCATGAGTGCCTATAAGTACATCTATCTCCCCGTTTTTGAGCCTATCAAGTAGTTTTTTTCGCGCTGCGGCGGAAGTCGAACCCGTCAGCAAAGCGCACCGAACGCCGAGACCGTCAAACAATTTTGTAAAAGACGCAAAATGCTGAACCGCAAGTATTTCGGTCGGAGCCATAAGGCAGGACTGCCTGCCGCATTTTGAGACATAATACATAACCGCAGCTGCGACAACGGTTTTTCCGCTTCCGACATCGCCCTGAACTATACGGGACATCGGCATCTTTTTTTTCAAATCGGAAAGGCAATCGTCAAGCGCACGTTTTTGCGCGTTTGTCAGCGTATACGGCAACGTTTTCAGAAAATCGGAGACGTCGCAATCGCCCTCAACGGGGTTTCCGACAAGTTTGCGGTTTGCCGAACGCAGCGTCATTATACCGAGCGAAAACAACAGCAATTCTTCAAACGCAAAGCGACGCATAGCCTTTTCACGCGCTTCAAAAGATGTAGGAAAATGAATTTGTCTGTACGCTTCCGAAAGAGGGCAAAGCGAATACTTTTCGATTATTTCCCTGTTCAGAGTTTCCGAGAGATTGCTCCCTACCGCAGTCAGCGCCGTTTTCACAAGCGCCGCAATTCTGTTTGATGAGATACCTTTCGGGTGCGAATAAACGGGGTGTGTATATTTATTCTCAGGTTTTTCAATCACGGGGGCGTTTATATCAACGAACTTACCGAGTTTTTCGACTTTGCCGTAAAACAGATATTTTTTGCCAACCTCGACAGAACCCATAACATACGGCTGATTGTAAAAGGTCAGACGTGCTTCACCCGTGCCGTCCGAAACGTCTATCTTCGAAAAGGTTATTCCTTTTGCGGTAAACGGACGCATTTTTTTGACGACAGTCGCTTCCACAACAACCGAAACATCGGGTTCGAGTTCGGCGATTTTTGATATTTGGGAAAAATCAATATACTTTCGGGGAAAGTATTCAAGCAGGTCGCGAACGGTCAATATACCGAGATTTTCAAGTTCTTTTTGCATTTTTGTTCCGACGCCTTTCAGCACGGAAACATTTGCGTCCGAAATGTTCATAACCTTTGCTTTCCCCCTTTACATTTTCTGTACAAGATTCAAAAAACTGCGGTTCTTGTCTCGGAAACGGACAAAGACCGCAGTTTGAAAGTTATTTTGAAAAGAGCGTCCGTTTCAGACTCTTTCCCACTTTGCTCCGTTCGGAGTGTCGGTTATAACGATGCCCTCCTCTTTGAGAGAGTCGCGTATCTCGTCGGCACGGGCAAAATTTCTGTCTTTTTTTGCCTGCGCACGTTCCGCAAGCAGAACCTCGATTCTTGCGGCATCGGGATCGGACGACGGTTCTTCCGCTTTTGCGTTCAACGCGTCCGCTTCTTTGCAAAGATTGAGCGAAAGCACGGTATCGAACTCTTCGATAAGCGCACGTTTGGTCTTATCGTTTGTATCGTATTTCAAAACGTCGTAAAGGCAGGTTATGCCGAGCGACGTGTTCAAGTCGTTGGACATTCCGTCGTTGAATTTTTCACGCAGAGCCGTCGCGGCGTTTTCATCAAAAACGTCGTTTTCCTGCGGGTTAAGAGCGGCTATACGCTCAACAAGTTTTTTGTATGCAACGGTCGCATTGTCAAGTCCCTCATACGAGAAAACAAGATTCTTGCGATAATGCGATTGCAGGCAGAAAAAGCGGTATACGGCAGGGTCATATCCTTTTTCTTTGAGCAGCGAAAGCGTCAGAAATTCGCCTTTTGACTTCGACATCTTACCGTCAGTCGTGTTAAGATGCAGAACATGGAACCAATGCGGGCACCATGCATGACCGAGATATGCCTCGGACTGCGCAATTTCGTTGGTGTGATGCGGAAAAGCGTTATCTATGCCGCCGCAATGAAGGTCAAGATATTCGCCGAGGTTCTTTATGCTTATCGCGGAGCATTCTATATGCCAGCCGGGATAGCCGACGCCCCACGGAGAGTCCCACTTCAATTCCTGATCCTCAAACTTTGATTTTGTGAACCAAAGAACAAAGTCCGCCTTGTTTCTCTTGTTCGTGTCCTCAAATACGCCCTCTCGAACGCCGACCGCGAGATTTTCCTCATCATGGTCGTTGAAAACATAATATTTTTTGAGCGTTGAAGTGTCAAAATACACGTTGCCGCCCGCGATATATGCGGAGCCGTTGTCAAGCAGGCGCGTTATCATTTCGATATATTCGGGAATGCAATGCGTTGCGGGCTCGACTATCTCGGGCTTTTTGATGTTCAGTTCGGCGCAGTCCTCAAAAAACTTATCCGTATAAAACTTCGCTATCTGCATAACGGTTTTATGCTCGCGTTTTGCGCCTTTGAGCATTTTATCCTCGCCCGTGTCCGCGTCCGAAGAAAGGTGTCCCACGTCGGTTATGTTCATTGCGCGCTTAACGTGTATACCTGTATAATTGATATATTTTTCGAGAACGTCTTCCATTATATACGAACGCAGGTTTCCGATATGCGCAAAATGATATACGGTCGGACCGCAGGTGTACATAGTGCAAACGCCCGGTTCATGAGTTTTCAACTCTTCTTTTTTATGGGTAAGCGAATTGTAAAGATTTATCATCACTCTTTTTTCTCCAATCTTTTAAGTTCCGCACGCAGCGTGTCTATCTGCGCCTGCAATCGACACAGTTCCTGCGATACGGGGTCAGGTATATGCACCTGATCCAGGTCGGGAGTTTTCTGTCCGTCACGTTTGACTATCCTTGCGGGAACGCCGACCGCCGTGGAGTTGGGCGGCACGTCGCACAGAACGACAGCACCTGCGGCGACTTTTGAATTGTCCCCTATCGTTATCGAGCCGAGAACTTTGGCACCCGCACCGATAACAACGTTGTTGCCGAGCGTAGGATGCCTTTTGCCTGTTTCTTTGCCTGTTCCGCCGAGCGTTACGCCGTGATAGATAAGGCAATCGTCCCCTATCTCTGCGGTCTCGCCTATAACGACGCCCATACCGTGGTCGATAACGAGTCTGCGTCCGAGTTTTGCGGCGGGATGTATCTCCACGCCCGTTTTATGTCTTGCGCGCTGAGATATGGCACGCGCCAAAAATTTATGATTGTGCCTGTAAAAGAAATTTGCAACGCGGTGACTGCGTATTGCTTTAAGTCCCGAATAGCAGAAAAATATTTCCGCATTCGAACGCGCGGCAGGGTCTCTTTCTCTGAAAGCGGCAATATCTTCTTTCAGTCTTTTTCCCATAGTTCCCCTATCCGAATTATTTCATCTTAATAAATTTTGCGCCGTTTACAAAGTAAGGGATAACGGATATGACCGTTATAACGGCAAGTACCCAAACGGCGATCTGAACGGGCAGAAATGAAATTCCGTCATGCGGAGCAGACATCATTGTTACGGAAGTGTCCTTTATCCAATACATAACGATAAGATAAATGTACGAACAGGACATGACCACGCCCTGCGTTCCCGTTTTAATCTTGCCCCAAATGCTTGCGGCGATAACTTCGCCCTTTGCCGCCGCCTGCATACGAAGTCCAGAAATAAGAAATTCGCGGGCAACGATAAGGATAACAGCAACGCTTGATGCAAGCCCCACGGAGATAAAGCCCATAAGGACGCTGACAACAAGCAGTTTATCCGCTATCGGGTCAAGAAATTTGCCGAAATCGCTGACAAGATTATATTTTCTCGCTATTTTTCCGTCCGCCATATCCGTGAGCATCGCAATGCCGAAAACTGCGCCCGAAACAAGCATTCTGATATATACGGGAATGCCGTTCACAACGGGGTTATCCAAAAGAAACAGCAGAACGAACGGTATCAGCACGATACGCGTTATGCAAAGATAGTTGGGTAAATTTTTATTTACTTTCATTCCTTCACCGCCTTGCCGAACAAGTCGTAATCTTTACATTCATCAATTCGAACGCGGACAAAATCGTCCTCCGAAACGGCGAAATCGGAGTCAAAATAAACTCTTCCGTCAATGTCGGGAGCCTGAAAATACGCTCTTCCTACAAGTTTGCCGTCTTCCGCGCCCTCAACTAGAACATCGTAAGTTTTTCCCACATACTGTTTGTTTATATCTTCAAGAAGTCTCAACTGCATCTGCATAATGCGGTCCGCTCTGTCCTGTTTTGTCTGTTCGTCGATCTGACCGCGCATTCTCGCTGCGGGCGTTCCCTCTTCACGCGAATACGGAAAAACGCCGAGATTGTTGAAACGAACTTCCGATACAAATTCACAGAGTTCCTCAAAATCCGCTTCGCTTTCGTGCGGGAAGCCCGAAATAAACGTCGTTCGAAGCGACACGCCCGGAACCATATCGCGGATATGCTGCATCTGCGCCGCAAGGCTTTTCACATCGCCGCTTCTGTTCATTCGTTCCAAAACATCTTTCGAAGCATGCTGCAACGGCACGTCGATATACGAACAGAACTTTTCCTCTTTTGCCATGAGTTCGAGAAATTCGTCCGTTATGCCTTCGGGGCGGCAATAAAGCACACGCACCCACTTGACGGACGGAATGGCGCAGGTCTTTTTTATAAGTTCGCAAAGACGCGGATATTTTGTGGTGTCCTGAGCAATGAGATTTATCTCTTTCGCACCGTTGAACGCAAGCGTTCTTATCTCGTCGAGAACGTCCTCGAACGGGCGCGGCTGAAATTCTCCTCTGACGGATGGTATGACGCAGTATGTGCAATGATTTGAACATCCGTCCGCTATCTTGACATAAACCGAATAGTCGGTCGAAGTCAGAACACGCTCGCCGTCGGGACACGGTGTGTCAAGCGGCGCATAGTATTCGTAAATGCCGTCGCTTTCTATCGCTTCGACTATCTTATCAAAAGATTTTGAACCGAGGCAGGCATCGACCTCGGGCATGTTCTCTATTATCTCGCCGCGATAGCGTTCCGCCATACAGCCCGTTACTATGATTTTCTTCAGTTTTCCCTTTGTTTTATACTTCGCCGCATCGAGTATCGCCCCGATGGACTCTTCTTTTGCGGGTCCGATAAACGTACAGGTGTGAACTATGCACGCATCGCACTCCGCAAGGTTGGGACATATCTCATACCCGTGTTTTTCGAGCATTCCCAAAAGCACTTCCGCATCGACCCTGTTTTTTGCGCAGCCGAGCGCTATCATGCCTATTTTTTTACTCATTCCGAAATTTCTTCTCCCGTAATCATCATTTCATATTTTTCAAAAGCCGCCGATATTTCTTCCGAACCGAACCCGCGCCGAACAAGAAAGGCGTAAGCCCTGTTCTTTTCTTTCATATCGGAAAACGCCTGCATTTTCTGCTTTTTGCAGAGTGCGTCAAACGCGGCGGACGTCGGCTCCGAAAAAGCCTCGTCAAGAAGTTCAGCCGCAAGTTCACGGTCGATTCCGCGGCGGCGAAGTTCGTTTTCTATGCGGACTCTGCCGAACTTTTCAAAGTTCTTTTCGATAAATTCCCGCGCATAACGTTCGTCGTTGACATATCCCAATCCGACAAGTTTCTCAACCGCATTCGTTCCGTCGATACCGGCTCTTGCAAGCCGCCGCAGCAGTTCTTTTTCGGAATAGTCTCGATAACCGAGAAACCGCATCGCGGCGGAAAAAGCCTTTTCTTCCTCGACATAGTGCAGGATGTTTTCAAACTCTGCTTCGGAAAATACTTTTCCGACGGCTATCTCACATTCGAAAATTCCTTTTGCACTCAAAGAAAACGCATAGCCCTCTTCCGTAAAAACATTGAAACGCGAACTTTTTTCCGCTTCTTTTATATCGGTTATTTTTTTCATTCCCGCGAATTATATATCCTCGTCGTCCTCAAAATCGTCCGCAGTCGCGCTGAGTGTCACACGTCTTGCGGGAGCTGCCGCCGTCGAAGTTTTCGAGGTGGGAACGGTCGGCTTCGGCGCGGCTTTCTTTTCCGCAGCCTCTTTGAGCGCCGCCTTGATCTTTTCTTCTATTTCCTCTGCAACTTCGGGATTCTGCGCCAGGAAGTCTTTTGCCTTGTCTCTGCCCTGACCTATCTTTTCGCCGCAATAGGAGAACCATGCACCCGATTTTTCTACGATGTCGAGTTTTACGGCAGCGTCGATGAGTTCTCCCGTTTTGGAGATACCCTTGCCGTACATTATATCAAATTCCGCTTCTTTGAACGGTGGTGCGACCTTGTTTTTGACAACTTTGACTTTTGTTCGTGCTCCTATCGCTTCTGTGCCGTTTTTGAGCGTTTCCGTTCTTCTTACTTCCATGCGGACGGAAGAATAGAATTTAAGCGCTCTGCCGCCTGTCGTAACCTCGGGGTTGCCGTAAATAACTCCGACTTTTTCACGCAGCTGGTTAATAAATATGGCAACGCAGTTGGTTCTCGAAATAACGCCCGCAAGTTTTCTCAAAGCCTGGGACATCAGTCTTGCGTGAAGTCCGACGTGGCTGTCACCCATTCCGTCCTCTATTTCCTGTTTGGGAACGAGCGCCGCAACGCTGTCCACAACCAGCACGTCGATGGCACCCGAACGCACAAGTGTTTCCGCAATTTCAAGCGCCTGCTCGCCGTTGTCGGGCTGAGAAACAAGCAGAGAATCTATATCAACGCCGAGATTTCTCGCATATATCGGGTCAAGTGCGTGTTCCGCGTCCACAAAAGCAGCCGTGCCGCCGCGCTTCTGCGCTTCCGCAACGATATGTAAAGCAACAGTGGTCTTACCCGAACTTTCGGGACCGTATATTTCAACAATTCTTCCCTTCGGACCGCCGCCGATGCCGAGCGCCAGATCGAGAGAAAAAGAACCGGTAGGGATAGCGTCAACGTTCATATTTGCATTCTGTCCGAGAACCATGACCGAGCCTGCGCCGTATGCTTTTTCTATCTGCGACATCGCCGCTTCAAGCGCTTTCTTTTTGTCGTTTGCAACACCGCTCTGCGCGGCACCTTTTTTTTCTGCCATTTTTTTTCAGCCTTTCCGACGGAAAGTCACCGTCTTGATTTTATAATATTATATACTAAAATAATTAAAAAAGCAATAGTTTCCGCAAAAATTTGATTTTGCGATACATTATCACACGCACCTTAATTATAATATCACATATTGCAATATTTGTCAATATCTTTTCACGACATTTTTCATTTGACATTGCGTGCAATATATGTTATACTGTAAAATATAAATTTTATCATTAACGGAGATACAAAAATCATGGATGAATCAAGAGTTATAGCCACCGTAGGCACGGAAAAAATCACACAGGCGGAATTTGACGCAATGCTGCTTGCGCTCCGTCAGCGCGGCAGAGATTTCAGCGACGAAAGAGGCAGAGAAACCATACTCGACGAACTTATAAGCCAAAAACTTTTTCTTTTGGACGCAAGAAAGAATCTTTATGAGTTCAGCCCCGAATTTAAGGCAGAGCTTCAACGCGTAAAAGAGGAAATGCTTGTAAGTTATGCGATGAACAAGGCGTTTTCTGACATCACGGTCACGGATGCGGAAGCGAAAGCGTTTTACGATGAGCACAAAGACCACCTCGGAGGCGGAGAGACCGTCAACGCAAGCCACATTCTTGTTGCCGACGAAGACGAAATAAAGAGAATAAAAGCAGAGATAGAAAGCGGTGCCATTACATTCGAAGAAGCGGCAAAGAAATACAGCACCTGCCCCTCGAAAGAAGAGGGCGGCAATCTCGGCGATTTCGGAAGAGGTCAGATGGTTCCCGAATTTGAAGTTGCGGCGTTCGGCATGGAACCCGGTCAGATATCCGAACCGGTAAAAACGCAGTTCGGTTATCACTTGATAAAACTCAACTCAAAAGGTACGGCTTCCACACCCGATTTCGACACATTGAAAGACAACATCAAAGAGCATCTTTTGCAGGAAAAACGTCAAAAAGCGTTCAGAAGCAAGGTAAATCAACTTAAAATTCTTTATCCCGTAACAAAGGCATAAAATCCGGCAGAGGTGTCGTAAATGTTCACTTTTGAAGAACTTCGAAAAAAATATCCGACATTCGTTTACAGGTCGTATACAGTGAGCGACGACGGCGGAAATCTGAAAGTCACATACGAGTTTGCGCTCGGCGACGATATCGTGTTCCGTCCGAGTTGGGTATTTCCATATCAGAAAGAAAAAATCGAAAGCGGCAAAAACGCAAAGGTGCTGAAACGCGTTCTGTTTTTGCTCGGCTGCGTCGAACTTGTCAGTTATTGGAAAGCCGCCTGCCCGCCGAAAGTCGTTATCGAATGCGGAAAGTTGACGGACGAAGAAACGCTTTGGTTCAAAAAACTGTTTTTCAACGGGCTCGGAGAGTTCTTTTACAGGAACGGAATAACGACCGACGAAAAGACTTTTATGACCATAGAAAGCCATGGCGAAGCGTTTGAAAAAACGCCTTTGGCAGGAATTTTTTCGGGCAATCTTATCCCCGTCGGCGGCGGCAAGGACTCCGTTGTAACAATGGAACTTCTGCGCGCACACAAAGCGGAAAACAAAGTCTTTATGATAAATTCGCTCGGCTCGGCTGTTGAAACGGCGCGTGTGGCGGGATATTCCGAAAAGGATACCGTCGCCCCGAAAAGACGGCTCGACCTGAAAATAGTCGAATTAAACTCACAGGGTTTTCTGAACGGTCATACGCCGTTTTCGGCGATAGTTGCGTTCTCCGCTCTTTTCTGCGCGATCGCAGAGCAAAAAAGATACATTGTTCTGTCAAACGAGAGCAGCGCAAACGACGTTTACGTTAAAGGTACGACGGTCAATCACCAATATTCGAAGAGCGTTGAATTCGAAAATGACTTTCGCGTGCTTGTAAAAGACCGCATTTGCGGCGAGGTTGAATATTTCAGTCTTTTGCGCCCGCTCAACGAATGGAACATAATCAAACTGTTTGTCGGTTATCCGCAGTATCTGCCCGTTTTTAAGAGCTGCAATCTCGGAAGCAAAAAAAATGTATGGTGCGGAGAGTGTTCAAAGTGCCTGTTCGTATATATAATGCTTTCGCCGTTTGTCGAGAACGAAAAACTCAAAGAGATATTCGGACACGACCTTTTGGACGACGAAAATATGCTTAAATACTTTGACGGACTTGTCAGCGAACAGTTCGATAAACCGTTCGAATGTATCGGAACGCGTGAAGAGATAAATGCGGCGCTGACGAAAACGCTCGAAAAGAGAACGGGACATCTTCCCCTGCTGCTTGAAAAATACAAAGAGAAATATTACGATAAAAACTTTGACATAACTTCGGTTGATACATTTTTTGATGAGAACAACAATGTTCCGAACGAACTGAAAGAAGAGTTGAAATGGAAAAAGAACTGACAGACTTTTTCAAAGACAAAAAGGTGCTTATTCTCGGCTTCGGCAGAGAGGGCAGAACTACTTACGAATTTCTGAAAAACAAAGTTCCGTCGGCTGAAATCACCGTTGCAGACGCAAAAGAGCAAAAACTGACGTCAGTTTCGCCGTGCGGCTGTGTTTCTTTTGAACCGTTTGAGTGCAAAACGATATTCGGAGAGCATTATATGGACGACCTCGGCGGGTACGACATAATAATGAAATCTCCGGGAATACCGATACTCAAAGATTACGGCGAAGAAGTCGAAAACAAAATAACATCGCAGACCGATCTGTTTCTCCGATTCTGTCCCGCGACGGTTATCGGCATAACGGGCACAAAAGGTAAATCGACAACATCTTCGCTGATATATCATATTCTGAAAAAATGCGGAAGAAGAACACGGCTTGTGGGCAACATCGGTGTTCCCGTATTCTCCGATATGGCGAATATCAAATCCGATACCGTCGTTGTATACGAACTCAGCTGCCACCAACTGCAATATGTAAAAGCGTCGCCGAACATCGCCGTATTGCTCAATGTTTACAGCGATCACCTCGATCACTATCGTTCGTTTGAAGAATACAGAGACGCAAAGTTCAACATTTTTAAGTATCAGACCGAAAATGATACGCTCATAGTCAACTCGACATGCGAAAATATAGACATTTCAATGTTTAACGGGGCAAAACAGCACGTCATATTCGCAAACGACAAAAAAGGGTGCGGTATTGACGGTGAAAATATGTATGTCTGCGGAAAAGTCGTTCCCCTCGAACGAGTAAAAACGACTTTGATAGGAAAACATAATTTATATAACATTTCCGTTGCGTTGACTGCGGCGGTGACGGCGGGCGTACCGCTTGAAGAAGCGATAAGCGCCGTGGAAGACTTCAAAGGACTTGAACACCGGCTTGAACTGTTCGCGACGCAAAACGGCGTCCGCTGGTTCAACGATTCCATTTCAACGATACCCGAAGCGGCGATAAATGCGGTTGAGGGCATAGGCGACGTCCGAACGCTGATAATCGGCGGCATGGACAGAGGTATTCCCTACGGCGAACTTGAAAAATATATCGCGTCGGGAAAAGTCGAAAATGTTATTTTTGCTTATGAAAGCGGAAAGCGCGTATTGAAAGAGACCGAGCCGCTTTGTCCGAAATGCAGGTTGTTTGAAGTTGCGGACATTTACGAAGCGGCGGACAAGGCAAAAGAGATAACAAAGTGCGGTTCCGTGCTGTTCTCCCCAGCGGCGGCAAGTTACGGCTACTTCAAAAACTTTGAAGAGCGCGGCACAAAATTCAAAGAATATGTCCTGAAAGGAACAAAATAAAAAATGTTCGACATAGAAAAACTCAAAAAAGAGGTATCCGCGTTTCCCGCAGGAGTGAACACGGAAATACGTTTTCAGCGAAACTCGACAAAGAGAGTGGGCTTCCTTGACGGCAGACTGACTTCAAACTCAACAGCGTCAGGCTGCGGTGTCAATGCGAGAATATACAAAAACGGCGCTTACGGTTTTGCGTCATGCCCCAACACGGACGAAGACGGCGTAAAATTTGTGCTGAAAGAAGCGGCGGGCAATGCCGAACTGCTTTATTCAAGACAAAAGCCGACAAAGCCGCAGTTCCCGAAAATTTCCGCAACGCAGGAAGCGAACAGACACCCGCAGGACGACTTATCTTCTCAAAAAAGACTTATCGAATTTTGCGCGGAAGCCGACGCATATATAGCAAAAACATACAAAAAACTTGTTTCCCGTTCTGTTGTCGCATCAGGACTCAACATGGAAAAGGCGCTGTTCACTTCCGACGGCGTTGTTGCACACTCGTTCACGCCGAGAGCGTCATTCTATATCTTTATGACGGCGGAAGACAACGAGGGCAATATGCAGGAAATGCTCGAACCCATAGGCGATTTAGGCTGTTTTGACGAGGTATTTTCCTCTCCGACGAAGTATTACGGAAAGATTGACGCGCTTTACGAAGAACTGATGAAAAAGTGCGAGGGCGTTTATGCGGACGCGGGAATAAAAGACTGCGTTCTGCACCCCGACCTTGCGGGAATGTTGGCACACGAAGCGGTCGGACATACTGTCGAAGCGGATTTTGTTCAGTCGGGCTCCGTTGCGGCGCACATGATGAACAAACAGGTTGCGTCGGAACTTATAAACATGACGGACTTTGCGCATACGGCGTTCGGCAAAACGCTGCCTGTGCCCGTTTATGTGGACGATGAAGGCGTGGAAGCAAAAGACGTAAAGATAATCGAAAACGGCGTTCTTCGCAATTATATGCACAACAGGGAATCGGCTGAAAAATTCGGCGTTGAGCCGACAGGCAACGCAAGGGCTTTTTCGTTCCCCGACGAACCGCTTATAAGAATGAGAAACACGTTCGTGCTTCCCGGAGAATCAAAACTTGAAGAAATGATAGCCTCGGTAAAAGACGGTTACTATCTGACAAGAACAGGCAACGGACAGGCGGACTCGACGGGTGAGTTTATGTTCGGTGTGGATATGGGCTACGAAATCAAAAACGGAAAACTCGGCAGAGCCATAAAGTCCACAACAATATCGGGCGTCGCGTTTGAAATGCTGAAAACCGTTACCATGGTATCAGACGACCTGACGTGGACAAACTGCGGAATGTGCGGCAAAAAGCAGCCGATACCCGTTTCAATGGGCGGTCCCGCAATAAAATGCAAACTCAACGTAGGCGGAAGATAAGGAGGACAATACAATGAGCGAAAATGATAAGGCGAAGTTTCTTATCGAAGAAATAAAGACCTCCGACGCCGACTGCGGAGAAGTCTGCTTTACAAAAACGCAAACGACGGAAGTTTATTACGAATCCGGCAAAGTCAGCATGATACGCACAAACGAAAACGTTGCCGCGAATGTAAAGGTCATCAAAGACGGCAAAAAGGGCGTTGTGGCGACAAACGACGTCTCTTCGTCGGACGCATTGAAAAAAATCGTTTCCGACGCGCTCGAATCGGCGCAAAGCGCGCACGAAGACGACGCAAACGGAATTTCCGATGTTCCTTGTAACGAAACTTTTGTTTACGGGGAGACCGAAAAGGACACGGAAAAACTTTACGACCGCCTTACCGAATTTTTGGCAGATACGAAAAAGAAATATCCCAAAATTTCGTTTGACTCCATAACCGCAAATCACGTTTCGGTTGAGCGAATATACAAAAACACAAACGATGTGAACATAACCGAAAAATTCGGTTATTACACTTTCAGCCCGATGTACATGGCGGTTGACGGCGAAAAGACCTCGGCGTTCAATTATTCGGGGGTTATCACAAAGGACCTTGACAGACCGTTTATGACGCTCGGAATGACGGAAGAACTGCTGAAAGAAACGGAAGAACAGACGGACACAATAACCGTGGACGGCAAATTCATAGGCGACGTTATCGTCACCCCGCAATGCCTTTCCGAAATGCTCGGCATAATCGAGGACAACTTTCTTTCCGATCAGGTGCTCATAAACAAAACGTCTCCGTATCTTGACAAACTCGGCAAGCAGATCGCGGCAAAAGAAGTCACTTTGATCTCCTCGCCGCTTTCGGAAGAACTTGTCGACGGTTACAGATCTACGGCGGACGGCTATATTGCGAAAAATATGCCGATGATAGAAAACGGAGAACTTAAAAACTTTATCGTTTCTCGCTACGGAGCGGCAAGAACGGGGCTCAAAAGAAGCGACAGCGACGGCGGCTGTTATATAATGAACGGCGGAGACACTTCCCTTTCAGACATTATTAAAAATACGAAAAAGGGACTTCTTATGAACCGTTTCAGCGCGGGTTCGCCGGGTGTAAACGGAGATGTTACCGGCGTGGCGAAAAACAGTTTTCTTATCGAAAACGGTCAGATAGTCGGTGCAGTCAGCGAAACGATGTTTTCGGGGAATCTGACAGAGATGTTGATGAATGTCAAAGCGATTTCCTCCGAGCGCATAAATGACGGTTCGTGCATACTTCCTTGGGTCGATTTCGGCGGAGTCACGGTCTCGGGAAAATGACGTTTTACGACAAAAACGCGCTTAAACTTGCGCACGCATATCTGAATGCAAATGTCGGCAAAGGCGATACCGTCATAGACGCAACTGCGGGCAAAGGCAGAGATACGCTGCTGCTTGCGTCGCTTGTCGGCGAAAACGGCAAAGTCATTGCAATCGACATACAAAAAGAAGCGATAGACGAAGCCGAAAAACTCATTGCAGAGCACGGGGTTTCGGACAGAGTGACGTTCGTCTGCGATTCGCACGAAAACATCAAAAATTACGCGGATAAGGTGAACTGCGTTGTGTTCAATCTCGGTTGGCTGCCGGGAAGCGACCACGAGATAAGAACCTCGACGCAAACAAGTATAAAAGCGATAAAAGCCTCAACGGAAATGCTGACGGACGACGGATTTGTCCTTGTCTGCATATATTACGGCGGACTGTCGGGCTTTGAGGAGCGCGACGGCGTTCTCGACTTTCTCAAAACACTTGACCAGAAAGAGTTCACCGTTGCAATCACGCAATTTGCAAACAGAAAAGGCTGTCCGCCCGTCTTTGCGGTTATTGAAAAAAACCGATAAAACCGCATCGCAACCGCAACGCGGCAATTAAAACAAAAACAAAATAAAAAGCCCGACCGAAGCGAAAAAACTCTGCTTCGGTCGGGTCACTTTATATCAAAATTCATTCGTTGCTTTTTATTCGCTGCGTTTTTTACATTTCCAAAGGTTCACAACCGTGATGAACACCGTTTTCGTCCATCCAACCGAGAAAATAGCGGCTGTCGGCGGTCGTCAAAGCGCGGAAAAGACGTATATCCGCATCGAATATTTCGGACGTCAATTCGGCATAAAGCGCATCTGCGGGACTTTTTTTCGATTCGTATGCCAGCCCGTGAAACTCTGCCCACATTGCAATGTGACGGCGTTTTATATAACAGAGAGGACGTATAGTTTTTCCGCTTTTGGGCGGCAACGTTGCGGCTTTTCCGTTATATACGATATTTTCGAGAGTTGATGTGCAGACATCGTCAAAGCAGTCGTCAACGGCTATCTTGTCATACTCTCCGCACGGTTCGGAAACAGGTATTCCGAGGTTTTCGAAAACAGGAGACGGTTCGTCCGCGCAAAACTCAACGGTCAGCGGAAAATCGCTGTACGCGGCAAGCATTTGCATAAGTTTTGCAAGCAGAACGGACTGCGCGTTCGGGCTGACAAGAACAAGAATGCGGTCGTCGGGAGATGTCATGGAAAACTCCTGTAACGCTTCTATAAAAGGTCTTCTGAGATTTTTTCTGAAACGCTTTGTCAATCCGCGTTCGACGGTTATCGCGTCGTCCATTTCTTCCGCTCCTTTATACGATAAAAATTACGTTTTCACAATCGCTTTCCGTCAGAAGCATTTACCGAGGCGGTGCGTTCTGCAATTATCGGTCTTTCCGCAATGATAGCAAAGTTCGTTTTCGCCGCAGCCGTTCCGCTCAAAGTCGCGCAGATTGCGAACCGTGGTCTCAGCGATATTGTTCAGCGCTTCCGCCGTGAGAAACGCCTGATGCGAAGTAACGATAACGTTGGGCATTGTTATAAGCCTTGCGAGAATATCGTCGGACACGATATGCCCCGAAAAATCCTCGAAAAACACGTCGGCTTCTTCTTCGTAAACATCAAGGCATGCGGCGCCCACTTTGCGGCCCTTGATTCCTTCGAGCAACGCTTCCGCATCGATGAGCGCGCCGCGTGAAGTGTTCAGAATATAAACGCCCTTTTTCATTTTTGCTATCGCGTCGCCGTCGATGAGATGATAGGTCTCTTTCGTCAACGGGCAATGCAGCGAAATAATATCGCTTTCGGCAAACAGCGTATCAAGAGAGACATACTCTATGCCGCAGTTTTCGGCGGGAAATTTATCGTATGCAATAACTTTCATGCCGAAGCCTTTGCATATATCAATGAATATCCTGCCTATCTTGCCCGTGCCGACAACACCAACTGTCTTGCCGCGCAGGTCAAAACCCGTCAGACCGTTCAGGCTGAAATTAAATTCGCGCGTTCGGTTATATGCTTTGTGAATACGGCGCACGGACGTCAAAAGCAACGCCATGGCGTGTTCCGCAACGGCATACGGCGAATATGCGGGGACGTGAAAAACGTGTATTTTGCCGTAAGCGTGGCGCACGTCAACATTATTGTAACCGGCACAGCGTAAAGCGATGACTTTTACGCCGTTGCGGCATAAAGCGTCAATGACCTCCGCACTCACATCGTCGTTGACAAACACGCAAACGCCGTCAAAGCCTTTTGCGAGTTCGGCGGTATCGGCACCGAGTTTTGTTTCAAAGAATTTGAACTCAATTCCGTCATGTTCAACTTTTTCAAACGATTCGGAATCGTAGTTTTTTGCATCGAAAAATGCTATTTTCACAGACTGTTTCCCCTTTCTTCCCTTTTATCATTTCCCGTTTTTGAAAACATATTTGCGAAGTTTTACAAAATAGAGTATACGCAGACGGGCAAGACAGAAATCGAGAAGAATGAACGCAACGTTGCCGAGCACGAGAGTTGCGATAAGAAGAAGTGTGCCTGTCGTTCTGAACTCTTCAACAAGCGCCGTCATATTGAAGACGAATATCAGAAGCGCATAAAGAACGACTGCGGAAACGTTGAACAAAAGCAGTTTTAAGATTATCCGCAAAACTTTCGGGCGTATCCGGTCAAAGAATTTTTTGACAACGGGATAATATCCGAGAAACACGAATACCGCGGCAGTTTCCTTATCCGCGACGAGAAGCACAGAGAGAACGGCGACGGCGGCATAAGCGGTCAAGCCGTATTTTGTTCCGCATTCGCAGTCTATCGGAACGAGCAGCATCGCGGCAAGAGCGGGACAGCAGTAAACGGCGATGGGAATGACACCGCCGAACAGCATAACGACCACGCCGAGAGCGCATAAAACGCCGCAAAGAGCCAACTTTTTAACTTTTTCGCCTGTTTTCACTTTAACGGCTCCTTTTTGATTTTGTTATATTTTCTCGGATATTTTTCGGGGGTAACAGACGTTTTTTCAATTCGGAATATGTACCGTTCGCTCCCGTCCGAAAGTCGGAAATTGTCAGATGCGGACGGCGTACCTCCGAGAATGCGGACTGCATTTTCCGCTTCGCGCAGTTCCGCAAGTCCGTCGCTGCCTTTCATGGCAACAAAAGCGCCCCCGACTTTGACAAGCGGAAGACACAGTTCGGAAAGACCGTCGAGTCTTGCGACCGCCCGAGAAACGCAGACATCGAACTTTTCGCGCAGTTCTTCGTCATGTCCGAGTTCCTCAGCACGGGCGGCGGCGACGGTGACGGAAAGTCCGAGATCGCGGGAAACGCCGTCCACGAAAACAAGTTTTTTCGCAACGGAATCGACCGCGAAAATCTTTATATCGGGGCGAACTATGGCAAGAGGCAACGTCGGAAATCCCCCGCCGCAGCCGATGTCAACGACATCGGCATTTTGCGGGATATACTCCGCGACGCGGACACAGTCGGCGAAATGTTTGACTATAACTTCGTCTCTGTCCGTTATCGCGGTTATGTTTACACGGCTGTTTGCCTCGATAAGTTTGCCGTAAAGAAATTCGAATTTTTCGGAGCATTCCAGAAAATCTTCAAGTCCGTTGTCCCTGAAAATTCTCCCGAATGCGGCGGAGAAACCGCTCATTGAGAGTTCCTCCACGCCGTATACGCTTCACAGATTTTTTCAAAATCGAGTTCGGCTGTCGAACCGAGTTCGAGCCGAGGATGAACGCTTGTGACTTCGACGCCTATTCCCACCGAGAACATTCCTGCGGCGATTATCGCCTCGATACCGCTTTGAGCGTCCTCCACGCCGACGCAGTCATTGCCCTCAAATCCGAGTTCGGAGGCGCAAAGAGCAAAAATTTCGGGGTCGGGCTTCGGTTTCGTGACTTTTGCGGCGTCCGCAATATAGTCAAACCTGTTCTTGATATTCAGCACGGAAAGCACGGTCTCTGCGTTTTTGGAAACGGACGCTACGCCCGTTTTTATTCCTTTTTCGCGGAGAACGGCGAGAAAATCCTCTATTCCGGGAAGGATATCCGCTTTCGTCATTTTGAGAATAAGCGTTTTGTAATGCTCATTCTTTTCGTTTGCGAGAGCGGCTTTTTCGGCGTCGGAAAACTTGTTCGAAACGCCGTTGTGAGCAAGGATTATTTCAAGTGAGGTCAATCTGTCAACGCCTTTGAGTTTTTCGTTGACGGTCTCGGTAAAGTCGAGCCCCAATCTGTCCGCGAGTTGCTTCCATGCAAGAAAATGGTATTTGTCGGTGCTCGTCAGAACGCCGTCGAGGTCAAAAATAAACGCTTTGGGTTGCATTGCAAAATCTCCTTATCGGTATTCGACGGTCAATACGTCTTTCACCGAATAGTCTTTACCGCCGCAGAGGAAAGATACATCGCCGTCTCCGCCGAGTTTTTTCACGGTAACGGTCTTTTTGTCGGCGCATATTTCAAGATGACAGCCGTGCCAATATATCTTTGTTCTGACTTTCTTCCACGTTTTGGGTAAATTGGGCTGAATACGGAGTTTTTGACCGTAAAGGCGAACGCCGAGATAGCCGAAAACAACGCATTGCCATATTCCGCCGAGCGAAGCCGCATGAAGTCCCGCAACACTCGAACCCATCTCTTTATCGCCAAGGTCTATGCGGCACGCTTTTTCAAAGAGCGAATACGAATAATCGGAAAGATTGATGTCTGCGGCAAGCGTCGCGTAGGTCGAAAGGCTCAAAGACGACGTGTGCGCACAGCGTTTTTCGTAATATTCGAGGTTGTGTACTTTTTCTTCGGGAGTGAACAGGTCTTCAAGCAACAGGAAAAGCGCCGTCACGTCTGCCTGTTTGGTTATCTGCGTGTTGCATACGGCAACATTGGGAAACGGCTCTGTACCGTTCTTGAAGCCCGTCAGATCGACATCTTCAAGAGAAAGGAACTTGTCGTCCTGCGGCAGAAGCCCGTCCTTGTTTATCTTGGGCAGATAAAGTTTTTTGCCTTTCGTTGTCCACTCGGCATAAACCTTATCAAGTCCGAGTTTTTCGGAAAGCGCCGCGAAAAGTTCGGGCGACGATTTTTTCAGTTTTTCATAATACTCGACCGCAAGTTCGAGGTTGAGGTTCGCCAGATAGTTCGTATATGCGTTGTTATTGACGCCCTCGTGATACTCGTCGGGACCGATGACATTGTTTATATCGTATCTGTCGAGTTCTGTGTTGTAATCGAAGCGGGAGACCCAATACTTTGCGGTGTCGAACAGAAGTTCATAGCCGTATTTTTCCATGAAGTCTTCATCGCCCGTTACGGAATAATACAGATGAACCGCATAAGCGATGTCCGCCGTTATATGGTGTTCGAGTTTTCCCGAAAGCGCCCAGCCCGGAGTTTCTTCATCGTTGTCTATCCACGCCGCTTCCCACGGGAACATTGCGCCCTCGTAGCCGTTGTCCTTTGCCTTTTTGTGCGCGCCCGCAAGCCCGTGCCAGCGGGAGATCAGCAGGCTTCTTGCAACGTCGGGTCTTGCGAATACAAATGCGGGAAGCATATATATCTCGGTGTCCCAAAATGCGTGTCCGCTGTAACCGGGTCCCGAAAGTCCTTTTGCTCCGATGTTCATTCTGTCATCGTGCGCGGGTGTCATAACCGTCAGATGATAAACCGCGAATCTGTAAGCCAACTGGTCAAACCCGTGCTTGCAGTCTATAACGGCGTCCATATTGCTCCAAACTCTCTTCTTCCAAGCGGAAGCGGACGCTTTCAGAAGCGCATCAAAGCCCTTTTCTGCGGCTTTTTGCGCGGCTTTTCTGCCCACGGTCTTCAACTTGCGAAGAGTAAGTCCCTCGGAAGTCTTATCGCGCATGGTATAAACGGAAGCGAACTTTTGAAGCGTCAAAGACTGTCCCGCACGCAGATCCTTTTCAAAAATATCCTCGGCGTGCGTTCTGCCTTTTTTCGTTGTTTTTTCGGCGTCGCAGACATTGACTACCGTCGCAACGATGTCAATTCCGCTCTGACGGGTAGTCTGAACTACCTGAATATAGTCTTTTGCAAGCAGAGATTTTTTCTCGCAATGGGGCGCTGCGACCGTCTTTGTATTCAGTCCGCTTGCAACGGCGATATGTGCGTCGGAAACAACGGTCACGCGGAGTTTTGCAGAATAAATATGCAGTTGTGCAAGAGAGATCATACGCTCCGACTCAAAACGGATCTGTTTGCCGTTCGGGGCTGTCCAATCAAAAGAACGGGTAAGCAGTCCGTTTTTAAGATTTATAGAAACAAAATAGTTCGAAAGAACGCCCTTGCGCAAATCGAGTTTTTTGCCGTCAACATAGATATCAACGGGTGAAACGTCTGCGATAAACGGAAGTTCCGTCGGTTCTTCATTGTAACGGTCGAATGTACCCGCAACAAGCGTTGAACGAAGTTGTCCGGGATATTCTTCTTCCGTCGCGGCGCGCATACACATATACCCGTTGCCTATGCACATGACCGGCTCGTACTTCTGCAAAAAGCCCTTGTCCTGCCCGAATTCGTCGGCGGCGACAATGAAGTTTTTTTCTGATCCTTTTCCGTAGTCGTAGATCATTTTTCGATCCTCCGATATATTTTTTATAATATCTGTATCTATTATATATAATAAAACAATAACATACCGAACGGAAAAAGTCAATCAATGCCGCAAAAGTTCGGTTCGATTTTGCTTTTTAAGAAAACGAGGTGTACAGACAAAAGAGAAAAAACAACCGAAAAAAGTATATATCCGAAGATAATTCTTTTGGTATACTCATCCCGAGGAATAATAAAACCACAGGCGATATAAAATAGTTACGGGTGATCATAATGAAAATAAATTGGAAAAAACTCATAATTTCTCTTGCCGTGCCGCTTGCCGTCGGCGGGCTTTCGGCATGGCTGTCGGGCGGGGCGATGGAAAGATTCGACAGCCTTCAAAAGCCCGCGCTTGCACCGCCGTCATGGCTGTTTCCCGTTGTATGGACGATTCTGTTTCTGATGATGGGCGTCGCGTCCTACCTTGTCGCGGTGGGAAAAGCCGATGAAAAGCAAAAAAAGACCGCACTTATCGTTTACGGCGTTCAACTCGCTTTCAATTTTGCGTGGACGCTCATATTCTTTAATGCGGGCGCGTATCTTTTCGCTTTTATATGGCTTATCGTTCTGTGGCTGTTGATAATCGTAACGATATATCTTTTCTCGAATATTTCTTTTGTTTCGGCGCTGCTTCTTGTTCCTTATGCTTTATGGGTCGCATTTGCGGGGTACCTGAACTTTATGATATACAGACTTAACTGAAAAATATCTCCGTGGGCTGAACCTCACGGAGATATTTTTCGGGTTATTTACAACCCATATATGAGCAAGAGAATAAGCATAAAAGCCATAACTTGGGGACATGAGAAATCATGTTCTGTTTGTCCGCTTATGCAGTATAATACTGAGCCTGCGCGTTCCACAGAGCATGATAAACGCCGTTTTCGTCTGAGACGAGAGAATCATGGTCTCCGCGCTGAACAAGCCTGCCGCCGTCGAACACCGCAATATCGTCGCAGAAACGGCAGGACGAAAGGCGGTGACTGATATATACGGCGGTCTTGTCGCCCACAATGGAATTGAAGTTTGAATATATTTCCGACTCTGCAACGGGGTCAAGCGCCGCGGTCGGCTCATCAAGAATGATAAACGGGGCGTTTTTGTAAAGCGCACGGGCAAGCGCGACTTTCTGCGCTTCGCCGCCCGAAAGATCGACACCGTCGCGTTCAAACTCTTTGTAAAGATATGTTTCTTCGCCTTTTTCAAGAGTTTTCAGCCTGTCCGCAAAGCCCGCTTTTTCAAGACATTCATCGGCAAGAGAAGCGTTATAATCACTCCTGCCCGCAATATTGTCTCCGAGTTTGAAAGCAAAGAGTTTGAAGTCCTGGAACACAACGGAGAAAATGCCGAGATATTCCGAATAATCGTATTCTCTTATATCTTTGCCGTTCAGCAATATCGTGCCCTCTGTCGGGTCGTAAAGGCGGCAAAGCAATTTTATAAATGTTGTTTTCCCGCTTCCGTTCCGTCCGACAACCGCAAGTTTTTCGCCCGCGCGGAATTTAATATTGACGTCTTTAAGCGCATATTCGCCGCTTGCGGGATATTTGAAAGACACGTTCCGAAACTCAATGACATATTCGTTGTCTTTATTCTTTTCGACTGGTTCGGTTCCGCTCGCCATATCGTTGGGTATCTCAAAAAACGTCATGCTCTTTTTCAGTGCGGGAGCATTGTTTTTAATATCGCCGAGCCCCTTGACAAGTTTTGAGAGCCCGCCCGACATCTTTGTCAGCGCCGCAACATACTGCGCAACGCTGCCGACGCCGAACGCGCCGCCGAGAGCTTTAAGACAAACATAGAGATATGCAATACCGATAAACGCGGCGGAAACGGCGGATGATGAAGCAACGAGCGCACCGACTTTTCCCTTACTTAACTTTGCAAAAAAGCCCTGCGAGCCGAATGCCATGGTTTTGTCGCCTATATGCAACGAACTTATCTTATCCTGACGGTAAATTCGCATATCGGAAGCGATATTTTTTTCATCGCCGCAAAAAACCGTAATAACCGAACAGCCTGTTAACAAGATTGTGCGTATTGGAGTTTTGCGAGTAATACGAAATTGCTTTTGTCATAAGTGCGGGCGCGGTAAGCGTTGCGGCAAGCATTACTCCGATAAGAGCGATAATACAAACGGGATTGTTCAACACCGAAAGAGCATTGCCGCTCGGTACTTTTTGTGCAAACAAAGAAACCGTCAGCACTACGCCGCCGAACAGCGTTGCGACAGCCGACGCAAGACTTTCGGTCTGCCATACAACGCTCGGCAGTCCCCACCCATTGCCGTTTATAAGCTGCATTATTTCCGAATACAGTTCATGCGTTTTCGGGTCGTCCACGGACACAAAATCCATATTGAGGAATTTTTCCGTATATAACTTGCTTATTTTTGTGTAATCGCAGGTGTTCGAATTGTCTTTCCACATTTTCAGAAGAGCAGTCCCGAGCGCCGTCAAAGCAGCGGCTATAAGCGCGGCAACGGCAAGCACGGTCAGCCTTTTCGGGTCACGGGAAGAGGCTATTTCTCCGATAAGCAGAGCGGAAATATAGATTCCGACATACGGCGTCAGAGCCTCCCATGCAACAAAAACTATGCGCGAAAGGTACATTTGCGGATATTCCCGAAACAACAGCCGAAACGCTTTTGCGCTCAACCTGAAAGATTCGGAGAAAGAAATCTTATTCGGGTTTTTCATTGCATTCGTCCCCTTTCCGATAATATTTGCTCTGAACCTCGAACAATTCGGCATACCGCCCGCCTTTTGCGAGCAATTCCGCGTGCGTTCCCTGCTCCGCGATACCTTTGTTTTCGACAAGAATTATTCGGTCGCAAAAGCGCGTTGACGCAAGTCTGTGCGATATGTAAACGGAAGATCTTCCGAGCGTCATTTCGTTGTATTTTTCATAAAGTTCCCGCTCCGATATCGGGTCAAGCGCGGCGGTCGGTTCGTCAAGCAATATCACGGGCGAATCTTTGTAAAGGGCGCGCGCCAACATAAGACGCTGCATTTCGCCGCCCGAGAGATCTACCGCATCTTCGTAAATATCCCTGTTCAGAAGGCTCTTGACGCCGTTCGGAAGCGACGACATCTTTTGAGTCAGTCCAGCACGCTCTATGCAATCCGCAACTCGGGCATAATCAATATCCGTTTCCGTCTGCGCAACATTCGCCGCGATAGTGGCGGGCAATACCGAAAATTCCTGAAACACGGCGGAGAACAGCGTATAGTAATCGCGTCTGTTATATTCGCGAATATCTTTTCCGTTCAGCAGAACCCGTCCCTCGGTCGGGTCGTAAAAACCGCAGATAAGTTTTACGAGAGTGGTCTTTCCCGCGCCGTTTAAACCGACGACGGCAAGTTTTTCACCGGGATGAAGCGTTAAATTTATATTTTCGAGAACATTTTCCGAACAACCGTCATAGCGGAACGAAACATCTTCGAGTTTAATTTCATATTTTTCTTTTGCGTCGGGAACTATATGCTCACCCTCGTCGAGCGCAAACGGTTCGGGATACTCGATAAATTCTCTGACAGTCGAAATGTCGATACTCTGCTTGTGCAGTTCGGTCAAACCCGAAAGAATACCGCTGACCCAAGCCGTGAAGCCTCCGACGGCGGAAAAGTAAAGCAAAAATTCGGCTGCGCTCAACTTGCCCGCAACGGCAAGCCCGATAAGATAAGCATAAGCAAATCCGTTTCGCAAAAACGCAAGCACAAGGTCGACAACGCTTCCCCAAAAGTATATTCCGTTTTCCTTTTTCCTGAAAGCGGTATATGAGTTCAATGCCTTTGTATAAAGGTCTTCAAGCCACGGGCGCAGTCCGAATATGCGAATGTCTTTTGCCGCGGAACGGTCCGCGGAACGGCGGTTGATGTACCCTATTTTCCGTTCGTATTCGGCAATTTCTTCTTTGTGTCGATAGCCGTAGCCGTTGAGTTTTTTACCGACAAAATAACTCACAAGCGTCGTTGCCGATATATCAAGAATAAGTTTGATGTCAAGCGTTGAAAGCAAGGCAAGATAAATGATAAATCCCGCCGTGTTTTTGAGCAGGTCGGTAAGGGTTGTCCAAACAGCCTCCGTCGCACTTCTGTTTTGCTGTGTCGGTTCAAACGCCTTTGAACAGGCTTTTCTGAACTTTTCGTTCATGATGTTCGGATATGCGGTAAGCATACATTTTCCGTTTATTTGGGAAATTATAGCCATTCGTGTCTGAATGCGCCCGAACGTCGTATTTTCGTCAATATAAGCCGCCGCCGCGGAAAAAATGACGGTCAGAAGCGTAAATATTCCGACGGCTGACAAAAGTTTTGCCACGGAGTCCCCGTTCTCGACGCAGTCAAGCACCGTTGGGGTCACAAAGAGTTCCGCAAGACTTTTCGCAACGGCAAAAGTCGCAGATAAAACGCTGAGTACAAGCACCTTTTTCTCTTTTATCCGCCATGCCGTCGAAACCATATACACGACATTTTGCCACATATTGTATTTCGGCTTGTTCTTCTTTACCGCGTCCATGCGTTTCCTCCCGCACCGACAAGACCGAATGCAAGCGCAGTCAGCGTCGAATCAGCCCCGTACCATGAAGAAAACGGAAATGCTCCTATCTTTTTTTCTCTTTTTTCTTTCTTGTTTCTTCTGAATATTCTCATTTTGCCTCCCCCTTTATGTAAAATTTCAGCGCACGGGGTCGGACCCCGTGCGCTTATCGCTTTTCAGAGCCTGTATGTCTATTCAAATATGATTGCCAGAGAGCCGAGATTGTTTTCTCCCATAATTTTCAGCACGGGCGCGTCCGCCTGCGTTTCGTGTGACGGAATCTTAACAGAGCCGAGATTGTTGTCAACATTGCTGACCACACGCCATGCTTTGGGAACATGAACGACCATCGAGCCGCAGTTATTGTCAACATTCAGGGCTCCGCTGCCGCCGTATCTGTCCGCGTTTTCGATATAAACGTGAATCGAACCGCAGTTGTTTTCCACTTCGTATTCGCCGAGATCCGCCGCATCGACATAAACGACCGACGCCTGCGAAAAATTCTTTTTCTCGTTTGTGTTTATCACAACAGTATTACCGTCCTTATCTATCTGCGTTTTTTTTCTTTTTTTTAAATTGCCGCCGAGAACGCCGACGCCTATCGTCAGCAGAAGCGCGGCAAGAAGAACCAGCCAGTTTGAGATAAGGTTGGGGTCGTCATGACCGAGCCACGTTGCTATCTGTCCCTCAAAAAGAAGGAAGATGAATGCCAACGGGAAGAAGATGTGCGAAAATTTGAGTTCGACGATTTCCACAACGAGCCATGCAAGGCAAAGAACGCCGCCGACTATGCTCCATGCCGAGATCTGCGCGCCGCTTATCGAAATGCCGAGTCCGTCAAGGATAAGCGCAACAGCCGCGCAAACAAGTATTATTCCGAAAAACAAACCGTTTCTGCTCTTTTTCATTTTTTTAACCTCGTTTCTTCTATCGTTTCTCTGAACGCCTTGTAATACATTCTCGAAACGTAAACTATTTTGTTTGAATTTTTAAAAGTGACTTCGCTTGCACCCGTCACCGAACGCTGAACGGAGAATACAAGAGCCGTGTTTATCAGGCATGATTTTGAACCTCGGACAAACGTTCTCGGAAGTATCTCCGAAAGTTCGTGCAGTCGCATCCGACACGAAAACATTCTGTCCCGCGTGTGTGCCGAAATTTTTCCGTCCGCCGTTTCAAAAAACAGAATGTCTTCGCACGGGACGTAACATTCGACATCGCCCAGAAACATCGCTATCTCGCTTTTTCCGTCGAGCAAGCCCTCGATGGCGGAACTGAGACGGTAAACCGTGTTGTCCGCGCTCGGAGACCGTATAACAACTTCCGCTTCCGCGGCAGGGTCTATCTCTATTCTGAGTTTCACGCCCTCATCTCCTTTCGACAATTGCATTATACAACTTTTCCCGCAACTTGTAAATACCTTTTCTCTGACAGGTCGTTTTTTTTCTCCGAGTGGTAGTTCTTTTTACCCAAAAGCATTTTTACGGGCGTCAAAATGCGTTTTTGCCGTCTTGACGGGTATTGTTCGCGTATGATATAATCAATTCGGAACGGGTCAAAAATTTTTTTCAAAAATCATAAGGAAAAACGCCCGCCCGATTGTATAATAAGTGAAAGGGCTTGAAAACGCCCGCGTCAAAAGGAGGGAATCGCCTTGGATAACGGCGCTTGTAGCTACCGCCGTTTTCTGGACGGGGACGAAAACGCCTTTGTTGAAATAATGGACGAATACCGTGACGGACTTATTTTCTTCATCAACGGCTATTTGAACGATTTTCACGCGGCGGAGGACATTGCGGCAGACTGTTTCGTGTTCCTGCTCGTCCACAAACACAGGTACAACTCCAAAGTTTCGCTGAAAACCTATCTTTATATGATAGGTCGGTCAAAGTCGCTCAATTATCTGAAAAGGCGCAAAATTATCAAGATCGAAGCCCTCGACGAAGCGGAAGATGAAGTATCGGACGAAAAGACGCCCGAAGACACCGTTTTGACAAGCGAACGCAAGCGATCGGTGCACGAAGCGTTGAAAAAACTGGGCGAGGAAATGCGAACGGCTGTTCACCTTGTTTACTTCGACGGTATGTCCTACGCGGAAACGGCAAAAATTATGAAAAAATCGCCTAAACAGATAGACAATCTTTTATACAGGGCAAAAGCAGAGCTCCGCTCCCTGCTCGGAAAGGAGGGCGAAAGCCTCTTATGAAAACAAGAGAAGAGTTCAACGAAGAAGTGTTCGCTCGACGCGACGCTTATATAAAGGAAAGAAAACAGAGAACAAAAAGAATAATTTCGGTATCCGCTTCCGCAGCCTGCGTTGTTCTTGTCGCGGTCGTTGCCGTTGCGGGGTTAGGAAACAGAGACCCGAAGAAAACAAACGTTTCAAACAGCGAAGAAAACGGATATACGCTCGCCGAAACGGAAAAAATATCTGCGTTTCAGTCACACACCTCCGACAGAGCAAACTCCTCCGCCTTGGAAGCCCCCGATAAGATGAAGCTTGTGGAATTCTCTTTTGACGAAGATATGGAAAGCCTCAAACCAGACCCGAATTTAAGGACAAACGGGTTTGTCAACACCTCTCCCGAAAAGACAGAAACAGCGGAGGACGCAGTAAACCGCGCAAAGAAAGAATTAAACAAGGAATTTCCCGATACCGAAGTCGCGTTTGACTATGACGAAAGCGTTTGGAGAGTGCGCTTCGGTTCAAACGATGACCCCGACGGCGGCTGCTGCGTTTATATAACCGAAAACGGTATAACGCTTGCCGTGGTTTACTTTGCCGTCACTTACGGAAAATAAGGAGAACGATATGGGAAAACATATTTTGCGAAAAGCGTGTTTTCCGCTTCTTGCGGTTGCGGTTTTAATAACCGCGGCAGCCTGCGCGAAAAAAGAGACCGAACGGGAAGTCGGAAAAGAAACGCGGAGAGCAACGGAAAATACGCAGACAATAATCAACAGGGACGCGGCGTATGCCGGTATCCACTTTCCCAAAGGAGAAAAGATAATCAAAATCACCGAAATAAATACCGATGAAAAAACCGTAAAGGGAACGGTGATTCCTCAGCCCGTAAAATGCAGGGAAAACATCGTTTTTTCCGTATCGGACAAAACAAGCATTGTTTCTTTTGAAACCGCGGAAAGGGGGACAAAAGAAACCGTAACAAGCCTGTCAAAGCTCAAAACGGGCGATATTATCTCCGTCAAGACCGACGGCGCGGAAAAAGCGACGCCTTTTGCGGAAAGGATAACGTTTATCAAAACGAAAACCGATGAAGAAACTTTTTCGTACAAAGAGATCGCCGAAAAATTCGGTCTTGCAACGCAATGGAAAAATGTGACTGACATTGAAAGTCTTTATACTCTTGACAACGCTTTCGACGCGGTAATGATTGCCGTCCAGACCTACTCAAACGACGAATACGGTTTTTACGCATCTGTCGCTTACGATAAAGATTACGGTATGTGGGAAGTCATACTCACACCCGACGAGGAAGCGACAAGACCCGCGCCGACAAGAGCCGTATATATCGAAAAAATCGCCGATAAGGGCGGCATACACGAAACGGTTACGGAACAGCAAATGACGGTAAAGGACATTGAAGCGGCAGCAAACACCGTTCTTTGCAGCGGCTTTTCGCTCAAATGCGACAAAAATACCGCATTTTACAGAGGCGGAGACGAAATCAGGATAACGGATCTGAAACCCGACGAAACCGTTAAAGTGTTTTATTCGGGAAACGCGATAACGCCCGCCCCGCCGCAGATAGCGCAAATTTTGCGTATTGAAGCGAAATTGCCGACCGAAAGATAAACAGTCGGAGTATAATCAGCCAAGAAAGGAAATCAAATATGAAAAAGAAAATAACGGGAATTTTTGCGCTGCTGCTCGCGGCGGTTATCGGAATCAACCTTTCGGGTTGCGCAAAAAGGGTGCAGGCGGCAGACCTTTCACAGGGAATAACGCCCGTCAAGGTCGAAGGCAAGGCGGCGGACGCGAAATATTCGGCCGCGCAGATGAACTTTGCTCTCAAGCTGCTTGAAAAAACGTTTGAAGAAAAAGGAAAAGAAAATCTTCTTGTCTCTCCCTTTTCCGTTACGCTTGCGCTTGCGATGACATCAAACGGCGCGGACGGGGAAACGAAAAAACAGTTTGAAACTTTGCTCGGCTCGGGCATGGACACCGACGAACTGAACGCCTATCTTTACACTTTTCTGCAAAGTCTTTCAAATGAAAATGCCGGCAAACTGAAAACAGCGAACTCGATATGGTTCAACACGGAGCATCACTCTTTTGAAGCGGACAGAACCTTTTTGCAGAAAAACGCGGATTGGTATTCGGCGTCGCTTTACGGTTCCGATTTCGGGTCTCAAACCGTCAAAGACATCAACGCGTGGGTCAGCGACAAAACCGATAAAATGATAGACCGGATAATTGAAGATATCGACAAAGACACCGTTATGTTTTTGATAAACGCGCTTTCTTTTGACGCGGAATGGCAGGATATTTACAGGAAAAACGACATCTCCGACGGAACATTCACATCTCTTGACGGGCAAAAAAGAAAAGTCGAAATGATGCAGTCGAAAGAATACGCATATTTCGACGACGGGTATGCGACAGGCTTCAGAAAGAACTATACGGGCGGAAGATATTCGTTTATCGCGTTGCTTCCGAACGAGGACGTTTCACTTGCCGATTACGTCAAAACGCTTGCGAATACCGCGCCCGAAAAGGTCGTTAAAATGCTGACCTCTCCGCAAAGTACGTCGGTACAGGCAACAATGCCGAAATTCGGCTATGATTTTGAATTGAGGCTCAACGACATCCTTATCGCGCTCGGGCTTTCCGACGCTTTCAACGCCTCAAAGGCAAACCTTTCAAAGCTCGGAAAATGCAGCGACGGAAGCAACCTTTATATAAGCGAAGTTTTGCATAAAACGCATATCGAAGTTGACGAGCGCGGCACAAAGGCGGGAGCGGTGACCTCAGTCGCTGTCAATGCGGAAGCCTCGATGTACCCCGAAGAAATAAAAGAAGTCACGCTTGACAGACCTTTCGTCTATATCATATTCGACAACGAGACCTCGACCCCGATATTTATAGGCTCGGTAACGGACATACAAAAATAATACAAGGCAAGGCATTAAATTATGGTAAAATCAGTCAAAACAAGAAGAATACTGACAACAGTTTTTCTCATCGCGCTTCTCGCGGCAGGCATTTTGTTCTTCCCTGTTCCCGCGGCGGCGACAAACGACAGAACGCAGGAATTCAACGCCGTGACCTACAAGATAGTTATCTGGAACAAAACGCTTCCGAACGGCGAAACCTACAAAAAGACGCGATTCTATTTCCTCTCGCAAAGATACAAGAGCCTTGACGAACTCTGGGCGCAAGAGGAAGAATCTCTCTTCGGAAAAACGCTCGAAAACACCCCGACAGACTTTTCCGCCAAATAACAAAGACAGTTTCAAATCTCCTGAAATACCTTATCTCACGGCGGAAGCGTTAAAAATGTCCGCAAAACCGACGGGTGTCCGAACCGCATCGACAAATCGGTTCGTTCACTTGCGCCGAATGTTTTTTCCGTTTCCGACCCGAAAGCCGCAAGCAATGCTTGCGGCTTTCGGGTTTTTTATTCATCTTTTTTATATTCCGCTATATCGGAAATTTCACAATCAAGTATTCGACAGAGTTGATCAAGCGTATAAGTGTTGACATTATGATTTTTTCTTAATCTGTCAAGCTGCCCCGTACTTATGCCGTGCTCTTTTATCAATTTATACTGTGAAATTCCGCATTTTTTCATTGTTTCCCAAAGTTTGTCATAAACAATCATTTGAACCCCTCCGCTTCTTTTTCAGTATAAATTATAGTTCACCTCTTGACAATTGCCCGTAAATGGGCTATAATATTATTATTCTTAATCGGGCTATAAAAGAATTCAGGAGGTTTAGTAATGGAAGAATCGGTAGTTAATGCAGCCGAAAGCAATTTATTACAACAGAAAGGAGAGAGTTACATTGATAATAAAAAATATTTTTTGGTATGGAAAATAATAATTTCTTCAATATCAATTGCAGGAGTCGTTCTTCTATTCATGGACGGATTCTTTACTTGCAACCTCAACATTAGTTATGCAAATTACAGTTATTATACGAATGAAACTATTAGTGGTAGTTTTTACAACTTCTTACTAAGATCAGATTTTCGTATACTTTTTACTTTACTCACGTCTATTTCTCTATCAGTAATTCCTATCTCCGAGTGGCTTGGTCTGTTGTTTAAAAAACAGTTAAAGACTGTAAATATCGTCTGCTCAACTTTTTCTGCCGTCATGGTATCAATCGGAACTGTAATCGCACGATTAACGTTTGATAATTGTCAGTTTGAATATATATCTGTCCTCGATGACACGGCAATTGTAACGGTTTCTTTTTCATCATTGTGGGTGTCTTTTTATATTGAAATTATACTTCTCATAGGATTGATACTATTGTCTGTTATAAATGCCATTCTTAAAAAAAAATCACAAAGTTCAAACAATGAAAGGTTAATGAAAATGAAAAAAATTGTATCTATAACATTAGTTTTACTGTTAATAATATCTCTCTGTTCCTGTAAAAAAAAGCAATCAGGAATAACAATTGAAAATTTTTATAAAAACGCAATAAAACAGATTGATAAAGATCTGATGTTCAATGTTAAAGAGACAATCGATGGCTTTTCTTTTCAGTTTACAGACGATTCCTCAACCAAGGATATTGAATATTCCGGAAAAGCCGACAAAGAAAAAAATATCAATTTAATCACTGTAAAAACAAATGATATAAATGTAAAATATTTTTATAATTGTACCGCGGCTGAGGTTGCTTCTATATTAAATAACTGGAGCAAACTTGCAGCTAAAAACGTTTACAAACTGGATGCAGTTCTATTTCTAATGAATCTTACATATATACTAAACGTTTTTTCATATGCAGAAACAGAAGAAGAAAAAGAAGAAGATTTAACACGCCTTTTTGCCGCAAGATTTTCAGAACAAGAGATTAATGGGTGGAAAATACTAATAACGACTAATGAAAAGGAAGGTTCTGTCACCTTTACTGCAATGTTTGATGATTAATCATAGAAATCAAACTCATATCATACAACATAACAACAAGGAGTTAAAAAGTGTCAAAAGAATTATTGGAAGAAGAGCTTAAAAAAGCAAAACGTTTTGCAGACAAGAAACTCGAAACATTGGAAAACATTTTCAACTCTGACAGGTTGAGTAAAAGGATAAACACATTCGTCAATAAATTCGTGATTTGTGAGCAGGTATACAAAAAGGTCTACCAATATGTCAAAAAAGACAAGTGCGAAAAAATCAATATAGATTGTGTAAACTCCCTTTTTCGCGATTTAAAGTATGATTTTAACGATGAGTTATTAAAAAACATTTTCGGTTCAGAAAAACACAGAAATAGAAGTTCTGCAAAAAAATTGCGGGATTCAATTATGCACGATATGAATTCAGGTGCAATAAAAGAGATAACGACAAGGTATGACGAACTTATCGGATATATGGACGTATTTCTGAACGGAATAAGGTTACATACAGAAAAGGAAAAAGAAGATTGAAATCATGAAAAACAATTCATTATTAAAAAGTGCCGTCGTACATACGTCAATATGTTTGTTCGGTATTATATTTCTGTTTGTCAAAGGATTTTTCGCTTATTGTCTTCAAGCGACAAAAGATTCAAATGTTCTTATACAGACATACAACGGGGCGTTTACACGTTTGGCAGGTAAAACATCTCTCGGCAACTTTTACACGGTCATGATAATCGGAGCTCTGGTTGCAATAATCGTATGTGAATGGGTAGGTTATTTCAGAAAAAAACAAATTCGTGTTGTGGGAATAGTATGCAGTGCAATAGCACTGGGACTTACTTTTATCGGCTCGATTGCGGGTAAGTCGGAGTTCTTTCATATGTATTCACCTGAACAATACCGAGGAACACTTACATACCGTTGGAATTTTGAGTATTTCGGAATTGTATTCTATCTGGAAATACTTCTTTTGATTGCGTTGCTGGTAATATCCATACTTAAAAACAACGGAAAAATTTTTGCGGCGAATCCCGACAATGAAGCATATTGATAAAAGATTGCAAAGACGAGATTGAATAATATTACAGAATAAACAAAACAGTCCTGCGGCGTAAGCGAATGCTTACGCCGCAGGACTGTTCAGGCAGTAAAATCTATATGAAAAAGTTCAGGCTTTTGCAATTAAACTCTTGCTGTGAGTGAGGTGTCACCATTTCAGGAGCATTTCTTTTTTTCAATGACCGTACCGCAACGGGCGGTTTCGGGATAGGGCTTTCGATTGCGCGCAGCATCGCGGAGGGACACAAAGGCAACATAAAGGCAAAAAGCGACGACGGAAAGTCCGTTGAGTTCACAGCGGAACTCCGACAGACCTCGAAATGATATATTCCGAAAGAAATACGAAATTTGCTTTCGTCGCGGTTGACAATGCCGTTTATATATGATATAATATAACAAATCTATCTTTACGGAGGATAAAATCATGGAGAATATTAAGACGATAAGCACCCGCAACCTTTGCGAGAGCGCGAAAAACGGCGGCTGCGGCGAATGCCAGACTTCCTGCCAGTCTGCATGCAAGACTTCCTGTACAGTAGGAAATCAGACTTGCGAACACAGCAAATAAGAGATATTTGTAAGTGTAGTGAATAAGTATGACAAGCAGGCAGCGGCTTTAAAGCCGCTGTCATTTGACGTATGAGGAAAAATTTGAAAAATAAGGATAGAAAGGGGTACCGGTTGTGATTCATCAGTACCAGAACAATGGATATAATATTGTACTTGATGTCAACAGCGGATGCGTTCATGTAGTGGACGAGCCGGGGTACGAAGTTATTGCATGTCTGAACCGTATGAACGAGAATCAGACAGTGCAGACGCTGAAAGAAGAAAGTACATGGGACCAGCTGAAAGATGAGCTGGAAGGGAAATATTCCGAAGAAGAACTTAGAGATATATTGGATGATGTGACAGAGCTGACTGCAAACGGACAGCTTTTTGTTGTTGATACATATGAACCTTTTATCGGGGAGGTTATCAAGCGTAAGACGGTTGTGAAGGCACTCTGCCTGCATATCGCACACGACTGCAATCTTGCCTGCAAATACTGTTTTGCAGAAGAAGGAGAGTATCACGGAAGAAGAGCACTTATGACTTATGAAGTTGGTAAGAAAGCCCTGGATTTCCTGATTGCCAATTCCGGAACAAGAAGAAATCTGGAAGTTGATTTCTTTGGCGGGGAGCCGCTGATGAACTGGCAGGTT